>OBJA01000556.1_pt1 | contig 31365 bp, 28 predicted proteins | sample 1519751 | NCBI WGS metagenome assembly OBJA01 (sample SAMEA3881238, study PRJEB22517) | soil metagenome | biome: lake sediment; feature: soda lake sediment; material: sediment, water from around vicinity | place: India | collected 2013-12-23 | depth 3 m
GAAATACCTTTGTTACATTATAATTAATTGCTGTCCTAAAAATGGGGAGCTTACACATTCAATTTCCGGATTTTCAATTTTAAAATCTGAATCTATCCGATTAGATGCTTCTCCTATTATTTCAAAATTTCGAACAACAGCATCAATTGTCTTACTATCATTCAAAAACGAATCATAATTTAAATCTTGTGTATATTGCTTAATCTTTAAGGCAGATTGCAACATATCATCTAATAATAATAGATTATCTCTTTTAGACATAAATTAAATCAGCATCAATTGCACTCAAATATTTTTGTTTTATTCCATTCTTCGAAACTAAATCTACTTTAAAGCCTACAATATCTTCAATATCATCTGCTAAATCTATAAATCTAATTCCAATTTTATCTGAGAACTCAATAAGTATATCCAAATCACTATTTTCATTTTGTTCTTTCCGAGCATAAGAACCAAAAATTGCCATAGACTTTATCGGATAATCTCGAAATAATCTCTTTTTATGATTACTCAATGTGTTTTTTATGTCTTGTAATGTTCTCATGTTTCAAATATACCACTTTTTAATAAAAATTAAATATCTAAAACAGTATTGTCCGAAAAAGAAAAATTAAAAAGATTCCACCACTATGTGGCTGTTCCAAAAAGGGAAGTTAGTTACTACTATATTACAACATAATAATGTCATTAATACCTTTCTATACCCACAAAAAAAGCCTTTAAAAATCCCTTTTTTCGAACTTTTCTTCTTTTTTGTCTTCTATTCGCTTCTTAATAAGATATATAATAATACCTATCGATACTACAAATCCTACACTGTACAGAAATATAAAAAAAGCAAACATATCAAGATAGTTTTACTGCGGTACCGTATGCTAGAATCTCTGCAAGCCCCTGCCCTACTGTTGATGTCATAAAACGCACATTTACAATAGCATCTGCTTCTAATTGTTCGGCATCTTGTATCATTCTATAAATTGCTTCTTCACGAGCTTCTGCCAACAATTTTGTATACTCGGTAATTTCGCCCCCAACTAAGTTTTTAAAACTCGCAAAAATGTCTCGTCCAACATTACGTGCACGAACGGTGCTACCTCTTACGGTACCTAATGATTCCGAAATTTCTTTTCCGGCAATAGTTTGTGTTGTTACAAAAATCATAGTTTTAGTTGTTATTTTTTTACTTGTGATTCAATCCATGTTTTTGCTGCAATAAATGCTTCAATCCAAGGAGACACTTCATCATGAGCTCTGTTTTTAGGATAATGAGCCCAATTCCAAGGATATAGTGCTCTTTCTAAGTGAGGCATCATGGCAAGATGTCGTCCGTCTTCTGAACAAATACCCGCAGTATCTTTATCGGAACCATTTGGATTTGCCGGATATGAGCTATAGGCATATTGCAAAGCAATAGTAGTATCTAATTGCTGAAGCGGCAATGCAAATTTACCCTCACCATGAGCAATCCAAATACCTAAACGTGAACCTTGTAAACTCTTAAGCATAATACTGTTTGACTCCGGAATATCTACCGAAATAAAGCCCGATTCAAATTTATGAGAATCATTATGATGCATATACGCACGAGCATGTCCTTTTGACCATAACAGACCTAATTCAACCATAAGTTGACAGCCGTTACATACCCCAAGACTCATAGTGTCTTTTCGAGCATAAAACGCATCAAGAGCTTGTTTTGCTTTTTCATTATAAAGAAATGCTCCTGCCCAACCTTTTGCAGAACCAAGCACATCTGAATTAGAAAAACCACCAACAAATACGATAAAATTAACATCCTCTAAGGTTTCCCGTCCGCTAATTAAGTCGGTCATGTGAACATCTTTCACATCGAAACCGGCAAGATGCATACACCACGCCATTTCACGGTCGCCATTCACCCCTTTTTCGCGAATAATTGCAGCGGTAACGCCTGACTTTTGAGTACGTTTTCTTACAATGCCATACTGAGATTCTTTTCCGCTAAAAGATGCAGGAAAGATATACGAAACCGGAGTTTTATAATAGGTGTTAAAACGTTCTTCTGCTTTAACCGCACCACTTTGTTCAACATCTAACAAATAAGAAGTTTTGTACCAAATAGATCTCATTTCGGCAATATCAAGAGCAACATCCCCTTGATTAAGACTAAGCGATAGCGTGTTGTCTGCTTGCACAGAACCAAGTTTTATTACAGAAAGACCTTGAGCAACGAGCTCTGCAATACTTTGCTCATCTGTTTGAATTACAAGAGCAGGATTTTCAGAGAATAATACCTCAATATCATTAGAATGAGCAAAACCGGCAGTAGATATATACATTCCACCCGCAGTGTTTGAGAAATTCATTTCCAGTAATGCCGTAATTAATCCACCTGCAGAAACATCATGAGCAGCATACAACTTCTTATCTGCCACTAATTTTTGAATAGCTTGAAATGCAGTAGCAAAATATGCAGGGTCTGTTACCGTAGGCGTTTTTGTCCCTAATACGTTTGTAATTTGAGCAAAAGCAGATCCTCCTAAAGCATAGCCCGATTTTCCAAAATCCACATATGCAAGTACCGAATCAGAAATTGGTTGCACAACAGGTTCCACAGTTTTGGTAATATCAGCAACTTCACCACAAGCCGTTATAATAACTGTTCCCGGAGAAAATACCAGTTTTCCGTCTTTATATTTTTGGGTCATAGAAAGCGAGTCCTTACCGGTAGGAATATTTATAGAAAGAGCTTTTGCAAAATCACTTGCTGCCTCAACAGCTTCATATAAACGAGCATCTTCGCCCGGATTTTTACATGGCCACATCCAGTTTGCACTTAATGAAACACCTTGCAAGCCACCTTCAATTGGCGTACACACAATATTGGTAAGAGATTCTGCTATAGATAAAATTGAACCATTTTTAGCAGATAATATTCCGGCTACCGGTGCATGTCCGAGAGACGTTGCAATTCCTTTTTTGCCCACAAAATCCAGAGCAACTACCCCACAGTTATTTAAAGGCAATTGCAGCTCACCGCAACATTGCTGCGTTGCTACCCTTCCCGTTACCGAGCGGTCAACTTTATTTGTAAGATAATCTTTACACGCAACCGACTCAAGACGAAGCACCTGCGAGAGATAATCTTGTAATTTTGCCGCATCAGGAGAAACATCAGCAAAGGTTTCTTGTATAGAAACATCCTTCATTATAGTTTTAGGAGGATTTCCGAACATATCTTCCAACTGTAAATCAATTGGTTTTTCGCCATTTTTATTATTAATAAACGTAAATTGATGCGTACCGGTAGTTTCACCAATTACATACATTGGAGCACGTTCACGCTCCGCGATGTTAGAAAGCGTATCAACATCCTCTTTACGCAACACTAAGCCAATTCGTTCCTGAGACTCATTACCAACAATTTCTTTAGCAGATAAAGTTGGGTCGCCAATAGGCAAAGCATCAATATTAATAGTACCCCCGGTTTCTTCTACCAATTCAGAAAGACAATTTAAATGTCCACCCGCACCATGGTCGTGAATAGAAACAACCGGATTTATATCCATTTCGCCCAGTGCACGAACAGCATTATATGCACGTTTTTGCATTTCGGGATTACTTCTTTGAACAGCATTAAGTTCAATAGCATTGTTGAATTCGCCCGTAGCAACAGAAGAGACGGCACCGCCTCCCATTCCAATACGATAATTATCGCCACCTAAAAGTACCACCTTATCACCAACAGAAGGCACATCTTTTAAGCTATCTTTTTTCTTAGCAAAACCTACCCCACCGGCAAGCATAATAACCTTATCAAAGCCGTAAGATTTATTATTTTCAACATGTTCGAACGTAAGAACACTACCACAAATAAGTGGTTGTCCGAATTTATTACCAAAATCACTGGCACCGTTAGACGCCTTTATAAGAATATCTTTTGGCGTTTGATATAACCAAGGACGAGGTTTTGTGAAATTCTCCCATACCCTTCCGGCATCATCTAAGCGCGTATAAGAAGTCATATACACCGCTGTTCCCGCTATTGGAAAAGACGCTTTTCCGCCCGCCATTCTATCTCTAATTTCACCACCAGAGCCCGTTGCCGCACCGTTAAATGGTTCAACTGTAGTTGGGAAGTTATGAGTTTCTGCTTTAATAGAAATAACCGAATCAAAATCAGAAATAGTAAAAAAATCAGGTTTATCCTGAGTTTGAGGAGCAAAATGAGATATGTTTGACGCATCAATAAACGCACAATTATCTTTATATGCAGATACCACACGATTAGGGTTTTCCTCTGTTGTTTGGCGAATTAATTTAAATAAAGAATACGGCTTTTCCTCACCGTCAATAATAAAGGTTCCATTAAAAATCTTATGACGACAGTGTTCTGAGTTTACTTGAGAAAACCCAAATATTTCACTATCAGTAAGTTTTCTTCCTAATTTTTCTGAAAGCTGATTTAAATATCCAATTTCATCTTCATTTAACGCGAGGCCTTCTTGTGCATTATATTTAGCAATATTATCAATATACAAGATAGCTTCCGGTGTTTTATTTGTTGTAAAAACATCTTGATTTAGACCGGAATATTTACGAAACAACATAGGATCAAACGAAGCATCTTCAGTGCTTGTAGAACGAAACTCCTCAATCCGCAAAATACCCGAAATCCCCATATTTTGGGTAATTTCAACCGCATTAGTACTCCAAGGAGTAATCATTTCTTTACGCGGACCAATAAATGTTCCCCCAACAGTTTGCCCCGAAAGCACACGAGCATCGCCAAAAAGCCATTGCAATTTCAAGCTTGTTTGTTCATCTAATTCTTGTGGAGACTCTACAGCAATAATGTTCCCCGTTTGTTGCTCAAAAAAATATATCATGCGAATTGTAATTATAAAGACGTTACACCATTTTGATTTTTAAAACGACACAAATATAAATAAAAGCCGCATTTACAGAATTCAAAAAAGAGCAAGTTTATAACGAGTTATTAACTTTTGGAGGTGTAAAGGAATGATGAATGATGAATGATGAGTGATGAATGTAGAATGATGAGTGATGAATGTTGAATGATGAATTATGAGTGATGAATAAAATTAAGCACTCATCATTAAGCATTAAGCACTCATCATTAAGCATTAAGCACTAAGCATTCATCATTAAGCATTAAGTACTCTTAAATTGTTAATAAGTTCTTAATTCTTTACACATAATATAGAATATTAAACAAAATCATTTTTGTACATTCGCTACAATATAAAATACTGGTTTTTGCAATTCAGAAAACATTAATATTCAAACTATTACTATAAAAAATGAGTGAACAAACATTACAACAAAAAGATTATTCTGCAGAGAGTATTCAGGTGTTAGAAGGTTTAGAGGCAGTTCGTAAACGTCCTGCTATGTATATTGGCGATGTTGGCGAAAAAGGTCTGCACCACTTAGTGTATGAAGTTGTTGATAACTCTATTGATGAGGCCTTAGCCGGACATTGTACTGATATCAATGTCTATATAAATGAAAATAACTCTATTACGGTTACCGACAATGGTCGCGGTATTCCGGTTGATATGCACGAAAAAGAAAAAAAATCTGCCTTAGAGGTGGTAATGACTGTATTACACGCCGGAGGTAAATTTGATAAAGACAGTTATAAAGTATCAGGTGGATTACACGGTGTGGGGGTTTCTTGTGTGAATGCTCTTTCAACGCAGTGTATTGTTACTGTTTCTAGAAACGGAAAAGTATACCGACAAGAATATAGTATTGGTATACCACAAACAGCTGTTGAGGAAATTGGAACAACAGATACAACCGGAACAGAAGTTACCTTTTTACCAGATGCAAGCATTTTTCAATCAACAATTTATAAATTCAGCATTCTTGAATCAAGACTTCGTGAATTAGCATACCTTAATAAAGGGGTGCATCTTTCTATTACCGACAAACGTGAGAAGAATGAAGACGGAACATATTTATCATCTGATTTTTACTCAGAAGAAGGATTAAAAGAGTTTGCAACATTCATGGATGAATCCAGAGAGGCTCTAATTGACGATGTAATCTATATTGATACAGAAAAAAATGATATTCCTGTTGAAATTGCACTCAGATACAACACCTCTTATGCGGAAAACGTGCACTCCTATGTTAACAATATTAACACGATTGAAGGGGGTACACATTTATTAGGTTTTAGAAGAGGTCTTACGCGTACGCTTAAAAAATATGCAGAGGATTCAGGTATTTTAGCAAAACAAAAAATTGAAATAAATGGAGATGACTTCCGTGAGGGCTTAACCGCAATCATATCGGTTAAAGTTCAAGAGCCGTTATTTGAGGGACAAACAAAAACAAAACTTGGTAACTCCGAAGTAAGTTTAGCGGTTGACCAGGCAGTGAGCGAAATGCTTAAAATTTATCTTGAAGAGCATCCAAAGGAAGCAAAAACAATTGTACAAAAAGTTATATTGGCGGCATCTGCTCGTATTGCAGCACGTAACGCTCGTGAGCGTGTGCAGCGTAAAAATGCAATGTCTGGCGGCGGCTTACCGGGAAAATTAGCTGATTGTGCCGATAGAAATCCTGAAAACTGTGAAATATATCTTGTTGAGGGTGATTCTGCAGGTGGTACGGCAAAACAAGGTAGAAACAGACATTACCAAGCAATTCTTCCACTTAAAGGAAAAATATTGAATGTTGAAAAAGCAATGACACATAAAATATTTGAAAGTGAAGAAATTAGCAACATCTTTAAAGCTCTTGGGGTTACCATAGGAACACAAGAAGACAGTAAGGCAATCAATCTTGAAAAACTACGATATCATAAAATTATAATAATGTGTGACGCCGACATTGACGGTAGCCATATTGTTACTCTTATTATGACATTGTTCTTTAGATATATGAAAGATCTTATTAAAAAAGGATATCTGTATATTGCAACTCCCCCATTATATCTTGTTAAATCTAAAAAAGGAAAACAAGAACGATACTGCTGGACAGAAGAAGAGCGTCTTGCTGCTATTGAAGAAATGGGTGGCGGTAAAGAAGGTTCTGTTTCTATTCAACGATATAAAGGTCTTGGTGAGATGAATGCTTCTCAATTATGGGACACTACCATGAATCCTGAATTTAGGACACTGCGTCAAGTTACTATTGAAAGTAGTGCCGAAGCAGATCACATTTTCTCTATGTTAATGGGTGACGAAGTACCGCCACGTAGAGCATTTATTGAAGCAAATGCAAAATATGCTAAAATTGATGCCTAATAATCAAATATAATAATCCGGTATTTTTTATTATATTTGTTTTTTATTAAACTAATTGAAAAAACATCATTATGGAATTTATAGTATCAACATCTGACTTACTCAGTCAATTAAATATCGTTAAGAGTGTTATAAATAATAAAAACACGCTCCCAATTCTTGACAATTTTTTATTTAACCTAGAAGGAAAAACGCTTAAAATTACCGCGTCTGACTTAGAAAGCACGTTAAATACTCAAATTGAATTACAAAATGCAAAAGGTTCCGGCGTTATTGCGATTGAAGCAAAACGATTAACAGACTTGTTAAAAGAGTTTACCGACCAACCGCTTACCTTTAAAATTAATACTGAAAATTTCCAAATAGACATCCAGTCTGCAAGTGGAAAGTTCTCTATTATTGGTCAGGATGGTAATGAGTTCCCAAAAGTTCCTGAAATTCAAGAGCAAAAAACAACGATTTCGTTACATTCAGAATTATTGCAAAAAGCTATTGCAAGTACCATTTTTGCTACCGGAGACGATGAAATGCGTCCGGTTATGAATGGTATTTTAATAGAATTAACCGAGGAGCATTTCCGCATGGTTGCAACAGATTCTCATAAATTAGCTCGATATACACGTACTGATGTAAAAGCAGACAGTAATGCGTCTTTTATTTTACCAAAGAAAACGGCTACTATCTTACGAAATATGCTGGCAAAAGATGGTGGCGACATCACTATTGAATTCGACTCAAAAAATGCATTCTTTAAACTCATTGATTATAATATAGTTTGTAGATTAATTGAAGGAAAATATCCGGCATATAATGCGGTTATTCCTACTCAAAATCCTAATAAATTATTAGTAGACAGAATGGATTTACACAGCAAATTAAAAGTTGTGTCTCTTTTTGCTAATCCGGCAAGCAACTTGGCTAAATTAGAAATGGGTGGAACAACACTTAATATTTCTGCTCAAGATATAGATTTCTCTACATCGGCACAGGAACAACTCAACTGTAAATACGAAGGAGAAGAAATGACTATTGGATTTAAATCTAAGTTTTTGCTCGACATTCTTCAAAATATTGACTCTGTAGATGTGAGCATAGAATTATCAGACCCTTCTCGTGCCGGCTTAATAATGCCGGTTGATAAAGAAGATGACAACGAAGATATTCTCATGCTTCTGATGCCAATGATGGTATAATTACATGATTACATGATTACATAATATACATATTCAGGGAAGGTTTCTTCCCTTTTTTTTACTCAAAATTTTCACATGAAATTACAACTAAAAAAACCACTTGCTTTTTTTGATCTTGAAACAACAGGACTCAATATTGTAACCGATAAGATTGTTGAAATATCTCTTCTTAAAGTGTATCCCGACGAGAAAGAAGAAAAATTACATTTTCTTATTAATCCCGAAATACCAATTTCCCCACAAGCAAGTGCAGTACATGGAATCAGCAACGAAGATGTGGCACAAGCTCCAACATTTAAAGAAGTTGGAAAACAAATAGCGGCGTTTATAAAAGATTGTGATATTGCCGGATATAATTCCAATAAATTTGATATCCCTCTCTTAGCCGAAGAATTTTCTCGAGTTGGAATTGAGTTTGATTGGTCAAAATCTCGCTTTGTAGATGTTCATGTAATGTTTCTAAAAAAAGAACCACGTACACTTTCTGCGGCATATAAATTCTATTGCGATAAAGAACTTGAAAACGCTCATAGTGCCGATGCCGACACCTATGCAACTTTTGAGATTCTTAAGTCTCAAATAGAACGATATAACGATATTGAAAATAATATTGATTTTTTAAGTGAATTTACCTCACAAAATAAAAATGTAGATTTTGCAGGTAGAATTATTTATAATGACCAAAAAGTTGAAGTGTTTAATTTCGGCAAATATAAAGGACAAGCGGTACAAGATGTGTTTCAGAAAGACCCAAGCTATTATAGCTGGATGATGAATGGTGAATTTCATTCTCACACAAAACAAGTTATTACGAAAATAAAACTTAGGAGCTTTAATTCATAACACTACTACCGTGAAAATTCTGGCACTCAATAAAGAATATGCGGTTTTAAAAGACAGTAATACTGTTACCGACGCCATAGTATGCTATCCTGATAATACCATTATTAGAAATAATGAAGATTTTTATATTCCTAATTTTGCAAGCCAAGTATCGGCAAACTGGGGGATATATGTGCACATAATAAAAATCGGAAAATGTGTTGAAGCAAAATTTGCACACAGATACTACGCAGAATTTGGTGTGGGTATTAAATTTTCAGCAACTAAAACCGAATCACACCTCATAAGCAATGATATTATGAGCGGATTTGATAAATCATTTGCAATAAGTAATAAAACGCTCTCATTCTCAAACACAGATATAGAAAACACACGCGTTCACTGCCACATACATTCTGAAACTACCATTATAGAACTCTCAAATATTCAACAAGATATAGACAGATACATTGAAGAGTTCACAAAGTTTTTTACCATAAAAATTGGAGACATCATATATATTCCACTTTCTTGTTTACACAAGCCAATACAGATTACAGATAGCTTTACCCTATCGGTAAACGCTTCTGATATGCTACACTGCACGGTAAAATAATAAAGAAGCCAGAAAACATGTCCTCAAAAGAGGAATGCACAAAGATGTAGGAAGATACGCCAGCAGCTCGCTAGAACATTAGGGGGAATTATGCACGATGCTATAGCATAAGGAACATTTTGCGTGTATAAAAATCAACCAAATATATACATTTAACAAACAATCTGTATAGAAAATGTTTACATCTATGCATGATGTATTTTTCTTTGCATGAGCGGTAACTTACGTACACCTCCTCTACTGCTTAGTATACAAGCTAAGTCCTTGCTGTAAAAAAGCAAGAAAGTTAGCTGGTCTAATAGCATCAGCATAGGAAATAGGTTCTACTAAGTGACTTCCATCATTATCTAAAACAACATATAAGGGAACGGCTATGGTATTAAACTCTTTCATCATTAAAAAACTCCATTTTTGACCAATAGTTTCTATTCGGTATTCTCGTCCGTTATGCGTTTCTACCACACGTTCATCTTCGGGAAGCGGAGTTCTTGAATCAACATATAAAGAAATAATAACATACTCTTCTGATAAAAGCTTAAGAATATCGGGTTGTGGCCACACATTCATTTCAACCTTTTTACAATTAGCACATACAATTCCCGTGAAATCTAAAAACACCGGCTTTTGCATACGTTTAGCATATTCCATCCCCTGCTCATAATCAAAGAAACATACAAGGTTATGCGGACAAGAAAATACATCAGCATATTTAATTGGTTCATCTAAGCCCACAATACTTGTAGATGAAGATCCGGAGGTTTGAAGCGTAGGCGTGTATAAATCAAATTTTTGATATGTTACAGGTGGCATTATCCCACTTAAAGAATGAAGCGGAGCACCAAATAATCCCGGCACTAAATACACTGCAAATGTAAAGGCAATAAACGCAAAACTAAAGCGAGGTAAAGAAATATGCGAAAGAATATCATCAGCATAAAATCGTATTTTACCAAGTAAATAAAGCCCCATAAAAGCAAAAATAACTATCCAAATTGCAATATATAAATCGCGAGAAAGAATTCCCCATCCGGCAACCATATCAGCTTTTGAAATGAAATAGAGAGAAAACGCAAGCACTAAAAATCCTAATACAACCTTAACAGAATGCATCCATCCACCTGATTTTGGTATAGATTTAAGTGCCGAAGGAAAAACTGCAAGTAACGTAAACGGCAGAGCTAATGCTATAGAAAAGCCCAACATGCCTATAGCCGGACCAAACAAAGAAGCTGTTTGAGCAGAGCCAATACCTACCAAAAGAGAACCTATTATTGGAGCCGTACAAGAAAATGATACTAATACTAAGGTAAATGCCATAAAAAAAACACTCGCAAGCCCCTTAGCTGAATCAGCTTTTTTATCCATAAAATTTACCCAAGAAGATGGTAAGGTAAGCTCAAATGCTCCAAGCAATGAAAGTGCAAAGAATACAAAAATCACAAAAAACAGTGAATTAAAAAACACGCTAGACGCCATGCTATTTAAGGCGGTATCTCCAAAAATTAGAGTTATTAGAATACCTAGCGTAACATAAATACCAATAATTGCAGCACCAAACACTAAGGCATCACGTATGCCGGCGTTATTTCTCTTAACGAACAAACTTACGGTCATAGGAATCATTGGAAACACACAGGGAGTAATAACAGCTAATAAGCCGGCTAAAAAACCGGAAATAAAGATGAGCCAAAACGCTTTCATTGCAGCAGAAGTACGTTTTGAAACAGCAATTGGTTCTTCTATTGTTGCAACAGCAAGCGTATCAACAAGCAGAGAAACCGTATCTTCTATAATTTCTTCGGGCTCCTCTTGCACCTCTTGGTGAATTACAGCAGCAGGGATTTTTATAGAAAAATCTTCGGGAAAAGGCGTTATACATACCCCATCATCCATACATAATTGATATGAATACGTGCCAGATATTACAACATCACGACTTGCAGGAACAGAAAAACGCTGCATCCAAACAGAGGTATCACCAAAATCACGAATCGTAATTTTAAAAACATCATCAAAATATTCTCGCACCTCAGTGAGTGGTAACAACGCTCCCCTACGCTGAACACCGGAAGGAAGATTATACGAAATTTTCGCAGCTATTGGTCCACCCGGTCCTTGATCAAAACTATACATATGAAACCCCTTAGGTACAGCAATAGTCATACGGAGTTCAATCTCAGTATTACTAGTTCGCGAATAACTAAACTTCCAATCAGCAACCTGAGCGTTCGCACCAAAATATAATAAAAAGGCAAGAATTAAAGATGATAATTTTCTCATAATGTTTATTTTTACTGTTAGTAAATGTAAGACTACAAAGATGCATAAAAACATACAAAATAACAACAAAAATATATCGCTTTTTTATCACTATATATAATTTTATTATGACAAAAAAACAAATATCCTACAGAGACTCACTCGAAGAGGTAGAACAGATAATAGAAGAAATGGAAACAGGAACAATTGACATTGATCAATTAACCGATAAAATTTCCAGAGCTCTCTTGCTCCTTTCTGATTGTAAAAAGAAATTAAAAAAATCAGAAGATGAAATTAGAAATCTCTTACAAAAAATTGAAAAAGAAGAGTAATATTGATACCGCTTTAAACATAAAACAATGAATAACATACTTACACACTATTTCTTGCTTTCATACCTCGTATGTATTAGTCTTTTTGGATATACACAAGAGCAACAGTCAAATTTTGTTGAAGAAATATCTATAGAACAACTAACAGATAATCCGCAGGCATTAAAAAATTATATGAAAGCGGAAGATTTATTTGATAGAGGAAAATACAAGCGTGCAATAAAATTCTTTACTCTTGCATATCAAGCAGATTCTAGTCTTACTATTGCCCTAGATAACATTGCTCTTTCGTATAGGAGAAATTACAAAATGGATAAAGCTGTTGAATATTATAAAAAATCCTTGCAAATTGAACCTAACAACCGTATTGCACTCAACAACTTAGGGCTTGTTTACGTGTATCTTGAACAGTTTGAAAACGCAATACAAACCTACACAACACTCTTAGAAATGCATCCGAATGATGCACAAGGAATGTATAATTTTGCACTCACCTATTTATATGCAAAACAATTCGACTTAGCTGTTACATACGCTGATGCTGCATTTAAAATATGGAAAGACACTGATAGAAATAAAGCTCAAGATGCTGTATATTTAGTATGTAGAATATATATAGAGGCCGAAAATAAAGATGCGGCTCGTGAGTATTTTAGAGAAGCAGCCCGTGAAGGAGTAAGAAATAATAATGCAAGAAGAGATTTTGGTCTATAAGAACGTCTTACTATGTCAAAACAAAACCAACACAGACGTTTTAAAGGTTCCGCCGGAAATAACAGAAAAATAGGTGAAGATTTTTTACTGCAAAATGCGAAAAAAGATGGCGTTTTTGAAACAGATTCGGGCTTACAATACCAAATTATTGAAGAAACAAGTGGAGAAAAACCACAGATAGATTCTCGTATTAGTATGCATCAACGCGTACTCCTTTTACAAGGAACTATATTAGAAGACTCCTACAAAACAAACAAACCGGTAGAAGTTACTGTTAATGAGCTCCTTGAAGGTCTCCAAGAAGGTATATTACTGCAATCAATAGGAAGCAGATATCGTTTTTGGCTACCTCCTGATTTGGCATGGGGTAAAAAAGGAAGCACCGACAGAATACCGCCATATGCTGTTATTCAATTTGATATACGATTACTTGATATACTAAACATATGACAGAACATCACATCATTGTAAAAACAAAAGAAACCATTAACAACTATGCTCTTTGCAACAAAAACGAAGATTATATCCTCATAGGAGTTAGTGGTGGTGTAGATTCCATGGTTCTTACCCATATCCTTAAAAGTTTGGAATATAAGATTGCAATTGCACATTGTAATTTCAAATTACGCGGTAAAGAATCTGATGATGACGCTCTCTTTGTTGAAGAATATGCCCATAAGCATGATATTCCTTTTTTTCTGCACACATCTTCAGCACAAGAGTATGCCGAGAAACATAAAATATCAGTAGAAATGGCTGCTCGTGATATTAGATATGATTTCTTTCATGCACTTTGTTCAGAAGAAGCATTTACAAAAATTGCAATAGCACATAATGCAGATGACTCGCTTGAAACATTCTTCATCAATTTTTTTAGAACAACCGGGCTCAAAGGTCTGTGCGGTATTGCTATTCAAAATGAATCTGTTATCCGTCCCCTTTCACATATTACGAGAAAAGAAATTGAAGCATTTGCTCACACAAATACTATTCGGTATAGAACAGACTCTACTAACTCAGAAGATATGTATCTGAGAAATAAAATACGAAATCAATTACTACCTCTCTGCAAAACCATATTACCGCAGAGTATTGCAAATATGCAAACCAGCATGAAAATTTTAGAAGATTCCTACACACTTTACAAAAAAACGGTAGACAAAGAAATCTTAAAATTAACATCTATCCATAAAAATACACGAGTAATAGAAAAAGAAGAACTTTTACAACATCCTCATGCACACACAATATTATTCGAAATTCTACATCCCTACGGCTTTCATCCAGATGTAATTACACAATTATTTGACTCTCTCAGTAAACAATCAGGTAAAACATTTAGTTGTAAAAATTATACCGCAGTATTAGACCGTGATTATATATTTATTGAAGAACATAAAAAACAGGAACTGCTTCATTTTGAAATCCCTGAATTTGATATAGAATTTATATGTGAAACACCCTACGGTACATTTACGTTCTCTAAAAATCCATCACCTAGCTCTTCTGCTCATAATACTACGATAACAGAATACTTTGATGCAGACAAATTAACGTTCCCTTTAACAATTCGCTCAAAAAAAGATGGCGACAGTTTTCAGCCTCTTGGCTTAGATGGAAAAAAGAAAGTGAGTGATTTTTTAATTGACCACAAAATACCTATTCATAAAAAACACGAAGTGCTAGTATTAGAGTCTCAAGAAACCATTATGTGGGTTGTACCCTTACGAATATCGCAAAAAGGAGCTTTAACAAAAAACACACAAAACAAAATAGCTGTTAGTTTTACTAAAGACTAAGCCCCTACCTCTTTTTAAAAAGACGAGAAATAGTTTTACTCATTTCATCCAATTTCTCAATTGGCTCCAACAGTGATGGATTATTATATGCAGCATGTGAGCCATCACCAACCACAAATTGAATTGGATAAATAATTAAGAAGCTATTATCATGAAAATAAGAATCTAAATAGCGAGGTATTTCAAGCATGTTACTATGATAGGATTTTTTATCCTCTCTACTAAGAATTAGTATTACATTATCATCAAGAGAAATATCACGCGACAGAATTAAAAAGTCTTTCCATTCATCAAAAATTTCAAAACTAGCATCAATAGGATGTTTTTTCTGAATAGTTTGTAAAAACTCTAATGTTTTAGCTGTTCCATAAAACACAATTTTTGCTCCGGTATTCTGAGCAATATTCCATACTTTAAACACCCAAAAAGGAAAACCTACTTCAAGTTCAGCATGTTTAGGAATAACAACAATATGACGTTTTATTGTATTAATTGGCTGTTTTGCTCTATAAATAAAGGTAGAAACATTTGTTGTAGCCAAAATACCATTAATAACCGTACCTAAAAAAGATTCACGTTTAGCAAAATCATCTTGCAAGCCCAGTACTAAATCTGTAATTGCATGTTCTTTTATAACACTCGCAATACCATTAGTTACACTAATATCATATCGTAACAACTGTTCAAGATTAATATCGGCAGCAGCAGCAGAAAATGCTGTTTTATCGAGCAACTTACGTGCTTTTTTCTCGGCATCTGTACCCGCAACTTTATTATCAATAACCGTAATTCCCCATGCCCTTTTCTTCTTTTTAGAAGATAAAATTGCCGTTAAACCAACGAGTTCTTCAATAGTTGCAGGATTATGTACCGCTAACAATATATTTTCTTCTTGATTATCTTTTTTTCCATCATCATCTGAAGATTCTTGTAAAGAAATATTACGTGCCCCTTTTTGAGTTACAAACGAAGCTATTGTACACGTTATTAATATCATTAACACCGCACCGTTTAATACGCTTTCATTTAATAAGCGAATTGGTTGTCCGGTTTCCGTTTCACCAAGAATAACGGAGTATCCAACCATTACAGCAGCAAGAGTTGCTGCAGCTTGTGCGTTACTTAAACCAAAAATAACTCTCCGTTGATCTACGGTGTAAGCAAACGATTTTTGCGTTAACCATGCTGCAATAAACTTAGCCGTTGTAGCCACAACAATCATAACACCAGCCACAATAATTGTTTGAATATCACTTATAAACGCACGATAATCTACCAACATCCCAACACCTATTAAGAAAAATGGAATAAAAACAGCGTTTCCTACAAACTCTATTCTATTCATAAGTGGAGATGTTGATGGAATTAATCTATTAAGTGCTAAGCCCGCTAAAAAGGCACCAATAATAGCTTCAATCCCGGCAATTTCAGCTAAAACAGCACCTGAAAACACCATTACAAGAACAAAAATATACTGAGAAACACTATCATACACCCGTTTAAAAAACCAACGAGCAATAATTGGGAAAAGAATTATAATGATAAGAGCAAATACCAGTATAGATACAGATAAGCGTGTCCAAAACTCTTCGTTTACTTCGCCGGTAGACATACCAACAATTACAGCAAGCACCAAAAGAGCAAGCGTATCTGTAATAATAGTTCCACCCACCGCAATGGTAACCGCCTTATTTTTAACAATACCAAATTTTGCAATAATTGGATACGTAATTAATGTATGAGAAGCAAATAAACTTGCTAAGAGAATAGAAGAAGGTAAAGAAAACTGAAGAATATAATATCCGGCAACAGTTCCTAGAGACATAGGGATTAAAAAAGTATACATGCCAAATAAGAAACTACGTAAGGAATTTTTCTTAAACTCTAATAAGTCTACTTCCAATCCGGCCAAAAACATAATATATAATAAGCCGGCAGTTCCTGAAAGAATAATACCGCTATCTCTTTCTAAAATATGAAATCCGAAAGGACCTACAATAGCTCCGGCTATTATAAGTCCGAGAATATGAGGAATTTTAATCTTATTTAAAATAAGCGGTGCAGATAAAATTATTAGTAAAATAACTAAGAATTTTAAAACCGGGGTTACAAGAGGTAAAGAAGCATCAAAGGCAAATAAAAACATAATTTTTAGTTAAAATCTTATCTTTCATCTATTATCATAATACCAGGAAACTTTGAGGATTGAAACGAAAATGCAGTATCGGCAATTGAAGTATTAGTTACAAAAGACGTTACCGTAATTGTATATATATTTTCATCTTTTGCAAAATATTCTAATTTATACAATTGCATTTTATCTTTATCAACAAACAATCTTACTCGTGCATACTCACTATTTGCAAGATCTTCCGGATATAAATCAATAATATACAGTGCTCTTCCGGCTTCAAATCTATCTTGAATAAATTGATATTTAAAACCGGTTTCATACATAGTTAACATTTTTGCCGGATTAAAACTATATTCATCATCAACATTCACATTAGAAACTATTACTTCATTCTCATCTATCATATGAGTCCATAAAGTTGTACCATTATAGTATAACTTATTTCCAAATAATTCTAGGGTGTATTTATCTTTTTTTAACACGAGAGTTCCGTTTGTTCTACTCACTTCACTCCCCTCATCTTTTGTTTGATGGGCAAATGTAAACCCAACAGTAATTGTTGAATAACTTTTGGTTTTTGCTGAAACTTCGTCGAGAATTGCCTTTGCTCTGGCAGCACTGCTTTGTGCAAAAATTGTTGTAGAAAAAACGCATATTGAAATGCAGAGAATAATTCTTTTCATAATTCTAATATTATAATTTTCCTTGTTGTCGTAAGCTAGTCAATAATTGTTCCAAACTCATGTCATCAATAATAAATACCTGACGAGCTTTGCTTCCTTCAAATGGACCAACAACTCCGGTTGCTTCTAATTGATCCATAATTCTTCCGGCTCTATTATATCCTAATTTTAATTTTCTTTGCAATAATGATGTAGAACCTTGTTGATTCATAACAATAACACGAGCAGCATCCTCAAACATTGAATCCAAGCTATCATCATCATCATATCCACCACCACCGGAACTCTCGTTAGTAGATTTATACTCAGGTAACGGATATGCTGATGTATACGATTGTTGTTCTGCTATATAATCTGTTATTGAACCAATTTCGGGGGTGTCTATAAATGCACATTGCAAACGAATTAAATCGCTTCCGGTAGTAATAAGCATATCACCTCTTCCTATAAGTTGATTAGCTCCGGTTTTATCTAAAATTGTTCGAGAATCAATACTCGACATTACCCGAAATGCAATACGCGACGGGAAGTTTGCTTTAATACCTCCGGTAATTATATTTGCTGCCGGACGTTGCGTTGCTATTATTAAATGTATTCCAATTGCCCGTGCTAATTGAGCTAAACGCATTAATGGCGTTTCTACTTCTTTTCCGGCTGTAATAATCAAATCGGCAAATTCATCAATAACCACTACAATATATGGTAAATACCGATGTCCTTTTTCGGGATTCAAACGACGTTTGATAAACTTCTCATTATACTCTTTAATATTTCGCAATTTAGCGGTTTTAAGAAGTTCGTATCGGTCATCCATTTCAACACACAATGAATTTAAGGTTGCCACAACTTTTTGTGTGTCGGTTATTATTGCCTCTTCTTCGTCCGGTAATTTTGCCAAGAAATGTTTCTCAATATTTTGATATAGGGTTAGCTCTACCTTTTTGGGGTCTACCAGCACAAACTTCAACTGCGAAGGGTGCTTTTTATACAAGAGGGATGCAAGAATCGCATTTAACCCAACCGACTTACCTTGTCCGGTAGCACCTGCTACAAGAAGGTGTGGCGTTTTGGTTAAATCAAACACAAAGGTTTCATTTGAAATAGTTTTACCAAGAGCTACCGGCAAATCAAATTTCGATTCCTGAAACACTTTAGACGTTATAATAGAACGGAATGACACCACCTCCGGTTTTTTATTCGGCACCTCAATACCAATTGTTCCTTTTCCGGGTATTGGTGCAATAATTCTAATACCGAGAGCCGCAAGACTCAAGGCAATATCATCTTCTAAATTCTTAATTTTTGAAATTCTAATACCCATTGCAGGTACAATTTCATACAGCGTTATTGTTGGCCCAATAGTGGCAGAAATTTTATCAATATCAATATTAAAATTCTTAAGTGTTTCTTCAATTTTCTTTTTATTTTCTGCTAATTCATCAGAAGAAACCTCAGAAATTGTAGATTGATGATTCTCTAATAAATCAACATGCGGAAACTTATAATGAGACAAATCTAGCGTTGGATCATAATCATGTAATTCATCACCGAAAATAAACTCCTCTTCTTCATCTGTTAAGGTATTAGTTACCTCCATGTCATCAATTGAAGAGATATCAGTACCTTCTGCCTCATATTCATCAATACTGCGAGAATCTGTTATTACAAAATCATCATCGGCATTTTCTTCCGGTTCTGCTTCCAACTCAGATTCGGGTTCAATCTCGGGCTCATTATCATCGGTAAAATCTATCGAAAAAACAGATTTTTCTTCATCTTCTGTTTCATCAAGATTATCAGATGTCATTTTAGATTCCTCTTCATCCGGGGTATTAGCAAATAATCCTTTAAAAAACGAAAGTGAATTTTTAAAGGTAAATAACACATATGCAGTAACAAGCAAAATAATAAGCAAACCTGCCGGAATGAGCCCAACAACATTTACTAAAAAAATATGACTTATATAATAACCGAAAAATCCACCAACATTAGCATCCCAGGTTGTAGCAAAAAAATAACCGAATGTAATTGAACAAACCAGCAAAGAAAGGAGACTGATTGCTATAGTTTTTTTTACAGGTAAAAATTGAATTTTAAATAATGATAAGCCAACTATTAATAAGATAAACACAAACAAAAAAGACGGTATGCCAAACCAGTCGTGGATAAATTTCTTTGAAAGCACAGCACCTAATCGTCCCCCCCAATTTCTAGTAGCAGGTGTAACATCTTCAAACACCGAAAGTGAAGGTTGAATTTTTTCGTGTATAGGATGCACCACTTCTTTTGAAGGCGAAAAAAGATACTCCCATGTTGATTTTTGAATCAGTTCACTTTGATCATACTGCCAAGTAAATAAAAAAGAAGTAAAAGACAACATTAAAAATATTGAAACACTTATAATCAAAACCCCCCAAACAATTCGGGAACGTTCATCTTTAATTTCGAAAGAAAAAAGCGACTTTATATTCATGTATTATGTACGCAGTGTTAGAACATTAATAAATGTCTGTCAAATATTTCATCCATTTCGTCAGGCGTAACACGGTTATACGTGCGTGGTATAACAAAACGAGATGTATCTACTTCTATATCAGAAAAACTATTTATTGTCATATGCATCGAAATGCCTTTCATTTGAATCCGATAATCTAACAAAACACCTTCTATATCTTTATATGGCGTATGCCAATTCGGATTTGGAATATTAAAATCATAGGTATACCAAATATCAAATGATTCTTTTGTTGGATCTTCGAAACTTACGTGTACCTTATATGCCTTAAAACCAAGAATATATTTAGTTTCTTCGGTTTTTGTTAAAATAATACCGGGCATGGGATCAAACCCTATTGTTTTTTCACCAAATTTTGTACTGCTATAATAGCCCTTAGGCATAAAGTAAAAGAGAACACTATTCGTTTCTTCTTGCTGATTAGAAATATAGGCAGTTCTAAACATACCCATAAAGCTAATTTCACTTACAGAGCTACCATTTTTAAAATAATAATTCATGGTATTGGGAAGCATGTCTATAATTGAACGTTCTTTTCGTTCTTCTTCATCAAATTTAATATCGTATCTGATTGTTCCCTCATTCTCTCCCGGCTTTTTACATGCATACAAAAGCAAAAATATGCTGATACATAAAAATTTAGACAAATAACCGACAGTAGTTCTTTTCATTCTTTAACTCTCAATACTAAACATTGAACACATACAACTGCAAAAATAATAAAAAAAACAATCTTCTCTTGTATGATTAGTGCTTTTTATTTCTAGTTTCAATAAATGATTTTCAGGCGGTATTCTTAGTCAGAAATAGTAGCTGTATTTCAATAATTTACAAACATTCTACAATAACCATTGTTCTATCATCGGTATGTTTAGAAACAGAAAAATATTTCATGTACTCGCTATCAAAATCCTGAGCCAAACGATTTGTTCCTGTAACAAAATTCGTAAACACTTTCTTAACCGATTCTTTTCCTAATAGTTTGCTCGTATCGGTATTTTCAATTTCAATATACCCATCGGTATACACTCCTAACACATCTTTTGATGAGCACAATAGTTCCACTTTTGAATATTCGGTTGTTGCATCTATACCCAAAAGCATACCGGCAATGCGAACATCTTGTATCTGATTAGACACACTCGAATAATACAAAGGAAATATTCCTCCTGCACTCGAAAGAATTATTTTACCTAATTCATTATCAAGCACTAAAACGGTTAAGGTTGAAAACACATTACTTAACTGCAAATCTTTTGCAAAATAAGAATTTAATAGATTTATTATTTTATGTGGCGATGACAATAACTCTTTAATATTACGAGCCGACAAGAATTTTATGGTACTCCTAATATATGCCAAATATGCGGGAACATAGAGCCATGCAGACCAGGATTTACCCATAATATCGCCAATAAATACAAAGGAATAGCGAGCATTAAATTCAACTATTTCATAAAAATCGCCTCCGGGCATATCATTATAATTTTCATGCAACACAGAAATCCGAAATCTTTCTGTTACACACAGCTTTTCTCTCTCAAACACAAAACTGGAGTCAAATACTGATTGCTTTAATAAAGCTTGCGATTGTTTTCGTTGCGAATCTAACATCTGAAGAACAAAATCAAGAAGCTTTACAACATCTTGCATATCTGACATTTGTGAAAGTGCAAAAACATTACACTGATCGTGATATACATGAACCGGTGATGACTCATAAAAATATATAAGCGGTATTTTTTGCTGAGAGTATAAGGCAGAAATTTTCTCTATTTCTGCATGCAGCCAAAGCACCGAATCATATACAAACAAACAAACATCTGAGTGTTCTGCAAACTGCATTTGAAAATCTTGGGGTGTTCCAATTACAATACATTGAGCCGGTAATGATTGCATTAACAAAGACAATGTTTCATGCCTGAAAGCAGCATCTGAAACACAAATAAATACTACTGATTGAGTATTAGTAAAATGATATTGTAACTGTTTTGATAATATCTTTTTTTGTAAAGAATGTTTCGCGAGGATTGTTTGAATTTTAGATAAAAAAACACGCGATTGAATGGGTTTTATCACATAATCATCAGCACCGGAATCAAGCATTTTAATCATGAGCTCTTCATCATTATCAGACGACATGATAATAATGGGAATGGTAGCATACAGAGGGTTTTGTCTAATTACAGAAAGTAATTCTATGCCATCCATCACCGGCATATGCACATCTGAAATAATTAAAGAATACGTGTTTTTTTCGAGTAAGTCCAGAGCTGCTTTACCATGCGACGCAATATGAGTAATATATCCATACTCTGATAGTTGAATTGACAATAATTTCACGGCAAACACATTGTCATCAACCAATAATATGCGAATGGGGCTCACAGTCACTATTTACAAGCTTTTACCGCATCTTCAATAGACGTATATATTTCAAAAATCATATGAAGCTGCATAATTTCTATAAGGTCTAAAACCTCACGAGAAATATTACAAAAAAGAAGGCGTCCTCCTTTTTCTTTTGCTACTTTTAGAATTGAGATAATTGCACCAAATCCCCCACTATCAATATATTTAACATACGATAAATCTATGATAACATGCGGGGAATAGTCAAATAATGATATAATATCTTGTTTTACTTGTAAGGCAAACTGTGCGTTAAAACGAGAAGTTTCCTCAAAAGAGACAAGAGCATATTTTTCTTGTTTTGTTATTGTAATCATAGTTTTTTTCTAATTTCAGCTATAAAAATAGTTATTTCATTACAACAAGAGGTATATCTCTCACACAAGTTGTCAACATTTATTAAAAAATTTTCAATTATTTGATTATCAATATTTTCTATCTGCAAGAAAGGAGCATCCTCACATAACTCTGTTACGCCAATAATTGCAAAAGATGTTTTTAAAGTATGACGTAGAAGTCTAAATTCTTGAATATTTTGCTGTTGAGCAGCTAAACACAGTTGTGTAAATTGTGCATGTGTTTCGGTTAAAAAAGTCTCACACACGCATAATAAAAGCTCATTATCTCCTTCTGACATCTCAAGAAGATACGAAGGATGTATGATAGAAAAAGACTGCATAGTACGTGTTAAGATATTTCTGTTTGTAAAAATAAAAAATCATATAGTACTCCCCCAAAAAAACATCCATAATTTTTTAGTTCCTACATTTTGCAAAACTTTATTTTTTTTTTAGTTTTACGCGAATTTTATTTTAATAATAAATTACATAGTAATAACAATTTAATAAATAATAACATGGGATTAATTTCAGATGTAGTAAAACCGGGTGTAATATTTGGTGACGATCTAAAAAAAGTAATGGATATTGCAAAAGCAAATAAATTTGCATATCCTGCGGTAAATGTTGTAGGAACAAGCTCTGTTAATGCTGTTTTAGAAGCAGCTTCAAAAGTAAAGTCTCCGGTAATCATTCAATTCTCTAACGGCGGTGCTCAATTTTATGCAGGTAAAGGTGCTAAAGGCGAAGGACAAGCAGTTCAAATTGCAGGTGCTATTTCAGGAGCATTACATGTACACAAAATGGCTGAATTATATGGTATTCCGGTAATTCTACATACTGACCACGCTGCAAAAAAATTATTACCATGGATAGATGGTCTTCTTGATGCAAGTGAAGCTAATTTTAAAGCTACAGGAAAACCACTTTTTAGCTCACATATGTTAGATTTATCTGAAGAGCCGATTGAAGAAAATATTGAAACCTGCAAAAAATATCTTGCTCGTATGTCAAAAATGGGCATGTTCTTAGAAATTGAATTAGGGGTAACCGGTGGTGAAGAAGATGGTGTTGACAATTCTGGTGTTGATTCTTCATTATTATACACGCAACCAGAAGAGGTTGAATATGCGTATGCAGAATTATCTTCTGTATCTCCAAACTTTACAATTGCTGCATCTTTTGGTAATGTGCATGGTGTATACAAACCGGGTAATGTTAAATTAACTCCAAAAATTCTTGATAATTCTCAAAAATATATCAATGAAAAACACGGAACAACCGACAAACCGGTGTACTTTGTATTCCACGGTGGTTCTGGTTCAACTCCACAAGAAATATCAGAAGCAATTAGCTATGGTGTAATAAAAATGAATATTGATACCGACACTCAATGGGCTATGTGGGATGGTATTCGTCAGTTCGAGGCTAAAAACCATGACTATTTACAAGGTCAAATTGGTAACCCTGAAGGCGATGACAAACCAAACAAAAAATACTATGACCCACGTGTTTGGTTACGTAAAGGCGAAGAGTCTATGATTGCTCGATTAGAACAAGCATTTGCTGACTTAAATTGTATTAACACTTTATAATATAAGGTCTACATAATAAAGCCGACTGAATCAGTCGGCTTTTTTTATTACAATATTTCTTATCCTTTAATTGGGTAATTTGAAATATGAGGGTAACATAATATGTATGTTTTATAATAGAATATCTTAATCTTTTTTCCAAGCCGTAATCATATCAAATAATTCCTGAGTAGATACGGTTAAACGGTCATCAAAAATAAGAATAGGTTTAGGATTATTATCGAGTGAAATCTGAATATATCGCACTTTTCCGCCTCTATTAAGTACGTCAATAATATCAATGCTTGTTATATCTTTTTTCCAAATCTTTCGGGGCAATGCCAGTACACGATGATTATCTATAAAATAGTCTTTCTTAAAACTAATTGCCGCCCAATATGTTCGCACAAAAACGGTTAATAAATACACATTAAATAAGACCAATACCACCAACAAAATCATTACAAATCCTTGTTGTGCGTATTTTTTTGATAAGACCAAAAACGGTACTACCATAATAGCAACAAGTACGGTACTCCAATAAATACCTTTTATATCAAATTCTATATCGGTATAAGCTTTCTGTATATTCATGGTTTAAATGTATATGTTTGTATTCCTCGCACTCCGGGTTTTATAGCAAATAATCCTCCGGCAAGCGGATATCGTTCTTCATCTCCTTCTTGCATCCAATTACGTGCAGTTGTAATAAACAATATATCTTTTTCTGCCCCGCCAAAGGCAACACTGGTTACATTTGGTGCCGGTACAGATATGGTATCTAATAATGCTCCGGTAAGTGGATTCCACCTACTCACTTTTCCGCAGCCCCAATGGGCAATCCACAACATACCTTCTTCGTCAATTGCGGAACCATCCGGGCTACCCCATGTTTGAGGTATACGTATTACGGTTCTTCTGTTAGAAACATCGCTGGTTTCTACACGGTAATCAAACGCATCAACACGATAGGTTGGTGAATCAATATAATACATCTGTGTTCCGTCGGGCGACCAGATAATACCGTTAGATACGGTAATACTATCAAGCTTTTCTTCTATCTTAAATCCTTGTGAAACCCGATATAATGCTGCAATTGGTTCAGACACGCCATAATCCATTGTACCTACCCACAAACTACCATCGGGAGCACATTTACCATCATTAAAACGAACTGCGGTAGTATCAATATCCGGTAAAAGTTCTGCATGCAAAATCTTTTCGTGAATATAGAATGTACAAATACTATGAGCAAGAGCTAATACAAGCGAATTAGAATCAAGCGGAACAACCGTTCCAATTTCTGAAGGCATTGCATACTGATGCATTTCGCGAGAGTCAGGATAATAGATATACAATACCTTACCCGTAATATCTATCCATAACAAACGATTATGTTCTGAATCCCACAGAGCTCCTTCACCAACACCGGCTTTAGCATCATACACTAACTCAACCGAATTGTTTTGTGGAATACAAGAGGTAAGATGGACACATGAAGCAATCATTACAACAGAGATTATTACATTACGAAACATGTTTTAAATTTTTAGATATTTCATTGATTGTTTTATTAAACACAGACACGCGGTTACTTAAGAGAAGTATCTTTTCTGTCTCTTTTTCTTCCTGCATTTTCTGAATAAGTTTATTACGTTCTAATTCTAAGCGACGCTTTTTATATGTAGCAACTGTTTCAAACACAACCGCAGAAAGTTTATCGCGTTCGGTTTCTACAAAACTGTCTTTTTGATGCCAAAAAGGACTCAATTTCTTATCGGTACTAATAATATCAACAACCAGCCGAATAATATTCTGATTTTCGTGATGAATTAAATATGATTCAACTTGCTCATGCGATTCAGCAGCATGCTCAAAATATTCACTAAAAATTTGCTTATGGATATCATGTAAAAACTCCATTTCGCCCTCAACAACCTCTCTATGCACATATTCTTTTACGGTGAGCATTTCATTTTCAACCGGCAACACTACCGTTTCTTGGCCATAGAGTAACAGCAAATACAATAAGTCGCGTTCGGTGTAACTATACGAGTCCTCTCCTTTCTTTTCTTGAACCTCAAGTTCACGTTGAATTTGTTTTTTTTGCGTTTCAAATACTCGCTGCGAATATTCTTTTGATTTCCGCTCAACCAAAAGCTTTTCAACCTGCGAAGTGAGAATATTTTCAGATATTTTAAGAATATTCGCAGAGTCAGAAATGTAAACCGTTCGTTCTATCTGTCCGGGAATTAAAGAAATAGTATGAACAATATCATTTATTAAACGAGCCCGTTCTACCGGGTCATTTTTAGTTTCTTCGGCAAAGAGTTCTGTTTTAAATCTAATAAAATCTTTCTTTTCTTTTGCTATAAAATCAAGCAATTCTTGTTGTGAATGTTTTTGAGCAAAAGAGTCAGGATCTTCACCATCGGGCAATAACAGAACCTTAACCGTAAGTCCCTGTTCCAGTACCATATTAATTCCACGGAACGATGCTTTAAGACCTGCCGCATCTCCATCAAATATCATAAGCACATTTGAGGTAAAGCGTTTTATAAGTTGAATTTGCTCAACCGTGAGCGAAGTACCCGAAGATGCAACAACATGCTCAATCCCGGATTGATGCATTGACATCACATCCGTATACCCTTCAACCAAGATACATTCATTTTGCTTAACCATTTCTGTTCGAGCAAAATAAATCCCGTATAAGGTTTTACTTTTATTATATAAATCTGACTCAGGCGAGTTTAAATATTTTGCAGCTTTTTTGTCAGAATCGGCAGACATGATTCTTCCGCCAAACCCAATAACATTGCCGGATAAACCATGAATCGGAAACATTACCCGTTCACGAAAACGATCGTATTTACCGTGTTCACCCACAATGGTAAGCCCGGTTTTTTCGAGATACTCAATTTTATATCCATCTCTAATTGCCTGTTTTGTAAAAGCATCGCGAGATTGCGGACTATAACCGAGTTGAAATCTCGAAATTATTTCATCAGTAAAACCACGTTCTTTAAAATATGATAGACCTACCGATTTGCCCTCATCTGTTTCATGTAATTGCTGTTGAAAATAGGTATTAGCATAGGTACTTACAACTTGCAGACTTTCACGGTCGCTTCGTTTTTGTTGTTCTTCCTCGCTTAACTCAGTTTCAATAACTTCTACATTATATTTTTTCGCTAAATATTTGAGTGCCTCAACATATGATAAACGCTCATGATCCATGATAAAACTTACAGCATTCCCTCCTTTTCCACAGCCAAAACATTTAAAGATTCCCTTAGCCGGCGACACCATAAACGATGGTGTTTTTTCATTATGAAACGGACAGCAACCTTTGTAATTAGAACCCGATTTTTTTAGCGACACAAAATCAGACACAACCTCGTCTACACGAGCTCGGCTAATAATAAGTGAAACACTATCGGGATGAATCATAGTTGTGATTATCTAAAAAATTGAGTAAAAATTCTGTATATTTGAATGCAGAAAACTTGTACACAAAAGTACAGTTTTACTCACGAGCTAAAAAACGAAACAAATAAGATTTATGAACAATACAAAAAAAAGAAAAAAACTGGTTGTCCTCAGCGGTGCAGGAATTAGTGCAGAGTCGGGAATTCGCACATTCAGAGATATGGGAGGACTATGGGAAGAGTATGATGTAATGGAAGTTGCAAGCATTGATGGCTGGCACAAAAACCCGGAACTTGTGATTGATTTTTACAATCAAAGACGGAGTCAGTTAGCCGATTGCGAACCAAATGCCGGACATACTATTTTAGCAGAATTAGAAGAGTTTTTTGATGTTCACATTCTTACCCAAAATGTAGATGATTTACACGAAAGAGCAGGCAGTTCTAACATTTTGCATATTCATGGAGAATTAACAAAAGTAAGAAGTACCGGCGATGAGCAGTACATATTAGATATTGGCTATAGAACCATTCGTTACGGAGATGTGTGTGCAAAAGGATTTCAACTCCGTCCACATATAGTATGGTTTGGCGAGCCCGTTCCCGCCATGAACAAAGCAATACAAATTGCACAAACAGCAGATTTGTTTGTTGTTGTAGGAACCTCTCTTAATGTGTATCCGGCAGCCGGTTTAGTGCAATATGCTCCCGCTCATTGCCCAGTCTATGTTATTGACCCTAATACTGTTGAAGTGCAGCGTGAAAATCTTACCCTTATCCAAGAACCGGCAAGTAAAGGAATGGAAAGCTTAAAAACATTATTGTTAGAGAAATAAATAAAAACATAGCACAGACTTTATTTTAATGAGTATTTTTGGAGTCTAAAAAAACATTAGTATGAATACAACTATCTTTATCATTATTCTTGCAGTTCTTATATTTGATTACATTCTTGAACGCTACTTAGAATATATAAACGCAAAACACCGAACGGCTCCTATTCCAGAAGAAGTTCAAGGAATTTATGATGAGCAAGAATATAAAAAGCAACAAGAATATGAAGCTCAAAAATCAAAATTCGGACTCATAACCGCAAGTTTTAGTTTTGTGCTTATCCTTATTCTCCTTCTTACCGGAGGATTTGCGTTTATTGATTCATATATCTACAGCAGTTTTGGTTCTGAAGACGCTCCCCTTTCTCACATTACCGGAGCATTACTATTCTTTGCAGTGTTATTTTTCGGTTCAGATATCCTCGGAATTCCTTTTGATATATATCACACCTTTGTGTTAGAAGAACGATTCGGATTTAATAAAACTACGGTTAAAACCTTTATATTAGATAAACTTAAATCATGGATACTTACCATTATATTAGGAGGGGGTATTTTATATGTGTTATTATGGCTCATAAGCACATTTGAAGCTCAGTTTTGGATTTACGCATGGGGAGTATTAGCAACAATTATGATATTTTTCACCATGTTTTATTCCAACCTTATTGTTCCACTTTTTAACAAACAAACACCTTTAGAAGAGGGTGAGTTAAAAGATGCGATTAATGCCTTTGCATCAAAAGTTGGATTTACCTTACAAAACATTTATGTAATTGACGGCTCTAAACGCTCCACAAAAGCAAACGCCTATTTTACCGGTTTAGGATCTAAAAAACGTATTGTACTATACGATACCCTTATTCAAGACTTAAGTACCCAAGAAATTGTAGCAGTTTTAGCACATGAAATTGGTCATTACAAGAAAAAACACACCCTTCAAATGATTCTTGCCTCGCTTGTACAGACAGGTGTTTTATTATATATACTCGGATTATTCTTAGCGGAGCCCGCACTTACCGAATCATTAGGAATAGCATTTGAATCCGGGAAATACCATATAGCATTATTTGTATTTGGCATACTATACTCACCATTATCATTTATTATTGGAATACTTATGAATATGGTTTCACGCAAAAACGAATTTGAAGCCGATTCATATGCTGCTACAGAGTATGATGCAGAATCCTTAATTAACGCACTTAAAAAACTGGTTAAAAAGAATTTGAGTAATCTAACACCACATCCACGATATGTGTTTTTTTATTACTCTCATCCACCGGTAGATGCACGCATACGAAATATGAGAAAAAAATCATAACATCAGATACATGAAGAGAACCAACATACAGCATCTGGGCTCAGCATTTGAGGAGTTTTTTAAGACAAAAGGATTCTATCAAAAAATGCAAGAAACTGCAGCAAAAGAAGCTTGGAGCGAGGTGGTTGGACCGGTTTTTTCTAAATCCACAAAAAAAGTATCTATATACAAAGGGGTGTTATACGTATCTTTATTTTCTCCGGCTGTTCGTAACGAATTATTGCATAATAAAACACAAATTATACAACGCATTAACGAGAAAGTTGGGAATAGCGTAGTAAAATCTATCGTATTTTCGTGAAAAAAATTTATCTTTAACCAAGAAACATTAAAATCTCAATAAATCATGAAATCAAAAGTATGTAGTATCGCCGCTTGTATACTATTTTTAGTATCTTGTTCATCTCAACAACCCAAAGGATTTAAAAATGCCGGATCAGAAAACATTGAACATAAAGGAAGTGGAACCATTTTCCCTGAAAAAGTAGGTGTTTTTAATAGAACAAATGTGATGGCGTATGACAATTCCGGGAGAAATATTTCTGTAGGATATAGAATTGGCAGCAGCAACTGTGCAACGGAATTCACAATGTATATTTATCCTAAAAACAATGGTAGTGTTGAATTAGAAATGAAAAATGCCGAAATTGGCATTATGCATTTTAATAAAAATGTAGTTTTAATCGAAAAAACACAACACACCATTCGTCAAGGGAATAAAGAATATACCGGAGAAAGACATGTCTACACCTTCAGACAAAACTTTTATGGAACACCAACAGATGTACAGTCTGAAGTTCTGGTATTTGAACACAACAATAGATTTTGGAAATACAGAATAACCTTTCCCGAAAAAAACAAAGACTGTTCGGTAAAACACATGTTTGAACTTATGGACGCTCTTACGTGGGGGGATAAATAGTACCCCAAGCCCGGAACGGGCGACATAATTATAGAAACGTCATTTCCCACGGAACCTAAGCCCCGAAGGTGGCGACATGATTATAACATGAAGCTGTTTTAAAATAATGTTGTATATTGCTTGTTGGTTGGAGTGATGTGAAAGTGTAAGCTCCCCATTTTTAGGACAGCAATTAATTATAATGTAACAAAGGTATTTC
>OBJA01000557.1_pt1 | contig 31222 bp, 27 predicted proteins | sample 1519751 | NCBI WGS metagenome assembly OBJA01 (sample SAMEA3881238, study PRJEB22517) | soil metagenome | biome: lake sediment; feature: soda lake sediment; material: sediment, water from around vicinity | place: India | collected 2013-12-23 | depth 3 m
GAACCCCTGTTACCAGGATGAAAACCTGACGTCCTAACCCCTAGACGAACGGGCCGTATTTCTCCAGAAAAAGGAGTGCAAATGTATAACATTTTTATTGCTTTGCAAAACCCTTTACACAAATTTTTTAAGAGAATCATCCGGCTCACCTTCCCGGAGGCTTTCTTTGCAGCAGTTTTTTTCAACCCTCAGCTTCTCCAGCCACCGCCTGCCCGACAATCCCGGCTCAGGGAAGCAAACCATTTGGTCAGCCGGCAAAGTTAATATATTGACAATCATTTATTACAAGTTTTTCTTCCCAAAAAAATAAAATAAGTAAAGCTTGTAAGAAATTTGAAAAAAGTTGCTTTAATTTGCAAACCGCAAAGGGCCAGCTTTTGCGGGTTATCAGGCATTGAAGCCTTACACTTTTATAGGAGATAGTAATCATAGTGGCAGCAAATCTTTGAGCTGCTTTATGTTATTGCTACAATTTTTATATATTTGTAAGGCATAACAAGGTTTGAAACCATTTCAGATTAACCAAATACCAAAAAGAAACTATGAAAAGGATGAATTACAAGATTTTTACAGTAATGCTTCTTGCAGCAGCGCTCTTCAGCAGTTGTGGACTGAATCGCATGGTACGCAATTACGACCAGGGCGTCAGGTATACTCCTGCCACCAACCCGCTTGAAAATCATGGTGGAGAAGTAGCCGCCGAAGTACAGGGAACAATCAGTGAAGGATACTTTCTGCGCCGCGCGATGCTGGAAGTAACCCCGGTTCTTGTTTATGAAGGTGGTGAGCAGGAGCTTCCCTCCGTCATTTTAAGAGGAACCCGCACCACTGCTCAGGGGCAGATGGTTAACCGCGATCAGACAACCAATTTCAACATGAGCGGTGTTATCGAGTACCAGCCTGAGATGGAGGAATCCGAATTGTTTATCAGGGCCAGGCTCTACCGTGAAGGCCGCGAAGACCGCGCAACCAACCTTCCGGAAAGAAAAGTTGCCGACGGTGTGATCGTTACTGCCCAGAGGGTGGACAACCAGGCACTGACTGTGTCTTATGCTCCTCATGGCTATGAAATTGAAACCATCATTACCCAGCGCGCTGATCTGTATTTTGCTTACATGCGTTCAGACATCAACATGCGCCTTCCCCTGAACCGCGATCAGGCTGCACAGGCCCGCATGCGCGAACTGGAAGAATTCATCATGCGCGGATGGCAGATCAGAAACATCGAGATCAATGCATGGGCTTCCCCCGAGGGTGAGATTGCCTTTAACGAAAGACTCTCGCAAAACCGCTCAACTGCCGGCCAGAGATTCTTCACCGACATGATCCGCAGGCTCAACCGCCAGCACCGCATCACCATTGAGCATCCTGCTCCCCAGGTGAATGCCCGCGGCGAAGACTTCGACGGATTCATGGTAGCCCTGGAAGCTTCCAACCTTCCCGACAAGCAGGCCATTGCCAACGTGATCAACTCCCAGCTGGCTCCCGCCGAAAGAGAAAGAAGAATCCGCGACATGACCGTTATCTACGGCGAGATAGAAGCCATCCTGGCTCCCCTGCGCAGGGCCGAGTTTGTAATTCATTCCTATGAGCCCAAAAGGCCCACGGAAGAAATTGCAAGGCTCTCAACCAGCAACCCCTCGGAACTGAGCCCCGCCGAGCTGCTTTATTCTGCTACACTGACCGACAACATGCAGACCCGTCTGCAGATCTTCCGCTCTGCACAAGAAGTATACCCCCGCGATTACAGAGGCTTCAACAATGCTGCCGCCCTGCTGATCGAAATGGGTGAGGTCGACCAGGCCGCACAGGCCCTTGAAAGAGCCAACCAGCTGCAGCCCAACAACGGTTATGTTCAGAACAACCTGGCAATCATTGCCATGAACAGGCAGGATATCGAAAGCGCAAGGTCACTGTTTGAGGCCTCCGCCAACCAGGGCGTGAACACCAGCTATAACCTGGGTGTTGTCATGATCCAGGAAGGAAATTACCAGGGCGCCCTGAACGCATTCAACGGCGTTACCTGCGACTACCACCTGGCCCTTGCCCAGCTGATGACCGGCAACATCCAGGCTGCCAGCAACACCCTGAACTGCGCTCCTGAATCAGCACAGGTACATTACCTGAAAGCTGTTATTGGTGCCCGCCAGAACAACACCAACATGATGCTTGACGGCCTGAGAAGGGCTATCCAGCTGGATTCGGAATATGCTGAAATTGCACGCAGGGACCGTGAATTCGTTCGTTATTTCAACAACGATCAGTTCCAGAACGTGGTCAGATAATCCCACTTCCCACTAAAAAAAAAAGAGGCTGTTTTCATGGGAAGCAGCCTCTTTTTTATTTGCAAGGGTTTCCCGAGGACCCTGAGGGTCCCTTTCCCCAACCCTTAGGGTCCCTGGTTTTTTAAGCAGCAACAAGGCTTCCAGGCTTTTTTCCAACCCTAAGGGTACTTTACTGACACCCTTGGGTTCCGGGAGCTTCTGCAGCCCTCGGCCAGCAAGGGTTTTCCAGAGGATCATTAGGGTCCATTTCCCCAACCCTTAGGGTCCCTGGTTTCACTGCTTCGTAACAGCCCCGTATTAAATTCGCAGTAAACTCGCACCAAACTCGTAGCAAACTCGCAGTAAATTCGCGAATTCGCGAATTTAGTGCGAATTTAGTGCGAATTTGGTGCGAGTTTGGTGCGAGTTTAATACGGGGAGGGTATGGGCCTATACGGGTTATAAGGGTTTATTTGTGAAGGATTGAAGATCAATCCGGCAGATCTGGTGCAGGAAGTGGCTGATTTGGTTCTTCAGCAGGATAGCCCTGGTTATGGGCTGAAAGAAAAAAAACCTTCCTGAGTAATACAGGGTTGATGATCTGCTTTTTGATCAGGCCTGCAATATGGCGCGGTTAATCCCTCTTTCGTAGGGTTGATCCAGCACTCCCACGATCTTCTCAAAATGTTCGGGATAAGTCACGAAATCCATTTCGTTGATGTCGATAAGCAATATTCGCAGCTGTGGCTGCTGCTTGAGGTAGTTGAAATAACTGTCCTGTATCTTTTCAAGGTATTGATCGGGGATTCGCTGCTCGTAGGGGCGCCCGCGCAATTTGATGTTTTGCTGGAGCCTGGTAGTGCTGGCGTACAAATGAACCAGCAGGTCGGGCCTGGGCAGGTTGGCATTCATGATGTTGAACAGGGTTTTGAAAAGCTGGTACTCGTCGTCGTTCAGGGTTTTGCGGGCAAAGATCAGCGATTTGTTCAGAAAGTAATCCGAAATGGTGAAGTCGGCAAACAGGTTCTGGTTGGCAAGCTCCTTGCTCAGCTGCTGGTAACGTTCAGCCAGGAAGGATAACTCCAGTGGGAAAGCATATTTTTCAGCATTCTCATAGAACTTGGCCAGGAATGGATTTTCTTCAAACTGTTCCAGGATGAGCTTGCCGTTATACCTTTCGGAGATCTTGGAAGCCAGGGTGGTTTTTCCTGCCCCGATGTTACCTTCAATGGCAATGTAGTTGTATCGCATCATTCTAAAAATTATTCAATATTTGGGGGCATTTCATCCAGGCGCTTCACCTGTGATTGATCCGGGCAATTTTCCAGCAGCTGGCTGATGGTTTGCTGCAGCAGGGGATGAACCAGCCAGGGGGCAAGCTCCTTCATCGGCAACAGGGTAAAACGCCTCAGGTGCAGCCTGGGATGGGGAACCTGAAGCCGGCTGTGGTCAATTACCCGGTCGTTGAAAAACAAAATATCAATGTCTATCATCCTGGAGGCCATTTCTCCACTGAGCCTCTGCCTCCCCAGCTGCTTCTCAATTTCCAGTATGCGGTCCATCAGATCAAAAGCATCAACGGCTGTATGCAACTTGATCACCTGGTTCAAAAAAAGGGAATCCGATTCAAAACCCCAGGGTTCACTTTCATATAAGGAACTCTGTTGAACAACCTCTCCAAGCTTCTGGTTGATCAGGCCTATGGCCTCCCGGAAGGTTTCAGCTACCGGGCCCTGGTTTCCGCCTAAAAGAAGGTAAACAATATTCATAACCACTGTTGATTGCTGCCCTGATGACACCCAAAGATACAAGGGGCAAAATTCTGCAAAAAAAACGATCCTGCAAAAGGAAATTTCCTTCATTTAAGATAGTTTCATTTGACGAATTGGTTAATTTTGGAGAAATTTTTCGAGAACCTGTATACAAAAACCAAAAGTACTATGAAACAGTTCTTTAAATTCATGTTCGCCTCCATGCTGGGATTTTTCCTGGTAACGGTCATATTGTTCTTTTTATTCCTGGGAGCGATTTCCACCTGGAGCAGGTTTGGCCAGCGCGATACCGTTCAGGTGAGCCCCGGATCGGTACTTCAGCTTGCTCTGAACGCCGAAATTGTTGACCGCGGCGGGGCAAGCCCCTTTGACAGCTTTGATCCTTTTGCCATGGGCATCTCCCGCAATATCGGGCTCAACGACCTGCTGAACAACCTGAAGAAGGCCAAAAATGATGATAATATAGAAGGCATCCTTCTTGATCTTTCGGGCTTCCAGGCAGGGATGGCCACTGTTGGCGAAATCCGGCAAGCCCTTGAAGACTTCAAAGCTTCGGGTAAATTTGTGATCAGCTATGGGGAGACTTATTCCCAGCGGGGCTATTACTTAGCCACGGTGGCCGATCGGGTCTATCTTCACCCTGAAGGGATCATTGATTTCCGCGGCCTGAATGCCGAGGTGATGTTTTTTACCAACATGCTCGACAAGCTGGGGATAGAGCCCCAGATAATCCGGCACGGGCAGTTCAAAAGTGCCGTGGAGCCTTTCATGCTCGAGCAGATGAGCCCCGAAAACCGTGAGCAGGTTCTTTCCTATACCAATACTATCTGGAACAATATACTTGACGATATTTCCAGGTCGCGTGCCACCACGGTCAACCAGCTGCATGATGTAGCTGATCGTTTTCTCACGCGCAACGCCTCCCTGGCCCTGGAAGCCCAGATGATCGACGGGATACTGTTCCAGGATGAGGTGACCGATGAGTTGCGCAACCGCCTGCAATTGGCTGAAGACGCCAGTGTACCCCTTGTTTCATATACCCGGTATATGCGTGCACCCGGGGAAGTACGGGCCCGCAGTGGCCGCGACCAAATCGCCGTGATCTATGGCACGGGCAACATACTTCCCGGGCAGGGAGGTGAAACCTCCATGGGTTCCAACCGGATTGCCGAAGCCATCCGCGAGGCCCGGCTCAACGACCGGGTAAAAGCCATTGTATTCCGCATCAATTCACCCGGGGGCTCAGCCCTGGCCTCCGACGTGATCCTGCGCGAGGTGAAGCTGGCCAGCGAAGTAAAACCCGTGATCGCTTCAATGGGTGATGTGGCAGCTTCCGGAGGCTATTATGTGGCCTGTGCTGCCGACCTGATCGTGGCAAGCCCCAATACCATTACAGGATCCATCGGGGTGTTCGGGTTGTACCCAAATATGCAGGAATTTTTCAACGAAAAAATCGGCATTACCTTCGACAATGTGAAAACCAACCAATACGCCGACCTGGGCTCGGTGTCCCGGCCATTCACGCGCAATGAAAGGGCCATCATCCAGGAGTTTATCGAGCAGGTTTATGAAACCTTTATCAGCCATGTGTCGCGTGGGCGCAACATGCCCGAGGAAGAGGTTGACATGCTGGGGCAGGGACGTGTCTGGAGCGGAACACAGGCCTTGCGCAACGGGCTCATTGATGAGTTCGGCGGTTTACAATATTCTATTGAAAGGGCTGCCGAATTGGCCGAAGTTACCGATTACCGCCTGGTGGAATATCCCCGCAGAAGAGACTGGATCACCCGCTTAAGGGAGGATTTCGGGGGTCTTCAGGAGGCTATGCTGCGGAAAAAACTGGGCGATTCTTACATTTTCTACCAGCACATACAAGATGTACAGCAAATGAAAGGGGTGCAAGCCAGGCTTCCCTACAACATCATCCTGGAGTAACTTTTTCAAAAGGATAGTCAAAAAAAGCCCGCGATCTGCCAGGACCGCGGGCTTTTGGCATCCATCAGGGGCAAATATCTTCAGGTATGGGGATACTTGCGCATGATCTCGAAGGGCTTCATCAACAGGTCGACATACTGGGCCCGCTGATAAGCATAAGGATCCCTGATGTTTTTTTTGGCCAGTTTCCCGCGAAATTGCCCGATATGATCATACTTGTTGCGATCCATAAACTGGTGAATGTCTTCAATAATTCTGGAAACATAGCCAACCTTGTTACGGTAAAGCGTACTAACCACCTGTACGCAGCTGGCGCCTGCCAGGATCATGCGAACTACATCTTCACCCGTAAAGATCCCCGTGTTGCTGCAAATGTCGGCCTCTATGTTGCCATACAACAACCCGGCATAGCGCAGGGGCAGGCGATAGTCGCCAGTCTGGCTCAGGTTGAAAGGATAAAAGTGCTCCTGCTTTTCCACATCGATATCGGGCTGGAAAAGGCGGTTGAACAACACAAACCCTTTCACCCCGGTTTTATCCAGGGTACTGATCAAGTGAAGGGCATTGGAGTAAAAAGGGCTAAGCTTCACGCTGACGGGTATCTTCACTGTTTCAAGGATCTCACGAAGGATGCCGGCTTGCTCGTTTTCAATATCAGCGGCTGTTGTTTCCAGATGACGGGGAGTGTCGTAGAAGTTAAGCTCCAGGGCATCCACACCTGTTTTCTCCATTTCGATGGCATATTTTCCCCATGTTTCATGGTTGACGCAATTCAGGCTGCCAATTACAGGAATATCCAGGTGCTTTTTCAGGCGTGCCAGCTGATCCAGGTGACCTACCGGCCCGGCATGCTCCAGGTGCGGATGCATGGTGATATGCTCGGCATACCGGTCGTTGTATTGTTCCAGCTCATGCTCCAGCTCCAGGCTCTCCAGGTTGATCTGTTCCTCGAAAAGCGATTTGTAAACAATTGCAGCAGCACCGGCTTCTTCAAGCTCTCGGGCTACATCAAAATTCAGGGTAAGGTTACAGGCCCCTACGATCAAAGGGTTCTTCAACTGTAAACCCATGTAACTGGTTTGTAAGTTTGCCATTTTATCCGGGTTTTGCGTTTTTTGATGATATAAATATAGAAATTAATTTTAAAAACAACTTACATATGGTGTAAAAAAATATAGACGGAGGTTAATGAGTTCCTGATTTTTTAAGGAACCTGGTTCATAGAGGGGCAGGTTGCTGATTGCAGAAATTGGAAAAATCCGTGGGAATATTTAATTTTACTTTCAATCAATCACCGTCACTTGCTTCATTATGAACAACTACAGCAGGCGTCATTTTTTGCGGCAGGCGCTTAAGCTGTCTGCAGCATCCCTTGGATTCAGCCTGTTGTTCAGGGCGGGGAAGGTATTTGCAATGGATCGTTTTTTCAGGGAAATGGAAAATATAGAACCATCCCGGGGATTTACCCCTGCTTATGTAAAGCTTCATCAAACCGGGGAGCTGAAGGCCAGGGGCCAGGTACTATGGGATATGATGCGGCAGTGCAATCTGTGTCCGCGCGAATGTCATACCAACCGCCTGAGGGGCAGACGGGGAGATTGCAGGGCATCATCTGCCCTGGAGATCTCATCGGCTCATCCGCATTACGGGGAAGAGACCGAACTTGTTGGCAGCAAGGGATCGGGCACCATTTTCTTCACCAACTGCTCGCTGCACTGTGTCTTCTGCATCAATTACCAGATCAGCCACCTGGGGCAGGGCAACAGGTACAGCATCCGGGAGCTTTCGGATATGATGCTGATGCTGCAGAATACCGGCTGCCACAACCTCAACCTGGTAACCCCCACCCACTACCTGCCACATATTCTACTGGCTTTGGACGATGCCGCCACCCGGGGCTTGCGCCTGCCAGTTGTATACAACACCTGCGGATGGGAGAAAACCGAAATGCTGGCTTTCCTGGACGGGGTGGTAGATGTATACCTGGCCGATTATAAATACGATGATTCCCGGGCTGCAGCAAAATACAGTGTTGGCGCGGGTTCCTACCCTGATATCACCCGAAGGGCCCTGCTTGAGATGCAGCGGCAGGTAGGGCTTGCCCAGCCCGACCACAACACGGGCCTGATCAACCGGGGCCTGATGATCCGCCACCTGGTGATGCCAAACAATGTCAGCCGCAGCGACCTGGTCATTAAATGGATCGCAGCCAACCTGCCCCGCGACACCTACCTGAACATCATGTCGCAATATACCCCAACCTTCAGGGCTGGAGAATTTCCGGAAATTGCCAGAAGGATCACCGTAGCTGAATACCAGCAGGCGGTTGCTGTGGCCCGCTCAGCGGGATTAACCAACCTGCGGCTGCAGATGCAGTGAGCATGCCGGTGGCTTTACAACGACCTGGAAACCATCAAATCCCGGAACAGGATCAAAGGTGAGCAAGAAAAAATGCAGTGATTTTCTGAAAGAAAGGGATTAAAAAGACAGGAGGTGGTACGGCTCCACCTCCTGTCACTTTTAACCACCAAAACAAAGACAACATTAACCAATATAACAACTAAAAACCATGCAAAACGTGAAGCATGTTTCGTTATCAAATTGTCTCCCAATTTAAACAATCCTTCAATGAAAAGCAAGGAAAAAAACACATTTTATACCACTATTTTAGCATAGTGGTTGAAATATGTTTTCCTGATATAAGTTAAGTGTGAAAAAATTTCTGCAAAGCCCCCAGAAATAAGAAGGATCCAGATATAAATACGTTTAAAACGGGAGGTCGTTATCCTGTGGTGGCATGATGGGTGGGCCGGGATCGGGGTCTTCACCGGGCAGATTCGGGCTTCCGGAGCTTGCGCGATCAATCTTCCAGGCCCTGACATCGGTATACCAGCGCCCGTTAAATTCCCGGCTCTCGATATTTATGCCTGCAGTGAGCTGCTCTCCTACCCGAATATTGTATTGATCAATGCGGTCGCCCCAGAGTGAGATGCAAACCTTTTTAGGATACTGTTCCTGGGTTTCCATGATAAAATCCTGCTTGCGCCAGGTGCCATTACGACCTTGCCCGGAGGCTTCGGGCAATATTTCAATTACTTTCCCCTGAATTTCCATTCGTAACAATTAAGAATTTAAAAAAGCGAAGTTAAAAGTTTTTTGGAAAAGGATCAATCGCAGGCAGCCAGTTTTCAGCGCCAGCCATTTTGCCCAATAATATCCGCGAACGGTTGGACCAGCCTACCAGTTGCCTGGCCTGGCAAAGGGTGATCCATACTGGTAAAATGATCCTGAATTGTGAAAGGGGTTAAAAGGATTATAACCTGATGACATACGCACCTCAGCTCCGAAGCGAAGGTTATCGCTAATGCGGTACTCCATGCCCATCATCATGCCATGTGCATTGAGGTTGAGAGCCTGGGGGTTCATCCTGGCATCCATTGCCGGCATGTGGTTCCGCTCAACCCAGGATCCCCCGGTCAGGGTAAGGCGCTCGCTGGCCTGGTAAGCTCCGAAGGCGTAAACCGTAGTGCCGGTGATCCTGCCGGCCTGCATGGGGGCAGATTGATCCTGTGAAAGAAAAGGACCAAAACCATTCATCCTGGATGAGGAGATCATTGTTCCGGCGGTAAGGCTCCAGCGCGGATTGATATTCCAGCTGAGCTGCGGGGAAATGGTTTGTGAGAACAGGTTCATCCCCCCAAAGCCTGTGGAAAAACTGCTGCCCAGCTGCAGGCTGAAGCTTGGTTTGCCCTCCTGCTGGAAAGGCGACTGTTTTTCCACCAGCTGCTGAGCCCTGACAGGAGATGAGTTAAACATGAAGACCAGGGTAAGCAGGATAACTATAAGCGAATAGGTTCTCATAAACTGGGTATTTGATGGATCACAGAATGCATCCTGAAGCAAAAGTAAAAAAAAACCAGCTCTTTTTCAATGGTTTGAAAGCCCTGAGAAAGTTAAAATTTGCAAATCCTCCTGCAGGCAAACAAGAACATTTGTCTATGGCTGATTGTTAGAGTGGATGTCTGCAAACCCGCTAAGGGTTAGCAAATTCACAAAAAACGGAACAAACATGAAAAAAAACATGGGAACTACCGACCGGGCATTGCGGTTCTCTGCCGCGGCAATTCTTGGAGGTTTGATCATCACTGGAATGGCAGGCTGGAAATTTGCAGGGCTTATGGCAGCAGTATTGGCAACCACCAGCCTTGCAGGAGTATGCCCTTTATACCGGCCCCTTGATCTAAGCACGGTTGGCAACAAAATGCATTCGGAATAACTGGTAATCAGAAGAAAACACAAAGCCTTGAGTTCATGGCCGATATAAAACCAAGCTTCCAGTATGGCCTGGCACTTAGCGGCGGGGTTACCCGTTGCTTCGCCCAGATCGGGGTGCTGCAGGCCCTGGAAGAAAAAGGCATTCGCCCCGGTATCATATCGGCTGTAAGTGCAGGGGCAATAATCGGGGCCCTCTATGCCGACGGGCACACCCCGCGGCAGATCCTCGAGGAACTTACCAGCAACAGGCTGATGAGCTACCTGCGGTTTTCACTTCGCCGCAGGGGTATTGTGCAGATGGCGGGCTTTGAGAAGATCCTGCGGGGGCTGCTTTCTACAAACCGGCTGGAGGAGCTGAAGATCCCCCTGCTTGTTTTTGCTGTGAACCTGAATACAGCACAGTTCACCTGCTTTGAAAAAGGCGAGCTGGTGAAGACTGTTGTGGCAAGCTCTTCGCTCCCAGTTATTTTCCCTCCTGTTAAAATCGGCCCTCATTACTTCGTAGATGGGGGCGTGATCAACAACTTCCCGGTAGATCCCCTGGTTGGCCGCTGCCGCACGCTGATTGGGGTAAACGTGAATCCCATCGGGCCTGTAGAAAAGGTGGGAGGACCTATGAAAATATTTGGAAGGGTATACCGTATTTTGGTCAGGAGCCATAATCTTGGCAGGGATGTACAATGCAATTACCTGATAGAGCCCCGGGAGCTGATCGGCCATGGGCTGATGGAAATGTCAAAGGCTCATGAACTTTTTGAAATCGGCTATAATGATGCCATTCGGGTGCTGAAGGATCATCTGCCAGTTTCCGGGCAGGCAAATGCACAGGCATAGGATGCTGATGGCAGAAAATCATCTCGTTTTTCTGTCAAAGTATTTACCTTTGTCTTTTCCGAAATACATGGCCATGACCCAACGCAGCTTACACATTTACAATACCCTAAGTCGAAAAAAGGAATTGTTCACTGCCCTGAACCCACCCCTGACGGGGCTTTACGTATGTGGTCCCACCGTTTATGGGGATGCACATCTGGGGCATGCCCGCCCAGCCGTTACTTTCGATGTAGTATTTCGATATTTGCAGCACCTGGGCTACAAAGTCCGCTATGTGCGCAATATCACCGACGTTGGCCATCTTGAAAATGATGCTGACCAGGGGGAAGATAAGGTTGCAAAAAAAGCCAGGCTCGAGCAGCTCGAGCCCATGGAGGTGGTACAGTTTTTCACTGACCGCTATCATGAAGACATGGATCAGCTCAATGTACGCAAGCCCAGCATCGAACCCCGCGCCTCGGGGCATATCATCGAGCAGATACAGATGGTTCAGGCCATATTACAGGCAGGTTATGCATACGAGGTGAATGGCTCGGTTTATTTTGATGTTGTGCGCTACAGCCAGGATTACCATTACGGAAAGCTAAGCGGGCGGGTTCTGGATGATCTGATCAGCGGGAACCGCGACCTGGAAGGGCAACAGGAAAAGCGCAACCCGGCCGATTTTGCCCTTTGGAAGAAGGCAAGCCCCGAGCATATCATGCGCTGGCCTTCGCCCTGGAGCGATGGCTTCCCGGGTTGGCACCTGGAATGTTCGGCCATGAGCACCCGCTACCTGGGTGAGGTATTCGACATCCATGGGGGCGGCATGGATCTGCTGTTCCCGCACCACGAGTGCGAGATTGCCCAGTCCCAGGCGGCCCTTGGCCGTGAATCGGCCCGCTACTGGATGCACAACAACATGATCACTGTCAACGGGCAGAAAATGGGTAAATCACTGGGCAACTTCATCACCCTTCGCGAGTTCTTCAGCGGTGAGCACCCAGGCCTGCAGCGGGCATACAGCCCTATGACCATCCGCTTTTTCATACTGCAGGCGCACTACCGCAGCACCCTTGACTTCAGCAACGAGGCCCTGCAGGCGGCCGAAAAAGGGTTTCGCCGGCTGATGCAGGCAATCGATACCCTGAAGGGGCTGAAAGCATCAGAAAGCTCCTCGGTGGATGTGGCTGGCCTGGATGAAAAGTGTTATCAGGCACTTAGCGACGACTTCAACACCCCTGTGGCTATTGCCCACTTATTTGACGCAGCCCGACAGATCAACTCGGTGAACGACCAGAAGGATACCCTCTCGGAGTCCGACCTGCAGATGCTCAAAAAAACATTTAACACCTTTCTGGTAGAGATCATGGGCCTTAGCAGCGACACCCGCGAGGGCAGCAGGATGCAGACCCTTGTGCAAGGGCTGATGGACCTGATCCTTGATATGCGTCAGCAAGCCCGCCAGCAAAAAAACTGGGAAGCCTCCGACAGAATACGCAAACAGCTGGATCAGCTGAATATTGCCGTGAAGGACGCCAAAGAAGGTGCCAGCTGGGAGATCAAAGAATAAGCATCAGAGCCAGGGTAGAATAAAGATCTTGTAATAGATCATGGCAAGGGCTTCGGTAAAAATATACCAGGCCCTTTTTCGGGGGAAGTGCATCAGGTGATAATTTGAAGATGAGACAATGCCCACAGGCCCATATTCCTCCAGCAGCTTGCGGTAAGTAAGCCAGGTGCGGCGCGAATGGTAGTTCATGCTTACCACATTGAACCCGCTTATATCCATCTGCCTTTGGTCAAGCCACTGCTTCAGGGCAAATGCATTGCCATGGGTGCGGCGCAGATCCTGGTGATGATTCACCACCGGGAAGATCTTTTCAGGTGCGACCCCCATGTTCACAAAAAAATGGGCCGCCAGTTCAGCATAGGAAGAGGCTGTCAGGTTCCAGCGGAATTCCCCGAAAGGCACGCCCCGGTCAAGAAAAAGATCTGCTGTCCGGGGTGTTAGCTCCAGGCCATTGAGAGTAACGCGCTTCAGACGAAGGTTGCGGTCGCCCAGCTCGTTGGCCATATCGTTTTTGAATTGAATCATCAGCGAGTCGCCAGCTTCAAGTACCCCCTCCCAATCAATGGTAAATACTTCCTGATCCCCGGTGCTCAGGTCCCCTGCCAGCAATTGACCCTTAACCCAAAAAGCGAAATGTGCAGCATCATCCTCTCCAAGGGTGCTTTCGGCTTCTATTTCAAAGCGGTGAACACCTTCCCCGGGCAGAACCTCCTTATTGGGATAAAATACCAGATATGAGTTGATGTACATGGTCAGAAAATCACGAAATGTTCCCCCTGTAACCAGCAGATAATCATACTTGCCGAAAATGTACTCGCTGTGAGCATGGTGCAGCCCGTAATCCGGCATCCACCCCTCAACCACCAATACATTGGCTGTTATTCTTTTATCGGCTGTGAGGTAGGATGGAAACCAAATACCACCAGCTGCTGCCAGCACCAAAGCAAGCAAAAAGAAAAAAAGGATCCTCCTGCCAGGAGCGGTAAACTTTTTCTTCAAAGATTGATTTTTTAAAGGCATAAGTGTTAAAATTATAAATTTTTGCGCAAATACTCCACTTATTAACATAATCTATTCTAATAATTTCTCCCAAAGCTTTGCTGTATGCAGGTGGAAAAATTATTGGTTTAATAGCAGATTTGGTGCTTTTTAAAGAACCAGAAGAAAGTTTTATTATATTTAAGCAAAATTGCGACTGCAAATCTGAAAAGGGAACCGGGATCCATGTTTAATATATAAAGATCTTGCGTCATGAAATCCCTGAGAATAGCCCTCTTGCTGTTGGGGGTATTGCTGTTATTCGCGTACTGTCAGAAAGATACGCTAGAATCCCTTCCTGAAGGCCCTGAACAGGAAGTTTTGGGCCTGAAGCACCTCGCTGGTGATGTTTGCAAAGTTGACCAAACCCTTTATGCAGGAGCCGGCCAAAATGACATTTCCAGGGCAACGGCTGTGGGATCCATCACAGCCTTGCTTGACTATCCCATGCTGCATGTAAAATACAAGGCCTATCCTGGCTTTTCCCTTGGGGAGGTTCATTTGTGGATAGGAACCGATTGGAAGATGATTCCAAAAAATGCAGCCCCGGGTCAATTCCCATTCAAAAAAATGCCTGGCGCTGCCGGCAGTTACACATTTACAATTGATCTTTCAAAAACAGGCATTAAAGCCGATGACCTTGTTTATGCTGCCGCGCATGGGGTGGTAAATATGCCCGGCAGGAAAGAATCTTTCTGGGCTATAGGCCAATATACCTTTATTCAGCTGGGCATTGCCAAAAAGTGGGGTTGGGTCTTTGAAATAGACCTTAAAAAATGCCAGCCGGCAGCTGATGGTCAACCCTGCCCGGGCATGCCCTATATTACTGACTCACGCGATGGCAACAAGTACCCCACCGTTATGATTGGCGGAAAATGCTGGATCAAACAAAATTTGCGGTATCTGGATGAGATCATACTGGGAAGCACCGATTACATGGTTTATGGCTATACCGGCACTTCTAAGGCAGAGGCCATGGCCCTTGATCATTACAAAAATTACGGGGTGCTTTATAATTGGGTTACTGCCAAAGCTGTTTGCCCCACAGGATGGCGGCTTCCCTCAGATGCTGAATGGACACAGCTTACTGAACACCTGATCAATAAACATCCGGAAATAAATCTGAGCAATGTTGGCAATGCACTGAAATCCTGCAGGCAGGTCAACTCACCACTGGGTGGCGATTGTGCAACTTCAATGCACCCCCGTTGGGATGAACATCCGGTTCACTATGGATTGGATGTGGCAGGTTTCTCTGCACTACCCGCAGGATCGGGGTATTTTATGGATTCATTCTCTTCTCTGGGCAAAAGAGGGTACTTCTGGACAGCCACAGAAGATATTCCCGGAAGCCCCTGGGCAAGAAGCCTGAACTATGACAAAGGAGAGGTAACCCCTTTCTATACTGAACATCATTTTGCTTTCAGCGTCCGATGCATTAAAGAATAATTATTTCGGTACCTTTTCAGAAATACAGTGCATCCATTGGCAGGGACAAATGTCCCTGCCTTTTATTAGCAAAAAGCATGCTAATCGCTTTTTATTGAGGGTTAGTAAAAATTTTTTGATTTTTCATCTTAAGAAAAATTGGGTTTATAAAAATTTTTGTTAAATTTGGATAAGCCACACCAATTTATAGGCGGGGCTATTAACAAAACAACCTAACCTACGTTTCACCAAAATTTTCGCTGTATGAGAACATTGAGGATTGCCCCATTCCTGTTAGGGGTGTTGTTTTTATTCACTTACTGTCAGAAGGATGTACTGGAGCCTGCTGCTGCAGATGCATTGCTTGAACTCAAGGACCATCATGAGGGAGATCCCTGCGTGGTAGTTCAGAAGCTGTGGGCCGGTGCAGGCCAGAACGACATAACCAAAGGCACAGAGGTGGGTTATGTTACTGCCGAAATCATCGGTGAGGAAGTGCATGTAACTTATACCATGCTCCCAGGATATACCTTTACCGAACTTCATCTGTGGCTGGGCAGGGATAAATATGCCGTTCCCAAAAATGCCGCACCAGGGCAATTCCCTTATAAAAAGACATTTGACGGGGAAAAAGAATATACTTTTATAGTTCCCATTCCGGGAGGCCCTGGTGACTTCATCTACATCGCTGCACACGGGGTGGTTCAACTGATGGAAAAAGTTGATTACGTTTTGCCCGACTATGCAAAGGTAAACTGGGAATATTACAGAGGTTATCCTGTTGCTGATCCTCCCCAATTTACAGACAGCTATTTCCATGTTGATCTTTCTTACGCCGGCATCCTGAATGGCCAATATCTGGGCTGGTGCCTTGACTACCGCACCCTGCTAAAATGGGACATGAACCCTTACAAAGCCCATGTTTACTCATCCTATCATTTACCCGCTTCCTGGGATCACCTTATCAAGGACAACATGCCAAAGATCAACTGGATACTCAACTATGTATATGTTGGCAAATGGGATCTTACCCTGAAGGAAATTCAAGCCGTGATCTGGCACCTGGCAACAGGAGTTTCCCTGGAAACCCTCAAGGGATATACCCATCTTGGAATAACCGATTTTGATCAGGTAAAAGCAGAAAAGCTTCTTGAAAAAGCCACTACCTACGGCTGGAACTTTGTTCCCAAATGCGGCCAATACCTGGGTGTTGTTTTGTTCAAAGAAGGGCAGCAGATGAAAATCATCCCCTTCCCAATCCCCTGCAAGCCCGGCAAACAGGAAACCATGTGGGCATGGGGTGAATATACCTTCCAGAAACTGGGTATCGCCCAGAAATGGGGCTGGGTATTCCGCCTGAACCTGGCTGCCTGCCTGGCCGACGATTAATACTAAATGAAGCTCAATCACAAGGGCCGCCCCTCCCAAGAGGGAGCGGCCTTTTTGACAACCTTAATTTTAACTTTTTTCCCGTGGATCTGTTTCACCATAGCATCTCCCTGAAGCCCGAAAAAATACTGGACCTGGAGAAAACCTCTCTTCCCCCTGACTGGGAGGACATCCTGAAAACCTGTTCAGGAAGCATTTTCCAAAGCAGTGAATGGCTTGATGCTGTTGTCCGGAAACCTTATGAGCCTGTTTACCTGGTTTTCTCCGAAAATGGTGTTCAAAAAGCTTTCATGGCGGGCATTGAAACAAATATCGGGCAAGGTGAACTAAAAAAATTGTTTTTTTATTCGGGGATCATCAGCCGCAAACAAGATCCGGAACTACTGCGGCAATGCATGGAAAAACTCCTGGATTTTGCCAGGAAAAATTCTTATTTTCAGATAATTATCAAATCCTACGATCATCTTAGAAATCAACCATCTGGTCTTAAAGAATTTTCTCCTTTTCAAAGAGCAGAATTTGTGATCGATCTGACCCTGCCCACCGAGCAACTCATTCATCAAACCAGCAGCGACATCCGCCGCCGGGCCAGAAAAGCAAAAAGAGAAGGGTCTGTATTCAAGTTCGGCTATTCCGAGAATCTTTTGCAAAACCTTTTCAGGCTGCTGGAAAACACCAGGCAAGTGAGGGCCAGGAAAGGATATGGAAAATATCATGTGATCAGCATGCCATTTCTAACCCCTGAAGTCATGCTGAAATTGCTTGCCAGCAAAGATGCAGTGATTAACTACATTGAAAAAGATGGAGAAATCCTAAGCATGAACTATATTTTAACTGCTGGTGGCAGGGCATATGTTCTTCAGGCTGGAAGCAGCCCTTCGGGGTACAAATATTCAGCCCCTGCATTACTGGCATATGAAACCATGTTGAAGTGCAAATCGGAAGATTTTGATATTCTCAACTGGGGTGGTGTGCCTCTGGGCAAACAAAACAAAGGACTGAAAAAATTCAAGCTGGATCTGGGAGCCAGAATCGTGGAATCTCATGAGGAGGCCACCCTTTTTCTGATGCCCCCACTGACAAAATACAATATGTTTATTCGCCTGAAAAAAAGCATCATCCAGCTGCCGGCACCCTGGCTGATAAAAAAGATTCTTTTAAAGACCGCGGATCATTTTCTTAAAGGCAAGGATCATTACTAGGCCATTTTCCGGGGCAGGTTTTTCTTCCCCAGCCGCAGGTAACAATACAACAGTACATCTTTTACAAAACCCGAAACAGTCATTCCATTCCTCAGAATATCCAGCGATCCGATGCGAACTTCCCTTGAAAGAATATTTATCATCTCCTTGTGCCCAACCCTTTTGGCCAATTTCAGATTTTCCCGTGTATATTCAAGAGACACCGGGTTATAGGTCCTTAACTCAACATTGAAGTTTTTGGGCAAAATCCCCGGAAATGATTCAGAATCTTTCAGCCGGCCCAGAATCTCCAGGGTGACCATGGTGCGGACACATTTCCAGCACTTGCCGCAATTATAATCTCCTCCCTCATTTGCAACACAAACCCTCAGGCGTCCCAGGGCAAAGGGATCATGAACTATCAGGTCGGCTACCTTTTCGGCCCGCTCTTTCTCGGAGCCATCATGAAAGATGCAGGTGTTTTCGTTTGACCACAGTCCGTCGATGAGCGGGCTGCTGGGGTCATGATAGATAAAGGCATAAGAATGGGATGAGGGGATAAATACAATGGAAAAACCGTTTGAAAGAGAAAGAGCGGTGGCCCCAAGTCCAGGTCCGTAATAATGATATTCCCAGTTGAGGGGAAAAACATCCCTGATATTTGTTTCTCCCACAACAAGGTCCAGGTTATAATGATCTGCCACTTTCATCATATTGGCAACAACTGCCTTATCCTGCCCATTGCAGTAAGTGCTTAATGGCAGCTCCAGGCCTTTCATATAGATCAGGCTGTTGAGCTCCTTTCCCGGGGGAGGTTCATTGCGGGGGAGGTATTTCAGCATGGAGTACATTGAATCCACACCCAGGGAAAAGAATGTTGCATTCAGGCCCTTGCCCTGGCCAGGTTCGGTAATCAGGGAATTTGCAATGATTTTCACCCTGGAAAGCTTCCCCGGATGCCATACGGCAAAGATATCCTGGATAATCGACTGGTTTTCCAATATCTTCTGCGACAGGGGGGGGACAATCTCCAGCTCACTTTCTGTCATCATAGCTGGGATGAGCATGGCAGCAAAAAAAGGATCTGCGGTTTCCGACAGATAATCAAAGTATTTCTCAGGGTATGAAAAGTAAACATACTGATTGTTTCCAAATTGCTGGGAGTCAATTTGAGCGGATAATATTGCTTTGCCATCTTCCAGCCGCTTTTTAACGCTTATAAGTCTCATTTGTTTTTTGTTTTAACGAAATGGTTCTACTGAAAAAACCCTGATCGTTTGCCAATTTTCACATAACAATAGAACATCACTTCTTTGAAAAATTCCTTCACCGAGCGCCCCTGCCGGAAGACATCCAGGGAACCCATGCGGATCTCGCGCCCCAGAATGCTTTCAAGATCCCTTCGCCCGTATTGCCGGGCCAGCCTCAGGTTCTCCCTTGTGAACTCCAGCGACATGGGGTCATAAGTGCGAAGTTCCGGGATGAAGTTTTCGGGCAGCCTGTCCGGGAACGACCCGCTGCCTTTAAGCTTCCCCAGGATATCCAGAGTGATCATTGTGCGAATACACTTCCAGCATTTCCCACAGTTATAGCCGGCTCCATCGTTGCTCACGCACACCCTTAGGCTGCTTAGAGCAAATTCATCGTGAGCAATCAGGTCAGCAATCTTGCCGGCACGTTCCTTTTCTGCCCCATCATGGTAAACGTTGGTATTTTCAAGCGACCATAGATTGTCGATCAGCGGGCTGCTGGGCAGAAGAAAGAAAATGGCATAGGATGTTGTCGAGGGTATGAATATATTTTTGAACCCTCCCGACAGCGAAAGGGCAGTGGCTGCAAGGCCCGGACCAGAATAATGGTCCTCCCAGGAAAGTGGAAATATGTCGCGGATGTTGGTTTCTCCAACAATGGTGCTTAGCTCGTAATGTTGCCCAACCCTTTGCACTGCCTCAATCACTCCCTTATCCTGCCCTTTTGAATAAGCGCTAAGAGGCAATTCAAGGCCCTTCATGTAAATAAGGTGGGTAAGAGCCTTTCCTTTGGGAGGTTCATTGCGGGGCAGGTATTTCAGCATCGAATACATTGAATCAACCCCCAGGGAAAAAAAGGTTGCATTCCCACAGATCCTGCCAGGATCCCTGGCCTGAAGCACCTTAGCTTCAACCTTCACTTTCTTGAACTTGGAAGGATGCCAGGCCAGGAATATATCCTGAATAACACGCTGATTATCAAACAACTTTGGTGATAAAGGGCCATGAACTTCCAGGCTGGGATCAAACAGCATGGCTGGTATGAGTATGGCAGGGAAAAAAGGATCGGCACTTTCAGGCAAGTATTCATAATATTGCTCAGGGTATGAAAAGTAAAGCGTTTTGGACCCATCAAAATATGAGGATTCCAATTCAGCAGAAATAACAGCCTTACCCTCTGCAAGGTATTTCCGGATATTAAAAAGCTTCATAATTTTAACATTAGAGAAGTGGCTTTATAAAAATACAAAAAAATTGCAATTAATGGAAAAAAATCATGGATACAGTAATTCTATTAAAAGATTAATAGTTTTTTTGTGAAAACAATCAGGCCACTGCCTCTGTTTCTCTAAAGCCGGTCGGAAGATCTGCCAATGGCATCCTTTATCGTAATATTGATAAAACTTGACCACTAATTTTATTACCTTTATGTTAATTTGCTGGCTTTACTATTTTGCAGATGTCGTTTAAAAGATCTTTTTATAAAAGCGTTTCCACTTTTGCTTTTTACAATTACCTGTCACAGGGTTTTGAATTTCTGGCCACCATTATTCTTTCCAGGCTTCTGATGCCTGAAGAATATGGCTTTGTGGCCATCATCTATATCTTTGCAGGTTTCATCAGGTTGTTTTCCAATGTGGGCATAGGGCAGTCGCTTGTCAGGAGTGATTACAAGTACACCTTCCATAAACTCCTGTACAGCCTTTCCATCTATATGGGCTTTGCCCTGGCCCTGATACTGATGCTGCTGGCCTACCCCATAGCTTACTTTTTCGGGAACATGGCCCTGGTGATCCCAACCATGGTGATCTCCATTAAGTTTATCATTGATGCCGGGGTATACATACCTTTTGCTATATTATCAAAGGAGCTGCAGTTCAATCAGATCGGCAAGATCCGCTTGCATACTACCGGTATCCAGATACTGATAACCATAATTTTGGCCTGGCAGGGGTTTTCTTACTGGTCATTGATCCTTCCCCTGATCGTCACCCCTGTTCTGCAGTTCATATACCTGAAAAAATACGTGAATATCCCCTTGCGCCTTTATGGTTGGAGGGCCACCAAAATGACCCTGAAAAAGATAAAAAGCCTGATGGCCAACTTATCGCTGATCAACCTGCTAACATACTGGACCGAAAACACCGACAAGGTGATCGTGGGAAAAATGTATACACAGGCCGATATGGGAATCTATCACAGGGCCTTTAAATTCATCAAACTTTCTTTGCAGTTAATTTCAGGAATTTTCGGCACGGTTTTGTTTCCGGCCCTGAAGAAGCTCATGGAAAGGGATGGGGATGTGCAGAAAGAATATTTGGACATTATCAAAGTCATTACATTATTCACCCTTCCGGTGGTATGTATCCTGGTTTTACTCCCCGAAACCCTTGTACTGGTGCTTTGGGGCCCGGCCTGGATCAACGTGGCTGCTTTTTTGCCCTACATCGGGATGCTGTTGCTTTTTCACGTAATGATCAACACCTGCTCTTCGGTCTTTATCCTTTTTGAAAAAGAAAAAGATCTGTTTCTGGTGAACGTAGCCAACAGTTTTATCACCATTGGCCTGGTAATTGCCGGAGGATTCATCTCCATGCTGCACATTGTGAAGTTCCTTGCCCTGGGATATCTCTTCCTTACCCTGCCCCTTTACCTGTACTTTGGATTTTACAAGGCATTCGGCTTCAGGGCCAGAGCCATACTGCGGTTTTTCGCACCTGCAATGCTCATGGGATTCATGCTGTATCTTTCGGTGGAATTCTGGGGCCTGGAGTCACAAATATTTTTCCTGCTCAGTTTTATCAGCTTCCTGATATACGAGCTGAAGGCTTCCTTTTTACAAAGCATCACCTTTTTGCGCAAGCTGGTATTCGGGCAAAAATAATTAAAAATTACTGATGGGTATATTTCCAGGGCAACAGCCGTAACTTGCGCCCGGCCTTGATCATCAGGTAGTGGGCCATTTCTCTGAGCAGGTAACTGACAGAGCGTCCATTTCGGAAAACATCCAGCTGCCCCACACGTATTTCGCGCTCCAGTATTCTTTGCAGCTCGTAGTGGCCATGGGCCCTGGCCAGCTTCAAGTTCTCAGCAGCATATTTCAGGGCGCCACGGTTGTAGGTGCGCAATTCAAGGCTGTAATTTTCGGGCAACTCATCAGGAAAAGAGGCCGCCTGCTTCAACCGCCCAAGTATCTGAAGGGTGACCATGGTACGCACGCATTTCCAGCATTTGCCGCAGTTGTAATTTCCACCCAGGTTGCTGATACAAACTCTCAGGTGATCGGTGGCGTATTGATCCTTCACGATCAGATTGGCAATTTTTTCTGCCCTTTCTACCTCTGAGCCATCATGAACAATGGCCAATTTTTCGTTCGACCACAGGTTGTCGACAAGCGGGCTGCTGGAGTTGGGCGAAAGGTTGGCATAAGAATGGGAAGAAGGAATGTAGACATGGCCGAAGCCCTCCGATAAAGACAAGGCGGTTGCTGCCAGCCCCGGCCCCGAATAATGGGTTAACCAATCAAGGGGAAATACATCCCGGATGTTGGTTTCTCCAACCAGCAGCTTAAGGCCATAATGCCCCGCCAGCTCACGGATGCTGTTGATCACTTCCTGGTCCTGACCCTGCTCATAAATACTTAGGGGCAGCTCAAGCCCCTTCATAAAAATAAGGGTGGAAACCTGTCGCTCAGAAGAAGAACAATTCTTGGGATGGTACTTCAGCATGGTGTACATCGAATCAACTCCCAGGGAAAAGAAGGTGGCATTGGGCCTGGGAGCTGTTGCCCTGTCTGCCGCAGGGGCCCGAACCCGCTCCCGGGCAATAACCTGAACCTTGCTGAATACTTCTGGATACCAGGAACAAAAAACCGATTGTATGGTGGATTGATGTTTGAGCATTTTCGACGACACCGGGGGAATGATCTCAAGGGGTTCAGCGGCAAACATGGCCGGGATAAGTAATGCCGGAAGAAATGGATCGGCCGTGCTGGGAACATCATGATAAAACTCCCCGGGATATGAGAAAAAAAGTGTCTGGGGTGCCTGAAAAGAAGCAGATTCAACTTCAGCAGAAAGAAATACTCTGCCGTCTTTCACATATTTTGAAATCTGATTAAGTCTCATGCAGATCCTATCGATAGTTTAAGAAGTTAACAAGGAAGGCATCCTCAACTAAAATACCATTTATTTTCCACAAACGCCTTTTTTTACACGACCTTTTAAGGGTTTTTAGGCTATTTTAACGAATAAAAAGCCAATTTGGCAAAAATAATTTTCCCGGGATGTTTTTTTAATTTATCTTTATTTTTCGTGAAGTAAAAGGCAAAATCATGATTTTAACCTATTACCGGGAGGAGCCGAATTTTGGCGACGCCATTAACCCGATCATATTTGATCATTTCATGCCGGGTTTTTTTGACGATGATCCCAAATCTGTATTCCTGGGTATAGGCTCCATCCTGGGCTTATATTCCGGTACTGAGGCTACTGATCGCATCATTGTGTTCAGCTCAGGTTATGCTTATGGCGATATGCCGGCAGCCGACAAAAGATATGACATTCGTTGCGTACGGGGGCCAAATACCGCCCGGGTGCTAAACCTTGACCCGGGGCTGGCTGTCACCGACGGTGCTGTCTTGCTCAGACACATCCCGGGATACGAACAGGTTGGGGAAAAAAAATACCCTTTCTCCATTGTGCCCCACCACATGAGCGAAAAGATGTTTCATAAATGGAATGATGTGTTTCAGGAGGCTGGCCTGAACCATATAAGCCCTAAAATGAATGCCCCGGAAGCTATCCGGCAGATCAGGCAATCCGAGTGCATACTGGCTGAAGCCATGCATGCGGCCATCATTGCCGATTGTTACCGCATACCCTGGATTCCGGTTAAAATGTTTGGCCACATCAATTCTTTTAAATGGGAAGACTGGACCCTTAGCATGGGAATGAACTATTCACCCCATAGCACCCCAAGCCTTTTCAATGATATGCACATCAGGCAGGTGCTCCACGAAAAAATGCCCTGGGACAAGGGGATAATGGCAGCAGCCATCGCCCCGGCCTACAAAACCTATCAGCATTATCACAAAGAACGAAAATTTATCAGCGCCATCAAACAGATCATGCAAAAACAACCCCTGCTGAGCAAGGAAAGCCTGCTGCAATCCAAAACCAGCCAGCTTCTGGATATTCTTGAATCCATCCGCATTGATTATACATCCCGGGGTCCCGAAAATGCAACTGCCCCCTGATTGCTGCCATGATTTTGCACGAGAACAAATAATTGGCTATCTTTATAATTCACCGATGAACGCATAAATAAAATCAATAAAACGTCAAATAAAAACTATGAGCAGAAAAATTGCGCTGATCTCCGGCATTACCGGCCAGGATGGGTCCTACCTGACCGAGCAGTTACTCCAGAAGGGATATGAAGTCCATGGTATCATCCGCCGGGCAAGTTCGTTCAACACCTTCCGTATCGACCACCTGTACGAGAACCCGGAGATTTTGAATCACCGGCTGTTTTTGCATTATGGGGATCTGACAGATTCCAGCAACCTGAACCGCCTGGTCGAGAAAGTGCAACCCCACGAGATTTATAACCTGGGTGCCCAGAGCCATGTCCAGGTTTCCTTCGAAGTACCCGAATATACAGCCGAGGTTGATGGAATAGGCACCCTAAGATTTCTGGATGCCATACGTGAAACAGGCATCCATACCCGGTTTTACCAGGCATCCACCTCCGAATTGTATGGGCTGGTACAGCAGGTACCACAAAATGAAAAAACCCCCTTCTACCCCCGCAGCCCCTATGCCGCTGCCAAGCTGTATGCCTACTGGATCGTGGTCAACTACCGGGAGGCATACAACTTGTTTGCCTGCAACGGGATACTGTTCAACCATGAGAGTGAAAGAAGGGGGAAAACCTTTGTCACCCGGAAGATCAGCGTTGCTGTATCGCGCATTATGACCGGGCAGCAGGATAAATTGCTGCTTGGAAACCTGAATGCCCGACGCGACTGGGGATACGCCCCCGAATTCACCGATGGCATGTGGCGTATGCTGCAGCTGGACAGCCCGGAAGATTTTGTACTGGCCACCGGGCAAACCCATACCGTGCGCCAATTCGTTGAAGAAGCCTTCGGGGTGCTTGGCGAAGAAATCGTGTGGCAGGGAACGGGCATTTACGAAAAAGGATTTTTGAAATCATCAGGCAAAGAAGTTGTTGGGATAGATCCGCGCTATTTCAGGCCTACAGAGGTCGACCTGCTGATTGGTGATCCCTCCAAAGCAAAGGAGAAACTGGGATGGGAGCCAAAAACCACTTTTAAGCAGCTGGTTAAGGTAATGGTTGAGGCTGATTACAAAAAAAGACTGGGAGAAAGCAAAAGAATGATGAATTTTGAATTGTGATCAGAAAGTAAAAAAAAAAGCAGCTCCGCATCATTTCATCCAAGCTCAGAAAATCGTAAATTGCCTGATATGAATGCTGATTCATTGATATATATAGCCGGCCACAAAGGAATGGTGGGATCGGCCATTTTGCGCAACCTTCAGAAAAAGGGATACAATCGTTTTGTGCTGCGCTCCCAGGAAGAGCTGGACCTGGGCCGACAGCAGGCAGTGGAGGCCTTCTTCCGGGATGAGAAACCTGAGTATGTTGTACTGGCGGCAGCCAAAGTGGGCGGCATAGTGGCCAACAACACATACAGGGCCGAGTTTTTGTATGAAAACCTTATGATACAGAATAATGTGATACATTCGGCTTACAAGCATGGGGTTAAAAAACTGCTGTTTCTGGGCAGCTCCTGCATTTATCCGCGCCTGGCCCCCCAACCCCTGAAGGAGGAGTACCTGCTGACAGGGCCCCTGGAATACACCAATGAACCATACGCCATAGCCAAAATCGCAGGCATCAAGATGTGCGAGAATTATTTCCGGCAGTACGGAGCCGAATTTCTTTCGGTGATGCCCACCAACCTCTACGGCCCCAACGACAACTACCACCTGGAGAAATCCCACGTGCTTCCGGCCCTGATCCGCAAGATGCACCTGGGCCGCTGCCTGATGGAAAACAATTGGCATGCCCTGCGGCAGGACCTTGAACAACGCCCCATCGATCAGCTGCATCATGAGGCCAGCGAACAACAGATATTAAGCATTCTTCAAAAATATGGCATTGAATTCCATGAAAACAAAGTAAGCATCAGGCTCTGGGGAAGCGGGCAGGTATACCGCGAATTCCTGCACGTTGACGACATGGCTGATGCCTGCGTGTTTGTGATGGAAAACCTTGATGCTTCGCACCTATATCTACAGCTGAAGCAAACCCACCTGAACATTGGCACCGGTCAGGACCTTACAATAAAAGAGCTGGCCGGTGTGGTACAGGAAGTTACCGGCTTTATGGGTGAACTGAGCTGGGATACCAGCATGCCCGAGGGAACCCCCCGCAAACAACTGGATGTATCACGACTGGAATCGCTCAGCTGGAAACCCTCCATCTCCCTGGAGCAGGGTATCAGGCAGGTTTACGCGTCTTACAAAAGTTATGCTGCATCATGAGGCAATGGTCAAATATCCTGCTGCTGAAGGCAACTTTGATTCCTGTGATGGTTCTTTGGAGCAGCCTGCTGCAGGCAAGCCATCCCCCCTACCAGTTGCCGGACATAAAGTCATGTTCTGATTTTCAACAGGTTGTATATATCGATCCATCAGGGGAAGGGGGCGATGGCAGTAGGCATTCTCCACTGAACAGCTTACAGGGCCTTGAGCCACAACCGGGCACTGCCTACCTGATCCGCAGGGGCACGGTGCTCAACGAGCATGTTTCAAACCGCTGGAATAACAACCTGCTGGGAGCTTACGGGCATGGGGCAAGGCCGGTAATTGGCCGGGGAGTGCGCATCCGAACAGGCACCAGGGATTTTACCCTGCGCGATCTGGTGATCCTCAAACCAGGTACCGGCAGCAACGATGTAATCCTGGCCTTTGATCAGCGACCCGCCCCTAGGGATGTCACCATTGCTTTCTGCAGCATCCTGGGAATTGATGAAGGCCGGGGATACCCCTTTTATGCTCTGGAGCACGGAGCCGACAACCTGGTATTCTTCAATAATGAAGTGGCCTTTAGCCGAAACAATGGCTGGTGGCTCAATGCCAACCAGGTAAAGATCATCCGCAACTGGTTTCACAACATCAATAAAGACGGGGAGCATTCCCCCCACTCTTCGGGCGACATCATTCAATCCATCTACTTCCTGCCCCAGGCTTATATTGCAGGCAATATTTTCGACAAGAGCAATTCCATGTGGAAGTACACCCTGATGCTCAACCTGCAGGGTTCCAATGAAGGGATCGTGGTAGAGTACAACACATTTTACGCTCCCCGTGAAGGAGCCGGAGGGGCGGCTATTCGCTGGACTCCCGGCAGCAATGCTATTTTCAGGCGCAACCTGATCCGCTCGATCGATCCGGGCAACCAGCGGCTGGTTGTCCCTTTCGAGACCTGGCAACCCATTGCCGACCAGCCCTTCCCTTACGGAATACGCGACAACCACATCATTGCCGATACAGGCAGCGAATCGGTGGTTGCTTACGACCGTGCCCGCCTTGACTCAAGCAACAGACTGTTCCGGTCGAACCAGGCTTATGAACTTTTCCTGAGGGAGAACCCCGGTATCGGACTATATGGCTCGGATATCGATACCAGCACCTTTAACTTTCATTTCCAACCCTAGGTCAGGTATTTTGCAAAACAGCAATTATCTGTTTCCTGCCCTTCCCGAATTTTCAAAGCTGCTGCCGGGAAAAAGGAGTGCTTAAACATCCCCGGAAAAAAGTATCTGCACCCGAAAATCTTCAACCTACCCATTCCCGCTGAACAAACGGATTAAATCCCTGATCAGCCCGTACCCTCGCCGTATTAAACTCGCACTAAATTCGCACCAAACTCGGACCAAATTCGCACTAAATTCGCGATTTCACGAATTTGCTACGAATTTACACCGAGTTTGGTGCGAATTCACCGCGAATTTAATACGGCTTGAAACGGGATTATCCGGAGGGGCCTGTGCGTCTGTATCCTGCGCCTGGCAAAGGTTTCGCAGGGGAATCTTAGGATTCCCCTGCCTGCAAGCCTGTACCCGCGCCTGGCAAAGTTCATTCAGGAACCCTTAAGGATCTCCCACCCGGCTTCTGTATCAGGAAACCAGCAAGGGTTTCTTAAGGATCATTAGGATTCCCCCTTCCAGGAACCGGCAACCTCCAGAGACAGGAACCTCAACAGGTTTCAGCTCAATTTTTTTAAATTTTTAAACAAAAAGATGTTAATTTTTTAGACAAAACAGCCTGTCCTTCCCGACAGCTTTTTCTTCTTCCAGCATAATATGCTGTGAATCAACACTTCGGCGGAACCCAGGGAGCTACTGAAAACCATTTCTGCCATTTACGAAAAATTACCAACCCATAACCCAAAGAACACGGAACCTTGCCAAAGGATCAGGAGGATAATTTTACACCCGGTCATGGAAATGCTGAATTCCGCCATTTACGGCAACCTTTTTACAAACGGAAAAATTACTGAATCAAAAAAAAGCCATGCCCACCGACGCTTATGAAAAACGCTATGACAAATGCCCCGGCCAACCTCCTTTTTCCCCAGGCCGGGTACAAAATAACCCTTTCAGGGATTAAAAACCTGCTGATCCTGGTCCTTATCCTGATGGGTGGATTAATGTTTCCTTCCTGTGAAAAAGACCCGGTTGTTGACCCGCTTCCTGAGATGGAGAACCTGGTTCCGCAGCCCAAGCTGCCCCCCTATGAAATCCCGGAAATAAGAACTGAAGCTGATTATGCAAGAGTCATCTACATTGATCCCGATGTTCCTACTCCGGGAGATGGCAGCCTCAGCTCTCCGTTAAAAGTTCTGCCAGGCACTCTGCAATCCAATACAGCTTATTTGATAAAAAGAGGCACAACCCATCCTGCCATCAACCGCCATTTTTCCGGGGTTCTTCTGGGGGCTTACGGCACAGGCAGCATGCCTGTTATCTGGGGAGGGCTGACCGTGCAGAATCATTCCAGCAACTCAACCATCCGCGAACTGGACATTGCCCGTCAAAGAACCGGTGATTTCCAGAGGGTTCTGGAGTTTATCGAAGGGAATAAATCGCAAAACATTACCGTTGCCTATTGCAAGATCCGCGGTGTTGCCAGCAATGGAGTTTATCCACAGTATGCCATTAACCACGCAGTGGATGGGCTGATACTTTTTAACAACGAGATCTTCAACGCCCAGGTAAACGGTTGGTGGCTCACCCCCCATTCTGACGTGAAGGCTATCCGCAACTGGATACACAATGTGAACAAAGGAGGCGAACATGCCACCAATTCAACGGGCGATGGCATGCAGGCCGAATATGGTCAGACCCGGCTGTACTTTGCAGGCAACATCATCGATAAAAGCAATGCCATGTGGAAATATGCTTTTATGCTAAATAACAACCAGGTGAACAACGTAGTTGAATACAACACATTTTATGCCCCCAAACAGGGAGCAGGTGGTGCAGGTGTAAGGTGGTGGGCAACCGAAGGCGGCATTTTCCGAAAAAACCTGGTTCGTTCTATCGGCGACCAGGGCCAGGAACTGGTGGTACCTTTCGATACCCGTCACAATTTTGCTAACAAACCCGAGCCATATGGTATCAGGGACAATCATATCCTTAGACCTTCGGGTGATCATACCAACGTTTCAACCCAAGGTGTGGTGCTGCATCCCAGCAACAAGGTTTTCCATAGCATTAGCGCTTACCAGCAGTACCTGAAGGACAACCCGGAAATCGGACAATACGGCTCCGACATTACCCGGGAGAACTTCTGGGTTGAATTTCGGGAAATCCCGGTAGAGGTCATCAGGAAATACCCCAGGGATTCTAAACGCAGAATGCCCCGTTAGGAACTAAACATCCTTATTTCTGTAGGGCGCAGCTATTTGCTGCGCCTTTTTTTTTGCTGATTTCATACAGTAAGCTGTAACAAAATAATTGCTAATCCTCCTTTTACCTGTCCTGATAACCCTGCTGTAGCTTGCTTATAGCACATTTAGCCAAATGGGGTCAAAAAACCTTAAGAAAAATGGTCAAATCAATTACTGTTCTTTTCCGACCAGGAGGGCAGGTTTTCCCCAAAAAAAATGCCCACAGATCCAACCTCTTAGAAATCAAGATCAAAGAGACTATAGATCGCGTTTGAGCAAATTAATTAGCAATTACGAAAAAACACTTATAACAGAAGCCAAAGAACACGTAAACCCACCGAAAATGAAGGGGATATCTTTACCCTTTCAATAAAATCTGTCCGGATCAGCAAATCGGATCCGAAAAAAACCAAAACAACTTAAGATGAAAAAGTTTTTAATATTCCTGTTTGCAACTGCGGCCCTTTTCTCGTGTCAGAAAGAAGAAATAGCAACTCCCCTGACACCCGAAGCCCCAGTTGCAGACACCCTCTCACATCAGCCTGCTCTTCCTCCTTATCAGATCCCTGACATCAAAACCGAAGCCGATTTTGCCAATGTAGTATATATCGATCCTTCGGTTGCCAGTTCAGGAAACGGCAGCATCAATTCTCCCCTTAAACAATTGCCCGGGACCCTTCAACCCAATACTGCATACCTTATTAAAAGAGGAACCACCCACGGAGGCATCAACCGCCTTTTTAACAATGTATTGCTGGGTGCTTACGGTTCAGGGGAAAAACCCGTGATCACCGGGGGGATGACCGTGCAGAATCATTCGCGCAATTCTACCATTCGCGATCTGGACATTACCACTACCATGAGCCAGAACGGGGGAAACGTGCTTGAATTTATCCACAAAAACAGCTCTTCCAATATAACGGTTGCCTTTTGCAAGCTGCGCGGCAGGGCTGAAAACGGAAGATTCCCACGCTACGCAATTCATCATGCTGTTGACGGGCTGTTGCTTTTCAACAACGAACTATTCAACATCGACAACAACGGCTGGTGGCTGACTCCTTTTTCCAACCTGCGGATAATCCGCAACTGGATCCATAACGTAAACAAAGGAGGAGAAAATTCAACCACCTCAAGCGGCGACGGCATCCAGGCTGAATACGGTTTGAACGGGATGTACTTTGCAGGCAACATTATCGACAAGAGCAACTCCATGTGGAAGTACGCCCTGATGCTCAACGGGGTGCAGAACAACAATGTGGTTGAGTACAACACCTTCTATTCCCCGAAAACCGGGGCAGGCGGGGCAGGGGTTCGCTGG
>OBJA01000558.1_pt1 | contig 31210 bp, 30 predicted proteins | sample 1519751 | NCBI WGS metagenome assembly OBJA01 (sample SAMEA3881238, study PRJEB22517) | soil metagenome | biome: lake sediment; feature: soda lake sediment; material: sediment, water from around vicinity | place: India | collected 2013-12-23 | depth 3 m
CCCTGGGCGGGCCGGTGCCGTACCGGGAGACCGACCACCCGACGTTGACCGCCCCGCCGCTTGCGGACTTCAAGGCGTTGCTCGCCTCCTCCAAGGACCGAGAACTTTCCACCACCATGGCCTTCGTTCGTCTGCTCGGCATCCTGGTGAAGAACAGGGAGATCGGCAGACATATCGTGCCGATCATCCCCGACGAGGCCCGCACCTTCGGCATGGAGGGGCTGTTTCGCCAGCTGGGCATCTACTCCCCTACCGGCCAGCTCTACGAACCGCAGGATTCCGAGACCGTCTCCTGGTACAAAGAGGACCCACAGGGCCAGATCCTCGAGGAGGGGATCACCGAGGCGGGGGCGGTGTCGTCGTGGCTGGCGGCCGGTACCGCCCACGCCAACTACGGCATCCCCATGATTCCCTTCTACATCTTCTACTCGATGTTCGGTTTCCAGCGGGTCGGCGACCAGCTCTGGGCCGCCGGCGACAACCGGGCGAAGGGCTTTCTCATGGGCGGGACCTCGGGGCGGACCACGCTGAACGGCGAGGGCCTGCAGCATGAGGACGGCCATGCCCTGCTCTTTGCCTCGGCCTATCCGACCTGTCTGTCTTACGATCCCACCTTCGGCTATGAGGTGGCGGTGCTCATCCGTCAGGGCATCGAGCGGATGTTTGCCAATAACGAGGAGGTCTTCTACTACATCACCCTCCTCAATGAGAATTATCCCCATCCGGAGATGCCGGCGGGGGCGGAGGAGGGGATCGGCCGGGGAATGTACCTCTTCCGCCGCGGCGGAAACGGTTACCTGAGGGTGCAGCTGATGGGTTCGGGGGCGATCTTCCGCGAGGTGATCGGTGCGGCCGATCTGCTGGCGGGCGACTTTGGCGTGCAGGCCGACGTCTGGTCGATCCTCGGGGTCAACCAGCTCCACCGGGAGGGCACGCTCATCGACGACTGGAACCGTTACCACCCCGACCAGCCCAGAAAGAAAAGCTACGTTGAAGAACAGCTCGAAAGTCATCCCGGGCCGGTGGTCATCAGCACCGACTACGTCCAGGCCTATCCGGAGCAGCTCCGGCGCTTCATCCGCCGGCCGCTGACCGTTCTCGGCACGGACGGTTTCGGCCGGAGCGATACCCGGGAGGTTCTGCGGGACTTCTTCAAGGTCGACCGCCGTCATATCGTCGTGGCCGCCCTCAGGAGTCTCTCCGACGATGGCAAGCTGCCGCAATCGAGAGTTAAGGAGGCTATGCAGAAGTATTCGATCAATCCGGAGACGCCGCACGCGCTGAAAAGATAGGACTGAGCGATGAGGACTGAGGACTGAGTCTATGGTTGGGAAAACATTGTTTTTCTCAGTCCTCAGCACTCAGTCCTCGGTCCTCAATCTTTATAAAAGGAGAAACGATGACGACAGAGAAGATACGGATACCCGATTTTGGCGATGTCCAGAAGATCACCGTAGTTGAAGTCTTTGTCGCCGAAGGCGACGAGGTCGAGGTGGAGACGCCCCTGGTCGCCCTGGAGAGTGAAAAGGCGGTGATGGACTTGCCCTCGCCGCTGGCCGGAGTGATAAGGGAGGTGCTGGTCAAGGCGGACGACGAGGTCAAGAGCGGCGATGTCATCGCGGTTATCGAGACGGCCGGGGCGGCGGAATCGGAAGACGCGGTCTCCGAGCCGACCGTCGCCAAGAAGACGCCGGAGGAGGTGTCGGCGGCCGAGGAGGTCCCCGTGGCGGAGCAGGCGCGGGAGGCCGAAGAAAAGGCCGAACCCGAACCGCCGGAACCGGCCGCTGAACAGCCCTTGGAAAAGACCTTCCACGCCACCCCCTCGGTCCGCGCCTTCGCCCGCGAGCATGGGGTGGATCTCGGCCGGGTGACCGGGACCGGTCCCCGCGGCCGGATTCAAAAAGAGGATGTACTGGCTTTCCTGGAGGGGGAGAAAAGAGGGAAGGTGGCGGAAGCTCCGGCTCCCGCACCCATGCCGCCCCTTGAGGATTTCGGCAAATACGGGCCGGTCGAGGAGATCGCCCTTTCCCGCATCAAGAAGATGTCCGGCCCCCACCTGCTCCGCAGCTGGCAGGCCATTCCCCACGTCACCCATTTCGACGAGGCGGATATCACCGAACTCGAAAAGTTCAGGAAGGAGTTGAACGGCGGGCTGAAGGAAGGCGAGGTCTCCTACAGCCCGCTGATTTTCGTGATCAAGGCGGTTGCGGCGAATCTGAAACTCTTCCCCTTCTGCAACTCTTCCCTGCATCCGGACGGGGATAGGGTGACCCACAAGAAATACTGCCATCTCGGCATTGCCGTCGATACGAAGGACGGCCTGGTGGTGCCGGTGATCAAGGATGCCGACCGCAAGGGGCTGCGGGAGATCGCCGCCGAGCTGCAGCGGCTTTCCGGGGCCGCCCGGGCGGGCAAGCTGGCCATCCCGGACATCCAGGGGGCGACCTTTACCATTTCGAGTCTGGGGGGGATCGGCGGCACCGGCTTCACCCCCATCGTCAGTCATCCTCAGGTGGCGATCCTGGGCGTGTCGCGGAGTTACATGAAACCGGTCTGGGACGGGCAGCAGTTCGTCCCCCGCCTGACCCTGCCGTTCTCGCTGTCCTACGATCACCGGGTGATCGACGGCGCCGAGGCGGCGAGATTCTGCCGGAGCCTCTCCGGGAACCTCGAAGATCTGAGAAGAACCTTACTGTGAGGAATATCCATGAGTGATGACAAAGTGTACGATGTCGTGGTGCTGGGCGGCGGTCCCGGCGGCTATACCGCCGCCTTCCGGGCGGCGGACCTGGGGCTTGCCGTCTGTCTCGTCGAGCAGCATGAACGTTTGGGCGGCGTCTGCCTCAACGTCGGCTGCATTCCCTCGAAGACCCTCCTGCATGCGGCGGCGGTGATCGAGGAGGCGGAGGAGATTGCCGATTTCGGGATCGAGTTCGCGGAACCGAGGATCGATCGGGAACGGCTCCTCGCCAAGAAAAACGGGGTGATCGAACAGTTGACCGGCGGCCTCGACGGCCTCTGCAAGGCCAGGAAGATCGCGCGGGTAACCGGCAAGGGGGTGTTCAAGGATGGATCGACCCTGACGGTAAGCGGTAGTGCAGGCGACCAGGAGGTGAAGTTCAGGAGCGCCGTCATCGCCACCGGATCCCGTCCCTTCATGCTGCCGAATATCCCCGAGGATCCGCGGGTCTGGGACTCGACGGCGGCGCTCGAGCTGGCCTTCATCCCCAAACGCTTCCTCATCATCGGCGGCGGGATCATCGGTCTCGAGATGGCGCAGATCTACAGCGCGCTGGGTTCTACGATCACCATCGTCGAGATGCTCGACCAGATCATTCCGCCGGCCGACAAGGACCTGGTCCAGCCGCTCTTTCTGAAGCTGAAGAAGAGATATACCGTCCTCACCAAGACCAAGGTGACGGAGGTGAAGCCGGCTGAAAGCGGCATCCGGGTGAAGATGGAAGGCGCTGGAGCTCCGGAGGGCGGCGAGTTCGACGCGGTGCTGGTGGCGGTGGGCCGGCGGCCGAACACCGGCGGGATGGGCCTCGAATCCCTTGGGGTCAAACTCTCCGAGCGGGGCTTCGTCCAGGTGAACGACCGTCAGGAAACCAGCGTCAAGGGCATCTACGCCATCGGCGACGTGGTGGGCGAGCCGATGCTGGCCCACAAGGCGACCCACGAGGGCAAGGTCGCGGCCGAGGTCATCGCCGGCCACAACGCGGCCTTCACCCCGATGACCATACCATCGGTCGCCTACACCAGCCCGGAGGTGGCCTGGATGGGGCTCACCGAGAAGGAGGCCAAGGCCAGAGGGATCGATTTCGACCGGGGCAAGTTCCCCTGGGGGGCGAGCGGCCGGGCGCTTTCCGCCGGGGCCGGCAACGGGGTGAGCAAGGCCCTCTTCGACAAGGCGAGCGGCCGGATCATCGGCGCCGGCATCTGCGGCCTGAACGCCGGCGAGCTGATCCACGAGGCGGTGCTGGCACTGGAAATGGGGGCCAACGCCGAGGATATCAGCCGCACCGTCCACGCCCACCCGACGCTGGCCGAGACCTTTGCCTTTGCCGCGGAGATGGTCGACGGCTCGATCACCGACGTCATGCCGCCGAAGAAGAAGTAAGTGCAGCTCACCGAGGAACAGCTGCGCATCGTCAGCCACGCGGGCGGTCATGCCCGGGTCAGCGCGGTGGCCGGCTCCGGCAAGACCACGACCATGGTCGCCCGGATCGGCCACCTGCTGCGGCAAGGGGTGAGCGCCGACAAGATGCTGGTCCTCATGTTCAACAAGTCGGCGCGGGACTCTTTCGCCGGGACGATGGCGAAGAATCTCGCGGGGCTCGGCTGCCAGCTGCCCGAGGTCCGGACTTTTCATTCCCTGGGGCTGCGGCTCGTGAACAGCTTCACCAGGCGCGGGGCGCTGTCGGCCTTTCGGCTGGCGACCGAGGAACATGTCCTCGAGCGGCTGGCCCGCCAGGTGGTGAACGAGGTCTATCGGCAGCACCACGAGAACGAAGGCTGGCCCTCGGCGGAAGACCTGGAGGAATTCCTTACCTTCCTCGACCGGGTGAACGCGACGGTTGCTCCCGCTGAAACTGTTTTTCGGAGTCTTGCCCTGCCGGCCCGCTTCGCCTGGTTCGTGCCGGCCTTCGACCTCTTCGAGAAGGTCCGGCGGGAGCGCAGGATCCGCTTCTTCGCCGACCTGATCCATGAGCCGCTCATGGCCATGCTGGCCGATCCGGAACTGGCTGCCTGGGTGGCCGACCGGGTGGAGCACATCATCGTCGACGAGTACCAGGACATCAACGAGGCCCAGCAGCAGCTCCTGCGGATCCTGGCCGGCAGGCGGGCCAGGGTGATGGTGGTGGGCGACGTCGACCAGTGCATCTACGAGTGGCGGGGGGCGCAGCCGGAGTTCATCACCACCCGGTTCCAACAGGATTTCCCCGATCCCGCCAACTACCTCCTCTCCTGCACCTTTCGCTACGGCCACCAGCTGTCGCTGGCCGCCAACCACCTGATCGCCAACAACCGCAAGCGCGACCGCAAATTCTGCATCTCCCGCTCAGGGGCCTTGGATACCGCGATCGCCTGCCTGCCGGAGCCGGACAGACTGCAGGCCGGGGCCAGGGGAAAGGGACAAGCAAAACACCCGGTGCTCGGCATTCTTGCCGACTGGCAGGGGAGGGGCCGGTCGCTCGGCGAGGCGGCGGTTCTGGTCAGGCTGTTCGCCCAGAGCGTGCCGGTGGAGCTGGCGCTGCTCGAAGCCGGCATCCCCTATCGCCTGGAGGGCAACAACCAGGTCTTCGACTGCCCGGAGGTGCTGGCGCTGACCGGCTATCTGCGGCTGGTGCTGGGGACCCTGGCCGACGAGGCCATGCCGGATCGGCAGGCCGCCATAACCGTCATGCTCTCCCAACCCCACGTCGGCCTGAAACGGGAAGAGCTGGAGGCGCTCGCCGCGGCCATTGCCGAGGATCCGCCCTCAGCACCCGCGCTTATCGCCAGCTGGGGCGGTTCCGAGCTGCCGCCCTTCGTGCGCAGAAAGCTCGGCGAGACCGCGGAGAACTGGCGATATCTCGTGAGCCTTTCCGCTGCGAGTGGTGCGGCCTCGCTCCTGAAAAAAATCGTCGACCGGCTGCAGCTCTACGAGTTCTACGACAGCTTTTCGGCCAGGATCGCGACGGCGGAGAACCGGGTGAAGACCTGCCGGGCCTTTATAGACTTCGCCGCCGGCCAGCGGTTGTCCGCCCGGGAGCTGCTCGAAAGGATCGCCGAGCTGCGCACGGTCGGCGAGGCCGGGACGGAGGGTACGCTGCTCATCACCTCGGTCCATCGGGCGAAGGGCCTGGAGTGGCCGCTGGTCATCCTGCCGGGCCTGGAAGAGGGCTCTTTTCCCTTATATCGGGAAGAGCAGGGGGGGGAGGCGGAACTCGAGGAAGAACGGCGGCTGTTCTATGTGGCGATGACCAGAGCGATCGAAGAGGCGGTCTTCATCCATCCCCCGGACGGGGAATTGCAGCGCTGCCTGCAGGCCGGCGGCGGCAGGCCTCCCGTGAATTCTTCCGCCAGCCGCTTCCTCTTCGAGGCTAACCTCGGGCTTTCGGCCCGTCTCGGCCGCCGGCTGACCTCGGATGAGGCAGGGGGGCCGATCGAAGGAGAGGAGCTGGCCATCGCCTCCGAATACCTGAAGAGGACGGGGAAAAGTGTAAAGCTCTCGGCCAGGCGACCCGGTCCGGCTGCTGCGCCGCCCGCCCAGATTGCGGCCAGGATGCTGCAGGCGGGGGACATGAAGGAAGGGCTGCGGGTCCTGCACCCGAAGCTCGGGGGCGGAACGATCATCTCGGTCATGGACAGGAAGCAGGGCCGGCTGAAGGTCTGTTTCGTCGATCACGGCGAAACGATCCTGCTCGCCGAGTATGCCCGGCTGCAGGTGCTCTGAACAGGGAGCATCGGAAAGGGAATCGAGATCCTCGACTGCATATGCGCCCGCCTGTCGCGGCTCCTACGGATCTATCCCGAGCCTTCAGCCTTAGCCCGGGCTTCTTCCATAGGCGGAGGTATACTCCCGGAACAGCTCCATGACCCGCAGGGTCCTGCCGCCGGGCCGGCCGCTGCCGATGCGGACCACATCGACGGCGGCCACGGGGGCGACCTCCTTCACCGACGAGGTGAGAAAGGCTTCGTCGAGCAGGCAGAGTTCATCCTTATGCACCCGGCGCTCCAGGACTTCGAATTCCTTCCTGGCCAGTTCCAGGATCACCTCCCTGGTAATGCCCGGCAGCACCCGCTCGCAGGGCGGGGTGATGAGGGTGTCGCCGCGAAATACAAAAAAATTCGAGGTCGTCCCCTCCAGCAGATAGCCCTCCCGGTCGGCGTAGACCGCCTCGACCGCGCCGCGGCTGCGGGCCTCGTTCCGGCAGAGGATGGCGGGGATGTAGTTGATGCTCTTGGCCCCCGGCATGAAGCGTTCGACATGGCAGGTGATGATCGGGATGCCCTCCGTGTACCATTCCGCCGGCATCGGCCTGACCGGGGTGATCATCACCAGCAGCCGCTGGCTGTCGCCCGGGCTGATGCCGTCGAGACTCTCGCCGCCGGTCACGACGATCCGGATATTGCTCTCCGGGTGGTTGTTCCTGGCGAGCGTCTCCCGGACGATCCCGGCGATGGCGCCCACCGAGTGGCTGAGCGGCAGGCCGATCAGCCGCGCCGACCGCGCAAGGCGCCGGAGATGGTCCTCCAGGTGAAAGGGGACGCCGTTGTAGGTGCGGAGAAAATCGAAGATCCCGTAACCCCTCAGCACCGCAAGGTCGGTGACCGGCAGCCGGGCCTCGGATTCCTCGACGAATTGTCCGTCGACAGAGAAGATGTTCATACGTTCACCACCCACTCCTTTCACCCCCGTTATTCGGCAAAGGGAGGATCCTCGCCTTTTTCGCGGCAGGCGGCGATATGCTGCTCGACGGCCTGCTGAAAGTTTTCCTCGAGTGCGGCAAAGCTCTGGCCGCTGTAGCAGATCTCTTCGGCGATGAAGAGAATCCGTCCGGAAAGCGAAAAATCACGGGTGTCCACTTCGATGCTGCCGTGGTAGCCTTTGTGCACCAAGTACTTTTGCGCCAAGATGTCGCTCCTGCTGATGGTGATGTCAATAGTGGGGTGGGGGCGGTTCGTCCCCGCCAAAAGGAGAATACGGGGATTGCTGCGCGGCCATGACCATCTCCCGCATTACCCGGAGTTGCTCCCTCAGGATGTCGAGTTGGGCCTGCTGATCGATGACGACCTCGTTCAGGGCATCGATGGTCTTCTCCTGAAATGCGAATTTTTCCTCGAGAAGACGTATCCGCCTGTCCGTCTCATCCGCCATAACCGTCTCAGCCTTTGAAGATTTACTGATCGTTCCCACGCTCCAGCGTGAGAACGCTGCCTTGGACGCTCCCGCGTCCCAAATCGTTCAGCGCCGCGAATCTATCCCGATCAGGGCTCGGTCGTCCGAGATAATTCCGCACGCTCGAAGCCGCCAATGCTCGGGTCGAACATCACAGCGGCTTCCGGCCATGCGCTTTCTGCGTCAGTTTCGAACCCGATATTCGCCATTGGCATGGACCCTGCCGGCAGCCGAGGGGTGAATGCCCATCTTCTTCCATCGCGTACAGTCATAGTAATGTTGTGGAGCAAAAAGGCAAGAATTTTGTAAAGTTGTGAAAATTGCAAAAAAAGTGTAATGGGGAAGGCGCATAAATACTCTTTCCCGTGGAGCATGCCGTGATCGTCCTCAACTCGCTTTTCCCCATCTTCACCCTGCTGGTCCTCGGCTCGTTCTTGAAACGGCGGGGGCTGACCGACGCGGTCTTTCTGCAGACCGCCGACCGGCTCATCTACTACTTCTTCTTCCCGGTCATGTTGTTCTGGAAGATCGGCGGAGCCTCGCTCGACCGCGGCATCGACTGGAACTTCTGCCTGGCTTCGCTTTGCGCTCTCATCGCCATGTTCGTGGTCAGCCTTCTCGTCATCAAGCTGTTCGGCATCTCCGACTATAAGGCCGGGTCGTTCGCCCAGAGCTGCTACCGGTTCAACACCTATATCGGCGTGGCCGTCATCCTGAACAGCCTCGGGGCAGAGGGCGTCAAGTATTACGGCATAGTCATCGGCTTCGCCATCCCCCTCATCAATCTCTTCGCCGTTTCCACCCTGATCTGGTTTTCCGGGCAGGAAGTGGGGGGCGGCAAGCGCATGAAGATCCTCGTCCGTGCCCTGGTCGGCAACCCGCTCATTCTCGGCTGCCTGGCCGGCATCGCCTACTCCAAGGTATTCGGGGTGTTCCCCGCCTTCATCGACAATTCCCTGAGCCTCATCTCCATGGTGGCCCTGCCGCTCGCCCTGCTGTCCATCGGCGGGTCGCTCACCTTCGCCGGGGTGAGGGGCAACCTGGCGCCTTCTCTTCTCGCGGCCGGCTTGAAACTGGTGGCCCTGCCGCTCTTCGGCCTCTTGTTCTATTCGCTCTTCGAGGTCTCCGGGTTGCCCTTCAAGGTGGGGATGATCTTTCTGGCGCTCCCAGTCTCGACGGCCATCTACGTGCTCTCCTCCCAGATGAACAGCGATACCGATCTGGCTTCGGCATCGATCGTGATGTCGACGGTGCTGTCCTTCGTTTCCCTGTCGGTGGCGCTGCTTATCTAATGCGGGCTGACGCCCGCAAGCCGAGGGCTGTCATCCCCTCCCACAGCAAAGGGGATAAGTACCTTCACGAAATTCGTTTCAAAAACAGGAAACGAATTTCTAGGGTACTCATTTCAATTTGCTTGCAAAATGATCTTTTCCAGTAGGGTGCACTCCGTGCACCTTCCCGTTTTTCTGGTGCACGGAGCGCTGCGAAAAGCCAATCCTTTTTTGATGCAACTCGGAATAAGGTACCAACCCCACAAAGGTAGTAACCATTAAAGGCGGCGATCAGCGCCTCGCTCGCGGAAGCTGTCCGTTGACCTCGGTTTTCCCTGGCGTATATGATAGAGTACCTTATAATGTCCTTAATAGGGAAGTGGCACAATGGCTGAGTGGTATGCGTTGGAAGACGATGAGGCTTCAGGCCCGGGAAAATTTCCGGAAAGGGGGAGATGAGGGCGTCACTCCATGTTTTTCGTGATTCGGTGCCGGTACGGTTACGCCTCGTCGGGAGGTCGCAGGTAATGCATTCCGGTGGGGATACAGAAATCCAGACATGAAGGAGTACGGTATGAGAGGCACATACGAGGCATACATCCTGGTGAAGGTGAAGGACGGCAGCCTGTTCGTCTGCGCTTTGAACCGATGGATCAGGAAATACGAGGGCCAAGATGACACGCTCAGCACATGGGATAGGGAAGAGTTCCAGGAAAATCAGGTGATCTGGAACTGAATCGGAAAAGATGACAGGGATTGTCTCCGGGCTACGGGAGGCAGTCCCTTTTTTGTCGGATTTCCTTGGATGTCATGTCAAGTGTCAGTAATTGTAGGATTGCGCCGTAACTGGCTTTCCTCGGGGCACAAATGAGGGCATGGCATTTCCTGCTTGTCTCCTCTGCTGTGGGAGGGGATAACAACCTTGCGGGCGTCAGCCCGCATCAGGAACTGCAGGAGAGCATCGAACATCCCGGCCGGTGCCTGGCCCATTCCGGGCGCCGCGCCGCGAACTGCTCCCTTTCCGGCTGCTCCTCATAGGGCCTGCGCAAAAGATCCAGCAACTCCCGCACCATTGAAAAATCCCCCTCCTCCGCCCGGTCGATAGCCATCTGGGCCAGGTAGTTGCGGAGCACGTACTTGGGGTTGACGCTGTTCATCCTGCGGCGCCTCGCCTCGTCGGCCCGGCCGTCCCGCCGCAGGCGGCGGCGATAATCGCGCAGCCATCCCGTCATCTTGTGCCGGTACTCATCGGTCAGCTGCTCCGTTCGATAACAGGCATCCACAAGGGGGGCGGGAAGCGACCCATCCTCGTCATCGCCGCCCGTAATCTCCGCGAGCCGGCGAAAGAAAATGGTCATATCCGTCTCCACCAGCTGCAGCAGATCGAACAATTGGCTGATGAGCAGGTTGTCGGATGCGGAATCATACGTCCCAAGGCCCAATTTGTCCGCCATCATGCCGTACCACCCCTCTTGGAAGGAATCGTTGTAGCGGGTGAGGGCCTCCCTGAGGGGTTCCTCACGGTTGACCAGGGGGAAGAGGGCATTGGCCAGCTTGAGCAGGTTCCACTGGCCGATCTGGGGCTGATGGCCGAACCGGTAGCGGCGGCCGTGGGCGTCGGTGGTGTTCGGGGTCCAGTCGAGATCGAAGCCTTCCAGCCAGCCGTACGGCCCGTAATCGATGGTGAGGCCGAGGATCGACATGTTGTCGGTATTCATCACGCCGTGGACGAAGCCGACCCGCATCCAGTGGAGGATCATGGCGGCGGTCATCCGGCAGATCTCCTCGAACCACTTGAGGTAGGTCTCGGGTCCGGGCGGCCCCAGATGGGGGAAATCGGTACGGATGGCATAGTCGGCCAGCTGCTGCAGGAGACCGTATTCGCCCCGGGCCGCGAGGATCTCGAAGTTGCCGAAGCGCAGGAAGGACGGTGCGACTCGGCAGACCACCGCCCCCGGCTCGTTTTTGGGGTTGCCGTCGTAGAACATGTCCCGCAGGACGAGTTCTCCGGTGGTGACGACACAGAGTGCCCGGGTGGTCGGCACCCCCAGGTGATGCATCGCCTCGCTGCAGAGGAATTCACGAATGGACGAGCGGAGGACCGCCAGGCCGTCGGCTCTGCGGGAGTAGGGAGTGGGTCCCGCGCCTTTCAGCTGGATGGTCCGGCGCTCGCCCCTGGTGTTGACGATTTCGCCGAGATTGATCGCCCGGCCGTCACCCAGCTGCCCTGCCCAGCTGCCGAACTGGTGGCCGCCGTAGCACATGGCGAAGGGCGCCATCGCCGAGAGCACTCTGTTGCCCGCGAACACCTCGGTAAAAAGCGGCGACAGGCAGGTTTCTTCGGAGAGGTCGAGCAGTTCCGCCGCTTCCCGGCTGTAGGACACCAGCCGCGGGGAGGAGACTCTCGTTGGCATAACCTTGGAATAACAGGCATTTTTCACCACACGCCGGTTGTTGTCGGTCTGCGGGTCGCCAGGCAGTTCGCGGACAAAGCGGTTATCGAAACGGAGTGCCTCGAGCGGCAGGTTGGTGGGCGGCATATTCATGAAGTCGCGACCGGGAGATGGATTAAGAGGTGGATTAACGGTAGCATAAGCATGCCACAGTGTGGTGGCAAGCAGGCGTGTATCCAGGTGTAGCGAGATCCTGCAATCGCCCTCGGCGGAGTTTTCATGGATTTGCAGGCGAAAATCGGCCACAATGCAGACGTTCCAGTTTTCTCTCTTCAACGAGTTCGCTTACCGGAAAGGACCTTATTCTTTCGAAATGACCTCATGAACGACGAGCGCTTCTTCAAAGACCCGCGGCTGCCCTTTGCGGAGTGCCGCTGCTCCACGGCCAGCACGCGGACCTTCAAACCCCATCTGCACCGGGCCTTCTGTGTCGGGGCGATCGACAGCGGGGAGGCGCAGTACCAGGTCGGGGAACTGGAGATTCTGCTTGCGGCCGGGACGCTCACCCTGATCAATCCAGAGACCCTGCACTTCTGCAACGCCGTGCGCAGGGGCGAAAAATCATACGCCCGGAGCTACTCCATGCTCTACCTCGACGTCGACTGGTGCCGTACCGTGCAGCAATCGCTCTGGCGGGTGGAGTCCTTTGCCCCGGTCACGCATCCCGCTCTCCACCACCCCGGCCTCTACCGCCGGTTCGCCCGGACTATGGCCGTGTTGATCGACCCCAAGGCCGATCTGCTCGAAAAGGAGCAACTGCTGATCGAACTGGTCGGGCGGATCTTCAAGAAAGCCTGCGGGCCACAACCGGGCAGGCGCCTGCCCGGGGAAAACATCGACCGGCTGAAGGCCGCCCTGGGCGGCAACCTGCGGGAGGAGCTGACCCTGGAGACCCTGGCCCGCTCGATGCACGCCAATCCCTACACGCTGCTTCGCCGCTTCAAGGCGGCCACCGGCATCACTCCCCACGCCTACCGCATGAACTGCCGGATCGAGCTGGCGAAAAAACTTCTGCAGCAGGGCCTGGATATTGCCGAGACCGCCCTCGAATGCGGCTTCTTCGACCAGAGCCACCTCCATCGCCATTTCAAGGCCATGACCACCGTCACGCCCCAGGAATACCGCGTCAATTTTATCCAATAATTCCTCTCTGCCCCGCGCTATCGTTCTCTCCATCGCACCTGAGCCTTCTCGATTTTCACAATCACGCCCATGCCAAAGGAGAACGATATGGAATTCATCCTCATTGCCACCGCCCATTTTCTTGCCCTGATCAGCCCGGGCCCGGACTTTTTCCTGATCACCCATGCCTCGCTGCGCCTGCCCGTCCGGTGCTCGCTTTCGATCTGCGGCGGCATCGCCGCGGCCAATGCCTGTTATCTGCTGGTCGCCGTCTTCGGTATCGAGGCGATGCGGGAGCTGTCCGGGATGATGACGGCGCTCAGGTACCTCGGCGCCGCCTACCTGGTCTTTCTCGGAGTGATGCTCCTGCGCTCGCCGATCCGTTCACTGGAGGCGGGGGACGAGCCGAGGGATTTCCTGCAGGTCCGGCGGATGGGCAGGCAGTTTCTCGTGGGCTTCGGGGCGGCCATCCTCAACCCGAAAAACGCCATCTTCTATCTTTCGCTCTTCACCGTCATGGTATCGCCCGAGACCGGACTTGCGACCCGTTGCCTCTATGCCCTGTGGATGACGACCCTGGTGTTCCTCTGGGACTGCGGCGTGGTCCTCGTTATCGGCCGGGAAGGAGTCAAGGAAAGGCTCGGCCGGGGCGTCTACCTGATCGAGAAGACCGCAGGCGTGATGCTCACCTTCTTCGGTCTGATGCTGCCGTTTGGCTGATCAAAAGCCAGAAACCAGAAACCGGAAGGCCAGACCCAGAATGTCCCCTCCGGCGACCAAATACCTGGTTTCTGGCTTTCTGATTTCTGATTGACCTTCCGGTTTCTGATTGCCTTCAGTCGGGACAAGAGTTATCTATTGAATACTCTTGGAATAATGTTCGGGCGAACCCCGCCCGGGGGCGTGAGGAATTTCGACGGGGGAGGTGGAGATGATCGTGCGCATCGTCGTTGCAGTTTTTGCCTCGTTTGTGGCGGGTCTCAGCTACCTGACCGGCCTGGCCAGGCTTATGACCGGCTTTCTGCTCGGCTTCGGGGCGCTCTGTTCCCTGCTGGCCGGTGTCATCTTCCTGCTGCCGGTCGACGAGGACCGTCTCCTGCTGCCGGTCTACGAAGAGGTCCCGGCCTGGCCCTTCTTCCTGATCGCGGCCATCCTGGCCGCCATGGTGGCCTTTCTTTTTCTGGCGAAGAGGACACCGGCCGATGAAGAAGAGATTTCCTCCGGCCATTTCAAATATCTGGCCGGTGGAATCCTCGGTTATCTGGTCAGCATGTTCATCTCCTCCATTTACTGGTTTCCCTCGGATGCGGTTCGCCAGTCGGCCGACCCGGCCACTTTGACCGGCGAGGTCCTGTTCGGCACCTGTCTCTTCCTGGCCGGCGTCATCGTTTCCTGCGCCATGCTGTACAGGGCCTCGAAAGGCGGTTCCGAGCGCCACCCGGATCTGATGCGGCGGTTCGTACTCGGACTCTTCACTGTCCTGCATTTGGACAAGATGCCGCTGCTCGTCGCCTATCTGCTCATCTACTCGCCGGAGACGAAGGTGGTCTTTCCCTATATCGCCGCATTGGCCCTGACATCCTACATCCCGGTCGGGATATTCCTGGTGCAGACCACCCGGGAGTGCCGGATAACGGGGTGAGACGGTTGCCTTCTCGTTCAACGACAACACATGGAAGCCGGAAAAGGGGCGCGCGGAATTATCCCGGACAGCCGATCGGGATTGATTCGTGGCTCTGCACGAAATGGGACGCTGGAGCGACCAAGGCGAATTCCCACGCTGGAGCGAGGGAATGATCATAATCAGCGATAGCTGACGGCTGAACGCATCAGGCCGAGATGTCGTCGGCCGCCTTCGAGTCGTTGTGGCTGATCCTGTTGCGGTTGAAGAGGGTGACGATCTTGTCGATCTTGCCGGCGATCTCCTCGAGGGACCGGGCGGCAGGGGAGTCGGGGAAGAGGTCGCAGACCGGCATATAGGACTTCAACGCCTCCTCGACCCTGGGATCCTCGGGGATGGACCCCAGGTCGGGGATGTCGATGTTCAGGTACTTCTCCACCATCCTGCGGAGCTTGAACGTGTTGATCCGGTTGTCGGCCCGGTCCCTGTTGACGATGAGCAGGGGATGGAAATACCTCAGTGCCTGCCGGGCCTCGTTCTTCGCCCCCTCCATGGTCTTCTCCGCCAGGTCGAAGACCTCGTTCAAGGTGGCGAAGTGGCGGTTCCTGAGGACGACGCTCACCTCGCTCTGGGAGAGGAAGGAGCCGAGGACCTTCCTGATGGTGGCGAGCTGCAGGAAGGTGTAGAGATCCATGATCGAGGCGGGATCCGGCTGGGTCACGCAGACCTGCAGGTCGGAGAACATGAAGAAATCAAGGGCATGGTAGCTGGTGCCGGCCCCGACGTCGATGAGGAGAATATCCGCCTCGATGGCGGTCAGCGCCCGGAGCAGGCGCTTCTTCTCCTGGTACGAGAGGTTGGCGGTCTGCAGGGTGTTGCCGGTGCCGGGAATGAACTTCAGCCCATTGTGGGAATAGAAGGTGTGGATGACATCCTCTATCCTGTTTGTCTGCTTGGTCAGGAAGTCGGTCAGTGTCCGTTTCGGGTTGAAGAGGCCGAAGAGGATGTGGGCGTCGGCCCCCCCGAGATCGAGATCTATCAGGCACACCTTCCGGCCGGTCCTCGCCAGGAGCAGCGCGAGGTTGACGATGGTCATGGTCTTGCCGGTCCCGCCCTTGCCGGAGCCTATGGAGATTGTTGTCGCCATCGTGGTCGAGGTGCCCCCGTCTGATTTTTATATCTTCCCTTCTCAATACCCCGCAAGGGGGAGTAACTTCACGACATTTTTTCTGATAATGGTAATTTAATTTCTCTGCCGACGCAGCCTGATCTCGTAGATGCGCCGGGCCCTGGCCAGCACCGACGAGAGCGTGGCCGGCGCCCCAGCCGGCGCGCTCCACAACTCCCACCCTTCCTTCGAGCGGAGCACGATTCTGCCCTCTTCCAGGGACAAGATCGCCTCGGCCAGAAAATCCTCCGGCACAGCCTCCGGGGGTGGAGGTGCCGGCTGCGGGTAACTCTTTCGCTCCAGGTTCTTCTGGTGCTGAATGCAGGCAGAGCAGAGGTCGGTCTCGTTGTTGCCAAAGAGATTGAGCACGCCGCCGCAGTCTTTGCAAAATTGCATGTATGGCCCTCGCCGCCGACATGTTTGGCCCGCTTGTCAAGCTATCTGCTTGAGTTTCTCTTTTCTCTGGAAAGTGTAGCAAGGAACTTCGACACTTTTCCAATCTTCTCGGTTTCGATACCGAAAATTTTAGTTTTTTGTATGGAAGGCGCGGATAATAGGAAAGGAATCAGAGCGTACCGGGACGAGAGGGCATGCCGGGGCCGGTCTTCATTTCCCCAGCACGGCCCGGCCGAACAGCGGCAGCGTCTCGGCCAGATCCCCTGAAAAAAAGTAGTCGACCAGGCGCGTCCGGCCCCAGCTGCCGGCGTCCAGGGCGGGCTCGAGATTGAATTCATATACCAGGCCGCCCCGGCCTTTGACCATTGCGGGAAGGCCGGCGGCAGGATAGACGTTCGCCGAGGTGCCGATGACCAGCAACAGGTCGCAGCCGGCGAGGAGTTCCTCGATGGAATCGAGGCTCCGCACCGCCTCTCCGAACAGGACGACGTTCGGCTTGTAAGGATAGCTGCAGTGCATGCAGGAGGGGACGCCCGGCATCCGATAGTGCTCTTCCTCCACCGGGGTCACATGGCCGCACTGCAGGCATTGCAGGTGCTGATGGTCGCCGTGGATCTCAAAGACATTTCGGCTGCCGGCCGCCTGGTGAAGGTTGTCCACGTTCTGGGTGACCAGCCCTTGCAGCAGGCGGCATTTTTCCATCTCGGCCAGCACCCGGTGGGCGACGTTCGGTTTCTTGCCGAGCAGGCTCCTGCCGATGGCGCGGTAGAGCTGCCAGGCTTTTTCCGGTTTACGGAGAAAGACATCGAGGGTGGCGTACTCGTCCGGTGAGAAGATGGTCCACACCCCGCCGGGGCTGCGGAAATCGGCAATGCCGCTGTTTACCGAGATGCCGGCCCCGGTGAGCGCCGCGGCCGACGAGGCATTTTTAAAGGCCCCGACCGCCTCGGTGAGATGGGTTTCGTCTCTTTTCGGAGTGATCGTCTTCATGGCTTTGTTTGGGGCAAAGCGTTCAGCCGTCAGCCATCAGTCTTCGCCATCAACAGTTGAACGCTGACAGCTGCAGGTGAATGCCTTGCCTGGTTCCACAAGTATCTCGGGTTCTTTTTGGGTACCCGGGTGTGTCAGGTACCGTCCCGGTTATCGGGGGTTGGCTTTTGAATTGAGGGTGATACGCTCCACCACCTTGCCGTAGTACTCGCTCTGGCTGGAGATGTTGACCGGGGTGTCGCGCTTTTCGTCCATCTTCATCATGAGGACGTTCAGCTTTTTCATCTGCTTGAGGCGTTCGTGCTCATCCTCTGTGCAGGCGATGAGGTCCTCCAGTTTCTTGATTTCCTTGCGTTCCTCCACTTCCTTGGGCAAATAGCCGCTCATTTTCAATATCTTGTAGGCCATCTTCAGATCGTCCGGGACGCCCCGGTCTTCGTCGAGCGGCAGGGGCTTGTTCTTCCACTTCGGCGAGACGAAGTCCTTTTCCTGCATGGCCTGGGTGATTTTTTGTTCGGCGATAAGGGAGAGGCAATCCATAAATCCTCCATTAATGACAGTTGATAAAGCAGGCCGCTTACGGCCTGCTTGTCATTATAATGCCGAAACCTTGTTTGTGATCTGCCATCCCTCTCCCGAGGCTGCTATTTTTCGAGGACATCCTGCAGCCAGTGGCCGATGTCGGCGATCTGGGCGGGACAGACGGAGTGCTCCATGGGATAGCTTTTCCAGCCGACCCGGTAGCCTTCCTTCGCCAGACGGTCGGCGGCTCCGCGGCCGAGCTGCACGGGGACCACGGGGTCGTCCTCGCCATGCATGATCATGATCGGGAGCTGTTTGTTGACCGCCTTGAACTCCAGAATGTCGGCGGTGGCGAGATAGGTGGACATGGCCAGCAGGCCGCCGAGCGGCAGGTCGTGGGCGAGCGCCACCTGGCAGGCCACCGCCCCGCCCTGGGAGAAGCCGGCGACGACGATCCGCCGGCTGTCGATGCCGCTGTCGATTTCCCGGTCGACGAAGGCCTTGATGGACGAGGCCGAGGCCAGCAGGCCCTGCACATCCACCCGGCGGTCGATCCGCATCTCCAGGATGTCGTACCAGGCAGGCATGACATAGCCGCCGTTGACCGTCACCCGCATGGCGGGGGCATGGGGAAAGATGAAACGGATTGCCAGGTCCGCGGGCAGGCGCAACTGCGGCACGATCGGCGCAAAATCATGGCCGTCCGCTCCCAGACCGTGCAGCCAGATGACGGCGCTGTCGGGGTTCGGGCGGGTTTCCAGTTCTATGGCGGGCAAGAGCGGCATTGTCGGGGTCCCCCTCTCAAATGTCCTGGGGCAGCCTGTGCCGCCCGGGGAGTGGCCTTCGTTCAATAATAGTACCAGATTGTATCATAGTCCCTGGTCTGCTCGCCATCCTTTCTGAGCCGCTTCAGGTAATGGTGGATGGAGACGTCGGTATAGACATAGGTGTCGACCAGGGCGAGCTTTTTCTCCCAGGGATGGAACTCGTAGACCCTCCTGCCGTCCGGGAGGATGGCGATGATGTCCCGGTTCTGGGCGGCCCGCAGGTAGTTTTTGCCGAGCCGGGGGACATTGAAGACGATCTCGTCGGTACGGGCCATGCCGGGAAGGAGGCGGGCCTCCTCCTGCTGTTCCTGGAGGAGGCGGGCGATGGGTACCCGATAACTGTCCGTCTCCTCTTTGCCCTTGGTGTTGAAGGTGTAATAGGGCGTCACCCCGATCAGCCGCAGCTTCTGGCGGATGGCCGCGGTTTCGAAGCGCCTGGAATTGTAGTAGGTGAAGACCAACTGGTTGTAGACGCCGATGCCGAACAGGCGGAATTTCTGCACCGCCGCCACGGCATCGGGGGTGATTTCGGTGGTGTGCTCGAAGTGGGTGACGATCACCACCTCCCGGCGCCCCGGCTGGTGAAAGCGGGTGATCTTCCGCACCAGGGCGTCGGTGATGCGCTGGGGCAGAGTGACGAGAGTCCGGGTGCCGATCCGGATGCGGATGATATGCCTGATCTGGGCGAGGCGGGAGAGGATCTTCTCGATCATGTCGTCGGAGAGCAGCAGGGGATCTCCGCCGGTAACGAGCACCTCGTTGATCTCCGGGGTATCCTCAATCCACTGCAGGGCCTCCTCGAGCCGCCTCTCGCCCAGGGCGGCGCTTGCGGAATAGACGTCCTCGATCTGCCAGTTGCGCTGGCAGTAAACGCAGATCTGGGGGCAGGTGAGCAGGGGCTTGAGGATGACGATATTGGGGTAACGCCTGGTGATGCCCTCGATGGGCGAAGTGTCGCTCTCCACCATGAAGTCCATGGAGCAGTCGGGGTTTTTCCGCCCTTCGACGATACGGTTGACGTAGTCCAGTGGCGGGATGACCTGGGCCCGGATCGTCCGGTCCCAAACCCCGACGTTCTCCGGGTCCATCAGGGACAGGTAGTAGGGGGTGATGCCGAAGGGGACCTTATTGGCCCTGGCCCTGGCGATGGCCTTCTCTTCCTCCGCCGAAAGTGCCACCAGAGCGCCCATGGTGTCGGCATCGCGGATGATGTTTTTGGTATGCCACTTCCAGTCGTTCCATTCGAGGTCGGTGATGCCGAAGTAGGCCTGGATCGCCTGCTTGCTGCGGCTCTGCCGGCGGATCGCCTCGTCGTCGAGGCCGCAGGGGTAACGGTCCATGAAGCGGGCCGAGCGGGCGGCCAGCCGCGACAGGTCCGCGGACCTCATTCGCGCGGCCTTCCTGCCGGTATGGCTGAGGAAAGCCGGTACCTTCTCCTTGTAGATGCCGGATAAGCCGGCTATTCCCCTGAACAGGTGCTCCAACTCGGCGAGGAATGCCGAAGACGGCGGATTTCTGGGAAATTCGGACGGGTCGTGGAGGAGATCGTCGATGTACTTGAGCAGGGAAAAACCTGCCAGGATCTCGCTGCGCTCCGACAGGATATTGCGCATGACCCAGGTAGCGTCGCGGCAGACTACCCATTCCAACGGGGGCAGCTGCTGGTTTTCCTCGGAGAAGTTGAGCAGCATCTCCGACAGCTGGCGCCGCAGCCTCCGCCGCTTTTCCTCGAGAGGTTCGGGAGTGAGAAAAATTTCGAATAGCTTCTTGTCGGTGGCAAGTATCTGCCGCAGTTTCGTCAAGCGATCGGGCATGTCAATCTCTCATGTCTGCGGATAATCGCGGTTCTTCATTGAGACAAGGTTCGGCCGACAGCCTTGCCCCAAACGGCTGTCAAAGTTGAAACCCGAGGGGGCTATGCCCCTCGATAATGAACCCAGGCGTCACCCGGCAATATTTTCATGTGGGATGATTCGGCGGTCTGCAAACGGGGCGATGGGTCGAACTGAAGGCGTGCAGAAAAATAAATGAATCATATGGGCATTAAAGCACATATAGGCAGCTTTTGCTACCCCGCTCGGGCAGTTTTCTCGTCACTTCCTCACCCGTAAGTCCGATCGGAGACGGAAAACCCGCCGAAGGCCCTCCGGGAGAAGGCCCCAGGGTCGGGGAAAACACTGTTTTTCGGCAGGTGAAGATGGTATCGTTGATAGTTCCGCAGTGTCGGGATCGAAATCGCTATCGGGGTCGAACTGCATCTTTCGATTTCGATCCCGATAGCGAGAGCGATCCCGAATTCGACTTGGATAATAAATTATTATATCAGGGGTATAACATGACTCTACAGGAAAAGGTCCAGGGGGATTTGAAGGTGGCCATGAAGGCCAAGGACAGCGACCGGACCGGCGCGGTCCGCATCCTGATCGGCGAGTTTGGCCGCCAGATGGAAAAGGTGCTGACCGATGAGCAGGTGGTTGCCATCATCAAGAAGCTGATCAAGTCGGAGAAGGAGCTCCTCGCCGCCCAGGGTCGCGACAACTCGCCCTTCCTGACGATCATGGAGGAATATCTGCCGAAGGCGGCCGGGGAAGAAGAGATCCGCGCCTGGATCGAAGCCAATATCGATCTTTCCGCCTACTCCAACCGCATGCAGGCCATGAAGCCGATCATGAATCACTTCGGCAGCTCGGCGGACGGCAACACGGTGAAGAAGATTCTCCAGAGCCTCCCGTAATCTCCCGCCATTTATGGGAAAATCGGATATGGCCCGACCGAATTCGCTTGTGACGGGAGAAATGAATGGTTATTTTTTTCCATCGTAAAAAGACGGCTGTTTTTCCAGGTAGCGGAAGAACTTGAAAAGCAACAACAAATTTGAATGGAGGGATGATGTTTCGGATAATACTGTTTTTGGCAACCAACATGGCAATACTCGTCCTGCTGGGTATCGTCATGACCATTTTCGGACTCGATACCCGCAGCACTTCGGGGCTTCTGGTAATGGCGGCCGTGTTCGGCATGGGTGGCTCCTTCATCTCGCTGGCCATGTCCAAATGGATTGCCAAGAAATCAACCGGCGCCGTGGTAATCGAGAATCCCGCCAACCCTACCGAGCAATGGCTGGTCGGTACTGTCCGTCGGATGGCCCAGCAGGCGGAGATCGGCATGCCGGAGGTGGCTATCTACAATTCCCCCGACATCAATGCTTTTGCCACCGGAATGAACAAGCACAAGGCATTGGTGGCGGTGTCCACCGGTCTCTTGCAGAACATGAACAAGGATGAGGTGGAGGCGGTGCTGGCCCATGAAGTCAGCCATGTGGCCTGCGGCGATATGGTGACGCTGTCCCTGATCCAGGGCGTTCTGAACACTTTCGTCATCTTTTTCTCCCGCATGGTGGCCAATGTCATCAACAACTTCCTCAGCGACGAGGAAGGGGGCGGCCTGGGCTTCTTCGGCTACATTGCCGTGACCATCGTACTGGAACTCGTATTCGGCCTCTTTGCCGCCATCATCGTCATGTGGTTCTCCCGGAAGCGGGAGTTCACCGCCGATAAAGGCGCAGCCTTCCTCACCAGCAAGGAGAAGATGGTCAGCGCCCTGCGGCGGCTGCAGGCCCATCATGAGCCCTCCCATCTGCCCGATCAGGTGGCGGCTTTCGGGATCCGCAGCAAGGAAGGCGGCCTCGCATCCCTCTTTAGGAGCCATCCGCCGCTCGAGGCGCGGATCGCCGCCCTTCAGCAGTTGTAATTGCTGGATGAGTGGAATGAAAAATGAAAAAGGCCGGGGAGCAATCCCCGGCCTTTTTCGTTGTTTTTCGTTGCCTTTCCCGCTCCCGAGACGCCCTCGGACTCTCGTGAGTACTGAGTGCTCAGAACGCAGCACTCTGAAAGATTCTCTCACTCCGTAATTCCCAGAATGGTATGCCAGATCCCTTCCCGGTCCCAGCGTTTAAGGACGAGCACCGGCAGGGTCCCCAGAAACTCCTCGATTTTCCCGGCCTCGCTGCGCAGCAGGCCGGAGAGGACGAACCACTTCTGCCGCAGAAAGCCTTCCGTTCTCACCAGTTCCTTCATCACCTGGTAATGGATGTTGGCCACCAGGAGATCGGTGGCGAGCGCGGTCTGTTCTTCCGCCCGGCCGTTGACCACCAGGACGCGGGCGGCGAGATCGTTCAAGCAGACATTCGCCCGGGCGGTTCTCGCCGCGAGAAAATTGTAGTCGACGGCAAGGACCTTCTCGCAGCCGAGTTTGGCGGCGGCCAGGGCCAGAACGCCCGTGCCGGTGCCCAGGTCGAGCATGGTCTTCACCTTGCCCCCGGCGCAGACGATGTCGATGGCCGCCAGACAATCCCGGGTGGTGGGATGAGCGCCGTTGCCGAAGACGAGGCCGGCGTCGATGGTGAGGGAGACATCGCCCTGCTCCGGCGAGGCCCTGATCCAGGGGGGATTGAGAAGAAAGCGGCCGATTTTCAGGGGGGCGATGTTCCCGCCCTGCCACTGGCCGTAGGTCATTTCATATTGGTCGAGCAGCTCAGTGCCCGGAAAAAGCGCGAGAATCTCCTCCACCTCCCGTGCCGCCGGCCGGGTGAAAAAGAGGAAGCTGAAGTCGTCTTCGACCCAGTTGCCGAGGAAATGCTCGGTGGCGATCGCCTGGTGGGGAGGGATCTCCCCCTGGATGTAATAGATATGGAGGAGCGTATCTGGGCGCAAAGGGGGCGGTGAGGGCATGGACGCGAGTATTTTCGATTTCGATCAGTACCTGGTCTTGGCGATGAGGCTCTGCACGCCGGTGATCATGGTCTTTGCCTGGCCGGCGGTAACGGCGTCGGGCCTGCCGGCGGCCGCCGTCTCGTACATTTCCAGCCAGCCTACGACCTCCTTGTTGTCCTGGCGGCTGTAGAGCTTCTTCTTGTAGGCCTCGCCGGTCAGCTGCAGGCCCCTCTTGGGGCTGGTCCTGTTCTCCAGTTCGTTGTGGATTTTGATGCCCTTGGCGAGACAGAGGTTGCGGAGATGTTTCTCCAGCACCGCACCGGCGATGATCACCGCAGCACCAGGGTGACCTTCCTCCTGCTGCATCCTCGCCAGTCTCAGCATGTCGGTCAGCGCATCGCGGTTGATCGCGCCGCTCGTGGTCTCCAGCCAGTCGCCCTGCAGCTCAGTGCGGGCCGCGGTCAGCATGCCGATGCCCCGGCGGGTGCGGCTGGCGGTGGGCTGGGTGACCTCCGACTTGAAGCTCTGGTAATAGGTGCTGTCCTGGCCGAAGACCCTGCTGAGGAAGGAGGTGGCCGAGATCCGGAAATCGTGGAACTTCTGCTCGTTTACGGTACTCTTCTGGAGTCCCTCGGTGGTTTCGGTGGCAAGAACGCGATCACCGTTGTCGATGATCCTGTTGAGTTGGGCGATAAGCTCGTCCTGGTTTTTCATGTCGGTCTCTGTGCAATGAGTGGGGGCGGCGACTGCACCGGCGTTGGCAGGCCTCACGCCTTGTCTGCCGCATTTTTTTAACCGTTCAGCGGGCCGGCGTGCAGGGGCGAATCTTGTATTCGTCCGGGGAGTGCACGGATACAGCCATAACAAAGGATTGAGTGAAGAGGAGGCGAAGAATTCTATCGCCCTGCCGGCGGGCGATTACTGATCGCCCCTACATCCCTGAAGGGACGCATCGATGGATATCTGGCATGGATCCGGCACAAGTAAATCCTTGGTGAACGATTACCATTTTTTGTACTCCCATATACCCGGTAACGGGATTTTTCGCACCTGCCGATTGGTTCGCAGAAAGCTTTATTCGGCAATTATCATTCGTCGGGAATGAGTTTCAGGGCGGTGTTGTTTTTCAAGGTTTCGAGAATAAAGGAGGTCTTGATGTTCTGGATCCCGGGGATTCCCGACAGCTTGTTGTTGACGAACTCGGTATAGGCATTCATGTCCTTGACCGCCACCTTCAGGAGGAAATCGACCTCTCCTGTCAGTTGATGGCACTCCAGGACCTCATCCATGGAAGTCAGCCGTTTCTTGACATCCTGCAGCGAGGAGATCTGGTGGTGGCTCAGGCAGACCATGACGATGGTCTGGACGTTGAAGCCGGCCTGCTGCCGGTCGAGGATAGCGACGTACCTGGCGATGGCCCCGGAAGCCTCCAGCCGTCGCACCCGTTCGAGGACCGCCGGCGGGGAGAGGCCGACCTCATGGGCGAGCCTGGCGTTGGTGATCCGGCCGTCCGCCTGGAGAATGGTCAGAATTTTCTTGTCTATGGCGTCAAACATCTATCGGTACCTGACGATTGTTGTGCCGGCGACCTGCGGGGCGAGCATGCTTCCGGCCATTGTATCCATCTCCACGGGTTGGAGCACTTTTTACGGCTTTATCTTTCCTGGAAAATTGGGAGAGATCACCGGAGGCCGAAGTGCAGCCTCCGGATTCACTCCTTCCGGTCATGTTCATCATCCTGCGATTCCTTCTTTTCCTGCTCTTTTTTATCGGTATCGTAAAGCTGCTTGGCGGCGAGCAGCAGCAGGGGAATGGCGACGATGGGGGCAAAAAAGGGCGCGGCGTCGACGAGCCTCGCCAGGGGCGGGTGGGCCGGCTGGAGGAGCGGCACGAGATATCTGAGCGCGCAATAGGAAACGACGGCCAGCAGGATGCTTCCCCACCAGGGGAAGCGGAAAGCTCCTCCAGCCGATCCGGTGGATCGTTCCTTGCTCACGGCCTCTCCTGCAGGATGAGTTCCACCACTTCTCGGACCCGGGGGCTGGGGTCGCCCTGCTGCCGCCGGACGTATTCGAGCGCCTCTTCGCCGCCGATGATCCCCAGGAGGGAAACGGCCTCGCCGCGCAGGAGCGGCTCCTGGTCGTCGAGCAGCTCCGCCAGCGAGGGGATCGCCAGTCCGACATGATCGGCATGGGTCTCCCGTAACTCCTCGAAGAGGACGGACAGGCCCAGCCGGACCGTGAACCGCTCGTCCCGCAGAATGTCTCCGGTCCAGGCGTAGCAGCGGGGCTCATGGCGGAACATGGCGACGATATTCTCGACGTGTCCCATGTCGAGAAAATCGGCGATGACTCGTTTCAGTTCCTGGTCGCTGACGGTGTGGCGCGATTGCATCCGCTTGTGGTGAAACGTGATTTTATTCCATGAAACGGGCTAGTGGAGTACAATATCATTGGCTACATTGCTGCTCTTTCCGGGGAAAGGCAAGCAAAATGTTATTCGCTTTCGACGGCGATGCCGCAACAACAATAAGGGAGGGCGATATGACTGACTGGAATGTCGGGACGCTGCTCGACGTCTCGAGCGGGTACTGGCGGGGCTGCGCCATTCAGGCGGCGGTGCGGCTGAAGATTTTTTCCGTCTTGCAGGACGGGGGACTCGGCGCCGACCTGGTGGCCGGGGAGATCGGCAGCGACCCCCGCGCCACCGGCATGCTCCTCGACGCGCTGGCGGCGATGGGGCTGCTGGCGAAGACGGAGGGACGATACGAGAATACGCCTTTTGCCGGTGAGTTCCTGGTGTTCGGGAAGCCCGGCTACATGGGCCATATCATCCTCCACCATCACCATATCCTCGACGGCTGGGCTCAGCTCGACCGGGCGGTGATGACCGGCAGGAAGGTGGCCAGGCGCTCTTACGGCGAGGAGGTGGAACGGGAGAGCTTCCTGATGGGCATGTTCAATCTGGCCATGGGGCTGGCTCCGAAGATGGCGGCGCAGTTCGACCTGTCGGGACGAAAAAGGCTGCTCGATCTTGGCGGCGGCCCCGGCACCTATGCCATCCATTTCTGCAGGGCCTATCCGGGGCTTTCGGCGGTGATCCTCGACCGCCCGACCACCGAGCCCTTTGCCCGGCAAACCGTTGCCCGCTTCGGCCTGTCCGACCGGATCGATTTCCTCGGCGGCGACTTCAATGTCGATCCCTTCACCGGCGGTCCCTACGACGCAGCCTGGCTTTCCCACATCCTGCACAGCAATTCCGAGGACGAATGCCGGGAGTGCCTGCAGAAGACCGCCGCCGTCCTCCAGCCGGGCGGGCTGATCCTGATCCACGAGTTCATCCTGAACGACGCCAAGGACGGCCCGGAATTCCCGGCGCTCTTCGCCCTCAACATGCTGCTCGGCACCGAGGGCGGCCGGTCCTATTCGCGGGGTGAAATTTTCTCCTGGCTGGACGGCGCCGGGTTCACCGATATCGTGCACCATGAATTCAGGACGCCCAACGATTCCTCGGTGATCGGCGCGATCAGGAAGTAGTCCCGGGAGGCAAAGCAGCCTCCCGGCAGTTCGACTTGGCCGGCGGCTTGTATATATGAACCTTTCGGTTTTTCGCGGGATAAAAAGTGGATGAGCTGGGGGAAACGTTCAGGCGAGCAGCCGCTCGATCAGGGAGAGCAACTCGGCGGGCCGGAACGGTTTTGCCATGGCATGGTCGGCGCCGAGTTTTCTTGCCAGAGAGAGATATGTCTGCGGTTCCAGAATGCCTCCGCCGGAGACGGCGATGATCTTGGGGCGGGGCTGTTGCTTGTTCAGCTCCATGATGACTTCGAGTCCTTCCTTGTCCGGCATGATGATGTCGGTGATCACCAGGGCGGGTGAGTGGGTGCGGAAGGCTTTCAGGCCCTGGACGCCATCGGTGGCAGTGACGACCGCATACCCGGAGCGCCCAAGAAGGTCGCACATCATCTGCAGCATGTTTTCGTTGTCTTCGATGATAAGAATGCTTTTCATTGCCACATCCTTTGGGTGTTCAGTCTCGCACGCGGGAACGGTTGGGCGGTCGGCAAGCAACGGAATTCCCCGGGTTTTCGAGGGACGATGCCGGCCGGCGGAACTACTCGCAGAGCCTCAGGATCTCGGGAGCTATCCGTCCGAGCGGCAGGATCCTCGGCCCGCCGCGCTTGATCGTTTCGGCGGCCATGCCGAGTCCTCTGGTGCTTCATCCTGGGCGATGGTTATGGCTCCGGCATAGAACATCTCCTTCACTCACTGCGAGCGCCGTCGTATCCCATACCGGTCATTATCACACCTACTCAATTCTTGCCAGCATAACGTGCAGCCGAGCGAAAAAGAACGTTCTCCGAGGGTGTTGGAAACACCGCCCGGAAGAAGGATTGATTCCATTTCATAGAAAATGTAGAGACAGTGGCACGCCTTTTGGATGATCATTTCATCGGAGAAACGTATGACATGTCATAGGACTCGATAAGACGACGGCAGGATGCAGCAGTCTCCCGGTCAGGCTGTTTCACCCGCACAAAATTGTTTATTTCCGGCCGGCAAAGTACCATTTTGTAGGATCCTGAAAAAAAGCGTGAACGGCTTGAAAAATCCGCAAAATCTGTTGCGTGAGCCGTACCAATCAGATAGCATACAGCCCCAATACGAGGGAAAATGGTTAAGAATTTTAAATGTATTCAATTAAAGTATACCATTTTCAGCCTCGAAAAATGACCTGGAACAGAGGGTCGCTGAGGATACCATTTCGGGCGGATGCCGGGTTCTTCGGTATGGGTTTCCGGCTTCGATCGGCATGGTCAACCGAACAGAGCTGTTATTTCAAAGGAGGAGAAAAAGTATGTCCAAGAGCAGGAAATCCGTTTTCAGAATGATGATGGCCGCCGGTATGACGCTTGCCCTCTGCGGGTCAGGCGTTGCTGCGGACAAAGCCATCAAGATCGCCACCCAGTCCCCGCTGTCCGGCGATCAGTCGGTCGTGGGCGTGGACATCAAGCGCGGGGCCGAGCTGGCCCTCGAACAGCTGGGTCAACCTTTGGCCGATATGGGGTTTAAGGTCGAACTCGCACCTTTTGACGATCAGGCCAACCCGGATACCGGCGTGGCCAACGCCAAGCGTATCGTCTCCGACCCCGCCATCCTCGCCATCGTCGGCCACTACAACTCCGGCGTGCAGATCCCTTCGTCGGAGGTCTACCACACCTCCGGCCTGGTCAACGTCTCGCCGGCGAACACCAACCCGAAGGTAACCACCCGCGGCTACCTGGAAGTGAACCGCATCGTCGGTCGCGACGACGTCCAGGGCGTGGTCGGCGCCGACTTCGCTTCCGCCAAGGGCGCCAAGACCGCCTTCGTCGTGCATGACAAGACCGCCTACGGCCAGGGCATCGCCGAGTTCTTCAAGAAAAGAGCCGAAGAGAACGGCATCAAGGTCCTCGGTTTCGAAGGCACCGAAGAGAAGGCCAACTTCGACGCGCTGCTTTCCCCGGTCATCGCCGGCAATCCCGATGTCGTCTACTTCGGCGGCATGGCCTTTCAGGCTGCGGTGCTCTTCAAGCAGGCCCGCGAAAGAGGCTATGAGGGCATGTTCCTGAGCGATGACGGTTTCGATTCCTCCGACGCCGCGAAAATCGGCGGAGGCACCCTTACTTCCGGCGGAGGCACCTTCTACTCGACCGTCTCCGGCCCGGCTTCGGTGTATGCAGGAACTGCGAAATTCATCGCCGATTTCCAGGCCAAATACAATGCAGCTCCCCAGCCGTTCGCAGCGCAGGGCTACGATTCCATGGCCATCAGCCTGAAGGCCATCGAGAATGCCGCGAAAGCCGCCAACGGCGAAGTCCCGACCCGCGAGGCGGTTGCCAAGGCCGTTCGCGAGCTGAAGAATTTCGAAGGAATTACCGGCACCTTCACTTTCAACGATATCGGCGATCCCGAGAAAGCCCTCTACTTCGTGATCCAGGTGAAGTCGCCGGATCCGGCCAAGTGGAGCGAGAACGAGGTCGTCCAGACCCTCGAAATCGCACCTCCCAAATAAGCTTCCTAAGTGTATGCCCCGGCCCTTTGCTCCCCGCAAAGGGCCGGTTGATTTTCAACTCCTAGGGAGTGCATATGAAACAATTCCTGAGATACATCAATTTCTACGAACTCGTGCGCCCGGTCGGTCAGATGCTGGCCTTCTCGGTCGGCAGTGCGCTCGTTTTATCCGCCATCGTCGTCGTTCTCGCCCTGATCCTGGATCAGACTGCCGTCGGGGCGGACCTCATGGATAAATACAACGTCACCCTCTTTACGTATACAATGATCAACCTGCCGCAGGTGGTCATCGACGGGCTCACCATCGGTTTCGTCTATGCGGCGATCGCCCTCGGCTACACCATGGTGTACGGGGTTCTCGAGTTCATCAACTTCGCCCACAGTGAGATTTTCGCCGTCGGGGCCTTCGTCGGCGTGGAGTTCCTCATCGGCATGCAGGCGCTGGGGGTCCTCTCCGGGGCTTCGCTGCCGCTGGCCTATGCCTACCTGATCCTGGCCATCATCCTGGGGATGATCGCCGCCGGCTGCCTGGCCGTGACGGTGGAACGGGTCGCCTACCGGCCCCTGCGGGGGGCATCCCGGCTGGTGCCGCTGATCTCGGCGATCGGCGTTTCCTTCCTGCTCCAGGACGTCATCCGCCTGGTCGAGAGCCTCACCACCGGCCAGTTCAACCGGATCTTCCCCACCTTCGGCAACTTCGACGCCCGCATCATCTTCGGCAAGCTGGCCATGGGGGCCTCCAAGATCACTCTGGGAATCTCCGTCAAGTCGATCATCGTCATTGTCTCTGCCGTACTCATGCTGGTGGCCCTCAACTATCTGGTCAACGCCACCCGGGTCGGCAAGGCCATCCGGGCCGTGGCCCAGGACCGCTCCACCGCGAGCCTCATGGGCATCAACGTCAATCGTATGATTTCTCTGACTTTTCTCGTCGGCGGCCTGCTCGGCGGAGCCGCGGGCGTCCTCTATGCCCTGAAGTTTACCCGGATCGATCCGTTCGTCGGCTTCTTCCCCGGCCTGAAGGCGTTCACCGCCGCGGTCCTGGGCGGCATCGGCAACATGACCGGCGCGCTCCTCGGGGGGATCGTCCTCGGCATGCTGGAGACCTTCGCCGGCTCCTACATGGGTGTCTTCACCAGCGGGGCGGCGGGCTCGGAATACAAGGACATCTTCGCCTTCAGTATCCTCATCCTTGTGCTCGTTTTCCGGCCACAAGGTCTGATGGGTAAACACGTCGGCCAGAAAGCATAGGGAGATTCAAATGGTTTCATCGTATTTCAAGGAATTGTTCGACAAGGTGAACCAAGGGCGACTGCCGTATTTCCTGGTTACCGCGCATATCTTCGCCGGCACCTTCCTGGTATATACCCAGCCGCGATCGAATCTCGCCTTCCTGGTTCTCATCACCTCGTTCCTGTCGCTGTACTTCTTCCGCACCAGCACCCGGTTCCAGCTCGTCGCCGGGGCGGTGCTCGCCCTGCTGATCATCCCGATCCTCGGCGTGAGAAACATCTTCTATCTGGAAGTCATCTTCCAGATAGCGGTATTCGCCGCCCTGGCCCTCGGCCTCAATATCGTGGTCGGGTTCGCCGGGCTGCTCGATCTCGGCTACGTGGCCTTTTACGCCGTGGGCGCCTATCTCTGGGCCTTCTTCGGCTCGCAGCAGTTCTACGTGCTCCACTACGCGCCGGGGACCCAGCCCTCCGACCTGCCGTTTTTGCTGCCGGGGGATGCCTTTTACATGTTCCTCCTGGTCGGCGTCATCATCGCCGGAGTAACGGGGATCATCCTCGGCCTGCCGGTCCTCAGGGTCCGGGGGGATTACCTGGCCATCGTCACGTTGGGCTTCGGCGAGGTCATCCGGGTGCTGGCCAACAACCTCGACAAGCCCCTCAACTTCACTAACGGCCCCCAGGGCATCACCCCCATCCAGCGGCCCACCATGCCCGATTTCGCGGTGGAATGGTTCAACAATGTCTTCGGCTGGGTGGTCGGCCACGACGTCAGTCCGGCCAACCTTTACAACCTGATGTTCTACATCTACGCCCTGGGAGTGATCATCGTCATCATCTTCGTGACCAGACGCCTGAACGACTCAAAGATCGGCCGGGCCTGGGCCGCGGTGCGGGAGGACGAGACCGCGGCCATCGCCCAGGGTATCCCGCTGGTCAGGATGAAGCTCATGGCCTT
>OBJA01000559.1_pt1 | contig 31187 bp, 28 predicted proteins | sample 1519751 | NCBI WGS metagenome assembly OBJA01 (sample SAMEA3881238, study PRJEB22517) | soil metagenome | biome: lake sediment; feature: soda lake sediment; material: sediment, water from around vicinity | place: India | collected 2013-12-23 | depth 3 m
GCTTTGCCTCACTAATATCGCTTACCCTGTAAGCAGCTGTTCTTAATCCTAACATGATGTTGTTATTTGATGCAAAATTAGAAAAAGACATTCTTCCTTGCCAGCGTAACCTGATTCTGTAGGCTTCCCATTTAGATTCGGATTACACTACAGATGGTACCCACGTCTTCACTTGAGTAGCCTAAATGTGGAAATTATGTAACATTCCGACAACAAATCGAAAATTTTTTTTCCTCTTTTGTAAAAGTAATGTATTAATGAGTAGTTTTGTTGCTCGAAAATGGCTATCAGCTATCAGCTGTCAGCTATCAGTTATAACTTGTCAGCCTCTGGCTGGCATTTATCCAAAGCTTCGGTGAGTGGGACTCACGGGGCTCTGCCATGGAAAAAGTGTTCTGAGTTCTGAGTTCTGAGTTAATAAAAGATAAAATCTAGTGGGTTTTAATAGTTTAGAAGATATTCAAGTTTGGCAAAAAACTCGCGAGTATTTCAAATTTATTTTCAATATTTCTAAAAACCCTCCTTTTTCAAAAGACTATCGTTTTAAAGATCAAATTAGAGCTTCCTCAGGTTCAGTAACCGATAATATTGCTGAAGGTTTTGGAAGAGGGGGCAATAAAGAATTCATAAACTTTCTTAGTATTGCAAAAGGATCATTAGAAGAATCCAGATCACAATTATATCGTGCAAACGACATCCATTATATTACGCAAGAAGAATTTAACCAAGCTATAGACATGGCTAATACTATAGCACGAATAATTGCTTCTTTACAGAATTACTTAAAGAAAAGTGAGATGAAGGGTAAAAAATACAATATAGCTGAAGAAAATCTTCTCAGCTATGAGAGCCCTGAACCCAGAACCCAGAACACAGAAAAAAAAATGCTCGATAGCCAATAGCTAACAGCCAGAGTATGCTCGACACATTAGTCACTTCAAAGACCCGCATAAAACTCCTCGTCAAATTCTTCCTCAACTCCTCCACCCGTTCATACTTGCGTGATTTGGAGACTGAGTTTGGGGAGTCGACCAATGCTATACGGTTGGAGCTTAATCGTTTTGAGGATGCGGGCATGCTTAAGAGCGAGATGGAGGGCAACAAAAAGATCTTCTTTGCCAACACCGCGCACCCCTTATTTGGCGATGTGCATAGCATCCTGCTAAAGTTCACCGGCATCGATAAGGTAATTGAAAATGTACTGCAACGTATCGGCGGCCTCGAAGAAGCCTGGCTGATAGGGGATTTTGCAAAAGGTAAAGACAGTCCGGTAATAGATATCGTGCTGGTAGGAGATGACTTGAACCTCGAAGCCCTCTTGGGATATGTTGCTAAAGCTGAAGAGCTGAGTGGCCGTAAAATAAGGTACCTTATTCTTAAGAGCAGCGAGAGGGAGATGGTGAAGAGTCAGTTTAAGGAGAGGTTGTTGTTGTTTGTGAATGCGAAAAGCGAAGCAAGTGTATAGTTATCTTGGCTACATAATATAGACTGTAAATGATTCGCTTTCGCGGATGCGATACGTTTTAAGTCTAAGAGATTATTGAGATTATGAAGATAATTACAAATATTATATTTATGAAGAGATACCAAATCATTGTCAAAGGATCTAACATACAGAGATGCGGGTTTAGGAAGGTAGCTGCAGAGTTGGCCATAGGTATGGGAATAAGTGGCGTTGCTGTGTATGTTGGAAATTATATACATATTGATGCTGAAGGAAAAGAAGAAAAGATTAAGCAATTTACAGATTGGTGCAAAACTGGACCTAAATATTGTGACGTTAGCGACATTGAATTAGTTGAATATCCTGTTAAAGGATTTAGTGGCTTTGAAATCTTATATGGTGTCCACCAGACTAAATCAGATTAAAATAGTGATTGTGTGAAAAATAAAGACAATCTTTTGAGGATAATAAATATAAAAATAGAAATACCTAAAACTTACAAAAAATTGAAGATAACCTTAATAGCAGGTGCTCGACCAAATTTCATTAAAATTGCTCCAATTATAAAGGCATTTGATACAAGTGATTCAATTCAATATCGCTTGGTGCATACTGGCCAACACTATGACCATAAAATGAGTGAAACATTTTTTCAGGAGCTTGAAATCCCTGAACCGGATAAAAACCTTGGATGTGGTGGAGGATCACAAGCTGAGCAAACTGCAGCAATTATGATTGCTTTTGAGAAGGACTTAATTGAGCACCCGACTGATTTAGTATTAGTTGTTGGCGATGTAACTTCAACTATGGCCTGTTCCATAGTTGCTAAGAAATTAAATACTAAGGTAGCACATGTCGAAGCGGGCATACGCTCATTTGACATGACAATGCCTGAAGAAATTAACCGTATCGTTACAGACGCTTTAGCTGATTATTTTTTTACAACAACCAATCTAGCCAGCAATAATTTAAAAAGATTAGGAGTGCTGGAAGATAATATTTATTTTGTTGGCAATGTAATGATTGATACATTGTTAGCTAATAAAGATAAATTTAAAAAACCCTCACTGTTCGACACCCTAAAGCTTGTAAAAGGTCAATATTTTATATTAACGCTGCATAGACCAGCTAACGTTGATGAGTCTGAGAAGCTAAAATCAATTATATACGAAATTGTAAAAAATGCGCGGGATTTACCAGTTATTTTTCCTATTCATCCACGCACTGCCAAGATATTCAATGAATTAAAAATTCGGGCAAACAATCTCAAAATAGTTGAACCATTGGGATATCTTGAATTCAATTATTTAGTGCAAAATTCCAAGTTGGTTATAACAGATTCAGGTGGTATTACAGAAGAAACAACCATAATGGGAGTACCTTGTATAACTCTTAGGAATAATACTGAAAGACCTGAGACTATTACAATTGGCACTAATGAATTAATTGGCACTGACCCAAGTGCTATCAAACCTGCACTTAATACTTTATTTGACGGTAATTGGAAAAAAGGTGGAATCCCTGAACTTTGGGATGGTCAGGCTGCTAAAAGAATAACTAACATAATTAATAGTTTTATAGTTAAATGAAAATACTTTTTGTAGGTAATTGCAATCATTATTTTAATAGGAAGTTGGTCCAAAATTTAAAAGAGTTTAACACTAAGCTAGAAATCGATTTCTTTTCAATTATAAAACCTGATGAAAAGCTCTATTTGCCTTATGATCATGTTTTTGATTATTCTGTAAATAGACAAGATCTAAATTTTATTTTTAAATTACCGAAAATTTTTTCATGGTATTGTTATCGTTTTTGGAATAGGTCAATTAAATTTTTTATTAAAACCAGATACTATGATTACATTCATATTCAAAGCTTAGGAATGTATAATATTGGCATTGAGGATTTACATGAAAAAATTATTATCACTATTTGGGGTAGTGACTTTTTAAGAATTTCCAAAATTAAATTACTTAACTACAGTAAACTTGTTGAAAAAGCTTCCAAAATTACTTTTGCTACAATTGAAATTTCTAGCAGTTTTGATCAAGTATTTCATACCAAACACAAGCATCTCATTATTAAATTTGGTTTAACTGTTTTTGAACATATAGACAAGTTAAGAGGATGTTACAAAAAAGCAAATGATAAAATTACTATTGTAATTGGATATAACGGACATCCTGCACAGCAACATTTAAAAATACTCAAGGAAATAGGAAAGATTAAAAAAGAACTTAAGGACAAGATTAAATTAATCCTTCCTCTAACTTATGGATTGAGTGGAAATAAGTACTTAGCTAAACTGCAATCGGCCCTGGATAAACTTAGTATTGAACATGAGTTGTATTTAACATTTCTAAATGAGTCAGAAATGGCTGAATTATGTTTGACATCGGATTTATTTCTTCAACTTCAAACAACAGACGCTTTTTCAGGTTCAATGCAAGAATTCATGTATGCAGGTAGTATTGTCATTACTGGTCTATGGCTAAATTATGCTGAGTTAAGAAATAATAAAGTGAATTTTACAGAAATAAGTGATTTTTCAGAGCTTGCTCCCATAATAGAAAAGAAAATATTAAATATTGAATTGGAGAGAATTAGAACAAATGGTAATGATAAAGCACTTTATAATATCAGTTCATGGGATAAAAATATAGGTAAATGGAATGCTCTTTATGAATGATGACCTTTCAATAATACTTACAAGGTGTGGATATTAGAAAAACTGCAATAAAAGGAATTAAATGGACCACTTTTGCAACAGTTGGCAGATCTATTTTTCAAATATTACAAATTTCAATTTTGACTCGTTTTATTCCAAGTGAGGCATTTGGTTTAGTTGCAATGGCATTATTTGTTGTACACTTTTCAAATATTTTTGTCGATATGGGTATGACTTCAGCTATTCTTTATAGACAGAATGCCACTAAAGATGAATACAGTAGCATATTTTGGTTCAATATATTGATTTCTATGTTTCTTTACTGCTTAATGCTATTAAGTACTCCTTTTATTTCACGATTTTATAATGAACAAAACCTGGTAGTATTAATACCCATACTTGGAATAAATTTACTGTTATTAGCTCTCGGTAGGCAACACCGCACTATCATGCAGAAACACTTGCAATTTAAAGCCATTGCTTTAATAGAACTATTTTCAGTCTTAATAGGATTAATAACAGCAATCGTTCTTGCTATAAATAGTTTCGGATTGTATAGTCTAGTATACTCTACCTTGGTTGCATCTTTCATATCAAATGTTTTGTTTTTAACCCAAAATCTTAGAATAAATCCTATCTCTTTGCATTTTAAATTAAATGAAACTAAGCCATTTCTTAAAGTTGGCGGCTTCTCAATGGGAAGCACCTTACTAGACTTTTTTTCACATGAAATCGATATACTTATTATTGGAAAGATGCTGGGCGCACAAAGTTTAGGTATTTATAGTTTGGCTAAACAAATAGTATTAAAATTGTTTTCAGTAATCAATCCTATTGTTATAACAGTTTTAAATCCGCTTCTGTCTTCTCTTCAAAAAGAAAAATTCAGATTAAAAATTCACTTCTTGAAGGTAATAAAATTATTAGCATATGTGAATTTCCCAGTTTATGTCATTCTAATCGTGTCTTCAAGAGAAATACTGCATGTTATGTACGGCCCTGTTTATGCCAAATCATACATGGTATTATCCTTTCTTGCTTTTGCGTATTGTTTAATAGCTCTTTCCAACCCAGTAGGTAGTTTGCAAATTGCTACAGGTAGAACTGATATTGGTTTTAAATGGACAATTCTAAGAGTTCTAATTACTCCCGCAATAATAATTTTAGGTGCAATGTTTAATATTGAAGTAGTTGCAGCTTTTTATGCTTTGTTGTCTTTATTGTTGGTCATTCCATTGTGGTTTATTCAACTACGACCCATGGCAAATATCCAATTGAATGAATATTTAGATCAGTTCTATAAACCGTTTTTATTTTTTTTTATAGTAATGCTAACTGTTTTCTTCTTAGGCTTTAATATTGATATTGAATTATCGGCTACATCAATTCTGAGTGCAGTATTAAAAGCACTTTTTACAATGTTAGCATTCTCGCTTTACATCCTTATTTTTGATAAAAAATCAGCTTTCGAATCTTATAATCTACTTTTATCAACAATTAAATTATAATATTGATGTCATCATTCTTATTAGATATTTCACTTCGTCATTTAACTGAAATTGATTACAATACAAACTACTTATTGCAATACAGTACATCATCAAAGTTTGAAAATGACAAAGTAAATTACGAAACTGACGATTTTTATTTACTATTGGATGGTATAGTGTTGAATAAGGCACAACTGTTAAGTACAAAGATTCAAAATGACTGGGCTGAATATCTACTTGAAGCTTACAGATCTTTAGGTGATCAATTTTTTAAGGAACTGAAGGGGTCGTATTATGGCTTTTTATTCGATAAGAAGGCTAATAAATGGATTGTTTTTACAGATCATATAAGTAGCAAACCTTTATATTTTGTAAAATATGCAAATAATATTGCTTTTTCAAACAGCTATTTTGAATTGCTAAACTTCTTAAAAGCCAAAAATGTAAAAATCAGTCTTAGTGAATTGGGGGCATCTTTAATGCTTTCTTATGGTTATGTTTTTGAGGATATCACAATAACTAACGAAATTCAAAGATTGATGGTAGGGCACTATTTTTATTTGCAAAATGAAAAGTTTAAACTTGAAACTTTCTTTTCGCTGAGTAATATTCCGGTTGAAATTTCTGAGGATGATGCAATTGAACAACTTGATAAAAGGTTTAGGTATGCAGTGAAACTAGCATTTGATAAAGATAAAGAGTATGGTTATAATCATATTGCAACACTAAGTGGTGGGCTTGATTCCCGCATGACAGTGTGGGTCGCTCATGACTTAGGGTATACTGACCAATTAAATCTCACTTTTTCTCAAAGCAATTACCTTGATGAAACAATACCAAAACAAATTGCTGCTGATTTGAAACATGAATGGATCTTTAAAGCACTCGACAATGGTACCTTCCTTTACAATATTGATGAAGTGACCAAAGTTTCGGGGGGGAATGTTTTATACTATGGCATTGCGCATGGCATGAGTTTGTATAAATATATTAATTATGATAACTTAGGAATCATGCATTCTGGTCAATTAGGGGATGTTGTGGTATCTACTTTTTTTTCTTCATTAGACAGGCATAAACAATTCAATTTTGGAGATGGCGCATATTCAAATAGAATGTTATCCTCCTTAAAAACTTATGACTTCAAAGGGAATTATCCAAATGAAGAAATTTTTAAGATGTATATTCGTGGATTTTACGGGGCAAATCAAGGATTGTGTGGGATTATGCAACACACTGAAACATATTCACCTTTTTATGATATAGATTTTATGGAGTTTGCTTTAAGTATACCACTCCAGCTAAGATTCAATCACTACTTGTATAAAAGATGGATTATTAAAAAATACCCGAAGGCATCTAAGTACATTTGGGAAAGAGACAAGGTGCCAGTAGATTATCCATATTGGCTGAACTTCAGAGGTAGAAGATTTTCCTTAAATCAATTGTCATTGAAAATTGCTGCAGGTTTTGGATACAAACGATATGGAAGTAATACAATTAACAACATGAATCCATTAGATTATTGGTATAATACCAATCCTGAAATGAAATGCTTTTTGGATAAGTATTTCAAAGAAAGAATTCAATCATTAAATGAGTTTCCAAAGATAAAATCTGATTGTGAGAAGTTGTATGTATTTGGTATGGGAAGCGAGAAAATACAGGCTTTATCTTTATTAAGTGCCACTTCGATACTTTAATTTTATACATAGACATTGAGTGAATAATTATCATAAAATAAGTATCACATACATAATACTTATTGCCAGTATAGTAGCAGCGTTTTATATTTTAATAAGACCGCACAGTGAACTAGTATCTTTCAATACAATGTGGATTTTACCTTTATTGTATGGGTTATTATTTTTCATGTCTAAGATGAGGTTCGCAATATTTGAATATGTAGGAATTTTTGTACTTAATATTATACTGTTTTGCAGATATGTTATTTTGCCATTCTATTCTAGTCTAACTAATTTGTATTTTCATTCTCATGCAACAATTACTGATACAAGTCTTAACAATTCTGCGATATTTTTAATGGCCTATGAAATAATTTGCATTTTTATTGTTTTTCAGTTCTTTATAATAAAGTTAAATACACGAAAGTCCATAACTAAAAATGCACTTTTAATAAAAACTAACAAATTTCCAAAAGAGAATTTCCACTTCTATTATTTTGCTGTTTTTATTGGAGTATTATCCTTCTTGCTCTTCCCAGGTGTAAGGGAAAGAGTAAATTTTTTTATTATAGATGAAATTGGCTCATCCAATCTGAATACAATATCATCTTTGGGCCAAATATTTTCAAATAGTATCTTTAAACTTGTTTTCGTCATAGTAGTAACTAAGCAACTATTAAGATTACATAGCGGTAATAAGTCTAATAGGTTTTTAGTTTACGTTGCAGTTCTGTTATGTATATCTTTTGTGTCAAGCACCAATCGAACTACAATTCTTATTCAGGCAATTGCCTGTTTGACAATCTTGAAATCTATCAATCTTTTAAATAAGAAGACTCTACTCATTACTGGAACCCTTACCCTTTTAATACTTCTCTCTTTAACCTCATATCGTTTATTGAATAGAGGTCAAATTACTACACAAGTATTCACTGAAAACGGATTTTCCAAACAAGTAATTGTTGATAATTTGCAATCTTATTTTGGCGGTCCGCATTTAATAGCTTTAGCAATAAAAAATGAAGATAATTTTTCAGGTAGTATTGAATCTTTCTCAAATGAAATATTGAGTTCAATAATGTTTGTAAGGCAAGTCTTTCCACTAGATAAATCTTCGTCTACTGTCGCGTTTAATAAAAATTTTGGTTTTTTTGATTATAATAGTATGATTTTACCATCCTTGGGGCAAGGATATTATTATTTCGGTTACTTAGGTGCCCCATTGTTGTCAATTCTTTTTTGCTATTTAATTTATATTGTAGAAATGAGAATAGTTGGTACTAATCACATTGGGAAGAAATTCGCTTTATATATTCTTGTTTTATGGTTGGCGTTCTTTCCATTGCAAAATTTAAATATTATCACATCTTCATTTTTCAATATATTCCTTCCATTCTATTTAATTATACTTCTAAACAAACGATTACAAGTATAATCGATCACAGAATTTTTAATCAATAAGGATAGCTGAAATTGCATACATAAACTATATTAACTATTTTAACAGTTAAAAAAGACTTAACTCATGCTAACTATATTATATATTTCGGATGTTAATTCAAATGAACCTATCTTTCACTCTCAAGTTGTTCCTCATATAGTTGAATTAAAGAAATCCTACAATGTTATATTAGTAGGAATGTGCAGAGGGGAAACATATACTTATGATTATTCATATAGATCCATACCAGGCGACTACATCTTACCGCTAGCTTTTGTAAATTTTTTGAGACAAAAACAGCAATTATCAAGGTTTCTCAAACTTCGTATAGATATCGTATATTCTAGAGGATTTCGTGGGGGATTAATAGGCTCTTTTATAAAAACATTCATTCTACGACAGGGTATTAAACATATCAATGATGTAAGGGCTGATGTATTGGATGAGCATAAAGATAGTATTCTTAAAAGAAATAGTTTTAATTTAAGTATCAAATATGTATTCAAGAATTCGGATGTTCTCTTCTTTGTGAGTAGTAAGCTGCGAGACAAGTATGTTAAAGTTTTCAATTTTAACAAGCTAACAGCCACTTGCCCTACATTTGTGCCTGATGGAAAATTTATATTTGATCAGAATATCCGAATTAAGATTAGACAGAAGTTAGGATATAAAGACGACGATGTAGTTTTATTATATTCCGGAAATCTTGCAAAGTGGCAAAATGCAGATCTAATTCTTGAAGCGTTCTCTCAGTGCAGAAATAAATGCATTAAACTTTTATTCTTAACTAAAGATATGTCTGTCAATAAGTTAATCACTAATAATGAAAATAAAGCGCACATTACTATTTTATCTATTGAATATCAGGATATTCAGAATTATTATTTTGCTGCAGACTATGGCCTATTAATAAGAGATAATACCGATACAAATAAGTGCTCGTCGCCCACCAAATTCTCTGAGTATATGAATTCTGGATTACCCATAATCGCGACAGAAATTGAGTCTGATTATGTCGACTATTTAAAGAAAGAACAAGTTAATAAAATACTGTTGCCTCATAAAAATCTTTTAGCAGAAACAATAAATGGTTTAAGCCAGATTGAAAGAAATAAAGTTGAAGTTAATACTCTAAAAAAAGTGGTTGAACTACAAAGAATCTATTTTACTAATTCTTGATGTGTGGGTTTGATCATTGTTTAGTTCTCCTATGAAAAAAGTCCTTCAAATAAATAGTGTAATAAATTATGGATCAACAGGTCGTATAACTGAAGAAATTGGTCAAAAAGCAATCAAACATGGTTGGGAAAGTTATATAGCTTATGGAAGAAAAGCAAATGAAAGTAAATCTACAACAATTAGAATAGGCAATGTTTGGGATGTCCGAATTCATGGCCTACAAACATTGCTATTTGATCGGCATGGATTAGCTTCCATAAAACCAACAAATAAATTAATAGAAGAAATTAAGAAAATAAATCCGGATGTGGTCCACTTGCATAATATTCATGGATATTATATCAATTATCGTATCTTATTTAATTATCTGAAGGTGGCAGATATTCCTGTAGTTTGGACATTGCATGACTGTTGGGCTGTAACAGGACATTGTGCCTATTTTGATTATATGGGTTGTAGTAAATGGGAAACGCAATGTTTAAAATGTCCACTCAAAACCGAATACCCATCCAGTTATTTTGTAGATAGATCGATATCTAATTACTTAAACAAGAAAAAAGCATTCAATGGTGTTAAAAATTTGACTTTAGTACCTGTCTCTAAATGGTTAGCAAATGTAATTAGCACATCATACTTATCTGCTTATCCAACTCAGATAATAAACAATGGAATTAACCTTGATGTCTTCACTCCCAAAAAAACAGAACATCTTAAATTGAAATATAATTTAAATGGTTTTTTTATAATTTTAGGAGTTGCTCAAATATGGAGTTTTCGAAAGGGTTTGGATGATTTCATAAAATTAAGCTGCCGATTGCCAAGTGATTGCAAAATAGTACTTATTGGATTAAATTCTAAACAACTTAAAGATTTACCATCTAACATATTAGGTTTGCCTAATACAGAAAATCCAAAACAATTAGCGGAGTTCTATTCAATTGCTGACTTGTATGCAAACCTAACGTGGGAAGACAATTTCCCAACAACAAATCTTGAAGCTTTGGCCTGTGGCATTCCAGTTCTTACATATAATACTGGAGGTAGCATTGAAGCTGTATCTAAGTCAACTGGGTTTGTTATTGAAAAAGGGGACATTGAGAGCATTGTTTATGCAATAAATAAAATTAAACTAAACGGCAAAAGAAGTTATAGCATAGCATGCAGAGAAAGAGCGGTAAAACTATACAATAAAGAGGATCGTTTTCAGGATTATATTAGATTATATGAGTCGATTTCAAAATAGTATAAACCACTAAGCAAATGTATTTTTTTTAAAAAATTCCAATACCTTATGTTTAGAAATAAAATTTTAATAATCACTGGCGGCACAGGCTCTTTCGGGAATGCTGTATTAGATCGCTTTTTAGAAAGTGATATCAAAGAAATCCGCATCTTCAGCCGTGATGAAAAGAAGCAGGATGATATGCGTCATAAATTGCAACATCCTAAAATAAAGTTTTATATCGGCGATGTTAGGGACAAAAGGAGCATCGATGGTGCCATGGCAGGAGTGGATTATGTTTTTCATGCTGCCGCACTTAAACAGGTGCCTTCGTGTGAGTTCTTTCCAACTCAGGCTGTAAGGACAAATATTCTTGGTACTGAAAATGTTCTTGATTCTGCTATTCAACATGGAGTGAAGAATGTTGTTGTTCTTAGCACTGACAAAGCATGCTATCCCATCAATGCAATGGGAATGAGCAAAGCTCTTATGGAAAAAGTGGCTATTGCTAAAGGGCGTTCACTTGGAAATGATGCCAAAACTACTATTTGTTGCACAAGGTATGGAAATGTCATGGGCAGCAGGGGTTCAGTCATCCCGTTATGGATTGATCAAATTAGGAAGGGCAATGAAATTACTATCACTGATCCACGCATGACCAGATTTATGATGACCCTTGAAGATGCAGTCGACTTGGTAATTTATGCTTTCCAAAATGGCAATAATGGTGATCTGTTTGTCCAGAAAGCTCCTGCATCTACTCTTAGTGTTCTTGCTCAGGCAATAAAAGAGCTTTATGATGGCAATACCAAGATTAAACTAATTGGTACACGCCATGGAGAAAAGCTTTATGAAACCCTAGTAACCCGTGAGGAAATGGCTAAAGCAGTAGATATGGGAAACTATTATCGCATTCCATGCGACTCAAGAGATCTTAACTACGACAAGTACTTCATCGACGGAGAAGAAAAAATCTCCTACATCGACGACTACCACTCTCACAACACCACCCAACTAGATGTAGAAGGAATGAAGCAGTTACTGCTTAAACTGGATTGGGAAAAATTGGGAAGCATCAAGTTGGATGAATTAAGGCGGTAAAGGTTTAGATTTTAGAAGGTTGAGTAAGGAACCCTGAACCACAAACATCCTAAACCATGAGTCGCTAAATCGCCGTATTGAAATTATAGTTTAGAGTTTAGAAAGTTGAGAAAGTTGAGAAAGGAATCGCTTAAACATTAAACCATATAAACCTCCTAAACCCCTAAAAAGATGCTCATCCCCGGCGCGACATACACAGATCATCGCGGAACAATCAGGCATGTAAACGATTTCAATTTTGAGGGCGTAAAGCGGTTTTATACAATTTACCACCCTTATGTAGAAGTTATACGGGCCTGGCAGGGGCATAAGGTTGAGACTAAATACTTTTATGTAATTAAGGGAAGCTTCCTTGTTAACTTAGTTAAGATCGACAACTGGGAACAACCTGCAAGTGACTTGTTAGCAGAAACACAGATACTCTCAGATAAAGAAAGCAATCTGCTTAAAATAGAACCGGGTTATGCCAATGGATTCAAAGCCTTACAACCCGATTCAATCATAATAGTCTATTCTGACAAAACCCTTGAAGAATCACAAGCTGATAACTTTAGATGGGATGCTGAGTACTTTGTAAATGCACCATGGGATGTAGTTTAGAGTTTTGATGGTTGAGAAAGGAACAACTAAAGCCTAAACCCCCTAAACCCTAAACAACTAAACGAATAAACAACTAAACGCCTAAACAACTAATGAAAATAGGAATCACCGGTCAAGCCGGCTTTGTGGGAACGCATCTTTATAATACATTAGGACTTTATCCCGAAAAATACGAGCGTATTCCCTTTCAGGATGAGTACTTTAATGACAACCGATTGCATGAATTTGTAAAACAGTGCGATGTTATAGTGCATCTGGCTGCAATGAACAGGCACAATGATCCTCAGGTAATATATGATACTAATATCAAGCTTGTAAAGCAGCTTATCGCTGCTTGTGAAAAAACTAAATCAACACCTCATATTCTGTTCTCTTCTTCTACTCAGGAAGAAAAGGATAATCTGTATGGCCAGTCAAAAATGAAAGGGAGAAAGCTTTTTGAGAAGTGGGCCGATAAAAATAATGGTCAATTCTCCGGATTGATTATCCCAAATGTATTCGGACCATTCGGGAATCCATATTACAATTCGGTTATAGCTACTTTTTGCCATCAACTAACACATGGTGAAAAACCACAGATTCAGGTTGATGGAGATCTCAAGCTAATATATGTAGGTGAACTGGTCGGAAGAATGCTGGAATTAATAGATAAGGAGGCTCATGAAAAGGATACAATGTTTATAAATGAGGTTGAGGTTTTGCATTCTACACAGGCAAAAGTATCAACCATTCTTGCTACACTTGAAGAGTTTAAAGAGAAGTATTTCCTTAAAGGTGAAATACCTGATCTAAATAACCCAATAAGAAAATACTTATTCAATACCTTTGTTTCTTACATCGACCACCAGTCATTCTTCCCTTACGATCTTAAACTAAATACTGACAACCGTGGCAGCTTCGTTGAAACCATCAAACTCAACAGTGGCGGACAGGTATCATTCAGTACAACACTTCCCGGAATAACAAGAGGCAACCACTTCCATACCCGCAAAGCAGAAAGATTTGCAGTTATCAAAGGCAAAGCAAGAATTGAACTCCGCAGAATAGGAACAGACAAAGTCCTTACCTTTGATCTCGATGGCAGTCAACCTTCATTTGTAGATATGCCCGTTTGGTACACACACAATATTACTAATGTAGGGGATGATGAGCTTTATACTTTATTCTGGATAAATGAGCATTTTGATGAAAAGGATGCGGATACTTATTTTGAGAAAGTGTAAAAAAGATAAAAGAATAAAGTAAAAAGATAAAATGTATTTCTGAATGGAAATTGGTCATTGTAGACTCTGTCTTCGTGAGTTACCACTCTTAAAGAGATCGCATATAATTCCAGATTTCTATTATAGAGCAGGTGGATTATTTGATGAAAATCATCAATTACATAAAATCCAGATTAGCAAGTTAGTAAAAGAGAATAAAACTAAGCTTATTTCCGATGGAATTTATGATAGTAATATCCTTTGTACAAATTGTGATAATGAAATATTGGGAAATTTAGAAAGATATGCTAGTAAGTTCTTTTTTGGCATTCCAGAAGAAGAGGAGCATCTACAGAAAAAATATATTGAAGATATTAAAGGCCAATGGTTAGAATTTAAAGGGGTCAGTTACAAAAAACTTAAACTTCACTTATTGTCAATATTGTGGAGAGCAGCTATTTTAAAAATAATTTCTTTAAAGATGTAATATTATCAGAAGTTAAACTTAGCAATTAAGGCAAAGTATTTTAAGCTCAGATCCTAAATCTGAAAACTTTGTCCCAGTTTTCATTATGATTTTGGCGAGTGATGAATTTAATGCAAAAAATAGTATTAGTCCTCCTCTAGCTTCAAAACATGACGATCATTATTCTATTACATTTCTGATTACAGGTTACATAATTAAGTTTTATATTGAGTATACTGATTCAGTTCTATTAGATATTAAGCCAGGTGTCTTGAAAGAAAATGGTAATCTTCCTGTTCCTATAATAACAGGAAATTTTGCAACTGATTTTTTTCTTCGGTTCCATAATGTTAAAGAATTTATAAGTGAAAGCAGATCTTTGTGATAGGTTATTTGAATTTTCGGTGTCAACTTTGAAATATATCAAGACCTTGCCAGACAACACATCAAATAAGGTTATAAAGTATCAGTTGGCAAAAAGTGCAACATCAGCTGGGGCTAATTATTAAGAGTCTCAAGCTGGATCATCCAAAGCGGATTTCACTAATAAAGTAAGAATTGCTTTGAGAGAAATGAGAGAAACAAATTATTGGCTACGATTAATAGATGCATTGGATGAAACCAAAAATAAAGAAGAAATCACTAGGTTACTTAAGGAATCTAAAGAACTTAAGAACATTCTAGGTTCAATTGTTCATAAATCTTCAAATACATAAACCTGCAAATCTTTTATCTTTTTACTTTTATCTTTTATCTTAAATTAGAATGAAAAAACTAAAAGTCCTCACAGTAGTCGGTACACGCCCTGAAATTATACGATTGTCGAGGGTAATGGCAAAGCTTGATGAATCGCCGGCAATAGAGCATATTACTGTGCATACCGGACAGAATTATGACTATGAGTTGAATGAGATTTTTTATGAAGATCTTGGAATAAGGAAGCCTGATTATTTTTTAAATGCTGCAGGTGTTACAGCTACTGCTACTATTGGGCAAATACTTATAAATATTGATCCAATCCTTGAAGAAGTTAAGCCTGATGCATTTCTTGTGCTTGGAGATACTAATAGTTGTTTATGCGCAATTCCAGCCAAAAAACGACATATCCCTATATTCCACATGGAGGCAGGAAACAGATGTTTCGATCAGCGAGTGCCCGAGGAATCAAATAGGAAAATTGTTGACCATATCTCTGATATAAACCTCACATATAGTGATATAGCCAGGGAATATCTTTTAAGAGAAGGATTACCTGCTGATAGAATTATCAAGACCGGGAGTCCGATGTTTGAGGTGATTACTCACTACATGCCACAAATACAAGCTTCGGATGTTCTGACTCGTTTAAATCTTAAGAAGGATAAATATTTTGTTGTCTCAGCACATAGAGAAGAAAATATAAACAACCATAAACTCTTTAACAATCTGATAACATCACTGAATCTAATTGCAGAGCAATATGGTTATCCAATAATTGTAAGCACGCACCCACGTACACGTAAAAAACTCGAACAAATCAACGAATTAACAAATCAACAAATTAACTCGCACATACAATTCTTAAAACCTTTGGGCTTTAATGATTACAATGCACTGCAGATGAATGCGAAAACTGTTCTATCTGACAGTGGTACAATTAGTGAGGAGTCATCAATAATGAATTTCAGAGCACTTAATATACGTGAAGCACATGAGCGTCCAGAGGCTATGGAAGAAGCATCCGTAATGATGGTTGGAATGAATCCTGAAAGGATAATACAAGGACTTGCACAACTTGAATCACAAGAAACCAATGAAACAAGAAACTTCAGACAAGTCAACGACTATTCGATGCCTAATGTAGGCGATAAGGTAGTAAGGATTATCCTCTCTTATACTGACTACATTAAGCGGGTTGTTTGGAGCGAATAAATGGCTATACAACTAAACGCCTCATAAACCTCTAAACCTCATAAACCCTAAACCCTAAACCCTAAACAAATCAACAAATCAACAAATCAACAAATCAATAACTAAACGACTCAACTACTCAAGTAAGTAAACGCTTCAAAATTATAAACAATGAACATCCTCTTTCTCACCCTTGTCAGAATTACCGATATAAATGAGCGCGGTATCTATACTGACCTTGTCAGGAAGTTCAGGGATGAAGGACATCAAATAACTGTAGTGTGTCCTGTTGAAAGAAGATATAATACAAAAACTGGAATTTCAACTCAGGAGGGAGTTAAGCTTTTAAGTGTTAGAACTCTAAATTTACAGAAAACTAATGTTGTTGAGAAAGGATTAGGCCTAATATTGTTAGAGTACCAATTCCAGAGAGCTATTGATAAGCATTTAAGTGGTGAGGCATTTGAACTAGTTTTGTATTCAACCCCTCCAATAACATTAACATCAATCATCAGGAACCTTAAAATAAAATACTCTTCTAGAACATACCTGTTGCTTAAAGACATTTTCCCTCAGAATGCTGTGGATATAGGAATGATGATTGGTAATTCAATTGTATATAAGTACTTCAGAAAAAAGGAAAAGCAACTATATACACTCTCAGATAAAATAGGTTGTATGTCTCCAGCCAATGTTAGTTATCTTTTGAAGCACAATCCTGAAATAGCGTCTTCGAAGGTAGAAGTATGTCCAAATAGCATTGAGCTTTTAGATTCGAAGTTATCAGCTGCTCAGAAAGAATCAATTTTATTAGAACATAGGATACCTGTTGGCGCTACAGTTTGCATATATGGAGGTAATCTAGGCAAGCCACAAGGAATTGACTTTCTCCTCGACGTGATAAAATCAAATATAGGCAATAAGGATATCTTCTTTATGATTGTTGGCTCTGGTACTGAATACAATAAAGTTAAGTTATGGTTTGAAGAATACCAACCGATCAATGCTAAATTACTCCCTGGCCTTCCAAAAATAGAATATGACAAGTTGATAAAAGCTTGTCATGTTGGCCTAATATTTTTGGATAAACGATTCACAATTCCTAATTTTCCCTCAAGACTACTATCATATCTCGAAAACAAAATGCCGATACTGGCTGCAACCGATACTAACACAGATATTGGCAAAATAGCACAGGAAAATAAATTTGGTTTTTGGTGTGAGAGTGGAGATTTATCTGCATTCAATACCCACTTAAAAACTCTAACCAACAAAAAGCTTCAACAAGAAATGGGTGAAAATGGATACCTATTTTTAATGAGCAATTATACTGTTGACAGATCATACCAGATAATTATGAACAATAAAGAACAGCAGAAACAACACATCATTGACATGATGAACGATGATGAAGAAATAGGGCTTTATGATTCATAGTGTATACAGCAAACTGCTTACATGTGCTTTTTTGAATAAGCAAATAAATGAGTTACTGTATGATATGATTTTAGGAGAGAAATTCTATTAGTTACATGTTGTGTAAACACTTATTTTTATCACAAATTAAATTGGAAAATGTCAAAGGAGATAGATAATAAGCAGGATTATAATGAACTTTTTAAAGCAAAGCAACCAAAGGAAGAATCGTCAAAAATGAGTCCAGAATATATGAGGTTGGAAAAAATCCTTGATATACGGAAGTTTGAAATAGAACTATATTGGAAAAGAGCTACTTACTTTTGGACATTTATCGCTGCTGCTTTTACAGCATATGGTTTGGTTCTGAACTCTTCCAATAATAGCGAACAACTTACTGAGTTTAAGTTTTTAATAATTTGCCTTGGAATCGTATTTTCGTTTGCATGGTTTTTAGCAAACAAAGCAAGCAAATATTGGCAGGAAAATTGGGAAAAACATTTAGACTTAACAGAAGATGATGTGATTGGCCCACTTTACAAAACAGTTATCAACAAAAATACTTATTCTTCATTTTGGCCCCCCACAAAGGCCTACGCTGTCTCTGTATCAAAGATTAATCAAATTTTGAGCATGTTTGTTTTTCTGATCTGGATCGCTTTGTTTGTCAATTTCCTCAAGCATTACTTAGACTTTAAATGTGTCGATTTATATTATTCACTTATCGGTTCAATAACAGTTATTATAATCATTCTACTCTTGACTGTAACAAGAACTAGTAATAAAAACACCGAAGTACATTTTGAATTGAGAGAAGTTGTGGATAAAAGGACTATTCCTCATTCATAAAATCAGATAAGGAGCTTAATCTGACGTTCTTTTTAGGTATGCCAGCCGTTACGATTTATAGCGTTTATATTGCTTCAGTACTGAGCGCAAAACATTATTTCTACATTATAATGACTAATTAAGCTTAAGGAGAGTGAACTGTAGGATTAGCAGAGAAAACCACATGAAACTAAAATGGGTTAACTCTAGTCTAATCTAAGATAAGATTTGCTTTAGATTAAATGAATTAGACAACTCATCTTGAATTTTATTTGGCGAGCTCAATTAACTATAGAGATAATTCTCCCATTTAAAAAAATAAAATAAACTATACTCCCCTTCCGTTTGTTTCGTTTATTTCGAATATCTTTGTAAAATCTAAAATTTAGTGGGAAATGGAAGCAATTAACGAAATAAAAAGACCTAGTAAGAACGAACAAAAAGTTGCACAAAACTCCTATGCAGCGTTAATTTCAGCTATAGAACAACTAACCGGTGAGGAAACCGAGATTGAAATTGAAGAAACACGAGACAAAATCATTTTACCAATTAGAGCATTAAATCTTTTAGGTAACATTCTTCAGGCTATGAGTCAAGGTAAGATTATCTCGATTGTACCCATGGCAACCGAGGTTACAACACAAAAAGCAGCTGAAATTTTGGGATGTTCCAGACCTTATTTAGTAAAGCTTCTTGAAGAAGGTAAAATCAATTTCACCAAAATTGGAAAGCACAGAAGAATCCGGATAGAAGATGTATTAAACTTCAAACAGAAAATGAAGGAACAGCAAAAACAACACATCATTGACATCATGAACGATGATGAAGAAATAGGCCATTATAACTCATAGTATATATACAGCGAACTACTTACATGCACTTTTATAAATTGATTTTTAAAGTACTGATTGACTTTACGCTAAGTTTAATCGCATTGATAAGCTTATCGCCGGTTATTATAATAATCGGCATAATAATACTATTCCAAAACAGAGGCTCTGTTCTATTCTTCCAACCTAGACCTGGCAAGAATGGTAAAACATTTATGCTGATGAAATTTAAGACAATGAATGACCGCAGAGATAGCCAGGGTAATTTGCTCCCAGACCATGTTCGTCTTACAACCGCAGGAAAAATAATCCGTAAAACCTCCCTCGATGAACTCCCTCAGCTAATTAATGTCTTAAAAGGCGATATGTCTTTAGTTGGTCCGCGACCATTATTAATTCAATATTTACCCCTTTATAGCAAGGAACAAGCCCGCCGGCATGTAGTAAAGCCAGGTATTACCGGTTGGGCTCAAATAAATGGACGTAACGCAATAACTTGGCAACAGAAGTTTGAATATGATGTATGGTATGTTGATAACGTATCTTTTGCACTTGACATGAAAATATTATTTCTTACTTTTAGGAAAGTTTTCAAGAGAGAAGGGATAAACCAGGTTGGGCAGGCAACTGCTGAAGCATTTAAAGGTAATTAACATGTACTTATACGGCGCTAGCGGACATGGTAAAGTAATTATTGAGATTCTGGAAGCACAAGGCATTGAAGTGCATGGGCTTTTTGATGATGATCCTCAAATAAAAGAATTACTAGACTACCCGGTATTACAATTAGATCTTCAGTTACTACAAAAATCTCCAATTATTATCTCCATCGGCGATAATCTTATTAGAAAAACTCTCGCTGAGAAATTAGCTGCCAATTATGCTCAGGCTATACATCCCACTTCAACGATTTCAAAAAGAAGCACTATAGGTGAAGGTACAGTTGTTATGGGGCATGCAATCATCAATGCAGATACAAGAATTGGAAAGCACTGTATCATTAATACCTCTGCTTCTATCGATCACGACTGTATAATTGAAGACTATTGCCACATTTCTCCCAACGCTACTATCACAGGCAATGTTACAATAGGTGAAGGTTCCTGGATTGGTGCAGGGGCAGTTATTATACCGGGGGTAAAGATTGGTAAGTGGTGTGTTGTGGGGGCGGGGGCGGTGGTGCTAAATGATTTTCCTGATGGAATTTGTGTTGTTGGGAATCCTGGGAAGGTAAAATTTCATTAAAGACATCCTAATTCTTAATTAGTAATGCTTCCTAAAAAGAAATTAATTTTAGAATTTAAACAGTTTTTTTTTGAAGAACCACCGATTGATAGAATATCCCTCATTAAGAGCATTCCGAAAATTCAATTAATCTATGAAATAGCAGGGCTTAATTATAGGTTAAAGCCCTCTGATAAACTATATTTTAACTATTCAATTGAATTCCAGTTAGTCGAATTAAAGTATTTTTGTGGCGGTAATCAAGGCTTATTTAGTTCATACCTCTCAATTTTTAAGAATTATATAACAGTAAGTGAATATCCACTAATTTTTAATAGAGCATCTAATTTATTTGCTCTAGAAGAGATTATTAATTGTCCCTTTCTTATAGAAGATCATGATTTTAATATGGATAGGCAGGAAGTCTGGGATGGAATTTTAAAATACTATCTAGCTGTTAACTCAGAGATTGTTAAAATAAAGCCCTTGCCCATAACAGATCTTAGTTTTGAACAAGTCTCAGCTAATGCACTAGTATTAAACGAATTAAGCATTCAGAGTAATCCCTTATATTCAATTTATAGGGGGATTCGTTTGATGAATTATTTAAGCACAAAATCTCCTTACCATCTAGAATTCAAAGATTATTTTGAAAAAGTAGTCAAAATGGATAAGGATGAATTCATTTACAGAATAATAGCCATTTCTATCCTAAATAAAAAACCAACCTTTTGGGAAGAGTTTGTTTATAATTTGAAAGAGCCTGATACTTTTTTTGATTACTTATCACTTAGTAATACTGATAGTATTACACCTGGTAGATTAATTACTTTAAAAAAGTCACCATTTTTTAAGCAAGATGATTTGACTTATGTTTTGTTGGATAATACCTTCCTGTTGAATAAGTGCTATAGTTCATTTATTAATGATTTCTGGTTCAATTGGTTGAAAAATATGATTGATAATAAGGGTAGGTCAATATATAGTATAATGCATTACAAAGGTGATATAGGTTATTTTTTTGAAGATTATGTTGAGACAATTGTTAAGAACAGTTTCAGGCTTTTGCATAATCCCCCACCTATGTGTTTTAAAGATCTTATTGTAAGTAGTTCTTTAGGACAACTTGAAATTGCTGATATCTATATTAGAATGGGAAATTGTGTGTTGGTGGGACAAGTAAAATCTGGCTCAATTTACGATAATGAAAAATATAGCGGCGACATAAATACTTTATATAAAGAAGATAGAGATCGATTTTTTAGTGAATTTGGTGTAAATCAAACACTCGAATCTCTTCATAAAATCTTAAAAAACTATGAAAAAATAGACCCAGACCTTTCTTTATATGACGAATTGTTTTTTTTTCCTGTAATTATTGTACAAGAAATTCTCTTTCAAACTCCTTTAATTCCTAGCCTACTGAATATAAGATTTCAAGAGTTATTAGTAACCGAAAATCTTAGTCCACATAATGTTAACCCTTTAATTACTGTTCATATTTCTGATCTTGAGTACATTGAATATAAATTGACAGAAAGCCCAGAGTTAATATGGGATCTTTTACATTCAATTTACAAAGAACAAGAGAATCAATATATACCGCCTTTTTATTCTGTTACTAGCAAGTACATCGGTGTAGAATCCATGGTAAAAAGGGCTATGGATGCTATTGAAGAAATAAGATCAAAGTATGCAACAACTTTGTAGTAGTTTTTTGAAGGTTATTTAAGTAATTATGACAGCCCCTATTGGATTAGTTTTTCCACAAAAATGATTTATTTGTAATGTAAGCATTCGGTAAACTACATATAGTTTACGACAGCATTTAAACATTCGTCAACTCTAGCACGGTCAATTTGAACTCTTTGCCCAAAATAGCCACCAGTCATTTGATTCAGTCTTTGACCTAAATAAGAGGTTACGACACCTGATGTGTTAAAGTCTCTTAGTGCTACTGAACATTCATCTTTTCCTCCCTTGAGCTTATATATGCTTCATCATAGGATGAGATAATCCTTCCATACCACCGGTAATTATTCATTCAGTTTGAATAAATCCTTATTATATCTAAAAAGTCTGAATATCCAAGTTATTGAGTTAAATTGTTGAATGAACGAATTAATTCTATTGCAGGCGAAGACTTTTTGCATCTTAGCTACTTAATATGTTGAGTAATTACTTTTTGATATTCTTCAACTAATCTTGTAATAATATCTAAATAATCTTCCTGGAAAGTATTTCCAGACAATTCATTATTAATCTGATTTTTTATTGTCTCGGCTACCTTTCGAAAGTAATTTTCATTAAGCATCATTTGTCGATAAAAATCCATTGAAAATTTTGATCTTCCACTATGAAAATACTGGTTAATATTATCTAACACACTTTCAAAAGAAATACTTACTTTATTTCTAAATTCTTCTTTTGGTAATGTAATTTCATAACTGAATTCGTTCTCGTTAAAGACCTGTCTTGCAACTTCAATATATTTTCGTCTTTGATCTTTTGATATGTTCTTAATATCAACCAATCTATTTAAATTATCAAAGATTGTTCGTGCTTTATCTTGTAAACCAAAACCTTCTAGTATTGATAAGTATTCACTCGTTATTGCTTTAGGGTCTATTCTAAACTCTATGAGTTCCATATTATTGAGAAATTTTGAAGGATTATATAAATGCCAAGACAATAAGTCATATCTACTAAATGCATTTTTATATTCCTTCCTATATTGAATAAATGTTTTGTCCCAGGTTAGAAAAAATGGTTCATTTTTATGAATATCTCGATTAGAAAGATGACATGCCATTAATGCATCGTTTACAAGTATTGGATGTGATTTGGGAGTAAGTGCATATTTGTATATTGTATTTTCTAGTAATTTGCAAGCCGATTCTTTCTGTTCATAATATGGGAATGATTCTATTTCAATTCCTAGGTCTTTAATAAGATAACTTATATTCGAACAAATTATTTCTTCCCAATTATTATCTAAAGCGTCATCCTCAGTAAGCCTTAGCCAGTTATACATGAACTCACCGAGTGAGCTATCTTCTTCAAATAATAAATCGGCACCTTTTAGATTTTGATAAAATAAATAGAATACATTATTAGATAGTTTCTCAGTAGTGAAATTCTCAAAAGGTATCAATTGCAAACATAGCTTAATTTGAAATGCCACTTCGGATAGATATAACTTGGAAAACTTTAAATGTATATTTGTATGAATCTTCTTGTAATTCAGCAATTCAACAACAATGTTAAAGTATGGGTTTTCAGATTCAGCTTTTGAAATGTAATCAGAACATATTGCATACAATACTATTTGAGTATCCAGGTAGACATATCTTTCTACTTGTCTAATGTAGTTTTGCAGGTAGATAGGATTGGATATCTTCCCAATTACTCTGCTTGCACTCAACCTTACTATAAAATCTGATTGCTCGCAGAGTCGTAAAAGATCTTTTACTAAACTTCTAGCTATTGAATTATCATTAATAATTTTAAGTAAACTGGTAATAAAGCCATCAAGAATAGCATTTTCAGTGATTGATTCATCACCATCGTAAATTTCGCTTATATCAAAATCAAAATTTTTTTCAAAGAAACATGTAAATTCTTCCAAGATTTGATCGTAATGATGTTGCAGACCGTATTTCTCAAGGATATCTTTATAATACAGTGCAAATAACTCTTCATTATCTTTATAATCACTAATTAAATCTATTATTCGACTCAGTTCACCTTTTGATAATCTTATGGAAGATTTAGCAATATTACTATATTCTATTCTATCACGTTCATTCAGTTTCGAAATTTGCCTTTTAACGAATCCAATTGTAAAATCAGTATAAAAATATTTATCCAAAAACGTTTTTAGAGATTCAATTTGAACTTCTTCTTTACCTATCAAGTGGTGAAGAATAAAAGCATCTATAATTTGACTTTTTATTTCAGTAGATGTATTTCCAAAAGTAATAAAGTCGAATAGCATCTTGTTCTCATCATAATTTGATTCATAAGCATGCTCTGGTATAATGTTGAACTTGTCTTTAAACTTTAATACTGTATAAATTAATAACGTAAGAATATCTTTTGTTATGCTTAGAATTTCAAAATCTAAAAAGAAGGGTGCTATATGAACCTTATTCCTCATAAGGTAAGAGTTGCAAATTTCATATAGGTATTGCTCATGATCTTTATAAAATGTTAAATTTTCATGAGTTAGTTCAGGAAAATCTCCGACTTTTTTCTGAATTGTTAATGCCGTATTTAAATCTATTTTTTTTATAAGTGGTAACAAAGTTAATGGAAGAATATCATCAGGATTAAATTTTAGTATAGAAATTCCAACTTTTTTAAAGAAAGGCTCTATTGTATCGGACAATGTCCTGAGTGAAGCAACATCTTCTTTCCGTTCAATCAAGATATTTTGAAGAGCAGGTAACAAAAGCCTTGGCAATCCTTCCAGCTCCTTAATTCCCGGGTTAAAATATACAAATCTCACGAATAAGTTTATGCTTTCTTTAATCTCATCTGAAGTATATTTTGGATTTCCATTTTCAAGCCTATTGGTAACATAAGCACGTATCCTTTCTTTGATGTCATTAACTTTTAACATAGTATGTTTATATTGGTTGATAAGCAAATTTAAGTAGATTAATTTGTTTTTTCCACCTAATTAATCTCATTAATAGTTATAAAAGTGAATGGAGAAAAGTGTGTATAAGCCCGTTAGTTACCTCTCGCTAGTGGTTGTGCTTATTCAAAAAATTAACAAATCAATGTATGTTCATTACTCCTATCCATAACAACCTCAACCCACACCACCCACATCAAAAAGATGCTTGCATAGAACATGGTCTTAAAAACATAATCGTGGTAGAAATGAAATAGGGTAGGCTGGTGGGTGAGTACAACAGCAAGTCCTGAGATGCGGATGATGCTTACCAGTTGGATTATGAGAACTCCGAATGGTATATACCATGCTTTGTACTTCCAAGGACCAGGGAAGAGTGCCATGAGGAAGATCCAATGGAGCCATTGTTTTAAACTGGTGCAGCCGGGTGCTACTTCGAGCCATCCTACTGTGCCGTCGCGTGCTGTTACATGAAATGTTTGGCCTTCGGAGTAGTAATTTATTCCGAGTAAGTCGATCACCCATTTGCTCTGGTTGAAAAGCAGTCGGCTACCCCAATCGAAAAAGGCTTGAACCTCCGATGCTATCGGCCAAAAGCCATATCTGCCCCACAAAATATATAGATAGTGGAAGCTTATAAGCAGTATTATAAAAAGTGCCACGTCAATAAGTGGCTTTAGTTTCTTGTTGGCCGCTATAACGCGGTATGTTGCAATCATTCGGCTGATCTGTATAAAGGAAAAAACTTGTTGTCATTCAGGGAGATTCCGTTAGTAACTGTTTGGTCAGTTAGCCTGATATACTTTTCATAGTCATGAATAAATCTCAGGCAACTGAACTGATGGCGGTTACCCGCGAAGCCTTGCTTGAAGCGGTATACACCATCATTGTTATTGGCGCCTATACCTCCACCGAAATGAATAACTTCAGCACCCGACTTTATACCAACTTCTATTGCCATCTCTATCATCAACTTTGACGGACTCAAAGATACAGCTTTATCAATTGTGGCACCTAAGTGATACTGCATCAATCGGTTAAATATTGTAAATAATCCACCTGAAACAAATTCACCTTCTGCATTAAGCACTGAAATAAGAATCAAATTATCGCCAGCAATAGCCTTCAGCGTCTCAAAATACCCATCACTGAAGAAGTAATAACCACGAGCCTTTCGCCGCAACATAGTCTGGTGGTATGCTTCAATAAAAAGCGGCAAATCATTCAGAAAATTAACCCTGGCGGAATAGCCACTCCTATGCAGCTTCTGCAGATTGCGTTTATGGTTAAGAGAAAAACCCAAATGTGCTTTCTCAACATCAAGATTAAGACTAAATGTGATGCCCGGGAAAACCTGCTCCATGAAATTATGGATGCCACTCTCTTTGATTACATTGGTTAAGTTCCAATCATTTAAGAAAGGATTAAGTCTGATAAAACTACTAACATAACCTGCATCAACTGCTTCACTGTTAAACGCTATAAGAAGTTTTATCAACTCCTGATCACTCACGCTACTGTTAACTATAATTCCCGGGTAACCATAAGGGCTTGTTAAATCCTTTTCAGAGAGAAACTCACGTTCAACGAAAGGTATCAAAGCACTGATACCGCGACACTCATAATACCAGCCCAAGGCAACCCCCTCAAGTTGAGCAGCATCAAGCTCAGCATAAGCAGGCAGATGATACACATCATACCGGCAACTATTCATAAGATCAACCCACTCAGGAGCGGCAGTAGAAATGAAAGGCATTAAAAAGCAGTTACTTACGGTTGTTAAATAAGGTGCAAAAGTAGGGAAAACTTGCTAATCGCCAACAAGCACCTACCAAGCCGTTGGAGTTTATTGAATAACCTGCCACCTCCAACGAGCCGGTCGGAATGACCGTAGCTCATATAAATGGAGAGAAGAGTTGGCGCCTCCGTAAGAGATTACTTTTAGTATATCTATTTAGTGGCGCCAACTCTTATAATCTAAATACAGCCCGTCATTCGAAGCGCTGGTGGGAAATCTCCAATTCGAGTGCGGTTCTAGGTGCAGCTTTGCAGGTGTTCTGAACTATTTTGAACCCATCGATAACTCGGGCAGGCAACTTTTGAACCACCTTAAACTTTGTTGATATAAATCTCTCACCTGTTCACTTGCCTGCTCCAGTACTTTTTCCTGAGTGCTTGCTTCAGTTTCGGGTCTTTGTTAATTGCATTGAGATTTTTCTTTAACTCTTCTTTTAGTCTTTCTGCAAAGGGAACCTTGGCCGATTTAGCCTCTTTAAGATTGAGAGTGAAAGTGGTTAGTTCGTCTGAGTATTCAATAATCATTCCCTGACCAGGTTGGATTATCTTGTGTTGTTTGAGTTTAAAGTCGGCGTGGCTGAACCTGTTGGTTAATACATCACTTCTAAGGTGCATCCTTTTGTCTCTGATCTCCTCAGGATGTAGTACTTCGATTTCGGAAGCCTGTTTTGAAGCGCTTTCCAGTGAGTACTTTCCCGGTTTTATCAGGTTAAATGCCATAAGATCACCTTTGCGGGGATGTAGTGAAGAAAACTCCTGGCGATGATCGGCCTGAGATGTAATGTTTATTTCCCAATCAACATACTCCATTGAGTTATAGAAAAGCAGTAAACCATATTCGCTGTTCAATTTTACTGGCTCAGGTATTTGTTGATCATGAAGTGGCCGCGATAGGTCAACGTTAACACTATTTTCGCTATTTGCAGGGTCGCAATTTACAGCGAAAATCATAAGCGGAATCTTATTGTCGCTCACTGTAACGGTATAATTTCCTTTTTCGCTCATCTTATGGACGAGATAAGCCAATGGACCTATTTGGCCCGACTTGAAGTTCTCTTTGTTAATTATACGGTTTTTTATAAAAGTGCTCATCTTTTCTTTTTTTAAAGGTTAAAACTTCAGGCTTCTATTGGAATAAGGGTTGTGGGTACCGGTACAAGATTAGCTGTCATTACTATTTCGGTATCAGCTATATCCACTTTAAGTGATTGGATTGGAAGCAACACTTCGGGATTCCCGAAAAGGGGATATGGGTTTTCGATCTTATACACCGGATATTTGTTGGCAAAATAGTCAGCAACCTGTTGAAGGATGAAATCAAGCAGCCCGAAACTTTGTCCGAGTAAACCGGATATCCATTCATCAATGTCATCTGCGAAATCCAATATGCCCTTAACGATGTCAACCAATCCACCCAGTAGCCATGAGAATACATCTTTTACCCAATCCGGTAGTCCCCCGAAAAGGGTATTAACTAACTTGTCAACTAAAGAATTGAGGATGTTACCAACGGTATCTGAAACGTCAATAATATCAAGGTCAAGCCAAATTGGGTCCAGATGTAAACGCCATTCATCGGCTTTTCCGGCTTCATGAGCCTGATAAATGTTCATTGCCTGACTGGCAGGGTTATCAAAGTACTTAACCTTAAGGTCGAAGGCTCCTGATATCTCTGATTCTATCAATCCACTCAGGTTCAATGGAATATTTATATCAGGATTTGCCTCAAAGAGTGTAAGCTTAGGAGCACGTAATATGCAACCTTTAATAGGAATCCAGAATAAACAAAAACCGCCGATTGTCATTTCAGGAATGTCAATGCCAAGATTAACAGAAAGCGGATCGTAAACTACATCCAGCTCACTGATACTTATCTCATCAGGTGAGTTATTCATATCAATGGTGCCACCTTCAAGCCGTACCCCTGCGTTGTACGAAGCAGAGAAAGTACCTGAACTGCTGCCTGATTTAACAATATGAATGCTGTCTCTTACAGACTCAAAGAGTTTTCTGAATGCACTTTCGGAAAGTGCGAGTGTTATATCTGCCATGGCTTGTTAATTTAAGTTGGTGAAAACAGTTATTTCATTGTCCGAAACATCAGGATTGAAAGGTAGGACGTTACTTGTTGCCTTAAAGCTAACAGTAAAGTAGTTTTTGGCACTGAAAACCAGTTTGTTCAGAGCAATCTTCATTTTTGGGAGAACTGTTAGATCAAGCACCTGACGGATATAACATTCTATTGAGTTTTCCAATCCTAATGGCACCAGATCCTGGATTTCGATGGCAGTTAGCCTTAATTGAAGCAATCCGGTTTCCTGAATTACTCTGGCCTTAGCATAGAAACTCAGTTTAAAACTTTGTAGTTGCTTTAATAGCAGATTGGTAAAGATTAATCCCCGCTGAATGCCTGATAGATTGGTTATCTTTTCATTCCATTCATGCTCTTTCAGGCGATCAGGTATTTCAGGCAATTGGAATTCATTCAATCGACGAAGATCATCACGCAAAAGTACTTGCCTGCAGGCAATTCCGGCCTGTATAGTTCCTTTAAGCGCAATTTCCTGCGAACCCAGTAAGTGCAATTCGGGAGGCAAGGCGATAGAATTGCCCGGATTAAAATCGATTTTCAATCCGGTTATCTGGAAACAGAAATCCATTCCAGCAGTACCTAGCGGAGCGCCAATAATAGGTAGGGGATCAATTTCGGTGGCTTTTGCAACACTTTCTGCGAGCAGCGGATCTACTGCAACCGGTACACAGAAAGTATTTGACAGGATAAGCCGCTTTGTTGCATAATTAAACCACGCAGGTTTTTGCAACATGGTTTGCCTGATGACAGTATTGAATGCCGACTCGTTCAACTTCACCAGTGCGTCACAATTTGATGTTAAAGGCATAATGGTTACTATTTAAATTATCCTTACTCTTCAGCTTTTCAGGATCCGCTGACCCGTAAAACCGGCACGAGCCTGCCTGGGTTGCCAGGTTACCAAATGCATCGTTTTAATAAAAAACGTCACTGCGTAAGTAAGAAGCCAAATAAGAGAATGCCTTTCGGAGGGAAGAGATTTAATTAACTCAGATGGAATGCTAACCTTTCGGTTGGAAGAGATTTTATTAACTCTGATGAAGCTCTAACCTTTCGGAGGGAAGAGATTTAATCCAACTCAGATGAATGCTAATTTTCCGGCGTTGGAAGTGATTTAAAGTTTAAAGAACTCAGATAAAACGCTTACCTTTAGGTGGGAAGCGATTTAATCAACTCAGATGAAACGCTTACCTTTCGGTTTGAAATGTAACTAATTAATACAACCAGACAAAGCCTAATAGGCTGGAATATACTCTCTTAACACCTGTCGGGGGGAATATGTAAAGATACTAAATAATTAAATGGATGTCAAGTAAAATAGTGGAAATTCGCTTTGTGATTTTTTTATTCTTACCTTACTTATTTTTAAGCTTGTCTTTTATTCAGATGAAATTGGAAATTGCCATGCACCAAGTGAGAGCGTACAACCGCCAATGAGATTCTTCACTTCGTAATATGGCTTTCAGCTTTCGGCTATAAGCTTTGGCTTTTTCGTGCGAATCGTTACCAAGTGGTGGAAGCTTCCGGTAGTTAGAGCTTGCTACCGGTAAAGAGATTCTTCACTTCGTAATATGGCTTTCAGCTATCGGCTATAAGCTTTTGGCTTTTTCGTGCGAATCGTTGCCAAGTGGTGGAAGCTTCCGGTAGTTAGAGCTTGCTACCGGTAAAGAGATTCTTCACTTCGTTCAGAATGACGGCTTTGTGGCGTAGTAGGGGAGGTAGATGGCGCCACAGTAAGCAATTGCAATAAGTAATACTATTAAGTGGCGCCATCTTCTCCTCTAAATGATGAAGACGGCTCGTCATTTCGACTGTAAGGAGAAATCTCCGACGGTGTGGTAGGGTCTCAATATTATTGGTTCTGGGGCTCTTGGTTCTGGGTTCTTGGTTGTCTTTACGACATCACCAAACCTGGTGCCACACTCCTGTAAAACGAATCAACGATTAAACGAATCAACACTGGCAAATTT
>OBJA01000561.1_pt1 | contig 31119 bp, 25 predicted proteins | sample 1519751 | NCBI WGS metagenome assembly OBJA01 (sample SAMEA3881238, study PRJEB22517) | soil metagenome | biome: lake sediment; feature: soda lake sediment; material: sediment, water from around vicinity | place: India | collected 2013-12-23 | depth 3 m
TTGGGTCCATCCTGGACCAGAGAGAAACGAACTGCCTAATCGGACAGAAACATGGAGGGCTCCACCAAGGGCCATTCCGATACTTCAAAGCAAAACCGAACCCGGTCGAATGACCGGGTTTTAGATTCGTTCCTAATCTCAGCCCAGGGTTTTAACCCTGGGTGGACAGAATTGGCTCCATTTGTTCGGGTTCATTCTGTCCACCCGGCAATGAATTACCCCATATCCTGGATGGATAAAGGGTGAGGCGTTCACGGATGAACAGCAGCCGAACCGGGCTAGGATTAAGGACGGTCCAAAACCCCTACGGGGTTCCGAGATGCTTCGAAGCACCACCAACCCGGCCTCCGGCCGGGTTTTAGATCGTTACAAAGTCAGATCATGTTTTTAATACAGTCATTTATCTATGGGAACCGAAAATTAACTAAACCATAATGCCTAAAAAGGAAAAACCCCTCACCTGCAGAAATACATACTAGCTTGCAAATCAAATTGGGGGAGTACATATATGTCCAATACGCATCATAACGCCAAAGCAGTCAATGAAAGGGTAGAATCCCTGCTAGCCCGTATGAACCTGTCGGAGAAAGTTGCCCAAATGGTACAGATACCCTACTCCATGGTTACCCGAGAAGAGGCCCTGGAATGGGCGGAGAAGGGCGCCGGGTCGTTCTTGCATGTGCTGGGAGATAACGCCCGGGAACTTCAATCCGCTGCCCTGGGATCCCGAATGGGAATCCCGGTGATCTTCGGCATTGACGCCATCCACGGGCATGGGCTCAATGATAACGCCACCATCTTCCCGACCCAACTGGCGGCGGCTTGCAGTTGGAACCGGGAGCTGGTCGAAGCGATGGGGCGCGTCACCGCGCGGGAGGTCGCGACCGACGGTTTGCACTGGACCTTCTCGCCCGTCCTCTGCTTGGGCCGCGATACACGCTGGGGACGTATCAACGAGACCTTCGGTGAAGACCCCTATCTCACCGGAGAATTGGGCGCATCCATCATCAAGGGGTACCAAGGAGAGAGCCTCGACAGCGATGAAAGCATTCTGGCCTGCGCCAAACATTACATTGGCTATGGCGAGGCCGTGGGGGGCCGGGATTCTTGCGATACCGAGATCACATTCCGCAAGATGCGCGAGGTTTTTCTGCCGCCCTTTGAAAAGGCTGTCAAAGCAGGTTGCGCCACCATCATGAGCGCGTACGGCTCCATTGACGGCACTCCGCTGACCGCCAGCGAAAAAGCGTTGCGCAGTATATTAAGGGATGAATTGGGCTTTGACGGGTTTGTCGTCACCGACTGGGATAATGTGAACAGTCTCGTCAGATACCAGCATGTCGCCGCCGATATCTCTGAGGCCTCACGGATGACTGCGGTGGCTGGAAATGACATGATCATGACAAGCTCAGAGTTTTATGCGGCTACGATTCGGCTGGTCGAAGAGGGATTGCTGGACGAAGCCATCATCGATGAGGCCGTACGGAATATTTTAAGGATCAAATTCCGGATGGGGTTATTTGAAAAGCCTGAGAAGAAAGGGAAGCCGGGGTGCTTTGGGTGCGCGGAGCATCTGGAAGTCAGTAAGCAACTCGCCCGCGAAAGCGTTGTGTTGCTGGAGAACAACGGTGTGTTGCCGCTACGGGAGAATGTTCGCAGTATCGCCGTGATCGGGCCCAACGCCGACGATATCCGCGCCCAGTACGGAGACTGGACCTATTTCACACATCCTCTTCCCGATCCGGGACACCCGCCGAAGAAGCCATACTACACCGTTCTGGAGGGCCTGCTCGAGTTGGCGAAGGATGACGGTTTGACGGTGAAATATCATCCCGGGTGCGCTGTCATGGAGAGCGACGACGAAGACATCGACGGGGCGGTATCCACGGCGCAAACCTGCGATGCCATCGTGTTGGTGCTGGGGGATATGATCGATCAAGTTGGCGAATGTAAGGATCGAGCGGATTTAGCCCTTTCTGGAGCGCAAATGGCACTGTTCGAGGCGCTGCGCCGCCTTGGCAAGCCGCTGATTACCGTGCTGGTGGCCTCGAAGCCTCTTTGTATGGAACCCGTCGCGAAGCATACCGACGCGCTGATGATCGCCTTCAATGGGGGAATGTTCGGCGGCCTGGCGGTGGCCGAGGCCATATTGGGCAAACTAAATCCCAGCGGCAAGCTGCCGATCTCCTTTCCCCGCCACAGCGGCCAGCTTCCCGTCTACTACAATAGCCTTCCGGGCTGGCATGGGGGCAAGTACATGGATTTACCCGCCGAGCCCCTCTATACCTTCGGTGAAGGGCGATCCTATACCACCTTCCACTATTCCAATCTCCGATTCGACGAAGAAAAGCTCACCGTCCGCGTGGATCTGACGAATACCGGCGATATCAGAGGCAGCGAGACCGTGCAAGTCTACTTCAGAGATTGCGTGAGCTCCGTGATGACCCCCACCAAGCAGCTCATTGCCTTTGAGAAGATCGCCCTGGACGCTAAGGAGAGCAAGACCGTGAGTTTCACCTTTGAACGGGAGGATTTCTCGTTGGTGACCTCTGATGAACGCCGGATCACAGAACCCGGAGAGTTCATTCTCATGGTGGGATCCAGCGCGAAGGACGATGATTTGCAGCCGATTCGGTTTGTTCTTTAGAGGAGTGGGTGACGAATCGGTCCACCCAGCCATAAATGATTCCATATCCCGGATGGATAAAGGGTGAGGCGTTCATGGATGAACAACAGCCGAATCGGGCTGAGTTTGGGAACGGTCCAAAACCCCTTTGGGGTTCCGTGATGCTTCGAAGTAAACCGAACCCGGTCAAAAGACCGGGTTTTAGAATCGTTCCTGATCTCAGCCCAGGGTTTCAACCCATATCCTGGAGGGATAAAGGGTGAGACGTTCAAGGATGAACATTAGTCGAACCTCAGACCCAGGATGGGTCAAAGGTCTCGTCTGACCCATCCATGGAGACTCGACTTTTGGGCTTCCTGCCCATGAACTGCGAAAACAAGGAGTTGAAAGCAGACCCTGGGCGGACAGAACGACTATTGACAAAAGGTTCATAAGAGAGTATTGTTTAAATGAATATACATTCAATAAAAAGAGGTTAATAACATGCCGCGAACTGAGGAGCAATTTCGGGAAATGCGTGAAAAGAGCAAGACGCTGATTATGGAGACAGCGCTCGAACTCTTTTCCAATCAAGGATTTCATTCGACCTCCATCCAGAAGATTGCCAAGGAGGCTGGAATCGCCATAGGATTGGTCTACAATTACTTTAAGAGCAAGGAGGAGTTGTTGGACGCGATTATCCAAAACGGTATCCAGGAGTTCGTGCATACGCTTCATTCCCAGGTTCAAAGCTCCGACGTCTTGACGAAAGAAAACTTCTCGAAGATGCTCACGGTTTACTTTGGGATGATAAAGAGCAGGATCAAAATATGGCGATTGTTCATTAAAATTGGGCTTGAACCCGGTGTGGCTCAGGTAAGTCATAAACACATTGGGGAGTTCTCTCAGCACATGAACGTTATTTCGATGAGGTATTTTGAAGGACAAGGGTTTGATGATCCCAAAGCCAAGGCGGCGGTTCTAAATGCCATGCTTCATGGCGCTTTTTTGAGTTATATTCTTCATGGTGATGAAGATAGTTTTGAACTGATGAAAAGAGAGATTATAGAAAAGTTCGTCTGATATATTTTTTTCTCATACAATGAATGATTAATCATTCAAAAATAGGAGGGATTAACAATGTCTACTTTTCGAGGCGAGCAGCTTATTCAAACGCGTCAATTAGTCAAGACTTACCAAACCGGCGAGGGAGAGTACCATGCCATCCGGGGAATCGACCTTCAGATCAAGGCTGGAGAATTTGTGGCGGTTGTAGGAAAATCAGGGAGTGGAAAATCAACATTGTTAAATCTATTGACAGGAATTGACCGAGTGTCGAGCGGAGAGATCTTCTTCAACGGGCAAACCGTGCATCGCATGGATGAAGCGGAGGTCGGCTCATGGAGGGGACAGAATGTCGGCGTGGTTTTTCAATTCTTTCAATTGCTGCCCACCCTGACTGTGATGGAGAATGTAATGCTTCCCATGGATTTTTGCCGCTTGTTTTCCGCCTCCGAGCGCAGGGTCCGCGCATTAAAGCTTTTAGATAAAGTTGGCGTGGTAGATCAGGCAAATAAACTGCCATCGGCGCTTTCGGGTGGAGAACAACAGCGGGTGGCGATTGCCAGAGCCCTGGCCAACGATCCTGGCATCATCATGGCCGATGAACCCACGGGGAATTTGGATACTCAGACCACCGAGAACATTTTCAAGCTATTTCAGGACCTAGTGCACGAAGGTAAGACCGTGATTATGGTTACTCATAACCAAGATTTAGCCTCCCGGGCTGAACGTAGAATACATATTGAGGATGGACGGATTATTTATGATTCCAAAGAAACCAGCCAATCCTGGGGGACGGAGGGATAAGATGTTAAGCTCGCAGTGGATGAAGGCGGTTCGGGATCTGTTGATTAATAAAACAAGAGCAACTCTCGTCATTTTAGCGATCACAATCGGTGTATTTGGGTGCGGGTTTATCATTAATTCCTACACGATTCTTTTGCGGGAAATGGATCGGAACTATATGGACACCAATCCGGCTTCGTTTGTCCTGTTTGCAGACTCGGTGGATGATACATTAATTGAGACTGTTCGCGCCTTCCCTGGAATTAACGATGCGGAGCCGCGCCGCAAGGTTGTGGGAAGGATTCGGAAGGGGCAATTCGAATGGCAGACCATCTGGCTCTATGTGATTGAAGACTTTGAAGCGGTTAGAATCGATGGATTTAGCAGAGAAGACGGAAGATACCCGGCAGCGCGGGGAGAGATTCTATTAGAGCGGGCGGCCGTGTCCGTAGCGCAATCGGATATTGGAGATGGCTTGGTGGTTAAACTACCGGAGCGAAATGAACAAACATTAAGCGTCATCGGAACGGTTCATGCTCCCGGGCTGGCTCCGTCATGGATGGAGAATATTGCGTACGGATTTATCAATCAAGATACATACCTTGATTTGGGCGGCCGGGAAGGGTTTGGCGAATTAAGGGTTATCGTCGCCCAGGATCGATTCAACGTCAATTATCTCCGTCAAGTCGCCCACGAGGTCCGGCTATTCGCTGAGAAGAAGGGTTATGCCATCACTGGCGTGGAGGTCCCAAGGCCCGGGAAACACCCTCATGCGGATCAACTGAGCGCTCTGCTCTTTTTGCTGCAAGCTTTCGGCGGTTTAGCGCTGGTTTTAAGCGGATTATTGGTCGTAAATATGTTCAGTGGGATGTTAGCAGGCGAGCTGCGGCAAATCGGCATTATGAAGGCCATCGGCGGGCAAAGTCGACAAATCATGGGGATCTACTATAGCGCTGTCATCATCTTAGGAACCATCGCTTTAGTGGTTGCATTACCTGTTTCGGTGGGTGCAAGTCGGGTTTACTCGGTATTTGCCGCCGAAATGCTGAACTTCGAGATTGCCAGTTTCTCCATTCCGTTTTGGGCCTACCTTATTCAAGCTTTTATTGGATTGTTGATTCCTCTATCTGCGGCAAGCTTCCCCATTTGGAAGAGTGGGCGGATCACGGTGAGGGAAGCATTAACTAGTTATGGTGTAAAAGAGAATTATCAGTTGGGTTTCTTCGAAAGAATCCTTGGAAGAATTCAAGGGACTAGTCGGCTGTGGCTGCTGACTGTTGGAAATGCCGTTCGGAAAAAGGGTCGTTTTGCATTGACCCTTGGAACCTTGGCGATGGGAGGAGCCTTCTTCATTGTTGCTTTGAACGTTGGAGCATCCATTGAGCATACGGTTGCCAACTCGTTTAAGACGTTGCGGTATGATCTTGAACTGAGCCTAACCCGGGTCCATCCGGTGGAGAAGATTAAGGAAATTGTTGAAGATGTTCCGGGTGTTTCGACGATGGAGATCTGGGGAGATGCAAGAGCCACAGTCATCCATTCCAACGGAATCTCAGGCAATTCCTTTCGATTGATGGCTCTGCCGAGCGATACGGAGTTCCTCCGGTTGCCACTAGTATCGGGCCGATGGTTGAATGAGGAAGAACAGGAGATGATCGTGATCAATCATATCCTGGAAGAGCAAGTGCCGGGAGTAAAGGCGGGAGACTTGCTTGCCGTTGGAATTGCGGGGAAGCGCTTTAATTGGCGCGTAGCAGGCGTTGTGCGGGAAATAGGTTCATTCCCAAGAGCATATATCCGCCGGGATTATTTTGAAGATGCCATTGATTCAACGGATCGAACACAGAATTTAGTCGTTCGCATACGACGTGTCGAACCCCTAAAAACCAGCGGACATATGACAATCATAGATCATCTCCATGGAAGAAGCTCGGCGATGGAAATGCAAACGAATTCTTATGCCGAAAGGGTCCTGTCCGGAACGCTGATTGATAAATTAACCACATCCGGTATCGATGTGACGGAAAGCTGGAATATCTCGCTTTATCGAAAGGTATTTGAGGATCATCTCCAGATTATCGTGGCGTTTCTTATCATTATGTCCTTGCTCATTGTGGCCGTTGGCAGTTTGGGTTTGGCCTCCACGATGAGTATGAATGTTATGGAAAGAATGCGGGAAATTGGAGTTATGCGTTCCATCGGCGCTTCCGATAAGGATATTTACCGGATTATCGTCGGCGAAGGTGTGCTTATAGGTGCGATGAGCTGGATTGTGGCGGTTCTATTATCGATTCCGCTAACGGTTTGGGTTGCCAATACCTTTGGGGCGATCTTCTTCCATACTTCTTTGGACGTGGCGATGACCCACTCGGGACTGGCGCTTTGGCTGTTGATGGTGATCCTGATCACCGCGTTGGCCGGGTATTTCCCGGCGCGAAAAGCCGTTGGTTTGGCGGTCCGAGATGTCCTGGCCTATGAATAAGAAGAAAAAGGAAATGCTTTATATATCCATGAAGACTCGACTTCCGGACATTCTATCCTAGAGTGAGGCGTTCACGGATGAACAACAGCCGAACTGGGCTGAGTTTGGGAACGGTCCAAAACCCCTTCGGGGTTTCGTGATGCTTCGAAGAACCACCGAACCCGGTCAAATGACCGGGTTTTAGATTGGTTCTCAGATCCTAGCCCAGGGTTTCAACTCAGACCCAGGATGTGTCAAAGGTCTCGTCTGACCCATCCATGGAGACTCGACTTTTGGGCTTCCTGCCCATGAACTGCGAAGACATGGATGTTGAAAGCAGACCCTGGGTGGACAGAATTAACCCACAAAACAGCCGAATTCAACTCACCAGGAGGGCGGATTTTGCTCCCATCATTGCCGGATGGGCTGAATGAGAAGTTAGCGTTACATAGCAATTGACACATGAGCGAAGGTAGGTTATATTAAAACTGTTAAGAGGGAGTAGTTCAATTACAAAGTCAACATACTGGTGAGTTCCCCTGCGGAACGACCTGGCTTTGTAACCTGGTTTCAGGCAACGAGACTTTTAACATAACCCGATTTGGGTTGTGTTAGAGGTCTTTTTTATTATCCCAAATAACATTGGAAAAAACAAAATTGGAGGGGTATAAAGATGTTGAGCGCTCAAAATACCTTGGTTGTCTTGGCGGTATTGTCGATGAATCTCTTGGCGACCATAATCTATCTGTTCTTTCTATCATCCGAGGCAAGGAAGAGCAGGTTCTTTCAAGCGCCGGTTTGGGTTCAGAAGTTGTTTGTCCTGTTATTTGTAGGACCTCTTTTTGGCTCGCCTATACTGCCGCAAGCTAGCATACCGACAGCGGATTTTGGTGGAGTCCGGCTATGGGTTGGTGTCATCTTTGCGGCTTTGGGCTGTATCTTCATCCTCGGTTCTTTCCTCAAGATTGGCGTTGTCCCAAGCTTGAGAAAGAGATCGGGTTTGATTACCCAAGGCGTCTACGGCATTGTGCGTCATCCCATTTATGCCGGGACCATCTTTGCATTCCTAGGGCTGAATCTGATCTTCAATGCATTCATCTCCCTGTTATACCTGCCCGTATCCATCGCCCTTTATTTTATCATGACCGTCCATGAAGAAAAGTCGCTGGTCCATGAGTATGGCCAAGAATATTTGGACTATCGAAGCGATGTGCCAAAGCGGATCATTCCGTTTGTGATGTAGTGAGTGATTGTCTTTTATAATGATTACAAGAGGAGGAATAAATAATGACCAAAGACTATCAAAAGGTTTACGAAAGGATCCCTGTGTGGGAAGAGATTCAAGGTTATTTACCCGAATCAAATCGTATAAAGTCAGAGAACAAGCCGGAAGAAATTTGGTGGCAATGGGGGAATAATGCGATCCATATTGATCATTATCCCAACCCGGCTGGCAAAGTAAAGGTCATTCTTCTGCATGGTGTGGGTGGAAATGGGCGATTACTTTCCTTTGTTGGAGTACCTTTGCATCGGGCGGGTTATGAAGTGTTGGCTCCTGACCTTCCCGGGTATGGATTAAATGAGATTCGGGACTCGAAAGTTACATATGGTCAATGGATCCAGATGGTTTACGACTTGGTTTCAGCGGAGAAAGCTAGGGATGATCGTCCGGTGGTGCTTTTTGGTCTTAGTGCCGGGGGCATGTTGGCTTATCAGGTTGCCTGTCTCCATGAGGGTGTTTCTGGGTTGATCGCCACGTGCATCCTTGACCAGCGTTATCCCGAAGTGCGGCAAGGTTCGGCCATCAATCCATTCATGGGGAGAATTGCTATACCTTTGATTAAAACGCTCAATGCCGTATGTCCGGTGATGAAATTACCCATGAAAATGTTGGCTAAGATGCGGGCCATCGTTAATGACGAGGCATTTTTAAAGTTGCTGCTTCGTGACAGAACATCGTCGGGCGTTCGAGTCCCCATTTCATTGGTCTATTCATTGATGACAACCTCACCGGCCATCGAGCCCGAGGAGTTCAATCGATGCCCCTTCTTATTGGTGCACCCAGAGAAGGATAAATGGACTCCCGTAAAGTTAAGTCGGATGTTCTTTGACCGATTATCCTGCAAAAAACAGTTGGTGATGCTGGAGAACGCAGGACATTTTCCGTTGGAACAGCCGGGGATCGGACAATTGGAAGAGGCTTTTTTGGGTTTTTTGGGTGAGTTATTTACCAACAAATAATCAATAAAGAGGGGTAATGGAAACGGTAGGTGATGGATTTGGAGTTAAAAACCAATGAATCGTCCATTAGGGGATTGATTTATTTCTTAGTGAATAGGGCATTGTTCTTAGGAGATTTGGTGGATGCCGGTGTACATCGGCACCATGCTATTCAGATCGCTATTGGGCTAAAAAAGCCTTTTCAACTTAAACACGATGAAGTTTGGCATGATTGTAATTTGGTCGTTATCGACTCGGACCAGCCCCATCAATTTGTTGGGGACGGTTTTAGCATAATTATTCTGGTGGAGCCGGAAAGCGAAGAGGGGAAACGTATTAAACAATCGGTATTGAATAACGATAAGATGAAAATATTAGAGCTTCAAACGATTGAAGCCTTCCTAGGTGAGGGGCAATATTATAATCTGTTTACTACCCAAGAAGCTGAAGAACTCTGTAACAAAATAATCTATGCGGTCTTAGGAGTTGTACCGGCAGAACGCAAAGTTGATCCTAGGATCAATGATGTTTTAGAGGTGTTAAAATCCTTTCCGATCAGGGAAGTCTCTATCAAGGAATTAGCCCCCATGGTGTTCTTATCCGAAAGCAGGCTGCAGCACTTAATTAAAGAGCAGTTAGGAATCCCCATTCGCCAGTACTTATTATGGTTACGATTGAAAAGGGCTCTTACTCTTATAATCGCGGGTAAGAGCTTGACAGAAGCTGCCCATGAAGCAGGTTTTGCTGATTCGGCTCATTTGAGCCGTACGTTTAAAGCGATGTTTGGAATAAAACCTTCTGAGATGCTAAAGAATAGCCAATTCGTTCAAGTCATCGTTTCGCCAAATTAGTACAATGAGCTTGAATCTAAGATAATGGAGGAAAGCTTGATGAATAGAAAGACCAAATTGGCGGACGACGAAAATATTCTGGTTAAAGAAACAGCCCAACGACTAACCCAGGGGGAAGAAGATCTTCGAAAAAAGTTGGAGAAATTATTCTATTACGTTCGCGATGATATCAAATTCGCTTTTCCTAAGGATGGGGATTTGGTCAAGGCTTCTGAAACCATTCAAAGTGGAAGGGGTCAGTGTAATACCAAAAGCACCTTGTTTTTAGCTCTATGTAAGTCGATGGGTATTCCTGCTCGTATACACTTTTCTCTTATTAAAAAGGAAATACAACAAGGACTTTTTACCGGTATCGCCTATCATTTAATGCCAGATCTAATCTCCCACAGCTGGATCGAGGTCAAAATCGAGGGGAAATGGCGTCGGTTGGATTCCTATATCAATGACGAGGATTTTTATCTGGCAGCCAAATCCGAACTGAAGAAAAATGGCTGGGATACGGGTTTTTCCGTTGCCTGTTCCAGTGGAGAATCGAGTTCTGGATTTCATATTGATGAAGAAAAGTTCGTCCAAATGGACGCGGTCGTTTTAGATCATGGGGTTTGGGATGAACCGATGGACTACTATACTACTGATAAATACAACAACCGTCCTAGTTTGATAAAATTAATACTATATCGCATTTTAATTAACGGGATAAATAAAAAAGTAGCTCAGATGCGAAAAAAATGTTCCGGTGGATTATGTGGATATTGATAGAAATGAATAAGCACTTAACTTGACTAAGCTTATTGACACATGGGACATCCCTTTTCTAGCATAATAGAATTTATAAGTTTTCGGGGTTGGGAATTAATTTTTTCACAGACATAAAGGTAGATGTTTGGGGGCATTTCAAACCACGAAGCACATGAAGAACATGAAGGTGAAAGTGGTTTTTGAAGGAATTATTGGGGAAGACAACGATTCGAATCGTCCGAGATAGGAGTCAGAAGACAGGAGTCAGTAGTCAGAATGCTCTGGCACAGTTATACGTCGATTCAAGAATCCTTTATTCTCCCCGCAAAGGCGCTAAGGGTTTAAAACAATAAAAATTTACAGGTATTGTGACTAATAACTTCTGAATTCTGAATACGGATTACTGACTCCCGGGTAATCTTAATAATCCACCCCCACCTTTGCGCTCTTTGCGCCTTTGCGAGAGAACTCGTTCCCCTTCCCCCAAAGGCCTTCTCAACCGTTCTGACTCCTGAATTCTAAATTCTGAATTCCGACTTCTAACTCATATAACGTAATTAATTTGGTTCTTCGTGTACTTCGTGCTCTTCGTGGTTAAATAATCATAGCCTTTATTCTGTTTTCGAAAGGACGCCGCGAGGCGTTTTTCTTATGCTGGTTTCAGGTGTTTGCGAGCGTGGGGAGAGGCGTGTGAACTGGTTTTAGGAATTAAGGACGTAAAGAGCGAGGAGAAAGCGAGCTTGGTCGCAAAAAACGGTTCGAACAATCGAATATCTATTAAAGATATTTTATGTTAAGAAGGGGGAACGACTTTGACAAGGATAAAAATGCTGGTTGTCGCCATGGTATTGGTATTATCCATCTCATGTTTAACGTTGGCGCAAAGCCCTCCGTCCATCGGACCGGGGTTTAAGGTGATGACATACGCGCCGAATCTTTATTGTCTTTTTAACCGTTACACCAACAGCTATCTCTTGGTCGGCAAAAAAGCGGCGGTGCTCATTGACACCGGATTCGGTGATGTGGACTATTACGAGGTATGTGAATCCATCACGCGTCTTCCATTATCAGTCGTTGTGACCCATGGCCATATGGATCATGCCGGCGGTTTGTATCAGTTTCCACAGAAGTGGAGAAAACGCCTTAAGGTTGGAGAGACGAATGTCTTTGGGGACATCAAGCTTGAAGTGATCGCAACGCCGGGCCATACGCCGTCCAGTGTCTGTCTGTTTGATCGGGAAAACGGCCGGTTGTTTACGGGAGATACCATTAACCCCCGTGAAATCTGGCTGCATTTGCCGGAATCCAATCTAGAGCAGTGGTTGGATAGCATTGATAAGTTGATGACATTGTATCCGGACGTAAAAACCGTCTTGCCCGGGCACGGTCCGCCGTATAGCCGTGCCATACTTAGGGAAGCTCATGATATGGCCAATGGTATACGTTCAGGAGAAGCACAGCTAAAACCGGGAAGGCGATATGAATCAACTTCTTTTGTGATTAGCGTACAATAGTCGTGGGCGAAATCCGAGATGCTTCGAAGTATAACCGAACCCGGCTTTTGGCCGGGTTTTAGATTTGCTCCTGAACTCAGCCGCATTTTTTGGGAGGAAAACACATAGAGATGTCAAAATATTCAGTAAAATATATCTTGAAGAGAGGTGCCATGACCCATGCAATACAACCCTAATATACATCATCGCCGTTCCACCCAATTACGGGGTTATGATTTTAAATGAAGCGGGGTTGATGGTAGATAAATGTTGGAATGATATTCCCATACATTTTCCGCACGTGGCCTTGGATGAATGGGTCGTCATGCCTGCCCCTACCGGGTTGGGATGACAACAATGATGATTTCCCATGTCGGCCCCGTGGAACATCCAAAACCATTGGTTCGGTTGTTCGAGGGTTTAAAATCGGCGTCACCAAATGGATGCGTCAAAACACAACCATATACGATGTTTGGCAACGAAATTATTGGGATCATATTATTCGAAATGATGAACGGTTGAATGGAATACGCTTGTATATTCGTAATAATCCGATAAAATGGGAACAGGACAAATTTTATATTGGGATTTGATGTGTTGCGTGGGTCCGATATGTCGCATGTAGGGGCGAGAATTATTTCACCTATGCGATATATGGCGGATTCGTGCACAACATTAAATAAATTATTCATGACATACCGTTGTCATATTCTATATGTTAGACTGAATCAAATTTATTGCCCTACAGGCAATAAATCTTCCAAAAAAAAGAAAATTTGGCTCTCCGTTCATCCAAAATAAAAAAAGAGGTTTGATATCATGGTCGAATGGCTAAAAAAAGAGATTGAAAATCATGGCGATCAGGCGCGAATTATCCCCATTGAACGACTGAAGGATTTGAAGTCGGATATCGAAACGCTCAAATGCGCGGAGACCTTAAATGGATTTCAACATTTCATCACTGAAAAGATCTATCAATTTGAACCGCCCGATACTGACTTTGAGATCCGCTCGGTTATGATCATGGCATCCCCTGTTCCCGCCTATGCCAAGGTCATCTTTGAATGGCAGGGCCAACGCATTCCTGTGATAGGGCTCGCCCGTTCGTATATGGGCAAGAAAGACGCACCGACGACCACCAAACAGTATATGAGAAAGATGCTAAAACCCCTGGGATATCAGATCCAATCCGCGCCACGGTTGCCTCTGAAGCGATTGGCGGTTAGGAGCGGATTGGCGTCATACGGGCGAAATAACATTTGTTACGTCGATGGAATGGGCAGCTTTTTGACGCTGGTGGCCTATTTCTCCGATCTGCCTTGCTCGGAAGATGTCTGGCACGACGTGGGTTCGATGGAGCGATGTAATAATTGCACAATCTGTTTGAAGAGCTGCCCCACGGGCGCTATCTTGGAGAATCGGTTCTTAATCGATAATGAGCGATGTTTATCCTACTTTAACGAGCGGCCCGATGATTTCCCGGAATGGCTGCCAAAATCCGCCCATCATTGCCTATATGATTGTTTGAAGTGTCAAATAAGCTGTCCGATGAATCGAGATTATGTCGGCAATGTCATCGGGCCGATTGAGTTTGACGAAGCGGAGACTGAGATGTTACTAGCGGGAAAGACGATGAGGGAGTTTCCTCCGGGATTGAGGGAGAAGGTAAAGTTTTTGGATATGGATAGTTGGCTCCCGGCGATTCCGAGGAATATGAGGGTGTTGTTGGAGAAGGGCGGGGGAGACCTCTCTCTGGATGTAAGGATTTGAACTGTAGGATCATTCATTGTCCTTTGGTAGATGGTTTTTTAGATATAAGTATTAATAAGTTTTAGGTGAAAAAACCTGATTAATTTTAAACCATGAAGACCATGAAGGTGAAAGCGGAAATATTAGCGAAGTGCGGCCTTTGAAGAAAGAAAAGTTATTCATGTATTTAGACTGGATTCTTCGTGCCCTTCGTGTTCTTCGTGGTATAAATTTATGGGGTAACGATTAACTGTTCATTTTTTCTCCTCAAGCGACGTTAAATCGGTTGCCAACAGAGAGCAGGTCAAGAGTCGACAGGTATCAAAAAAAGCGAGGTTTAGAAATGAAACTACATCACATTGCGTTTTGGACAAGGAACATCGATGCCTTGGTTGAGTTTTATGAAAGACATTTCAGCGGCGAAGTTCTATTTCGTCATCAAAGTAGCGATTTCCATTGCATTTTAATGAAGATCTGTTCGAGCATAACCATTGAGATTATGACGCAGACGAATTTAGGAGAAGGCGCTTTGGAAGATAGAATCGGTTATTCCCATTTCTCACTTGAAGTAGATAGCAAGGAAGAAGTTAATCGACTGACCGATTATTTTATTGAACATAAAGTTCCGATGGGAAAGATTAGAGAGCAATATGATGACGGTTTCTATGAAAGCTCTGTCCTTGATCCCGACGGAAATATGATCGAGATTGCCTATGTTGACCGGAGGATGAATCCTGCGGTTTGAATTGGATAGTGAAAAGGGAAGATAGAGATGTTTAAGCTTGTGGATTTAAGCCATCCCATTATAGACCATATGCCGGTTCATCCATATGACAATGGGGTTAAACTCTATCGGGATCGTTTGTTGCAGACGGACAAATACAACAATTCCCGATTGGAAATTGGCATGCATGCAGGGACCCACATTGATACGCCCATGCATCTAATGGAGAAAGAAACATTTATCGACGAGATTCCGCTCCAACGATTGATGGGTAGAGGGTGCCTGCTGGACGTCAGGGGAGAGCGCGTCATTGAGTACAAAGAGCAGTACCGCCATATCGTTGCCATGGATGATATTGTTTTGCTCTTGACAAACCATAGCGAGAAATACGGCACAGCGGATTATTATGCAAACCATCCGGTCATAGAAGAAACGTTGGCGGATTTCTTCATCGAAAAAAAGATTAAAATGCTGGGACTCGATCTGCCGTCGCCCGATAAGTACCCCTTTGAGATTCATAAAAAGCTGTTCGCTAAGGATATTCTCATCATCGAAAATATGACAAACCTAACGGAGTTACTGCCCGCAAGCCATTTTGAAGTCATGGCATTTCCTCTAAAGATTCGAGCCGAAGCATCGATGGTACGGGTTGTTGCAAAGATTACGGATGTTTCGTGGGTTTTATAACACAGGGAAGATGGGTTCCATAAAAGGCTCTTTCTAATTCGGCGAAGAAAATCAAAACCCGGCCTTTGGCCGGGTTCTGGTTTTATGACTTACAGTGTTACTCTTCCGAATTGATTAAAGTCTATCGTGACCGAGGCCTTTTTAAAATGGATTTCATAAAGATCAAGTTTTTTCCCCACTTGCTGGATGGTCATTTCATAGTCGGGGATTTTTTGGATGAAGTCATCCTTTAAATCAAAGATAGAAAGGTCGCTTTTTTGAACCGTTCCTTTGGTAACACGGACATGCTCATTGCTGCCCGTGGGAACCGTTGTAAATGCAACGTTTTGGTTCTGTTGAAACTCCTTTACCTTGGGGTTGTTTCTAAACGTTGAAAAATAGAGAATGCCCTTCTTTTGAGTATCATAGAAAAAGTTGACGATTCGGACATTGGGAGTGCCATTAACACAAGTAGCTAGAGCGATTTTGTTCTGCTCCGTCATCATTCGGTTAAACTCCTGTAAGTGAGCGTGGATCTGTGGACCGGGTATTGGCGAGAATCAATTGCCTCTGTGCGGCCCCAGATATTATTTTGCGTAAACGAAATATTGCATGTCATTTGGAGCTTTTTCGGATAATAAGCTCCACTGGGAATACGGTTAAGGTGTTATCGATTTTTTTGCTTTTAATCATTTGAATGAGGCGCGTCGCTGCGGTTTGGCCCATATCGTTCATGGGCTGAGAAACGGTGGTGAGGGATGGGCGGATATAGGGGGCGATTCGGATATTGTCAAAACCCACGACAGCTGCCTCTTCGGGGATTGCAAGACCAGCTTCTCCCAGGGCATTGATGATACCCAGTGCGGTTGGGTCATTGAAGGCGAAGAAACCAGTGGGCGGTGAAGGCAATGTGAGTAATTGATGGGTTAGGTCAAATCCCGATTCCATATCCGTATTCCCCGACGGAACGATCTCAGGGTCGAAAGGTATATGATGTTTCGCCAAAGCATCCTGATATCCTCGAAGCCTTTCCCGACAGGAATACCAGTGCTGAGGCCCGGAGATATGGGCGATTCTCTGATGTCCTTGTTGGATGAGGTGTTCGGTGGCGAGATATCCGCCTTGATAATTATTAGGGCCAACACAGGCGAGGCCTGTGGCTGGATCCCCTTCCACGAGGATGAAAGGGAGACCATCCTGTTTGATGGTGGCCAGCTCCTCGTCGGAGATTCCCCGGGGCGAAACAAGGATAATTCCGTCAACCTTCTGTTTTTTCAGAAGTGAGGTATAGTTCATCTCTTCGTGGGGGGAACCGATCCGGGCTTGTAGGAGAATCATGTTGAAGTCCTCTTGAGCCAGAATCGACTCGATGCCGTCCAGAACTTCCACGCAGAAATCGGTGTTTAACTTCGGTGTAATGCATCCGACGGTTTGGGAATATCCTGAACGAAGACTCAAGGCTGTGGAGCTTGGTGTAAAGTTCAACTCCTTGATAGCCTTTTCGATACGGGCCTTCGTCTCCTTCTGGGCCTTTCCGGTATTGATAAAACGGGAGACTGTGCTGGGGGAGACGTTGGCCATTTTTGCAACGTCAATAATTGTGGCCATTTTATCACGATCCTTGTTTATGATATAACCCATTGCATCGATCAGCACCAAACCTGAGTTCGTTAATGGATAAAAACGTTTCCATCATTTTTTGTGAAGAGTTTATGGAACGATTATAACTCAACTTGGTAATCTAAGCAAACAAAAGACAGCGTCCATTGGGGCACGAGATCTGAGCTCTGTGGTGTTATCTGACTATAGATCCAAAGCTTGACACCGTTTGTGAGTTTGTGGTATTACTAAAGTATGAAAACGTTGCCTATTACAATTGTTGAAAGTTGAGAAAAAAGCAGCATACATAGGGTGAAAACGTTTCGATTGAATGAATACTTTTGAAGTAGGATGATGATATTGTCGGCTTCGTCAGCCTCCGCTGACGCACGTGAAAGGATGAAAATGGGGGAGACCTCTCTCTCGCTCTCCCCTAAAGGGGATAGTAACCTAAGCCTTTGGTGGTAAGGGATTGTGTCGATTTATGGGGTCAGATTTAGATACATTTTCTAGGTAGTCGCCCACCCCAGCGAGCTGGGGCACGTGAAAGGATGAAAATGGAGTGCCTTTGGTAGAAGCCCTCCATCTTGCTTCCTCCAGGGGGGGTTGCTCCCAGACATCCATGTCTTCCGCAACTTTGACTCTTCCTGAGTCAGAGAACGAAGGCCTTAAGCCGTTGCGAGGTCAATAACATTCCGATTGAACAGTTCGTTTCTCCCTTTGGGAGAAAGATAGAATGAGGGCACTAGCAGAGGATATCTTCCATGTTACCCGAGCGACGAGTTGCATTTTCTAAGTAGTCGGCCACGTCAGCTTCCGCTGACGCACGTGAAACGATGAAAATTCAAGCTGACGAAGACGACAAGGGGTATTTTCTAGGTAGCAGCATCGATTTTCCAATCCCAATCTTTTCCCGCGTTTGGCATCGAGAACGAAATATCAGAATGGCGGTGTGAAGAATGAAGTTGAAGCGTGGATTGTTGTTGGTGGTGGTTCTTTCTTTATTGATCGTTGGGTCCCATTTCACGGTAACCAATGCGGCGGAAGAGAGCCAAGGCATCTATACCGGTGTGTTTTTAGATGCCACGGAGACCATGACTTCCTTCGAAAAAATGGTCGGGAAGAAGATGGCGATTTCCATGTGGTTTACCAATTGGACCAGTTCGGCCACGACGGACCTGCCTGCGGCTTTGATTGCAGCCAACGGGAGATTCGGTAAGCTTTCCATGGTCACATGGGAGCCGTGGGTTGCTCTGGACAGTATCATTCAGGGAAAATACGATGAATTCTTAGTGAGAAATGCCCGGAAGATGGCAGAAGTGAAGATACCTGTGATGATCCGTTTTGGCCATGAGATGAACGGAAACTGGTACACATGGAGCGGCCCTATGAGTGGCGCTGGAGAGACCGCGGGGTTTGGCGACCCTAACCTTCCCGATGGGCCCGAACGATATGTCGTGGCATATCGACATGTCGTGGATATCTTCCGAAGAGAAGGGGCAACAAATGTCATCTGGGTATGGGCGGTTAATGCAAATAGCGTTCCCGACGAAGAATGGAACGATATGCTGAACTACTATTCCGGCGAGGAGTATGTGGATTGGATCGGAATCGACGGGTACAATTGGGGAACGACCCGGCCTTATGGAGGATGGGTGGATTTTCGTTCCCTCTTCGGTCCGTCGTATGAGAAACTAACCCAAGCTATTCCCGACAAACCCGTAATAATCGCCGAGTTTGCCAGTGCGGAGACTGGGGGGGACAAGGCGGAGTGGATAACGGATTGCTTCGCCCAGATGAAGAAGTTCCCTCGAATGAAGGCTTTTGTCTGGTTTAATGTTTTTAAGGAGACAGCTTGGAGTCTAGACTCCAGCGATGAGTCTGTGGAAGCCTTCAAGAAAGCGATGCAGGACAAGGCGTATCTAGAGAGGTTTGCAGGTTTCTAAGTAGTCGGCCACGTCAGCTTCCGTTGACGCACGTGAAACGATGAAAATTCAAGCTGACGAGGACGACAAGGGGTTAGGTCAAAGGAGGGAATGATAGTGAAACAGGCTAAATGCCTAATCGATAAGGATTATGCCGTTGGGACAACGGATCATCGATTATTCAGCTCGTTCATCGAACATCTGGGGCGAGCCGTCTATACCGGTATCTATGAGCCTGGACATCATTCCGCCGATGAACAGGGATTTCGCCGAGATGTGTTGGGCTTGGTCCATGAACTCAATGTACCCCTGGTACGTTATCCCGGCGGCAATTTCGTCTCTGGGTATAACTGGACCGATGGGATTGGCCCGGTCAAGAATCGTCCAAAACGTCTGGATTTAGCATGGAAGTCCATCGAGACCAACGAGATCGGCATCGATGAGTTCGTGGATTGGTGCAAAAAAGCCAACTCCCAGGTCATGGCCGCTGTGAATCTCGGGACAGGAAACCCGGTGGAGGCGGGAAACTTGGTGGAGTATTGCAACCACCCCTCGGGGACCGCTTGGAGCGATCTGCGCCGACAAAACGGTCATGAGCTTCCCCATGATATTAAGGTGTGGTGCCTGGGTAATGAGATGGATGGCCCCTGGCAAATCGGTCAACTATCCGCGGAGGACTATGGGAAAAAAGCGAGGGAAGCCGCGAAGATTATGCGGTGGGTTGATCCCCGGATCGAGCTGGTGGCCTGCGGAAGCTCTGCGGTGACGATGCCGACGTTCCCGGAATGGGACCGTATCATCCTAGAGCACCTTTACGAACAGGTAGATTATATCTCGTTACACCGGTACTATGGACATACAGCGGAGACCGGGGACTTTTTGGGCTCCTTTGTCGATATGGACTACTTCATTCACGCCATCTCCGCCACAGCGGATTACGTCAAAGCGATGAAGCGAAGCAAGAAGACGGTGAATATCTCCTTTGATGAATGGAATGTCTGGTACGGAGTGGAAGAAAGTTATGATGTGTGGGAGACGGCGCAACCCCGGATCGAGCAGACCTACAATCTATTGGACGCTCTGGTCCTCGGTGGTCTGCTATGCACACTATTGAAGAATTGCGATCGGGTCAAAATTGCCTGCATTGCACAGATGGTCAATGCCATTGCACCCATCTTGACTGCCCCTGGAGGTTCCGTGATCAAGCAGTCCACCTATTACCCATTCCAGCAGGTCTCTGCCTATGGGCGGGGCGAGGTCTTGCAGACTATTGTAACGTGTCCCGTCTACGAATCTGCCATTTGTGGAGAGGTTCCCGTGGTACAATCCGCAGTCGTATGGAATCGGGAGAAGGAAGAGATTTGCGTCTTTGCCTTAAACTGCGACCAACAAGAGGATGTGGAGTTGTCCCTGGATTTCCGTTCCTTCAACGCAATTCGGCCATTGGAATACATGGTGCTGGATGGACCCGATCCAATGGCTAAGAACAGCTTTGCGGAGCCGGAGAAGATCAAACCGCGCCCTGCTACTGTTTCGGAACCGGATGGAGGGTTCGTTACAGTCATCCTGCCTAAATTGTCCTGGAATATGATGCGTTTTGCGGTGCGAGCCAATAGCTGAACCCGGTCGAATGACCGGGTTCGATACGTTTTAAATCTGAGTTCCATCATTCATCTCAGATCAGGGGGAAGACGAACTTTCCGTAGATAGTCGGCCACGTCAGCATGGCTGGGGCAACGGAAGGATGAAAATTGGAGATAACCTCTCTCTTGCTCTCTCCGACACGGAGAGAGTAACCTAAAGCCTTTGGTGGTAAAGGTTTGTGTCGATTTATAGGGTCGGAGTTAGACGTATTTTCTAGGTAGTCGGCCACGTCAGCATGGCTGGGGCAACGGAAGGATGAAAATGAAGATGACCTCTCTCTCGCTCTCTCCGACACGGAGAGAGTAACCCAAAGCCTTTGGTGGTAAGGGTTTGTGTCGATTTATGGGGTTGGAGTTAGACGCATTTTCTAAGAAAACCGAGGTATATCGATTTGCAAAAAAAAGGATTGTCTTAAAAAGGGATTGGAAAAATAAAACAAGAATAAATGCATAGTCTTTTCAAGCCCGATTCTTTCCATACGGCCAAAGTCTCCGTCAATTTTAGACACTCGAAGGGAATGAAGAAGCCTTTGGACAATATAAATCATGCCATAATCCGGCCTCAATTGATCCAGCTCCAAAAACTCTCCGACCTCGTTGGTTGGCTCCAGCCTCAGAAGAGAGGCCGTCTATTGTTGGTGGCCGATGACCGCACTTATGAAGCGGCTGGGCGGGAAGTCTCCCTTATCTTGCAGAGTCTTGATTTCTCCGTGCAGGAATGTATTTTGACCCGCTCAACCCCTCTCGTCCCGGACGAGACGGCGTTGGACGAGATTCGGGCGGCGTGCCGTCGGGATATCGGAACCCTCTGGGCGGTGGGATCGGGGAGCATCAACGACTTGATGAAGTATATTAGTCATGAGCGAAGGCTTCCCCTAATCACGCTGGCCACGGCGGCGTCGATGGACGGTTATACCTCTTCCGTCTCCGCCCTAACCATTGAAGGCTTTAAGGAGACGGTGACAGCCAATCCGCCGGGAATTGTTCTATCTGTAACGGAGGTATTGGCCAAAGCCCCCGCTGCAATGACCGCTGCCGGCATCGGTGACCTCATGGGCAAGTACACATCCCTGGCGGATTGGAAGATCAGCCAGTTCGTCAACGACGAGCCCATCTCGGAGGAACTGGCGGCAAGGGTGCGGGAGGCTGTGGTCTTGGCGACGGCGGATCGCAGCGGAATTAGTCACGACGAATGCCTTCAACGGATCATGAACGCGATTATCGTCTCTGGCGACGTCATGCTGGAGTGGGGTAACTCCCGCCCGGCCTCTGGGGCGGAGCACCATCTCTCTCACTTCTGGGAATTGCAAGCCGAGTGGACCGGACGCCCAGACCATCTGCATGGTGAGAAGGTTGGGGTAGCAACGGTGCTGATGAGCGAACTCTACCATCGCATCTTTGCTTTAGATAAGGGCAAGGTTAAATCGATGATGGCTCGTCGGGTCCCTGAGACCTCTTTGCAATTTGAAAAGCGGATCAGGGAGGCCTACGGAATATTATCGGGGTCGGTGATCGCGGGTTTGAAGGGCATATACCTTGACGAGACCGAACGCATCGAGCGACAACTGCGCATCCTTGACCGCTGGGACGCGATGAAAGCATGGGTGAGGGAGTTTGTTCCCGAGACGGAAACGGTCAAATCGATGCTGAGAGATGCCGGAGCTCCGATGGAGCCATCGGAGATCGATGTGGATGGGGATCTCTTGGCAAAGGCGTTGATCGATGCCAAGGAGATGCGGAGTCGCTATACAATTTTGAGGTTAGCAGAGGACATAGGATTTGGGGTTATTTAAAGGGTAAAGTGGTTTTAGACACCTCATACCTTCTCGCCCTTGGCATAGCCACAGGCTTTCAGACACTGGGCGCATCCCCTCAAGGCGTAGGGAAGGCATTTCTTATAATTCAACATCCCATCGGATAAGGCATGGGCAGGACATAGCCTGACGCATAATCCGCATTCTGCGCAGTCCAAGCTCTCCGCCTGCTCTTTGATTTCAACGGGAGCATCGGTAAAAATGGCGGAGAGTACCAAGCCTGAACTATAGTCTTTATTAATGACTAAACCGTTTCTACCGTAGTGGCCAAGCCCCGCCGCAACGGCCAATGGGCGAAGATCACCGAAAAAGGAAAGCGAGGTTTTCGGTTCGACATGGAACCCTTCGTCTTTTAAAGCGTGACCTACGTTGCCTAAAAGTACTTTGGTAATCCTGCGCTCTTCGCGTAAGCGTTCGGCTTCGGAGAATAAATAACTCAAATGCCAGTTTTCGTTTAAAGGCGTCCCGAAGACGATGGTAGTTTCGACATGATAAACTTTCGTTGTGCCTATTAAAACAGCCCCGCTCTTCTCGGCAATTGAACGGATCGCTTCACTTAGGGTATGTGATGCCTGGTTCATTGAACTCTCCATATTCGACCATTTTTCATAATAAGATATTTTTCCAAGAGATGACCCGCTTATACCCTGGAGGGACCGAGCATCATAAAGTTGAATTGAATGGAAAAGGAAATATGTGAAATTTGTCGAGAATAGCAACTCTAATGACTATGGTCACGAGGAGTGGTAACAATGGACCACAGAATGGTGGTCGTCGTCAAAGGCGTCATTCTCCACAAGAACAAAGCGCTCATTATCCGGAGGAATCCCCATGACGAAATCGGGGCGGGTGTTTGGGAATGCGTCGGCGGGAAGATTGACGTGGGTGAAGGGCTGGAAGAGGCTCTGATGAGAGAGGTTCGAGAAGAGGTCGGACTCGATGTTGCCATCGAAAAACTGCTTTATGCTACCACATTCAAAACCGATCCCTTACGGCAGGTGCTCGTCTTAGCCTATAAATGCAGAGCGGAGCATGACCAGGTAAGGCTATCCGAAGAACACAGCGAGTATCGCTGGGCTGATCAGAACGAATTTCGAGAGTTGTTACACCCGCCGATTGTGGCGGATATGCAACGTTATGGCGCGTTTACAGAGATATTTAATGATAGGGAATGAATGGGCCCGATAGAGAAATATATGGACTGCGAAGTCTTGGGAGAAAGCCTTTGAGGGAAGGGGACGGGTTCTCTCGCAAAGACGCAAAGGGTGGGAGAGGATCATTGCCTGTGTGGCTTTGGAGTATCTGGGTTCAGAAGTAACCTTGGCCGTTGGAGAAGTAGAAGCATTGACACGTCACAGAACGACTAAACCCGTCCGCATGGATGGGTTTTTGAATGACCCGGTTTCTAGTCTGAGGAGTTATCCCCGGGTGGACAGATCGCCTAGGGGAAGGAGAATCTTTGCCATAGATCGAATTAGGAGGAAATCTACAGGAAAGGCGTTGGAGATACAAATATGAACGACATTATTCGATTAAGCCAAGAGCATATCGCCGAATGCTCGGAGCTCTTTGTCCGTGTCTTCAATGGGGAACCATGGAATGATCATTGGACTGTCGAAACTGTCCGTCAAAGACTCAGCGACATTTATGAAACACCTAACTTTGAAGGCGTTGTCTACAGGGAAGATGGCCGGATCAAAGGTGCGATCCTGGGAAACTGTGAACAGTTTTATAATGGGATCCATTTCAGCTTAAAAGAGATGTTTGTCTCTACCGAAGAACAAGGGAGAGGGATCGGCAGCAAATTGCTGAGGGAATTGGAAGAGAGACTAAAGGCGAGCGGCGTTACGACCGTCTATCTTTTTACGTTGAAAAACCCAAAGACGCTCCAGTTCTACCAAAGGAATGGATTTTCCGAATCGGATATCATGGTCTTAATGGGGAAAGACTTGTAACTATATTTCCTCAAAATTAACGAAACAATATCAAATTGTTACCGGTTTCATGGGAAGGAAAAACAGGTTAGCCAACGAATCATCTTTAAGGTATTTTAACGGATAAATAAAACTCGCTCTTTTTAAACGCACCTTAAACCTTGAATTTCCTGGATATAGCTGAGGTTATATGATGGAGCAGGCTGGAAGACTGTCTCTACATAAATAAAAAAATCTAGAATCGGAGGGTCATGATGTTACAGAAACTTGTAGCCAGAGAATTTAATCTATCTCCCGATGGTTTGCTGAGAGAACTGTTTCCCAATGTTATCAAAGAAAACGCCATTGTCGACGCTATGTTTGTTGATACGGCATACCAGACCGTCATTGGCGTAGCCAACTTGCCGTTTAAAGCCCCTGCGGTGTTGCAGCTCCTGAAAGATGCGGAAGTATCCTCTTACTTGCTGGCTCAATGCGAAGATTCGGAATCCGTCCTCATTGCCCTCTCCGATCTTGGCGTGCAATTCTATAAACGCGCTTCCAATGAAGCCGTTGCTGTTCCTTCCCGGATTAAAGAGGCCGTTGGGAAGATTCTCTCCAATGTGAAGAGCTGGGCGGGATACGTAAATGAAGCTGGCGAACATGTAATTGATCTACGGACGCCTACCCCAGGACCCCACTTCTATGTCAACCTTCTGCTCGGTAACCGGTTGGGTTTTCACTATGCGCTGCAAACCACACCGAAGAGCGTGGTGGACCGGTTGGGACGAGGATCCTTCAGATCCCATGCGGATACTCAGGTCTTAGCGACGCGATGGGATATGCGAGCGGAAGAGAACGGTTTTCCCGCTAACCGCCAGTTTTATTTAGTGGAAGACTGCCAAAAGATCTTCTACTCTGCGGATATTAAAGATACCAATATCACTTCGGCCATCTGCACGCATTCGCAAAATCGCACAGTGATTGAGTATAAGACCCAATGTGGATTGGAGATCAAACGAACCATCTTTATTCTGCCGCAGTTTAAGGGCTTGCCCTTGGCGACAGAGGTTCAACGGATCGAGGTTAAAAATGTGTCCGGTAAGAAACGCGACATCAAGGTGGTTTATACCGGAATGTTTGGCCCCGCAACGCCACACGCCATCTTTGAAGATGTGGTCTATACCAACGTCATCATGCAAGCCTCGGTGTTGCGCCAAGACGATGGATCCATTGCAGCTATCACTCCCGATTATTACCCGGAATCGTGCCGCGAAGACCAACGGTTTAGCACGTTGATGATACGAAATGGAAACACTCTGGAGTTTCCAAAGGAATTTTGCTCAAACTACAATGATTTTGTCGGCAACGGAACACTAGAGAATCCTGAGAACGTTAGCAAATTGAATAACAGCCTGTATCGTAAGGGACCGGGCTTCTTTGCCTTAGCCGGAAATCTGCAACTTGAACCCGATGCTGTAGGTGTCGTCGATAACTTCACCGGCTTGGTTTCCAATAAAGCCAATCCCAGATTCGATCCGAAAAATTCGCTAATTACGGAAGTTACCAATCTTATCGACAAGTTCAACAGTGGCGAAGAAGTATTAAAAGCCTTGGAAACCAATATGACGTTCTATGACAAATATCGAAGCTACATCCAGCTAAATTCGGAAGATGAAGAGCTTAATGCCTATTTCAACAGAAACCTTCCCTTCCAGGTCCTGTATCAGACCTTTGTTTCACGGTCCTTTGGTCAAACCCAAAAGGGTTATCGAGAGATCGGGTTTAGGGAGATTCAGGATATCTATGCAACTATGTACTACTTTGTCAGCATGGGTGAGAGCGATTTCGTCAAGCAAACCCTCAAAGTATGGTGTTCCAACATCTTTGAACTGGGATATGCCAACCATAACTTCTACTGGGCTGGCAAAGAACCCGGTAAGTGGTCCGACGATGCACTCTGGTTTGTTCAAGCAGCCTATCGTTATATCAACCTCACCGGCGATCTGGGTTTCTTAGACGAGGAGGTTACCGTGGCGGGGACCTCACCGGCATCGAAACGTCCGGTCTACGAGACGATTAAGGCGCTGATCCGGTACTCCGCCGAGATCTCCGTGGGAAATCACGGATTACCCTTGATTGACTTTGCCGACTGGAACGATTGCCTGCGTCTGGACAACGACTTCATCAATGGTATCGAGAAGGAGAAACGCTACAAAGAACAGTTGGAGAAGAGTGGTGGCAAAATTGGCGACCGGTATGAAAGCGATTATACCGAAAGCGTCATGAATGCATTTCTCCTCAAAGTTGCCATCAATGAAATGCTGGAGCTATCCCAAGCCAAGGGTGATTCGGAATACAATGCCAAACTCCAGCAGCTCTCTGAAACGCTCTATAACAATATTCAGCAGCACGCATGGAAAGAGGACTTCTTTGCCAGAGCGTTGTTCAATCGTTATAAAAACGGGGAATTCACTTATCTTGGGGCAAAAGGCGATAAACTCTCCTCCGATCACGAACTCGACGGATCCTACTTCTTGAACTCGTTCAGCTGGTCTATTCTGGCCGACTGTGCGACGGAAGATCAGATGAGCACGATGCTGGATGTGATCGATCAGGTATTGAAGACGCCGTATGGTCTGAAACTAGTGACCCTGACCGATCTCGGCAAGGTCGCCAAGGATACGGCGACGGGCAACTACTTCCCTGGTGACAGAGAAAACGGTGCTATCTTTAAACACGCGGCGATGATGGCGACGGGCGCCATGTTTAAGGCGGCAAAAACCGTCAACGACCAGGAACTGGCCGCAAGAATGGCGAAGCTCGGTTACTGGATGATCGACCTGGTCTTGCCGTACAAGACATTGGAAAACCCCTTTGCTACCTGTGGAAATCCAAGAATTTGCACCCAGTACAACAACAGCGATACTGGGGAAAATATCGGGCCGCTATTGAGCGGTACGGCGACGTGGCTGAACCTTACCTTCATATCCGCCATTGGGGTGGAGTACAACACGAAGGGCCTGGTCATCGACCCCGTCCTTCGGGAAGAGCAGACATCCATCGCTTATCTGGTCAATGCCGGTAAGGCTTCTTACCGTGTTAAGGTCAGCAAGCCGAAGGGTTTCTATCGCGTATCGGACAGCAAAACAACGATCACGGTAGATGGTAAGCCCATCGACGGCAACGTTGTTTCCCTCTTTACAGATGGGAAGGAACACAGCGTCGACGTGGTGTTCGGGTAATCGATTCGCATTTGGGATTATGTAAGGGCGGCCGTCTCCATAAGGAGACGGCCTTTCTTATCAACCTAAAAGGTTTTCGCAACACAGGTCAAGAAAACACCGGTTGTTCCATGTTACTCTTTGCCTAGGAGATGAAGTCATGGACTGTTGGGTCAAGATCGATGCGGTGCAACGAATGCAGGATTATATTGAGGAGCATATCAACGAGGCAATCACCTTGTATATGCTGGCCGGTGCGGCGGGGTATTCGCCGTGGCACTCCGCCAGGATCTTCAAGGAGTTGACGGGGAAGACGCCGTTCGAATACATCCGAGCGCTTCGGCTTTCCAGGGCGGCCCTTAAGTTGCGGGACGAGGATGTTAGGGTCATCGATGTGGCCTTGGACTTTGTCTTCGACTCCCACGAGGGTTTTACCCGAGCCTTTTCCAAACACTTTGGAATGACGCCTCAATCCTACAGCAAAAAAACACCACCATTGAACCTCTTTATCCCCTACGGTATCCGTGGTCATTATCTCTTCCAACAAAAAGGAGGGAGTAAGATGAAGAAAGACCCCAACACGAAGACGGTTTTTGTTCAGGTCATTGAGCGGCCAGCGCGAAAGCTGATTCTTAAAAGGGGCATCAAAGCAACCGATTACTTTCAGTACTGTGAAGAAGTGGGATGCGACGTATGGGGCGTGCTGACCAGTATCAAAGATGCGCTCTACGAGCCGATCGGCATGTGGATGCCTGAAAACATGCGTAAACCCGGCACCTCCACCTATACCCAAGGTGTTGAAGTTCCGTTGGATTACGCGGGGGAGGTTCCGGAAGGATTTGAATTGATGGATCTGCCGCCATGCAAGATGATGGTCTTTCAAGGCCAATCTTACAATGACGATGATTTCATGGAGGCCATCCAGGAATTGACGGATGTTATGAAAAGTTACAACCCGGAGATCTACGGCTTCCAATGGGCCGATGAAGACGGCCCCAGGTTCCAACTCGTCCCATTGGGCTATCGAGGTTACATTGAAGCACGGCCGGTTAAACAACTGAAAAATTCGTGACAAAACTAAGATTCCGACTCAGTAAAAGCCCCGCGGCATAGAGCCACGGGGCTTTTATCTCAAGTTGTAAGAATGAGCCGCGTTCTACCATGTCCAAAGCTTGGCCGGGGCGATTTGCGAGATGGCTTCCATTTGAGCCGTCGACAAGGGGCCGAACTTCATGGCGCCAACGTTCTCGCGAACCTGTTTGATGGTTTTTGCACCGGGAATCGGAATCGTACTTGGGCTTAGACCCCAGATCCACGCCAGAGCGCCTTGGGCCAAAGTCCGACCATCGCTGGTCAAGATCTCCCGGATCGCTTGAATCTTCTCCGCGAACTCAGGAAGGAGCTTTCCTTGGTCAAAGTAGGGTACCCATTCGAATCCGCTTCCCCGAACGTCACTGGTGGGCATTTGAGTTGACGAATCGAACTTTCCGGTCAAGACACCCATGGCCAACGGACCCCGGTTGATGCTTGCCAAGTTTTCCCGTTCGCATAATGCGACCATCTCGGGGTTGTCGTAGAACAGGTTCAATTGATGCTGAATCGCGGTGCAATTCAACCGTTCGGCAAAGATTGCCGCGTTGGCCACGATATCCGTGCTCCAACCGTAGGTTCGGATCTTTCCCTCCTGAACCAGCTGATCCAATGTGTCGAGGATGGGGTAGGCTTCTTCTCCCGGCAATTGACCATAATGCAATTGATAAAGATCGATGTAGTCGGTGTTCAAACGTCTTAACGAATCGTTGCATGTCGTCACGATTTCTTCGGGACTGACGGTGATGGTATTGGTCCATCCCTTCATCTCTTCAAAACCATACCCAAACTTCGTTGCGATGACCACCTTGTCCCGCCGTCCAGCGACGGCTTTGCCGACCACCTGTTCACTGCGGCCGAATCCATACACATTGGCGGTGTCGATCAATGTAATGCCTAAATCCAGGGCCTCTTGGATCGCTCGGATCGATTCTCCGTCATCCACCGTCCCCCAGCCATCGCCGCCCATCGCCCAACAGCCGATACCCATGGCGCTGACTTCAATTCCTGAACGTCCAAGCATTCTTGTAAATGACACGGAAGATTCCTCCTTTTATACCGTTACTCATACTATAGCAGTCGTTGATTGGTTCCGTTAAGGTCCAATATGACATGAATTATCAGGAACCAATTATAACTATGAAAGGGTGCATTGTATAACGGCATCTCTGGCATGTCATAAAAAGGAAATGGATAGAATAGGGAGAATAGATTACTGCCAATACTCTCCCAAATCACTGCTTTTGAGGTCCGTGATAACGATGTACATTTCCAGAACGAACCAGAAATGGGGAGGAATAAGCTATGACCCTTCGTTTTCCTTGGTTGATCATCCCTCTTCTCATTGCCCTTGGGTTGATGAACTCGGTAGCTTTGGGAGAAGCAGTTCCTTCAGCCTCCTACTGGCCGACGGAGGAATGGCGCGTTTCCAGTCCGGAGGCTCAGGGGATGAAGTCGGAGTATCTTGTAAAGATGATGAAAGAGCTCCGGCAACTTCCATTTCATAGCGTAGTGATTATACGGAACGGATACATCGTTACAGAAGCTTACTTCCCTCCCTATGACCAACAGACACTCCATCCCATTTACTCATGCACCAAAAGCATAACCTCGGCATTGGTCGGTATCGCAATTCGGGAGGGTTATATTCAAGGGGTCAACCAGAAAATTCTCGATTTCTTCCCCGAAATGACCCATGAAGACCTGGACCCTCAAATGGGCCAACTGGCGATTAGGCATCTCTTGACGCTGATGGACGGGTTGGAGTGGAGTGAGGAGATCAATGAAGAATGGTCCGAGAGCGCGGACCCTGTCCGATTTATATTAAAGCGGCCGATGGCCGCTGAACCCGGAAGAACATGGTGTTATAATAACGGCTCGGCTTATCTCTTGTCGGTCACTATTTCCCGAGCGACGGGCATGACCACGCTGGAGTACGCAAAGACGAGACTCTTCGCTCCGCTAGGGATTACCCGTGTGGAATGGCCCATGGACAAACATGGAAACATCCCGGGCCATTCCAGAATATCAATGACTCCGCGAGACATGGCAAAATTCGGCTATCTCTATCTGATGGGCGGTGTCTGGGAAGGAATGCGGATTATCGATGAGGAGTATGTCCGGGATTCCTTTGGGCAATACGGGCAGCCTCCGGGAAGCGGCTATGGATACCTGTGGTGGACTGGGGATTGGTTTGCATCGGCCTCCGGGTTTAAGAATCAATATATCACCGTATCGCCGAGATGTGGTGTGGTGGCGGTTTTTACGGGCTGGCACGATGATTATGGCTTGTGTCCCACATTGGTCGCGAAGTATGCTCTTCCCGCCATTAAATCTAAGCGCCCGCTCCGGGAGAATGCCAAGCAGCTTCAAGAGCTTCAACGACTTTGCAGGCCTTAACGCGAAGAGAAGGAATGAAAATTTTATGTTAGCGTGGAAGGACCGAGGGTATTTTCTATGTAGTCGGCCACGTTGGCTTGATTGGGGTACATGGAAGGAAAATGGGGCCAAACCCTCATCCCTTGCCCTTCTCCCAACACATTGGGAGAAGGGGAAT
>OBJA01000562.1_pt1 | contig 31085 bp, 33 predicted proteins | sample 1519751 | NCBI WGS metagenome assembly OBJA01 (sample SAMEA3881238, study PRJEB22517) | soil metagenome | biome: lake sediment; feature: soda lake sediment; material: sediment, water from around vicinity | place: India | collected 2013-12-23 | depth 3 m
ATGGCGAACCTTATTATATCCGCGGCGCGGGTGGGTATGACCGTTTTGAAGCGTTGGCGGCGGCGGGAGGCAACTCCATCCGGGTCTGGGATACCGGACCGCAAACCGGCGCTTATCTAAAACGCCTCAATGAGCTAGGCTTGACCGCCATGGTGGGAATCAGCGAGCATCAACTGGCCCATACCGAGACCATCGTCTCGACTTATAAAGACTCGCCGGCGCTCCTAATCTGGTGCATCGGCAACGAGATGGAGTTGCGTTTAAAGGAATTAGGCTATGCCAACGAACGGGCGTTATGGATGCGCGTCAATGAAATTGCCAAGCAAATCAAGGCCATCGATGACCGTCATCCCGTGGTGACGGTGCTGGCTGAGATCAATCGGGAGAAGATCAAACGGATCATGAAGCACGCTCCCGAGTTGGATGCCATCGGCGTCAACAGTTACGGCTCCGTCACTACGGTGGCCAAACGATTGCGGGCATGGGGCTGGAATAAACCCTTTATTATCACGGAGTTCGGCCCCATCGGCCATTGGGAAGCGCCCCGAACCCCTTGGGGACTCTATATCGAACCCAGCAGCACCGAGAAGGCCGCCAACTATTTGAAGGGTTATACGGAGGGGATCCTGGATCAACCCGGCTGTGTCGGTTCTTATGCTTTTCTCTGGGGGAACAAGCAGGAAAAGACCCACACCTGGTATGGTCTATTCCTCCCCAACGAAGTGGGGGGCGGCATGACCGAGGCGGTGGATGCCATCATCAAGGCCTGGACCGGTAGTTATCCGGAGAATCGAGCGCCCCGGATCGGGCCGGGACGAATCCAGACCGCGCCGAAACGCTCCAACGGGCAGTGGGCGACCTTTAAGCCCAACGTGGAGATCGAAGTGACGGTGGATGCCGTCGATCCGGAGGGCGGCCCGTTAACGGTTCGCTGGGACCTTCGAATGGATGTGGCAGATAATCCCACGGAGGGAGGGTTCTTTGAGCCCACTCCTTTGCCGATCATCGGCGTCATTAAAGCAACCCATGGTTTGACCGCCAAAATAAAGCTTCCCTCCAAACCCGGGAACTACCGCCTCTTCTGTTATGTCTGGGACGAAGAGCGCCGCGCCGCCACGGTAAACCTGCCGATTCGGGTTCAATAGATCAAAAAGCGCCTTACGGATCAACCGCAAGGCGCTTTTGATATTGACTTACGATGGGTCAGCAATGATCAATCCAGCTTCAACACGGGATCGACCCGTTCCATTCGGCCAACGTCAATCAAGCCGAGATCCGTTATCCCATAGGCAGGGATAAAGATAAGCGTAATAAAGGATAGGGACATGAACGGCGACGACATAGGACAACCCAGGTCTCGCAGCTTCTTTTGGAGTTCATCGATGGTTGCGGCCACAGCTTCACCGGCTTGATCCGACAGCAGTCCACAGATGGGCAGCGGCAATTCACCGATGATCTTTCCATCAACGACGAGGACCAAGCCTCCGTTTAACTCCGCAAGGCGATTCACAGCCAACGCCATATCGGCAGGGTTTGTACCCAACACCGTAATGTTATGATGATCATGGCCGACGGATGTGGCCATCGCTCCTTTTTTGAGCTCAAAACCGCTGATGAACCCTTTGCCAATGTTGCCGTTCTTACCATAACGCTCAATGACGGCAATGGGCAAGATATCCCGTTCCACGTCTGCCATGATGAAACCTTCTACCACATCAAGCTCTGCCTCTAAAGCCTCTGTCAAAAGAGACGTGCTCGATGCGCCGATGACGCGAACTCGGGCTTTTCGGCGCGCTTCACCCACATGGATCACGAGATCCTTGGGCGTAATTTCCGATGAAAGCTTTACAGTGTTTAGAAGTTTCTCCGAACACGAGGCGGAAGCGGTTTGGAATATGACATCGCTTCCCTCGACAGCAACCTTGCCTTTGGCAATCACTTGGCTAATATTCAGCAGCTCTAAGTCATCAACGATAACAACATTAGCAAACTTACCCGGTGATATGCTGCCATATAATTTATCGATCTTGAGGCTTTCCGCCGGATTGATCGTGCACATCTGAATCGCGGTCACTGGATCGATTCCAGCTCGAATTGCCATCCTGATCTTGTGATCCATATGTCCAAGGGTGGCCATATGCAATGCATCGATATCATCGCTGATCATCGAGCAATATCGAGAGTCCACTCCATCCTCGGTGATGATCTTTAAACAATCCAGAAGATCTGTGGAGGCGGACCCCTCGCGCATCAATATCCTTATGCCGCAACGCAACTTGGCCAAGGCCTCTTCACGATGGGTGCTTTCGTGATCCGAACGGATGCCCGCCGTACAATAGGCATTGAGCTCCTTCCCACTCAGTGCCGGCGCGTGCCCCTCCGCAGTCTTCTTTTCCCGATCCGCCAGCGCCAGCATATTTTGGCTTATCGAACTCTTCGAAAGGATCGGATGGGCTAAAACCTCGGCCAAGCCCACAGCCTCTTCTAAAGTAATTAATTCTCCGACCAAGTCAGGCCCTAGATTACTGCCGATGGTCTGATACTCCGACTCACTCATAAATGAAGGAACGGGATAAAACAAAGTCAACGGGGTTTTCTTGGCCTCATCTAAGATCTCCTTAGCCCCTTCAACCCCGGATACAATGGTAATCTCCATCAAATCCGAGGCGGCAACGGTCGTCCCATGGCGCAATGCCATTTTGGCAAATTCCGTGAAGCTAAGCATACTGCTTTCAAAATGAATATGCGCATCGATGAAACCTGGCAAGAGATACTGCCCTTTGGCATCGATCACCGCTGTATCTTTGCCTTGACAATGATCCACATCCCCGATGGCTGCAATTCGATCACCGGCAATAGCAACATCGGCGTGGTAGATTTCACGGGTATGTACGTTGAGCAACCGTCCATTTTTTACGATGAGATCAGCAGAATTATTCCCCAAAGCCACATCAATCAAATGGTTATTCATCGCCCTCCCCCTCCCGTATTGTCTGCTCGTTTCCACAAACTACGCTAACATTGATAACAATATTTCACATTTACTTTAAAATATATCAATTCAATCTTCGGCATAATTTAGATTTATCCTGCTAATCAGGACAACTTCCCCATGTCAACCGCATGTCGTTTCTTTGGCTTAGTACCCTATTCACCGTTCCCTAGTAGGATGGTTCTAAGGAATGTCTTAAGGAAGGGATGAAGATGAAAGGCTTTAAAAAAATAACGCCGGTTAACGGCTTTGATGCCGCTAATCTCAATAACGCCATGCAAAACAACTATGCCTGGGCCATGGAGGAGATGGGCGATTATCTCTACGTCGGTACCGGACGGAATATCCTGTACAATGCGCTACTTTTTCTTGGCGCGGAAGTGCCAGAGCTTCTCCGTCCAGACCCCGTTGATAACCACGGCGAGATTTGGCGCTACAAAAAAGACGGATCCTTGGGTTGGCAACGCGTCTATACAACCCCTCCTGAACAAGGAAATATCGGTTTTCGGTTTATGATCCGCTACACGACACCCGGAGGAGAAACTGCGCTTTATGCGGGCACGCTCTCCCTAACCCCTGGGATTATCCTCGTAAAGTCCACTGACGGAATCAACTGGAGAACCCTCGACACCCCCATCGAAGGCACATCCACCCGAACCATGACCATCCACAACGGCAGACTCTATATGGGGGTACTCACCGGAGCCATCACCGGAGAGTTCCTGCTCTATGAAAGCGCCGATCCAGAAGGAGAAGGTTGGAGACTGATCCGTTTCGCTGGGGATCCGGACCGCAATCCCCGGGGCGGCATCGACACGATGACCAGTTTCAACGGCCAACTCTACCTCGGCACAGCACCACCCGGCGGTTTGGAGGTCTGGCGCACCATCAACGGAGAACCCGCTATGGACGAATGGAAGCTCGTGGTCGATCAAGGCGCTGGAGACGCATTGAACGAAGTTCCGTTTATTCTGGCTCCGTTCAATGACAAACTTTATCTCGGAACCGGCATTGCGCTGGCTGTCAGCAGCACCGATCCGGAGAAAGAGATCGTCCCGCCCAAAGGCGGCGACGTCATCGAGATCGGGCCGGATGATCAATGGCGGGTGGTTGTCGGCGGAGAACCCATCGCTCCAACAAATCCCACCACAGGGACACGTAACGTCAGCAAATATCCTTCAGGTTTTGGAGATATCGCCAATGCGTATATCTGGAATATGCAGGCCTTTAATGGTCGTTTGTATCTAGGCACCTTCAACTGGTCTGTGCTCGTTCCGCCACTCGGGCTCTCCCTATTGACCATCAACCGAGAACTCCTTCAGCGCTTATTCGCTTTTGTCTTGGATCCAGCCCAGTGGAATCGTTTTTCAGAGCAGTATAACCTACGGGCATGGCTGCAATCATTGCTGCAATCGGTCCCTACTTGGCCACTGACCATGGGATTTGATCTCTATGTCACCGAAGACGGCGAGACATGGATGCCTGTATCCCGCACGGGCCTTGGAAACCCCCGCAATTACGGCCTCCGCACCTTCCTCGCCTCCGAAGACGACGTTCTCTATCTCGGCACCGCCAACCCGTTCCAGGGTTGTGAGGTCTGGACAAAGGAAGACATTAAGTAATAACAAAGAGATCACCAGGCCGATATGGGCCTGGTGACTCTTTATAAAGATATTACCTTTTGTTTCTTCCCATCTCTTTGATGATCTTCGAAATCTCTTTACCGCGGGCCTTATCGATTGTCCGTAGCCGATTGGCCTGTTTAGCCTCGATAAATGCCAGCTCCTTCTGGAGTTTGAGATAATTATGATATTCATCCCATGAGAGCTCCCCACGCTCCAAGGCCTCTTGGACGGCACATCCCGGTTCTTTTTGGTGACTGCAATCTGAGAAACGGCAACTCTGAGCCAGTACAGCGATCTCTGGAAAAGTCGCCTCCATGCCCTCGTCTCCGTCCCAGAGTTGCAATTCACGCATGCCCGGCGTATCGATGATGGAACCGCCTCCGGGAATGAGCAACAACTCCCGATGGGTCGTGGTATGTCGTCCCTTCCCTCCACCATGCCGCAGCCCCTGAACCCTTTGAAGTTCTTCGCCAAGGAGCAGATTGGTCAACGTCGATTTGCCCACCCCGGAGGAGCCCAACAACGCCACTGTTTGGCCCGAACCAAGATAAGAGCGGAGTTCAGCAAAGCCCGAACCCCGGATAGAGCTGGTACAATGAATGGGAACACCGTTCCCTACGGCATCGACTTGGAGTTTCTTTGTTTCCAAGTCATCACAGAGATCGGCTTTTGTCAGGACAACAACGGGGTTGGCCCCGCTTTCCCAAGCTATGAGCAGGTAACGGTACAACCTGGCGGTGTTAAAGTCATCGTTTAAGGCCATGACCAAGAATACCGTATCGATATTGGCCGCAACGATCTGCTCTTCGGTGATCTGCCCGGCAACTTTGCGGGAGAACTTGCTTCGCCTTGGCAAGATGGCATGGATAACGGCCCGGCTATCATCGGTTGGTTTTAACGCCACCCAATCTCCGACAACAGGAAAGTCCTGGCGGCCCCTGGCTTGATACATAAACTTTCCCGAGACTTCAGCCTGCATATCGCCGTTCTCGGTATAAACCCCAAATTGGCGGGTATGTTCCACATAGACTCGACCTTGAACAAAATCTTGACTCTTGTACGACTGAAAAGATTGGGCGAGAGACTCATTCCACCCTAAAATTGTAAGATCCAAAAAAGACTCCTCCTTATCGGCCATATATAGGCCATTTTCCATAAAGCCTTGTTCTTTTTGACAGATCACATTGACGATCCGCCGACCCCCTGGCAAGAAAATCATAGAAAAAGGCCGCGGATAATCCACGGCCAAAAAGAGCTAGAATTCACATAAAAAGCCGCGGTTAACTCACCCGCGGCCGTTTAATTTAGAAGAAGCACATTCAATCTATGTTGGACGACGGGCAGAGCAAAATATGGCGTTGTCAACGCGAATCGCCATGGACATCCACTCCACCTCTTTCTTTGAGATAAATTGGTAATAACCCGTGTTGATTATATACCATTTTGCCTTGAATTGCAACGTTTGTTCGTTCTTCGGACGCATTTAGCCAGGTTTTAAAAGAGTAGTATAAATATTTTCCCTTTTCACTTTTCAATTTTCAATTCCTACAGCCCCTTCTTCACCATAAGCGACGCCAGATCCGCCACTCTACATGAATACCCCCACTCGTTATCGTACCAGGAGACCACCTTTACCATCGTCCCTTCGATGACCATTGTGGAGAGCCCGTCGACAATGGACGACCGGGGATCCCCGTTGTAGTCTTTGGAGACCAAGGGCTCTTCACTGAAGCCCAAAATCCCCTTCAACGGCCCGTCAGCCGCCGCTTTGAGCGCGGCGTTAACCTCCTCCACGGTGGTGCTCTTCTCCACGTCGCAAACAAGGTCAACCACGGAGACGTTGGGGGTTGGCACCCGCATGGCGAAACCGTTCAGCTTGCCCTTCAGTTCCGGTAGGACCAGGGCCACAGCCTTAGCTGCACCGGTGGTGGTGGGGATGATGGACTGGGAAGCCGCCCGGGCGCGGCGGAGATCCTTATGGGGCAGGTCTAAGATCTGTTGGTCATTGGTAAAGCTGTGAACCGTGGTCATGAGACCCCGGGCGATCCGAAACTTCTCGTGCAGGATCTTGGCGAAGGGCGCGAGGCAATTGGTGGTACAGGAGGCATTGGAGATGACCTCGTGGGCTTTGGGGTCGTACTGGTCTTCATTGACCCCCATCACAATCGTGATATCCTCTCCCTCCGCCGGTGCAGAGATGATGACCTTCTTCGCGCCGCCTTTGGAGATATGGTTGTAAGCGCCCTTCACCTCTTTGCCCTTCTTGTTCACTCCGTCGTTCTTGATGGTAAAGAGGCCGGTGGACTCCACCACAATCTCCACGCCCATGTCCTTCCAAGGTAAATTCCCTGGATCCCGTTCCGACAAGACCTTAACCTGTTTCCCATTGACCATGATGGCTCCATCGGCAACCTTTACATCCGCATCCAAAATACCATGGACCGAATCATACTTTAAGAGATGGGCCAGTGTCTTGGCGTCCGTCAGATCATTGACCGCCACGATCTCCAGATCGGGATTGCGTTTCAAAATCGCCCGAAAAACATTTCGTCCAATCCGTCCAAACCCGTTGATCCCTATCTTTGTTGCCATATCCACACTCCTCTATAAAAAGATTTCTCTTTTCCTAGAAGAGTATAACCAATTCCCACGAATTAAAGACGGTTTAATGGGTGCGGAATTGCGATTTTTATACGTACGTATATGTATGTAGGGAACGGTCGCGACCGTTCCCTACATACATCATACATCATACATACGTACATACGTACGTACCCATTGAACATACATGCGTATTGTGTTCAATAAAATATTCATCATTATCAAACACAGGGTTTATCAACCCTCATCCCCCTCCAGCCATTGCATCAACCGCCGAAGGCGGTGGTTTACCGCGGATTTGCTCATCTTCGGTACCGCGAACTCCCCCAACTCCTTGAGGCTGGCCTCGGGGTGGTCTAGGCGGAGCTGGGCCATCTCCCGCAACGATTCGGGAAGGCTCTCCAGACCCTTGACTTGAATAATCTCTGAGATCCGCTCGATCTGGTGCATCGCCGCCGAAACCGTCTTCTGCAAATTGGCGGTGTCACAGTTCACTTGCCGATTGACATCCTCCCGCATCTCTTTGACCACCCGGATCTCCTCCAGTTGCAGGAGGGCATTGTGCGCCGAGATAAACGTCAGAAAGCGCGCGATACCGTTGATATCCTTGAGATAAACAACGAAGGTCTTCCTCTGTCCCACCTTAGCTTTGAATGTGCATAGATTCATCAGGTAACAGAGGGCCTCAGCAAAATCCTCATTCTCCGTAATGATCTCCAGATGATAACTGTTCTTCTGCGGATCGGCGATGGAGCCCCGCGCCAGGAAAGCGCCGCGTAGAAAGGCAGCTCGGCAACACTCCGCCCGAGCAATGATGGAGCTGACACCACCCTCCAGCGCATAGTCCCGCGTCATTAGACCCAACTGAACCAGAACATGCTCCGCAACGGATTTCCCTTCCAGATTCAACGTATATCGGCGATGTCGTCCCAAACGCTCTGTCTGCTCCGCTACGATGCGAGGAGATACATGAAACTCATCCTGCATCAACCGCAACGCTTTACGAGCCACCGCAGCATTCTCAAAGGTGGCCATCAAAGCAATCCCCTGCCCCCCCATCAACCGAAGGCTCCCCGCCGCATGAAACAGCCCCGCCAGCTCTGCCCGACGGCAACACGAAGACTTCGGGATAACCCGCGCCAATTCATCTCGGGTCTGTTTCGAGAAGCCCTTCAAACCATCTGCCTCCTAAAAAATGGTGAGAGAAAAGACCATTCCCCAAACCACACAGAATTACGGAACCCCATCGCACCCTTTGTATGCGGGGGATTTTTCCCGTGCCCGTCCTCACCAAAAGTCCCAAAGGCCGTATCTAAACCTCGCCACTCGCAACCCGTTACCCGCTACCCAAGACCAATCTCCTGACATGATTCTCTAATTTCCCTGTATATATATAATATCCCTTGTCCTAAAAAGGAGGGTTTTACATGATCAACTTTATATGGTTCACCTTATTCGCCTTGGCCTTCTTCACAGCGGCAGCCAGGGGTCAGATGGATGGGACGACTCGGGCGCTCTTCGCCGCTGCCGAACAGACCGTCACCTTCTCACTGGGACTCATTGGTATCCTTGCCTTCTGGTCCGGCTTAATGCGGGTCGCCGATACGTCGGGGCTCACGAAAGCGCTCTCTCATAGCTTCCGCCCATTGCTCTCCCGTCTCTTTCCCAAACTGCCCCCGGACAGTCCGGCTTTGGGAGCAATCGCCCTGAGTCTGGCCGCCAATATTCTAGGATTAAGCAACGCTGCCACACCCTTGGGAATCCGAGCTATTCAAGAGATCCAAAAGACCAATCCCAAACCCGCAGAGGTTTCACCAACCATCGGCACCTACCTGGCGCTCATCATGGGCGGTTTCACCCTGGTTCCGACGACGGTTATCGCCTTTCGCGCACAAGCGGGCTCCGCCAATCCCGCCGGAATCATCGTTCCTGTCCTCCTCGCAACGCTGGCGGGTACAGCCACGGCACTGCTCTTGAACCATCTGTGGACTCGAAGGGGGAGGAAGCCTTGATACAAAATCTATCCCGTTGGATCCTGCCAGCCTTTATCCTCTTTATTTTAATCTATGGGATGGTAAAAAAGGTCAAGGTTTATGAAGTCTTCATCCAAGGCGTTGAAGACGGACTAAAGACCGGCGTCAATCTCTTCCCGTACTTGCTGGCCATCTTCACTGCTTTAGCAGTCTTCCGATCCTCCGGCGCCATGGATGGGGTGCTTCGACTCCTAACGCCCCTAGCCAATCTGCTGGGAATACCCCGTGAGATCTTTCCATTGACGATTCTTAAACCCATGTCCGGCTCGGCTGCACTTGGTTATATGGGAGAACTTATACAAAAATATGGCCCTGATTCGCTGTTGGGCCGGATGGCCTCAGCGGTTCAGGGCAGCACAGAAACGACCCTCTATGTACTCACGGTTTATCTCGGAGCCATCGGCATCCGCCGTCCCGGACACCTTTTGGCAGTGGGACTCATCGCTGACGCCGTCGCCCTATCCGTTGCTTTGCTTATGGTCTCCAGCGGATATTTTTAGGATACTCAATCATCTTCCCCGAGAAAATCGGCGACTTTCTCTTGGAAAGACCTTTTATCCGCGAACGTTTCATCCGAATCCGCAACAGGTTCTGTCGCAGAAGCTGATACAGGAGGCGAAGGAGGAGTTTTGACTGGACTATTCTCCGTCCCAGTCCGTTGCAGCTTATCCCAGGATTCTGCAGCGGTATAATTCCGATCCACCATCTCAACCATGCCTTCGATAAACTTTTTGAACTGGAATTTAAAGAGCTCCGTTTGTTGCTTCAGATTAGCCAAATGTTGAAGCTCGTTTTGAATCTCTTCACGAACACGGGCACGGATCTGCTCTGCACGGTGGTTGGCTTCTCGGATGATAAGCTCTGCTTGTCTTTGCGCGGCGCTCCTCACCTCTTCAGCGGTGGACTCCGCCAAGACCAAAGTGTTTCTTAATGTGTCTTCGGTTTGCCTGTAATGCTCCAGTTGGGATTGGAGCTGTTCTCTCTCCTCCTTGAGCTCAATATTCTCTTTGTAGAGGCGTTCAAAATCAACGGTCACATGTTCCATGAAATCTTGAACTTCCTTGGTGCGGTAACCGCGCAAACCTCGTCGAAAAACTGTTGTTTCCAGATCCACTGGAGTTAGCATGATTTAATTCCTCCCCGCCAACCTTGTCAGTAATATATCAATACGAAAGTATAGTTGCAAAGAAATGGAGCATTACGGTATTGGTACAAAGCACCATTAGAGTAATCGTAAGAAATGTCAGATCTAGCGCGCTAATACAATCTCTGTAGAACCAGACCGATGCGGCCCTTCTTGGAGTGGCCCGTCACTTCGGCGACGATGACCCGGCCCCGTCCCCTCATGGAGAGAACGTCACCGATCTTCAATGAATAATCCGGATCATGCACAGGTCGCCAATTAACCTTGAGCCGCTCACTCCGGATCTCTCGCGCCATCTTTGTGCGGGATACGCCATATCCCAAACTTGCAACAGCATCCAGTCGCAATGAAGGCACAGTGGTGCGAATCTCTTTGATCCTTTCGGGAGCGATCGCCAATTCCTCGGGATCCATGAGCTCAATTCGCACCGCAACGCGACCCACCTGTCGGAGCTCTGTCGAAACGGCAGAAGCGCTCTCCTTAGCAACGATGATCTGTGCTTCATCGGGTGTCACCAGAATATCGCCGATCTTCTCCCGGCGAAGACCCAACCCCGTGAGGGAGCCCAAAACATCTCGGTGAGAAAGTTCAGCGGGTTTCTCCGGCCGAATCCTATAAAATTCCAAAGCAGGCTCAATGGCCTCTGTCAAGTAGAATGCTGGAACCAAAGCGAACCTTTGCCGCTCCGCTCGGCGGTGACCGCCATAGGATAACGCTCGAACCTCTGGAACCAGGCGCAAAATCTCTCCAGCCATCTCCCGTAATCTCGGGTCAAAAAAATCGGTCCATACCGGTTCCGTGCGTTGAATAGCTTGTTCAGCCGCATCAAGCACCCGCGCCATCACTAAACGGTCTTCTCCCGTTAGATGTGATAATAATCGTTCCTTATCCAAACGTCCCATCCTCTCGCAACGACCCAATCAAAAAATGAACTTGAGAATACCGCGGATGATCCAAAGCAAAATCCATGCGACGACAGGAGCAATGTCATATCCTTGTTTCCGCGTATCCACCAACAATCGACATGGGCGCAAAAGAGGCTCCGTAATGAAATAAACCCAGCGGCCCACGGGATCACTGAACCGATTCCGACGCCACGATAATACAACACGGACCAGAATAAGCAGGACAACAACTCGCCAGGCAAAATTGATCAACCCGTCCACCACGGAGCTCTCCTTCCATCAATTCATCTATCAAATCGCTAGCACATTATGATATACCAGCTGCTATAACCATCATTAATATCGCATTGACCCGTGGAGTCTAATGTTCTTGTCGAGAAACAGGAACGCCCTTTATTTTTTTCCCAGTTCTCGTGAACGCTCTACCGCCGCCTCCACCGCATCGGAGATCAACGCCCGAAAGGCTCCCCGTTCAAGATGGGCCAGCGCTGCAGCGGTCGTTCCTCCAGGAGACGTCACCTGCTCTTTAAGTTTGGCCGGGTGCTCTTTGGTCTCTTGCAACATGCGTATGGAACCAAAGATCGTAGAGACGGCCATCTCTTTGGCCATATCCCTGGAAAGGCCTGCCCGGACTCCGGCTTCAATCAATGCCTCGACGAATAGAAATACATAAGCCGGACCACTTCCGCTTAGACCCGTCACCGCATCCATTAGTTGTTCCCGGATCATAACAACCTTACCCAAAGGACTGAGTAATTCATGAGCCCAACTGAGATCGTCCATAGTGGCAAAAGTTCCTCCTGCCAAAGCCGTTACGCCTTCGCCAATAAAAGCGGGCATATTGGGCATCGCACGAACCACCGGCGTTCCAGAGGGTAAACTTTCTTCGAAAGCCGCAGTCGATATCCCCGCAATCACCGATAGAAGCGGCTTCCCTTGGGGATAATCCGGGCCGATCTCCTGGAGCAAACCCGGTAACACTTGAGGCTTTACCGCGATAATTATCCCTTCAGCATGCTGAACTAATCCACGGTTATCTGAACTAAAACGAAAACCACTATCGCTTAATGACTGTTTCTTCCCGGGATCCGTATCGAAGACAATAATCTCTTCCGGTAGATAACCACCGCGAATTAGGCCACGGATAATCGCCGTACCCATGGCGCCGGTCCCGATGACTCCTAGAATCCTTCGTCCCATCGATTCACCCCCCCTATCGGCCAAAGGGTCTATCGGGGGGAATCCCCGCTCGGTCATCTCGAATCGGAACCGGGGAAGTGGGTATCGTCACTTCGATATGGGGCGGGGTAAAGAGCAGAATCGAACCACTCACTTTCCGCATCTCACCGTCCAGAGCATAGACTGCCCCTCCTACAAAATCAGCGATCCGGCGGGCCATGACTTTGTCCAATTCTTCCATATTTAAAATGACTGGCCGTTTGTTTTTAAGATGATCCACGATCGCTTGAACCTCATCGAAACTCTTGGGCTCCAGAACGACAAGTCGCACGGGTTTTTGCCCAGGCGTCTGAAGCGGAACCACCTTTGATCGTTGTTCACGACCCGTAGGCATCGGCGTAGGCTCGTCATCCACAGGATAGACCTCCTCCACCACCTCTTCCGATTCAACCCCCAAAAAATTCATGACCTTTTCCATGAAACCCTTTTTTCGTTCGGGTTGCTGTTCCCATGCCTCTTCGGGGTTCCAGTTTCTCATTTGCTCATTCCCCCTATACCAACCTTGGAATTTAGGCTTTTATCAGTCCATTTCCATCCCATTCCTCATGTGAAAGCCGTATCGTCGGCAAAGATGGCGGTACCGACGCGGACCATGGTTGCACCTTCTTCGACGGCGATTTCATAATCGTTGCTCATTCCCATAGAGAGATGTTTCCAGTCCGCGCCCATCATTGATGCCTGTTCTTGAAACAATCGAGATAATCCCCGAAAAACAGGACGGGTCTCCTCGGGTTGTTGCGTCCATGGCGCCATAGTCATCAACCCTTGGGGTTTCAGATAGGTTAAGCCACGGAGTTCATCCAGGAAATCTCCGAGTTCTCCAGGAGATATCCCATGTTTTGTCGCTTCGCCGGAGACATTGACCTCCACCAAAACGGCGATGCTCTTCCCAATTTCAGCGCCGCGTTCATTCAATGTTTCCGCCAGGCGCCAACGATCCAGCGCATGAATCATTGCGAAGTTGGGAACCGCCTGTTTAACTTTGTTGGTCTGAAGGGTTCCAATGAGATGCCAATTTACTGCAGAGGTAAAATCGCCCATTTTGCGCAGAGCTTCCAAAACTCTGTTTTCCCCAAAATCAACGACACCCGCTGCCGCAGCCTCTTGGATCACCTCCGGAGAAATCGTCTTCGTGACAGCGATCAACCTTACATCTTCAGGCCTTCTCCCTCCGCGTTCCGCCGCGGCTGCGATTCGCCTTCGAACTGTTTCGATTCTCTCCGCAACACTCAACGTTTTTACCTCCCTAGGAATAAACAACGGAAGACTTTTAAGATAATAGACGAGTGGCCAGTTCAGCCAAGTCGGAGCGTTCGCCACGGGCCAGTGTCACATGGCCGGCAATGACTTCATCTTTGAAACGTTCTGCCGCAAAAGTGAGTCCGTTGGAGTTGACATCGAGGTAAGGGTGGTCAATTTGATGCGGATCACCTGTCAAAACGATCTTCGTCCCTTCACCCACCCGCGTAATAATGGTCTTCACCTCATGGGGAGAAAGGTTTTGCGCCTCGTCAACCAGGAGAAACTGTTGGGGAATACTGCGTCCACGAACATAGGTCAACGCCTCAAGCTCTAAGAGGTTCATATCGCGCAAACTATCGACGAGGCGCTCCAGTTTGGTCTGTTTATCACGCTCCCCGAGGAGCAGTTCTAAGTTATCATAGATCGGTTGCATCCATGGTCTTAGCTTCTCTTCAACCTCTCCAGGGAGATAACCGAGATCGCGTCCCATGGGAATAATCGGTCGGGAGACCGAAAGCCGACGATATCGTTTATCCTCCATAACTTGTTGCAGACCGGCCGCCAATGCCACCAGTGTTTTGCCGGTACCCGCCTGACCAATCAGAGTGACCAACCGAATCTCTTCGTCCAAAAGGAGCTCCAAAGCAAAACGTTGCTCCTTATTGCGGGGACGAATACCGAAGATCTCATTTCCGCTGTATCGTAATGGCAATAATACTCCATTCTTCCCGACCCGAGTCAGTGCGGATTTAGAACCGCCCGCCTCATCCTCTAAGATTACCAATTGATTTGGATGGAGCTGAACTCCCTCCAAAGTCATCCGATTGTCTCGGTAAAATCCATCGATGATATCGCTGTTTACAGGAAGATGCAGTATCCCGGTATAAACCTCTTCATAAACGATCTGATCGGTCTCGTAATCCTCAGCCTCAAGACCCATGGCATCGGCCTTAATACGCATCGTGGTATCCTTCGTCACAAGAATCACCGGCTTTTCCAGCCGTTGTTTTAAGGACAATGCCACAGCCAAAATCCGATTGTCCGTTTTATGATGATCTAAGGCCGGCGGTAGAAGTCCTGTGTCCTGGCTATTAAGCTCTACACGAAGCGTACCGCCGCCATCCATCGAAACCCCTTGATCCAAATGGCCCCGCTTACGAAACTCATCCAAATACCGCGCAACCTGGCGCGCGTTCTTTCCAACCTGATCCATGCGTTTTTTATGTCCATCAATCTCTTCCACAACAGCCATTGGAATAATCACGTCATTATCTTGGAATACCAACAATGCTCGCGGTTCATGCACCAGTACACTGGTGTCCAAAATATAAGTCTTTTTCAAGCTGCTCTTGCTCCTCCTATGTCAATGGTTTACATCTTCTACCTTATGCATCGGTCCGTTTCATCGAAACCTTAGCGGTATAATACTATGGTTCCAACGTTGATACCTTTGACAACAGCCCATTGATCGTTAGCATCGACCAGAGTTACTGGAAGCTCTTTGTGACGGCGTTTATCGGGCGTTAGGACGACATAGCCATCATTTCGACGCCATAAAGCGCTTTTTGGCAAACGAACTCCTGCAGTCTTTTCTATCGTAAGCATCGCTTTCAAACGCCGTTTCTGTAACAGCTGAGGTTCCATCGCGCTTTCTTGGAAGATCCAAAATTCGCCCTTGGAGGCTGTCGATGATGAAGTGAATTTCAATTCCGCCTGGGTGCCGTCGGGTAGAAGCAACCGACATCGTTCTCCCGTTTTAGGACGGAACGGAGCTGTTTCGGGTCGAACCCATGCAACCACCGTCTCCTCCCACCCCATAATCAATTTTCCGACGGCTCGCCCTTCTTGAACCTTGCCTTCCAAAATAGGGGCGTAAGCGTGATAGCGTCGGTGAAAATCACTAGAAACCGGAAGATAGCTATCGCCGTCCAGCAATGACTCCCCCCCGTCTAGAGCGGGCCAAAAGATACCGGGTTCATCCGCCACCAAGCATGTATAGTGCTGATCCCATTCAGCATTTAACCGCTCTGCGATGGCTTGACGATATACTCCCTCTTCCTTCATCAGGTCGGTTTTGTTCTGTCTTAGTATGACGATCTCATGTTCAACCTGAATTTGACCTTCAGCATTATTCTTGTTGCGAAGATACGCCAGCTGATTTTGGCGTTCTGTTAGTTCATTATCGATACCCCGAATGCTGGTTTCTATCTTTGCTAATTGGCTGTATGCCTTCATCAAGAAGCGCCGATCCTCCATTGTGATCGTATCGGCGATTTTGGGATGGATCAGCTCCGCTAGGACGGTTCCCCGCCGGACCCGGCTTCCCGCCTTGACCGCCGGATAGATTCTCCCCGAAAAAGGAGTTGTTAACACCTTTTCCTTTCGCAAAAACAGAACTTCAACTGCGATTCGATGTTCGATAGAGCCCCAATCCGCAACAGTCCGTCGGAGAAATATTCGCTGTCCAAGAAAGATAGCGCCCTCAATAACAGCGGCGAGCAGCAGCGTTACGATGAGCAATCGAAACCAATGAAACCGAAACCCCCGCCGCCGCCTCGGAACGTGTTGGCTCTTCACGTCTCCACCTGCCTAATCTTAGCTACCGCGATTCAGCAAAACAACAATTCTGCCGAAAGCAGGCTTAACGTTATTTCTTCGCTAAATTTCCAATAATTCCTCCTGATGGAAAGCTATCGTTTTCGAAAAATCCACGACCCCATCCGACCGGCCGCCACACCCTCCCTGCGAAACGAGAAATAGTCTTCTCCACCACAGATGGTGCAGGGCGGAGCAGCATCTATCGACTCCTCGCCTAAACCAGCATTGAGCAGGAGACGTCGGTTAATCTCCGGAAGATTAAGATGGGATCCGAACGCCATCCCCGCCTCTCGGAGAACGTTTATCATCGGTTCTTCCAGATCCGAGCCCACTACATAACAGCATTCGCCCGCTGCCGGACCAATGGCCGCTAAAAGCTTCTTCGGATTCGAACCCGCACGTTCGACCAGGAGATCAATCCCCCGCAAAACAATCTGTCCGGCTGTACCCTTCCAACCCGCATGGAGGGCGGCCACCACCCGATGGATCGGATCAACCAGGAGAACCGGTACACAATCCGCATGAAAGGTCATAAGCATTATCCCAGGGGTATGGGTGGCCAAACCATCGGTCTCGGCCAATGCCGTCTCTGAAGAAAAGGCTCCTCGTCCCATTTGAGCCTTATCAATCCATGCAACGTGACATCCATGAACCTGTTCCCCGCATACCAGGGCTTCCGTCGGTAACCCCATCGTCCTAAGGAGCCTCTCCCGACGTTCCTGAACAAACCTCTCCTCATCTTGCCGGGTAAATCCGAGATTAAATCGGGAGTCCTCTCTTTGATCCGCTAAGGCCACACCATGTTCCAACCATTCCTCGCGGAGCAAGACCGAAGAAGACATGAAACGAAGTCCATTCTTAACCCTCGTTTCCCAGGCCATTACGTTTTTTCCTCCCATAATTCAATGGTTTTGGACACCAAAGATCGCGGGACATCAATGATTCGTTGGTTACGGGATCCGCGAAAAACCAACCTTGGATCCTTCTCCTTCTGGAGGTAGCGGCCATCCACTAAAATATCGGTTACCTCCAAGAGTCGCCACTGGTCTTCCTGTCCATTAGCCATCAATTCCTCCCACGTATATCCGGTATAGACCATAACATCCCATCCCCTTGCCTTTGCCATTCTGGCCAACACTTGTGCAGCTTCGGGCTGCAAAAACGGTTCACCCCCGGATAAGGTTACGCCTCGGAGTAAAGGATGGCCAGAAATTTGTTGCCAGATTGTTTCCACAGTATCGACTCGGCCCCCATTAGGATCCCAGGTATCAGGATTATGGCAGCCCAGGCAATGGTGCGGGCAACCTTGAAAAAAAACAACAGCCCGCAGTCCTGGCCCATCCACCACGCTTTCTCCCTCGATTCCTGCCCATCGCAGGTTAATCTGGGACGAAAGGCTCACCATTGAAATCCCCCATTTCAAGCCACTTCTCCACATTATCCACAAGGTTATCCACAATATCCTACGGTTTTCTGGGATAAAAACCGGGTTATCCACATTGTCCACAGATTTGTTAACATAAATTCTGTAGACTACCATTCCTTAATACAGCTGGGTTTTTCCATTTTTCCATCGATTCATCCACAGCCGAACACATGCTCGTAAACAAGATTCCAAATTTAGTGGGTTGACAAACGACAAATCAATGCCAACATGGACATGTATATGTCCATAAATATACTGTAGGGGCGACTCCAAGAGTCGCCCCTCGAAAAACATCAGCCCACAATAAACATCAGCCCCGTAATAAAACCCTTTTTAGAACCCCTCGTTCAACTGTAGGTTCGGTACCGCAGGGAGATCCAGCGGTGACGGGCCATTGCGCCTGGCCTTGATGTAACCAGCGGCAGCGATCATCGCCGCATTATCTGTACAGAGACTCATTGGAGGATAGTACACGTTCATTCCAGAAGCTTTCCCTTGAACTTCAAACCGCTCTCTTAATTCACGATTAGCAGCAACTCCTCCAGAGAGCAATACGCTGTGGACATTTCTTTCCTCAGCCGCGCGAAAGGTGCGTTCCGTCAACTGTTCCACGGCTGCCCGTTGAAAGCTGGCGGCAACATCGGCTGCCCTCAACGGTTCATTGCGTTGAGTTCCCCGATGCACCTTGTTGATGACAGCAGTCTTTAATCCGCTAAAGCTAAAATCATACGTACCCGCCAAAGCGTCTTCCCGGATAAGTTGGAGCGAAGGATCACCCTTTGTAGCCAAACGGTCAATGGCAGGGCCACCAGGATAACCCAAGCCCAGCACTCGAGCTACCTTGTCAAAGGCTTCACCGGCTGCGTCATCCCGTGTCCGTCCCAAGATTTCATAAACGCCAAAATCTTCTGCGTAAAGCAGTTCAGTATGGCCACCGGAGACCGTTAAGCAAATAAAGGGCGGTGTAATCTCCGGATGGGCTAGAAAATTGGCGGCGATATGCCCCTCGATATGATTCACCCCAATAAAGGGTTTATCCCAAGCCAGCGCCAGTCCCTTCGCTGCTGTCAAACCCACCAACAACCCTCCGATGAGACCGGGGCCATGGGTAGCCGCCACCAGATCAATGGCTTCAGGCTCTAAACGGGATTCCGTAAATGCTTGTTCCAACATGGGGAAGATGGTCTCCAAATGGCAACGGGCTGCCAACTCCGGTACAACGCCGCCAAAAGGGACATGACGTTCCAATTGAGTTGCTATCCCATTGAACATGATCTCCCGTCCCGATCGAACAATTGCAACAGCCGTCTCGTCACAAGACGATTCAACGGCCAATATCAACGGATATTCCATCGTCAAATCGGTCCTTTCCACATGATGATGGCATCTTCCATATTGTCGAGATAATATTGACGGCGAATTCCCATAGATACAAAACCCAAGCCTTTGTAGAGTTCTTGGGCTGGGATATTGGATTTGCGAACCTCAAGCGTCAGGTGGCGAACCCCTCGATGGATCGATTCTTCCGTCAATGCCTCGATCAGCCGACGTCCCACGCCTCGTCGGCGAAAGACAGGATGTACGGCGAGATTAGTGATATGTCCCTCATCCATCACTACCCACATCCCAATATATCCCCACACGCGTTCGTTCTCCCGGTAAACCAGGTAGACCGCACGCTCGTTCTCCAAAAGTTCGTGTAGAAACGACTGGCGAGACCACGGCGTGGAAAAAGAAGCCTGTTCAATCTCGAGAATCCGCTCTAAATCCGATAATTTCATGGCTTCAATCACGCGCGACCGTTCCTCCTTTCGTCCAAACGAACTTCGGCCTCAACGCGTCGAAGGTAAAGTGGTTGACAGGTCTCTGCCTCATCCTTTTGATGGATTTGCCATCGTTCCCACCCTAAACGAGCCAACCGTATACCACTGGGAACATCGTCCTCCGGCAGTCCCCATCGCACAGGAACTTCAAGTCCGGAGAGAAATTGCTCACGGTAAATCCGGGCTCCGTCACCCAAGAGGAGAACGGATTGGCCTTCATGGTTTAGATATGTACAGACATCTTCAACGGATAAAATATCCGGAGCAAGCCTTATGGATTTTTCGGGTTGAAATTGACCAACCATTGCATATACCTCGCCACGACGAGCATCGGCTAGAACTGCCACCGACCCGTCGCTGTAGGCCCCATTCTCCGCCACTGTTTCATGGGTCGGAACAGAAACCAGAGGCCGCTTCAGAGCAAAAGCCAGTGAACGGGCGAATGCCAAACCGACGCGCATCCCTGTATATGAACCCGGTCCCGTTCCAATAACGATGAGATCCAACATCGCCGGCGTCCATCCCAAGTCCTTCAATAAAACATGCAAAACACGGGGCATCTTCTCAGCGCCCCCCGGACGGATGCCAAAACGAACCTCACCCCGGGGTTTTTCGTTTTCCAATAAACCCACGACACCGAGATGGGTCGAGGTATCAATCCCTAATACGCGCATCTTCCCGCTTCAGCTCCTCACAAAGCTCCACATAGCGTTCTCCATGGGGATCAAAGGAGAGAATACGCTGATTCTCGTCCTCTCCATAGTCCATTACGATCTTTAAATACGTTGAATAATCCTGGATGACGCGTTCTCCCCATTCCACGATGACAACGGCCGCTTCCTCCACCATCTCGTCCAATCCAATAAGATCTAAGTCTTCGCCGGATTGCAGACGATACAGATCCAAATGGTACAGGGGTAATGGTCCTCGATATGAATTGACCAATGCAAAGGTCGGGCTCGATACCGCATCGTCTATGCCAAGACCCCGCGCTATTCCCCTGACCAAACAAGTCTTCCCAGCCCCAAGACCACCAGATAAAAAAATAAGATCACCCGCGCGCAAACGCTGTCCTAGGATGACCCCAAGATCTTCTGTCTTCTCCGAAGATTCTGATTGCATCTTCACACTGTTACCCCCGTTGTTCCGCAATCATCGCCATGCTTGGCATACATCCATACTCTAACCGAGCTTAAATTCGCCTATTCTCAGCTTAGCACAAACGCGGAATACCCGTCAAGAAGCCATATAAGGGGGATTTCCAAGAGAACGCATTGAATGATGACCGCTGGCGGGAATGCCCAACTCAACGAGCGCCCTTAATGAGGATTAACACCCAAAGCGTCAAGAGGTTATGAACGCCATGAGCTAGAATAACCACTGAGATGCTCCCTGTCCACCGATAGATCTCCGTCAGAATAAGTCCCATGAGGAATATGATAAAAGCTGCAGGAAACATCTCGACGTGGGCTAAGGTAAACAATGTCACAGACAACATTTCACCTACCCCATGCCCCCAGCGCTCCCGGAGCGCTGGATAGAGAAACCCTCGAAAATATATTTCCTCCCATAAAGGTCCAAAGAGACCAAGAGCAAGCAAGAGCAGACTAAAGATACCAGGCTCCCATCGACCAACCCAACGGAGAATCGGGGAGGAACCATTATTGACCAGACCCAGTTCAGCAAGGAGCCACCCTATCCATTGAGCGATAATAAATAATCCGATTCCACACAGAATGCCCATGATGCCATCCCACCAACCAAACCGCCTAAACCCTAACGATCTCCAACTTAATCCGTACTTTAATTTTATAACGCACCAAATCACTGGAATAACTACGATACATTGTATCAATACGCTAAAAATCCATCCCATGGGCGTTGAGGCACGCAACCACGGCAGCAGGAACCATACTCCAACAAATATCAGGATTAGGGAAAAACCGGTGGCGATCAGCACATCGACGATTTTCCAGGGAGTATTTTGGGTCTTGTCAGACACCGTAACCCCTCCGTTATAATACATTCCACTATTAATGTCTATCCACCGGTCCAACGGTCAAGAACCATCCCAAACCATCCACATTTTGCAATTTTAAATAATGAATTCGAATTACGAAACCATATGCCAAGAAGCAAAAAAGGGCGATTCTCTTCAATCACCCTTTGCAATCACACCATTTATTTTACCTTATTTAATCCCAAGCAAGACCCGGAAACCACCGCCCTTCTCCGGCTCTTGGACGGCGCCGAAGACCTCTTCAATCCAACGTGCTAAACTCGCTGCGCCCTGTTGCGTGCGGATGACCGCATAAAACTTGCCTCCAGGCTTTAATGCATCATAGGCCTGATCCACCAGGTCGAAAACCACACGTTTCCCTGCTCGAATCGGAGGGTTTGTCGCAATTAGGTCAAAGCTTTCACCGGCAAAAGGCCGACAGCCCTCTCCTTGCCGAACATCAACCTCAACTTGGTTTAACCTCGCATTACTCCTGGACAATTCGACAGCCCGTTCATTGGGATCCACCATGGCCACTCGAGCATTCGGCGCTTCTTTCGCCACGATAATACCGACCGGACCATATCCACAACCCAGATCGAGCATGCTTTGAACACTTTCGAGCTTTAAAGCTTCCAACAGCAATCGGGTTCCCCGGTCAATGTGTTCTTTGGAGAAAACACCCGCATCGGTCTGAAAACGGTATTCGTATCCACGCAACGTAGCCCGGATCTCCCGCAAATCGTGGGAGGACTCCGGTCGTGAGGTATAATAATGATCCGCCATCTCATCCGCCTCCAGATTAAATCCATGATATTATATGATCATCAATCCAACACACACGATCATACCATATCATATCCTGTTTTCGTTTATCAACCCAATATTCTGTTATAGGGAACAGTCGCGACTGTTCCCTATAACTGTATGTTCCCTACAACATATTTCAAATAGAAAATCCCCCTTCCCAACAGGGAAGGGGGATTTTGGAATGACGTCAGGAAAAGATCATATGATAGGCGTAATGCACGATCAGCCGAGCTTCGGCAAAACTCGCAGCAAGCAAGAAGAGGAGACCGTAGACAAAGACCTCCACATTATCTCGGTTGCCAAACTGCACCGGCCAAATCGATGAACGAATCTTTGACCATTCCGGCTTCAATAGACTGGAGCTGGAGATCCAACCCCACTTGAGGGTAGAAACAGCCAACAGCCCCAAAGCAAACCATTGCCAAAGGCCAAAACGGGCAAATGTAACTACTGCGCCGATTTGTTTAGCCCATTGCGGCGGGAAGGTATACGCATTAGTGCCTACAACAAGACCCGTAAGAAGGGTAAAGAGCCCAAAGAAGAAGTAACCCAAGGGAAACCGTTTAATACGGAAGAGATTAAGTCCAAGAATGAAGACCAGTGCGATGATGAGATTGTGAGCAAAGACCTTCAACATGACGAAGAGAACATTACCCCATACATTAAAGACCTCCATGGTATTGTGCTCCATCATAGAGAGCTTCAGTCCGGGTCCGAAATTTAGGAATCTAAACTCGGTCCCCAACCATCGAACGCCCCAATTCCCAAAGGTATCCCGAATACCGGCTATACCAAAGATCTTATCGACCATGAGGGTGTCTTTGAAGATTGGCTCTTTGATCAAAAAGAAACCGATAGCCCACGAAACACCTAGAAAAACGAACCCCCATAACAGAAAACCGCCGATTCGACGATAAACATCCTCATGGAAAAGGAGTTCGTAGGCCCACCTCAGCGGATTCCCTCTCCGCTGTTTTTTCACTACAGCCTTTCCTGTGCTCGGACTGGATTGTTTCACTATGGAACCTCCTTTTGCAGCGTATAAAACTTATACTATATAAAAATAACGACTATACTATTCTCCATGTTCCCGTATTTCCCTTCCAACCACAAAAAAAGAAGACCGGTAAGATTCACCGGTCACGCTAAAAGCTTACTCTCCATGGAAGTACGCCAAAATTAACATTCATTGGCATTCTAATCATTTATTTTTACATCGCAGACTTGATCTGACTCTTGGCCAGTTGAGTCGCTAAGCCGGTATCCAATTGTTTCGATAATTCCTTAGCCATTTCTTGGCGAAACAATGTTCCAAAATACGCTCCGCCCAATCCTTGTCCAAAAAAACCGTTCTTGGGTTCCATTGCTGAGATCATCTCATTGATCAACAGCGACTCAAACTCTTTGCATTTTTCTCTAAAGATCACCGATGAATCCGTAGGCTTTCCAATGGAAGAACTGGAGGTTGTCCCTGCAACATCAATCTTCAACTCAGTTCACCTCCAATATTCCATAGAGAGCGCCGGCTTGATCGATCGCCACCAAAATGGCGATGATTTCTTGAGGGGTAGATCCCACAGCATTTAGAGCTTGCACCACTTCCCCCACTGTGGTGCTGGCCTCCAAAGCCACCATAACTCCTTTTCTTTCCTGAATATTTACATTCTGGTTCTGGGTGACTTCTGTCGAACCCTCCGAGAAAGAGGCGGGTTGAGAGACCTCGATTTCATTCCTGACCTCCACGGTTATCGAACCATGGGTGATGGCTACCGGGGCGATCCGAACGCCGTCGCCTACGACGATAGTGCCTGTACGCTCGCTGATGACAATCTTGGCACGACCGTCGGGCGTCACGGCCAATCCTTCCAACCGTGCAATGAAGTCAACGAAGCGATCAGCCTGGTAAGACTCGGGTATGCGGATCTCGATCAAGGACATATCCGCAGCGCGGGCTGTTCCCGTGCCAAAGGTTTCATTGACGGTCTTCGCCAACCGACTTGCCGTTGTAAAGTCGGGCTTATTGAGAATGAGACGAATGATGCCATTATTCATCATCGTCACTGGGACTTCCCGTTCGATAATCGCTCCGTGGGGCATGATGGCGGTGGTGGGAACATTCTTCACCTTCTGGCTTTGTCCGCCCGCTGCATAGCCACCGACCACCAATGGTCCTTGAGCCACAGCATAGACCTTCCCATCGGCTCCTGTAAGGGGAGCCTGTAAAAGGATCCCTCCTTGAAGGCTCTTGGCATCTCCAAAGGAAGCCACTTGTACATCTAAGGTATCCCCGCTCCGTAAAAAAGGCGGAAGATTGGCCGTCAACATCACCGCAGCGATATTCCGTACCTTGAGCTGATTCTGATCCACCTGAATTCCATGGCGAGCCAGAACGTTGACGACCATCTCGATGTTGGCTAAGGCTCTATTCGTATCGCCGGTACCGTTCAAACCCACCACCAGGCCTAAACCTGTCAGTTGGTTATTTCGGACGCCTTCAATGCGCGCCACATCCTTCAGTCTCATGGTTAAGGTCTTATTGGCGTGAGCCGGAAATACCGCAATCCATCCGAGACAAGCGATTACGGCCATAACTAGCAATGCATATCGCCGATTCATCCCCATCACCTCTTTGCAGAATTACACCATGTGGATCGGATAAAACAGCTCTATCCGATAGAACAATCTTTAAAAGAGCCATCCCAAGATTCGGGTGATGACACCAGGTTTATTAAAGTCTCCACTCCCGCCTTTGCCCTTGTATTCGATATAAGCATCGGCAATATATGACGAGATAACTGAGTTATCGGGACGAACATCGTCGGGACGGATACGGCCTTGAACAAAGAGTTCTTGGTTATCCGAATTGATTCTGATCTTTTGGCGACCCTCCACCGTCAAGTTGCCATTGTCATCGATATCGGTGATTGTTACGGTCAATCGACCGCTTAGAGCGCCGGTTCGTGCGGTTTGTCCATCCCCTTGATAACTGTTTTGCACGCTGCCCTGCATATGGCGGAAGACATCCCGGAGCAATCCTGCGCCAGGTCCCATCATCGCTGTGGTTTGCTCGCTGCCGTCGGTGGATGTTTTTTGCGATGCGGTGGTTCGTTCACTAATAATAATGGTTAAAAGATCGCCGACACGAAATACCCGTTGGTTGGTGACGATAGCGCGACTGTCAGCATTCCAAAGCGAATCGGCCTGAGCGACCGTGGATAGTCCCATGATTAAAACGATACTAATCAGCGTGTATACGATTTTACCCATGATTTCTCACCTCTACCTTTCCCGTTCCGATGACCACCGCATTAATCACTTTACGACTGGTAATATTCTCTACGGGAATCATCTGACCCAACCCCCCGTCTCGAAGAGCTCTTCCCCGGACTTGGACTCGGGTTTGGCCGATATATACTTCGATTGTAATATGACTTCCCTTAAACACCTTGGGTACTATTTCCAGGTCCCTCTCCCGAAGCGGCTCGCCGCGTCGAAGACGGTATTTGGCACGCTGAGGTTCATCGGGTATTTGAAAGAGCTCATTTCCCTTCAACGCTCGTTCATCCCATTGAACGATGGTTTTATCCAATACTGCGCCCCGCTCTAGATCCGCGGGAAGAATGGGCACTCGCCCGATGGCTTGGATCCTTACTGCCATGGTCAACCGCCGCCAAAGCTTCTCTCCGGTCATCAATCGAACCATCAAGACATTGGTTCCAGGCTTCAATCCAGTCTCCATCGGTTCCACTTCGATCCGATAAGGACCGGGAGGCAACCAATATACCATACTGCTTTGATTGGGCAAGAGACTCCATTGGGTCCATTCTTGGGGAACTCTCGATGCCAAAACGCTTTGAACTTGCTCTTGAATGGCTGTTGCCGAGAGGCTTATCCCCGCGCCCACCACCTGAAAGCGGTCGGGCATCATGAGTTGAATCTCGGACCGATCCCAGCCCGCTTGGGCCAATCGATACAGAATATAGTTCTTGCTCATCCAACGAAACTGTCCCGGATCGGGTGCTTCTCCCAGTTCCACCCTTTGCAGCCTCTGAATCCGAGAGGGGTCTCCCGCAAGCCGCGCCACTTGTTGAAGTTGGATGACCCCGGGTTTAACCTCCACGCTCTCCGGTATTGTTATCTGTATATTCGGGTTATCGGCCTGCGCCGGGACGACGATGCCAAGCATTATCCCAAAGAAGATGATGCCGATCAGTCCACTCCGCACATTCCTCACCTCAGTCCATCTTATCGTCGCAGGTTATTCGCAGTCTGAAGCATCTCGTCCGCCGCCTGAATCGCTTTGGAATTGATCTCATAGGCGCGTTGAGCCACGATCATATTGACCATCTCTTCAATGACTTTGACGTTGGAGATCTCCAAAAAACCTTGGCCGATGGTACCTAATCCGTCGGTTCCAGGATTACCTGCGACCGCTTCGCCGGAAGCAGCAGAGTTTCGATAGGAATTCCCTCCGATATTGATCAATCCAGCGGGATTTAGGAAACGGGCCAACTCGAGACGGCCGATCTCTTGGGGATCCGTCTCGCCGGCAACTGTCACACTGATGGTTCCGTCGGAACCAAAGTTGATAGAATCCGCGTTATCCGGTAGAGTGACCTCGGGTTGTATCACATAACCTTGGGACGTCACCAAGCGTCCTTCCCCATCGATCTTTAAGGCTCCATCGCGCGTATAAGCCGTGGTGCCATCGGGCAATTGAATTTGAAAGAAGCCGTCCCCTTGAATAACAACGTCCAAAGGATTTCCCGTATTGGTAAAATCGCCCTGGGAAAAGATTTTGGTCGTCGAGACAGATTTCACGCCATGCCCCACTTGAAATCCGGTAGGAACATTAGCTCCCTGAGCCGAAGGAGCCCCAGCCGTCCGAATGGTTTGGTATAATAAGTCTTCGAACTCCAAACGCATCTTTTTAAAACCATTGGTGTTAACATTGGCCAAGTTATTGGAGATGGTATCGATATTCATCTGTTGCGCCATCATTCCCGAACCTGCCGTCCATAGCGCTCGCATCATCTCGTCATCATCCTCCTTGTATTCCCGCTCTGTCCACTGAATGAACTATGGTTTAAGCTTATGAATTAAAAACAAAACGCCACCCATTATTTTCAGGGTGGCAAAGAACACTACGCCCTTCTCATGCGCAGTCAATCCTCACTGGGTCATCTCAATCGTTCGATGACCCGCGGCTTCCGCAAGCGGTCCAGCCGTTCACACCCTGATTTATAACACTTCGCTCTTCATACCTATTACTTCACTTAGACCCGTCCTATTACTTCACTTTACTTCACTTAGACCCGTCCAACTTCCCCGACCGCTTTCTCCAATGCTGTTTCATGGATGGCTAAAACCCTTTGTGCCGCCTCATAGCTCCTGGAGACTTCGATCATTCGAACCATCTCGAGAACAGCATTGACATTGGAGCGTTCCAATACCCCTTGATGGACTCGGCAGTTCTCAACAGGAACCCATGCTCCCTCCGTCCGAAAGAGGTTGACCCCTTCCTTAATCAACGGAGCGTTGGCTTCTGGCTTGACGATGCGAAGCCGATCCACTACGACTCCCTCGCTTACTACTTCTCCATTGGGACGAATCTCAACATTCGCACCGACGAGCACGATAGGACCGTTATCGCCCAGGACGTGTTGTCCTTGACTTGTTACCAAGAACCCTTGTCCATCCCGGGTAAGACTGCCATTTCTCGTTAATCGCTCGCCTTGAGCAGTCTCCACCACTAGGAAACCCTCTCCCTCTATGGCCAGGTCCAACGGATTCCCCGTCTCTTCAAAAATACCTGCGGTAAAGTCTGTGAGCGTTACTGTTCCCGCAACGCCATGACCGACGGTACCCACGGGCTGACGTTGGTTGCCAGTAACTGCATAGAGAAGATGTTCATTAAAGGATTGGATGGATAAGGCTTGATCCCGCTTATATCCTGTTGTTCCCACGTTAGCCAGGTTGTTGGCGATGGCTTCTTGACGTTCCCATTGAAGCGCCAAACCCGTTGCAGCAGTATATAGTCCTCGAATCATACTCTCACCTCCTTTACTAAATTAGTGCGGGTTACGGGTAGCGAGTTACGAGTGAAACTGGTTTAACTTACCAAAGGATATGAAAAACAAAAAACAGCAGAGAGGTCTCCGCTGTTTCGTCGCCGTTTTATCCCTTCTCGCTAAACCGATCGACTGCCGACGATCAGGTTGGCGCGAGGCCCATCAAGGCTTTCAAGGATTTTTCCGGTTCCGAGAACGACACAGGATAGCGGGTCCTCCGCTAAATGTATCGGTATCCCGGTCTCTTCACTTAATAGTCTTGTGAAGCCATGGAGCAAAGATCCTCCACCCGTCATCACAATTCCTTTATCCACAATATCCGAGGCCAGCTCAGGAGGGGTACGTTCCAGAACGGACTTCACGCCATCGATAATGGCTGTAATCGGTTCGGAAAGCGCCTGGAAGGAATCGGCGGAAGTAAACTTGATGGTTCGGGGCAACCCGGTAACCAAATCTCTTCCACGAATCTCCATCGTCTTTCCCTCGCCTTCGGGATAAGCCGAACCGATCTGGATCTTGATGTCCTCAGCTGTTCGTTCTCCGATCATCAGGTTGTACATTTTTTTAATATAGCGGATGATCGCCTCGTCAAACTTGTCGCCACCGACTCGCAGCGATTCGCTGACCACGATCCCGCCTAGAGAGATAATGGCGATATCAGAAGTTCCACCGCCAATATCCACCACCATGTTGCCGCTGGCCTCATAGATATTGAGACCCGCTCCAATCGCAGCGGCCATTGGTTCTTCAATTAACGAAGTGTGTTTGGCTCCGGCTTGCATGGCCGCCTCTAAGACCGCACGCTTTTCTACACTGGTCACGCCGGAGGGAACACAGACCACGACTTGCGGCCGGAATAAACGGGGTTTCGGGCACACCCGTTCGATGAAATATTTCAACATCGACTCCGTTACGTCATAGTCGGCAATAACTCCGTCTTTCAGGGGGCGAACAGCCACAATGTTTCCCGGGGTCCGTCCAATCATTCGCCGAGCTTCTTCGCCAACTGCAAGAATCCGGTTGGTTTCCTTGTCAAGCGCTACGACGGAGGGCTCACGGATAAGAATGCCTTTACCCCGCACATAAACGAGGACGCTGGCCGTGCCCAGATCGATTCCGATCTCAGTGGAGAGATTGAACATTTAAGTTTTCGCCCTCCTCATATCGAAACAGTTGTCGCAAATATTTTCCATTTAATGTACTTCTATGCTTTTTTTGAATATCCTCCTTTTTTCACGATCCTTTCGATTTTTGTCTGGTACTTCTTGCGTGTCGCCTCGCCACCGCGCAGATGGCGCTCGGCCTTATTGTTGTCCAGGATGCGTTTGACCTCTCGAGCTAACCCCCGATTGATGCGGGGCAATCGTTCCGTTACGTCCTTATGAACCGTACTCTTGCTAACGCCAAAGAACTTCGCGGCCTGGCGGACGGTGGCCTTCCGTTCCGCAATATACGAGCTGAGGTCTAACACCCGCTTCTGGATATAGTCTTTCACTTCCCCCCCACCCTCTCCACGAAATGTCATTACATCTATATGGCTTGGGCAGGGGGAATATGACCACGCTTGTCAAGTGTTAAGCATTAAGTACTCAAAAAACTATCGACCGAGCCCGGCGATGACTCCTGTGGGATCAACCGGACTCCCTTTGAGGTAAACGCTGAAATGAATCCCAGGATGAGCGACGCATGTCTGTGAGGAGCTTTGACCTAAAACGGTTCCACGCTCCACCTTTTGCCCGGGATTGACCAGGACGCCTTGAATATGGCCATAACGCGTCTCCCAACCATTGCCATGTTCAATAACGATCAGCGTCCCCAATCCGGCTTGGCTGCGAATGGAGGTTACGATCCCCTCAGCGGCAGCCAGGACATTGCTTCCCTCGGCCACTAGAAGATCGATACCGTCATGGTAACGCCATTCATCGCTAACACGTACCCATCCCAGTTTTTGAACGATGTTCCCCAATGCAGGACGGCTGAATTGCGCCGGAGAAAAGTTGTTTTGCGAAGCCGACTGTTCCTCCGAAAGCTCCTTGAGCCTATTCTTCAATGTCGACACCTCGTTCTCCAAACGGGAAAGGGCGGTCACCTCCGCCTCCGTCGGAGACGCTTGGCCGGTTTGGTGACGCACAGGCATGGCCAGTCTTGGAGTGGATAGACGTTGAGTGCTATAACCCCATGCGATCAACACCACCGCCGCCACGGATAGAATATAGGGCATGCGCCGCCAGGTTATTTTCCGGGAGATATTTCGGCCAAAAGACGTCAACGACCGCCGAAAACGCAAAGCCGCCCTTTGCCAACCCACACGAACCCGAAGACCCCGTCGATGCCAATTGCCATTTGTCGTCATGATCAAAATCACCTCATGGGATAGGCTTCCCATAAGAGAAAAATTTATCCAAACTCTAAGTCCGTGCATAAGAAAAACGCCTTGCGGCGTCCTTTCGAAAACAGGATAAAGGCTTTGATTATTTAACCACGAAGACACGAAGTACACGAAGAAACCAAATTAATTTAGTTATATGAGTTAGAAGTCGGAATTCAGAATTCAGGAGTCAGAACGATTGAGAAGGC
>OBJA01000563.1_pt1 | contig 31056 bp, 30 predicted proteins | sample 1519751 | NCBI WGS metagenome assembly OBJA01 (sample SAMEA3881238, study PRJEB22517) | soil metagenome | biome: lake sediment; feature: soda lake sediment; material: sediment, water from around vicinity | place: India | collected 2013-12-23 | depth 3 m
TGGCCTGTGTGGGAGGCGGAAGCAATGCTGCCGGGGCTTTTTACCACTACCTGAACGATGAGCAGGTGGAACTGATTGGCGTGGAAGCTGCCGGCAAAGGGGTTGATACAAACCAGACCGCAGCCACCCTGTTTGTGGGATCACCCGGTGTGCTTCATGCCAGCCGGACCATGCTGATGCAAAACAGCGACGGGCAGATAACCGAACCCTATTCCATTTCGGCAGGACTCGACTATCCGGGAATCGGGCCGCTCCATGCCCACCTCTTCAAAACAGGCAGGGCCAGATTTCTGGCAGCTACCGATGAGGAAGTACTGAAAGCCGCTCTGCTGTTAACACAAAAGGAAGGAATCATCCCGGCACTCGAATCGGCTCATGCACTGGCGGCATTGGAAACACTTAAACTAAAACCCGAAGATGTAAATGTTGTAAACCTGTCGGGCAGCGGCAACAAAGATATGGAAACCTACCTCGACCATTTCGGCTATTAATTGATGGCATACCTGCCATGGCCCTGGGAATTGCAAGGAACAGCAGTTAATAAGGCAGATCATTTAACAGGAAAATTGAATATCAGAATTATGAAAAACAGAATCAATCAGCTTTTCGAAACCGGGAAGAACGATTTATTGTCGGTATATTTTACTGCCGGCTTCCCCCGTCTTAACGACACTGTGAAAATCATCAGACTCCTTGCCCAAAATGGGGTTGATCTTATTGAAATCGGAATTCCCTTTTCTGACCCCACAGCCGATGGACCAACAATTCAACGCAGCAGTGAACGGGCTCTTAAAAACGGGATGTCGCTTCACCTGCTTTTTTCCCAGCTTGAAGAAATCAGGCAATCGGTGCAGATACCACTAATCCTGATGGGCTATTTTAACCCGGTTATGCAGTTTGGAGTACCTGAGTTCTGTGAAAGATGCAGTCGAACAGGAATCGATGGTGTTATTCTTCCCGACCTGCCGCTTGAAGAATACAACCAACAGTACCGGGTGCACTTCCAGAAGCACAACCTGCACAACATCCTGCTGATTACACCCCAAACACCGGATGAACGCATACGTGAAATCGATGAGGCATCCGATGGGTTTGTTTATATGGTTTCATCGGCATCCACAACAGGGGCAGGAAAAAAAACCGGGGATTTTCACCAGGATTACTTTGAAAGGATCCGGCAGATGAACTTAAAAAACCCGCGTCTCATAGGATTTGGTATTTCCGACAATGCAACCTTTTCAAATGCATGCAAATACGCCCGGGGAGCAATAATCGGAAGTGCATTTATTTCATCGTTTCACGATACTGAGGAACCTGAAAAAACAATACCCCAATTTATTGAAAAAATTAGAAAAAAAAATTAAATCTTTTTCTTACATATATTTTAAAACTCAGAAATTCAAACCGATAAAATTCATTGCAATTCAAACCATCGTTAAGAAGTGTTAAACCATATTTTACAACATGTTGTTATTAAAATATTACTTATATCTTAAACACGATTTGTAAACCTTAAAATTCCAGGTTATGCTCGATTACGCAAAAATAATTTTACCCAGTGTTAGCTTTAGTGAAGAACTTTTTAAAAAAGAACTCACAAAATGCATAAAATGGGTGGAAGCTGAAGAAGTGCAGGAATTGCACGACTGGTGTTATAAAAATTTTAAAAATAAGTATGCCGATGTGCTCGATGAAGTTTTTTCATATGTAGCGGCATAATTAAAAAATGGGGGACTTCGATCCCCTTTTTTTTTTGAACATCCCGTTTTTTATATTCCAGGCATACAAACCTTTCCCATATTCTGGTTCAGAAAATATATAATTGCAGAATTTGTTTTATAATAAACTGATGATGCCACCGGTTCTCTGAATACCGATACCGAAATCAAGTCTCAGAATTATCCCTTAGGGCTAAGAGTAACAAGGGGGACAATCATTTCTTCGAGCGAAATTCCACCATGCTGGAAAGTATCCTTGTAATAATTGGCGTAATAATTATAATTATTGGGATAGGCAAAAAAGTCGCTGTTGTGGGCAAAGATATAACTGGTACTGACGTTTCGCGAAGGCAGGTACGCCATACGGGGGTCACGCACTTCAAATACATTCTTCGATTTGTAATTTAAATTCCTGCCAAGCTTGTAACGAAGATTTGTGTTTGTTTCCCGGTCACCAATTACTTTAATGGGGTTATCAACCCGAATGGCTCCATGATCGGTAGTAACTACCATCTTTACATTATGCTCGGCCAGGTTGCGTATAAGTTCCCGTAACGAGGAATGGTTGAACCAGCTCAGAGTCAGTGACCGGTAAGCATTCTCATCGTTTGCCAGCTCCCGGATCATATCCATTTCGGTGCGGGCATGCGAGATCATATCAACAAAATTAAATACAAGTACCGATAAATCGTTTTCAAGGATATTCTTAAGGCTGTCTGCTGTCTGCCGTTCTCGCCTGACTCCGGAAATCTTTTCAAACCACACTTTTTCCTTCCTCCGGTGCCGTTCCATCTGTTTGCGCAGCAGCTGCTCCTCGTGTGGGTTTTTATTCCCTTCATTATCGTCGTCTTCCCATAATTCGGGATAAAGTTTCTCGATTTCCGATGGAAGTAACCCTGAGAACATTGCATTTCGAGCATACATGGTGGCTGTTGGCAGAATGCTCAGATAAAGCATATCGCTGTCAATTTTGAAATAATCTTCAAACACCGGGCTGATTGTTCGCCACTGATCGAAACGAAGATTATCAATAACAAGTACAAACACCTTTTCTCCGGCATCTAGAAGGGGAAATACAGTGTGCTGGAATATATCATGCGACAGCATAGGTCTTTCACCACGATCCTTGTTCAGCCATCCAAGGTAATTATCCTTAATGAACCTGAAAAATGCTTTGTTGGCATCATCTTTCTGCAGGGCCAATATCTGATCCATAGCTGCATCTTCAGAGGCCCCCAGTTCAATTTCCCAAAAAACCAATTTTTTATATATATCGAGCCATTCATCGAAGTTTAGCCGGTCGTTAAGGCGCATGCCTATCTGGGAAAACTGCATCTGGTAGGCAGAAGTGGTTTGCTGGGTAACCAGGCGTTTCTGATCGATATTCTTTTTAAGTGTCAGCAGGATCTGTTTTGGATTGACCGGTTTGATAAGATAATCGGCAATTTTTGAGCCGATTGCCTCGTCCATTATGTTTTCTTCCTCACTTTTGGTAATCATTACAACCGGTATGTTGGGAGAGTGGGTTTTCAGCCGGGTCAGGGTTTCCAGCCCGGTCATGCCGGGCATGTTCTCATCCAAAAATACTATGTCAAAAAAATGCTTTTTTACCTTTTCTACAGCATCGAGCCCATTATTGGCTGTTTCAACTTCGTAATCTTTATTTTCTAAAAAAATGATGTGTGCACGCAGTAAATCGATTTCATCATCCACCCATAATATTCTTGGTTTTCTCATGCGCAATTCCGGTATTTTGATTAAAGGTAAAGTTACGAACAAAAAATTTGCCTGCCCCCGGCTTAACAATCTTTAACCCCTTATTGGTTCAGGTAAATTTGTTTGTAAAAATCCATGTAATCCGTAATGTTTTTTTCTTTCAGGAATACATTGAAGTTTCCGGTGGTTATAAGAAAATTCCTGTAATTGGCATTTCCCAGAGGCTCAAACAACGAACGGTTCTGCACTACCATCCGCGAATAGCGGGCAGCAGTTTCCCTGTCGGGCAGTCCGCCAATGATTACTGCATTTCGGAATTCATCAACAGGCGATTCACTGATAGTAAGCCGGACATCAGTATCAGTGCTGTTAAAGGCTTCGATGCCTTTAATAAATGCATCCTTATCGACACCTTCAGCAGGTATCACAAACACAAAAAGATGGGCCTCATCAACATCAGTACTATAAGGTCCGGTGTAAGCTGCAGGAGCTTGCCCGGGATCTTGTAATGCATCATGCTCTTCAGCCACAGGCTGTTGAACGGCACCCGCAGCAGGTGTGGCTGGCTGCTGTACCGATCCGCTCTGAATGTAATGGGTACGGAAAAACCCTATGTAGTCTTCTACTTTATCCTCTTCAACAAGTTTTTGCAGATTCTCAGCTGTTACCAGAAAATTCCGGTAGGTGGTTTGTCCCAGCGGTTCAAACAAGCTACGGGTAATGACCACCTGGCGGAAATACGACATGGCCTCGTTTAAAGACGGTATTCCGGTTACCACAAGCAACTGATAATCGCCTGCCTGTTTTATCTCTGTTGACAGATTCCAGTTCCTGTATTCATCGGAGTTAAACTGGGCAAAGCCTGTGAGCATCTGCCGCATTGACATTCGGGGATCTTTAACTGCCAGCACAAAACTTTGCGCTGAATTGATTCCCGTTGAAAACATTGCATCTGATGCTCCTGTATCCACTACCCGGAATTCGCCCCGCTCCCGAAGCATCTGTTCCTCTTCCCGTGCTTTTGCCATAAGTTCCTCAGGAGAGAAATCGAGTTCTTCACTATCAAAGTCCGATTTAATATACCTGCTGTAGTTTTTGACAAAAAACTTAAGATAATCGGCTACCGATTTTTCCGACAGTATTTGACGGTAATTGGCCGATGAAATGGCGAAATTAACATAATCAACATCAGAAAGCGACTGGAAGACAGGAGCTCTTCTGATAATTGAACGGTGATAAATAACCCCATCTTCTTTATTGTTTAACGACCTGACTACAACCAGGTTCATCTTTTCGTTAAGCGACTCGGTTTCAATGTCAAAATCAATTTTGGTATAATGGTCGATGTTGTAATTGGCTATATCGAATTTAAGCCGGTTCAGATCAATACTGGCTGAACCCGGATAGGCAATAACAAAATAATGGAGCAAGTCGTCGTCGTATGAGAATCTTCCTCCAAATTCATCGTTTACAGCATTTACAGACCGTAACAGTTCTTCGTTTTGAATTTCCTCATTTATATAACCCATATCCACCAGTTTCTGGTAATCGGCCAGTGTACTGTCCTGTATGAGAGTAAGAATTTCAGTTGCGAGTGGCGTGGGTTCAGCTTTTGGCCATTTGCTGATATAATCTCTCAGCAACATTTCAAAACTATGAATATCGGTTTGAGTACCCCTGGCCACTGTTTCCATAAAATCGATTTTGGGAACCAGTAAACTATCGGGTTGCATTGCTTTTACCGCGTTGGCAAGGGTAATAACGTTGCGGTAATTGCCGTATCTGTAATTAATGAAGGTTTCTTCGTACAACCGGTTCATGCTGTCTTTGCGGGCTTCCATCTCCACAAAGAAATTTGGATTTGCCAGATACTGCGCATACTTACTGTCAGGAAACCCGGATATAATAATTTGCTTGTAATAATTCGATTTTTGAGTATCACCCATGAGTTCATACAGATCGTACAAATCAAAATATGCTGAGAGCTGGTATATATTGTCAGGGTATCGTTTGTTCAGCTCTTCAAAGGCCTCAGCTGAGCGTTCGTAATTCGAAAACTCCGATTTATAGATTTTACCGGCATTGTATAAAGCATCCCTGATCCGGTAGTGCGATAAAGCCATCAATGAATCGGTCAGGGGCAAGTCCTGTGTATAAAATGATTTTTGGAGCGGGTCTGCCACCCGAACAACCATTTGTGAAGAATCAACTGCCTGAGACATGTCAGCCATTTCATCAATTGAAACTGTACTTTTATTGGAACGTCTCCAGTTATCTTCCAGCCTTCGTTGACCCCATCTCTGCTGAAACGTAACATTTCCATAGGCAACCGTCTGGGGATTATAAAAATACCATCCTCCGCCGCCACCTTCCGAGGTTCCCATACCCATCCGGTAACGGTTTGAACGATAGTAGCTCTGATCGCGTTGCCCCTGCATTGCCAGGTTTTCAATATTTCGTTGACGCTCCTGCTCTTCCCTCATCAACCGGGCAATCAAAGCCTCCCGCTCAACTTCGGGCATGCGGGCAACTTGCTGCAAGCTATCTTCCCGTTCAACCATCAATATATTATCCACCAGATTAGTAAGGCTTCTGTATTGTTCCGAGAGGCTGTTATAATTTGAATAGCTGTTATCAATAATTATCATTGCACTGTCGTAATAAGCCTGGGCTCCCCGATAATTCTGGATATCAAAATATATATCGCCCAGTGTAACAGCTGATAAAGCTCTCTGAAACTGATTATTAAAGCTGCTGGCAACTGAACTGCGGTAGTTACTGATGGCGTCATCACGATTGCCTTCCTTAAAATATATATTTCCAAGAGCATAATAGATCTGGTCGCGAAACTCGACGTTCTTTTTATCCCGCAACATTTTCCGAAGCTCCTTTTTAGACTTTTCAGCGTCGTCATCTGCTGAAAAAATACCAGCAGCATTAATTTTTGCATTAAAGGCCATCCTGTAATCGGGATTCATACGCGTAACCTTTTTGTATGCACCCGCAGCCAGCATGGGCTGTCCCAACGCTGCATAAAGCTGAGCTTCGATATACTGCAACCGGGCTTTTTGTTTTTTCCAGGTGGTTTTACTTAAAGCAATGTCAATAAACTTGATGGCTTCGGCGTATTCCTGCTGCCTGATATAGAAAAAGGCTGTAGCCTCTGCCAGATCACGTTCCAGCTTTCGTGGAAAATCCGTATCGTTCTGTACAGCCTGGATAACCTCAGCAGCTTCAGCAAACCGTTCCAATTCTGTGTAACTTCGTATCAACCAGATCTGGGCTTCATGCCGTGCATCTCCGTCAGGATATTTTCTTAAAATGTATGAAAGATTATCGATGGCCAACATAAAATTATGCTGATAATACCATGCTTTTCCCATCAACAGGTAACTGTCATCAACCCAGGGATTGAATTCTTCCCTTGATGCAAATTCCTGATACCTGCGTGTACGCCGTCGTTTACGCTTTGGTTTTTCTGTGATGCTATGAATTTCGATCAGTTTTGATGCTTTTAAAATGGCATTGTCCATATCGGACTTAACCATTCCTGCTGCCGATGGGTCACTCTCTTTATAGACAGGAAGCAACCTTGTATAATCATCTTCTATATTTTCCTGTACCCTGGTCTCCCCTGACTTAAAGCTTTCATTGGCATTGAAATAGATGTTATACTGCGATGTGACATTATGATATACACGCGAAACAAAGGTGTTCTTTTGGGTAGAACACCCCTGAAAAAGTGGAAAGAGCAGCAACAGCCCGGCTATATGTAGAAAATATCGCTTCAAAAACAACTTTAAAAGGCTTTAGGAATAAACTCCCATTTTGGTATAATATTGTCACATAATCGAATTTTTATTCGTACGACAACTCCTGCAAAAATAATAATTTTTATTGCTGGCAATTATACCCCTCCTGACGGCTGCAAAACTGCCCGCCAACCTTGAACCCACATTTGTCAAAGCTGAAATAAAGAAAGAAGGAACCATTAGCAAAAAAACCCCGGAAATATTATTTTCTTGTTATCTTAACCTTCTTTGTAGGAGCCCGTTGAATGTTTCTCAGGTGCAGCTGATGGGTCAGGCTTTTGGCCACATCGGCAAATGCCATTCCTGTAATTGAATCAACGTCCGATGCAGTAGGTATGCCTTCATCTCCTCCTTCACGGATTCCCTGAACAATGGGAATCTGACCCAGAAGCTTTAACCCGAGCCTTTCAGCAAGTACTTTGCCCCCATCCTTTCCAAATATATAATACCTGTTATCGGGGAGTTCGGCAGGAGTAAACCACGACATATTTTCAACAAGCCCCAATACAGGGACATCAACCGACTTACTTTGAAACATGCTGACACCCCTGATAACATCGGCAAGAGCCACTTCCTGGGGCGTAGTGACAATTACTGCCCCGGTAACGGGGAGTGTTTGCACCATGGTCAGGTGAATGTCACTGGTTCCCGGGGGGAGGTCGATGAGCATATAATCAAGCTCACCCCATAAAGCATCCATTATCAGTTGTTTTAATGCGTTTGATGCCATGGGCCCACGCCATATGATAGCGTTCGCGGGTTCCACAAAAAATCCTATCGAAAGAAATTTGACTCCGAACTTTTCTACCGGAACTATCATATCCCTACCGTCGACCTTTTCACCTAACGGCCTGGTGCTTTCAGAACCAAACATCTTGGGAATGGAAGGTCCAAAAATATCGGCATCAATCAAGCCAACACGTGCTCCCGAATTGGCAAGAGCAACCGCAAGGTTGACAGCAACTGTTGATTTACCCACTCCGCCTTTTCCCGATGCTATTGCCACAATATTTTTAACTCCCGGCAATACGGGTCGTTCCATATCGTGCATAAACTTAACAGTAATGTTGTTTTCGATCTCGATCTGGTCGCCCAGGTAGTTTTTAATTGCCTCCTCACATGCAAGCACCAGGTTCTCAATATCCGGATCATTGCTTTTCTGAAAAACAAGAGAAAAACTTACCCGCTGGCCTGCAATTCGTATCTCCTGAACCATATCCATAGATACCACATCTTCATTACTTCCAGGATATTTTACTGCTCTCAGGGCATCTGTAACATCTTTCGGTACAATGAGCCTGCGTGGAATATTCATATTGTATTTGATTTAAAATATAGTACAAAACTAAAAAATATCTTTTGGTATTTTTAATTTTCATAAAATCTTAGTTCATTGCACTGCTTAATCAAGTTTTAATATAAATTCAAAAAACCCATTAATGCTGACAATAAATCATATGGTATAAGCTTTGTAACAATGTTCGATATAAAAAGAAATAATGAAATGACAGATAACCGGTTTGATAAATATTTTTCCGAAGCATCGCTTTGGGATAAAATTAAAAAGTTTTCAAAAGCGGCGGGCGTTAAAGTGGTTTATGCTGCATTACTGTTGTTTTATATAATGAACGACAAGAATGTGGGAATAAAAACCAAGATATCGATTGCTGCAGCATTGGGATATTTTATTTTGCCCACCGATGCCATATTCGATTTAACACCCCTTATCGGATATACCGACGATCTGGGGGTATTGATATTTGTTCTCACCCAGGTGACTTCAAACATCACCCCTGAGATAAAGGAAAATGCGCGGAAAAAACTGAGTGACTGGTTTGGTAAAATAAACCCACAAGAGTTGCAGGAACTCGAGAATAGCTTCACATAACGGGTAACAGCAGCACGCCCGCCTGTTTTTCTTTTACCTTTGCACCCAAAAACCTTTTCAATGATTGAATTTTCATTGCTTCAATGGATAGTGCTGTTTCTTTGTGCCATGCTGATGGGCATGTCGAAAGTGGGCATCCCCGGTATTTCGCTCTTTGTTGTTCCTGTTCTGGCCCTGATATTTGGAGGCAAGGCTTCCACGGGAATATTGTTGCCAATACTCATGATGGCCGATTGGTTTGCTGTAATGTGGTACCACCGGCACGCAAAATGGAATTATCTTTGGAAACTGCTGCCATGGGCCATTGCAGGAATAGCAATTGCCTTATGGGTAGGTGAAGTGGTCGACGACAATTGGTTTAAGAACATTATAGCCATCATGGTATTCGTCTGCATTGGTTTGCTGCTATTGAAAGATCGCAAATCGGGAGGCAACTATTTTCCCGACACCTGGTGGTTTGCTGCAGCAATGGGGGTTTTAGGCGGTTTTGCAACAATGATCGGCAATGTTGCAGGCCCTATATTTGCCATTTACCTGCTGGCAATGCATTTGCCAAAAAATAATTTCATCGGCACTGGGGCATGGTTCTACCTGATAATAAATACAATTAAATTTCCATTGCATATTTTTATCTGGGAAACTATAACCTGGCAAACATTAAAGCTCGACATCACCCTGTTCCCGGGGATTGCCGCGGGCGCATTCCTTGGAATATGGCTTGTGAAAAAAATCCCTGAACAAACCTACCGGTCGTTTGTGATTATTATAACGGCTTTGTCAGCATTTCTTCTTTTGATTTGATTCCAAGATCGTAAAAATGATGACGGGTTTTGCTAACTTTGCATGTTAGCTTTCAAAACCATTAATCTAAAAGTTTCCGAGGTACATGGAGCCACTTATAAACTATTTCATTGACATACATGCAAAGAATATTCTGGATGTAGGAACCGGAGAAGGTGGTTTTATTCCGGTATTGCTGCAGACTTTTCCCGGAGCCACTCTTACCGGCATCGATCCCAATGCCCAATCGCTCGGGGCTGCCAGGCAGAAATTCCCCGGTATACGTTTCCTTGAAATGGAGGCTGAAAAACTGCTTTTCGATGACAATCAGTTTGATGTGGTTAGCATATCGATGGCCCTGCACCATCTGCCCAAAATTAAAAAAGCACTGAAGGAAATAAAAAGGGTTGTAAAACCCGGAGGTTATATTATAATAAACGAACCCATCAGCGATCATCTCAATTCAGCCCAGGAAGTGCAAAAGATGTATCATCATTTCCGCAGCCGCATCGACCGCCTTTTGGGAACATTCCATCGGAATACATTCACCAGCAAGGCAATCCTGCAGATGTTAAAAACAGCCGATCTGCCGGTTCAGTTCTATTTCGAGCAACGAAATAACGCACATACCACCCAGGGTAACGGAGAGCTGGAATTAAGGGTGGAAAAAATGAAGGAGATGCTTGAGAAAATTAAAGGTTTTCCCGATTACAGTCAAATGCTGCCCCAGGTCGAAGAATTCAGGAATAGCGTAAAAAAAACAGGTTTTCAGCAAGCAACCAATCTGGTGATTGTTATCCGCAAAATTATGCTTCCTCACTATAAATAAACCATGCTTCTTAGCCTCTTAAGGCTTCAGCCCCGCTTACGATCTCTAAAATCTCGTTTGTAATTGAAGCTTGCCGCACCTTGTTGTACTGAAGGTTAAGGTCTTTAAGCAGATCGGTGGCATTATCAGTAGCCTGATGCATGGCAGTCATTCGGGCACCGTGTTCAGCAGCATGCGAATCCAGCAGCGCCTTGTAAAACTGGATCTTTAAACTCCGGGGTATAATCTCCCGGATAATGTATTCTTTTGAAGGCTCAAAAATATAATCGTAATACTGGGCATTCCCCTTTTCATGCTGAATATCTACCGGAAGGAACTGCTCTGTGACATTTAACTGGGTTGCGGCATTTAAAAATTGGTTGTAAACCAGCACAATGCGGTCGTATTCACCGGCAGTAAATTTATGCATAATCGCTTCTGCCAGTTGGCTCACGTGATCGAAATCAAGGGTATTGAACAATTCGTGATGACTTTCAACAACCTTCATTCCCCGGATCTTTACCTGCCTTTCACCCTGTTTGCCGATGCATATAAATTCGACCTCTCCCAACTGATTTTGAAGGCTGTACTTTGTATGGACCAGTTCAACAGCTTTTTTGGCAATGTTCAGGTTAAAACCGCCACAAAGGCCCCGGTTTGATGACAGCAATACGATCAAAATCTTTTCAGGTTCACGCTCCACTGTATACACCGATTCGCCAACATCATCCTGCAGGCTTGAACTAATTGAAACAAGGATGTGATGCAGCTTATCGGCGTAAGGCCGGATCTGCAGTATGGCATCCTGCGCCTTCTTGAGTTTGGCTGCTGAAACCATTTTCATTGCACTTGTTACCTGCCGTGTTGTTTTTATGGAGGCAATGCGTGTGCGTATTTCTTTTAGACCTGCCATATTTCAAATTCCTGTTTTCACAATATGAATCGTACTGCCGGTATTTTCATAAAACACCTTGTTAAACTTTAACTGCTTGCTGAAACCTGGCAGACACAATCCGGGCCACATCCATTATTGCTTTTTCAGCTTGTTCATCAAGATTTCCCTGTTTAATGGTATCAAGAACATCGCGGTGCTCCATTTCCATCAATTCAAGAAATCCGGCTTCAAATTCCTTTACTTTATCTACCGGAACCCTCCTTAACAGTTCTTTTACACCGCAATATATAATGGCTACCTGATGCTCGACCTTCATTGGGGTATACTGGTTCTGCTTCAAAATCTCCATGTTCTTTCTTCCCTTATCGAGCACACTCATGGTTGCTGCATCCAGATCGGAACCAAATTTCGAGAATGCCTCCAGTTCACGGTATTGAGCCTGATCCAGTTTTAATGTACCGGCAATTTTTTTCATCGCTTTAATCTGGGCATTCCCCCCCACCCGTGAAACCGATATTCCCACGTTGATAGCGGGTTTAAACCCTGAATTGAACAGGCTGGAATCGAGAAATATCTGCCCGTCGGTAATTGAAATCACATTTGTAGGAATATAGGCTGAAACGTCACCTGCCTGTGTTTCAATAATTGGCAAAGCAGTAAGCGAACCACCGCCTTTTACTTTCCCAATTAATCCCTGGGGCAAATCATTCATTTCAGCAGCTATTTCGTCCGATTCAATGATTTTTGCAGCGCGTTCGAGCAACCTCGAATGCAGGTAAAAGACATCGCCCGGATAGGCTTCCCGGCCGGGTGGCCTTCTTAGCAGCAAAGAAACCTCGCGGTATGAAACGGCTTGTTTTGATAAATCATCAAGTACAATCAAAGCATCGCGTCCGGTATCGCGAAAAAATTCGCCTATTGTCATGCCTGCATATGGGGCATAAAATTGCAGTGCCGCCGGATCGGAGGCAGTGGAGGATACAATAACAGTGTAATCCATTGCCCCATGCTTCTGAAGCGTTGATGTGATGTTGGCTACCGTTGACCCTTTTTGTCCAACTGCAACATAAATGCAATAAACCGGTTTACCCTGTTCATAATTCTCCCTTTGGCTGATTATAGTATCAAGGGCCACTGCTGTTTTACCCGTCTGGCGGTCACCAATAATAAGTTCCCGCTGCCCGCGTCCAATAGGTATCATGGCATCGATTGCCTTGAGCCCGGTTTGCAGGGGTTGCTTTACAGGCTGCCGGAAAATTACTCCGGGAGCTTTCCGCTCCAGGGGCAACTCAATAAGTTCACCAGCTAAAGGCCCTTTCCCGTCGATGGGTTCACCAAGTGTATTTATTACCCTTCCCAAAAGACTCTCCCCTACCCTGATGGAGCCAATACGCCTTAACCGCTTGACTGTGTCGCCTTCCTTTACATCAACCGATGAGCCCAACAATACAGCTCCAACATTATCTTCCTCAAGGTTAAGTACGATCCCCTTTACCCCGCTTTCAAATTCAATCATCTCATTTGATTCAACATTCGAAAGCCCATAAATGCGGGCAATGCCATCGCCAACCTGCAACACTGTGCCCACTTCCTCCAGTTCGGCTTCCATCCTGAAATTTTCAAGCTGTTGCTTCAGGATCTCGGATATTTCAGCCGGTTTAATATTTATCATTCTTTCAGATATAACTAATTAACTTTAAATTATAGTTGTGTTTTAAGCAGTTCCTGCTTCAGTTTCTTCAGTTGTGTTTTTACTGAGGCATCGTATTGCATATCGTCGATACGCAATACCAGCCCCCCTATAAGCCCGGGATTGAATCTGCCCGAAAGTTCGACCCGGGTTCCCAACTCGGCTTCAAGTGTTTTTTCAGCCCCCGACAGGGTATCTCCCTCAAGCGGAACGGCCGTTGTTATTACAGCAGTCCTTATGTTTTTTTCCTTCCGGATTAGGGCTAAAACAACGCGGCAGATGGAACCAATAAAGGTCTCCCTGTTGTTTTTCACAACAAGTTCCAGCAGATTAAGCGAGATTGTATTTACTTTTTTATTGAAAATGCGTTTAATAACTGCAATTTTATCGGAAGGTTTTACAACCGGGCTTGTCAACATCCTGTTAAAATCAGCCGACAGGGTGCAAACACTCAATATAAACTCCATGTCCTCTTTAATTGTTGCCAGCAGCTTTTTCTCTTTGGCAAGGGAAAATACAGCAGTTGCATATCTTACCGATATTAATCCTTCATCCATACAGGTCAATTCAGTTTAATTTCATCAATCAGCTTTTCCACCATTTCCTGGTGCTGCCTGCCTCCCGACATCTCCTTCCGGATTACCTTTTCAGCAATCATAAACGAAAGCTCGGTCATTTGCCTTTTCATCTCGTTAACAGCTTTAAGCTTTTCGTTCTGAATTTGTTTACGGGCATTGTCAATGCTCTTTTGGGTTTCAATGGCAGCCTTTTCTTTTGCCTCAGCAAGAATATTTTCCTTCAAAGCCATTGCCTCGCGCATTATCAACTCTTTTTGTTTACGGGCTTCAGCCATCAATTCTTCGTTTCCAGCTTTAAGCTTTTCCATCTCGCTACGGGCTTCGCGTGCGGCATTCATTGCACTTTCAATCGACTCTTCCCTTTCATGCAATGCATTAAGAATTGGTTTCCAGGCAAATTTTTTCAAAACAAAGGCAACAATTCCGAAAACTATTATCATCCAGAATATAGTTCCTGCATTGGGCATTACTAATTCCATAATTCCGATTTTTGCTTTAAATTCAGTAAAAAAAGGAACAGCTTCCCGGCAATCCCGGGTAAAGCTGATCCGGTGTTTTTAGCTACACAAATAAAACAAGGGCACAAACAATTACCGCAAAAAAGGAAACCCCTTCGATGAGCGCCGCAGAAACAATCATGTTCGAACGGATATCACCGCTGGCTTCCGGCTGGCGGGCAATGGCTTCCATTGCGCTGGATCCGATGCGGCTGATGCCGACTCCTGCTCCGATAGCTGTAATGGCCGCACCAAAAGCCGCTCCCAGTTCACTGAACTGGGCTGCTCCTTCGGTTACCTGTAGCAATACGCTTAAAATAGCTGATAACATAACAATTAAATTTAAATTTATATTAGTGATGGTCTGCCGTTGCCATTCCAAAATAAATGGCCGACAACAGAGTAAAAACATATGCCTGTATAAATGAAACCAACACATCGAGCAGCATAATAAATACGGAAAAGGCAACCGAAACAGGGCTCACTCCAAAGCCTGCCGCAGGTCCCATTAAGTTGCTGAAAATAAAAATCAGGCTGATAAAAACCATAATTATCAAATGCCCTGCCAGCATGTTGGCAAATAAACGGATCATCAGTACAAAAGGTTTTGTAAACATACCCACCAGCTCGAGGAATGGCATAAGGGGAATTGGAAACTTCAAAAATGCGGGTACGTCGGGATTGAAAATCTCTTTCCAGTAATTGGCATTTCCCCTGATGGCTGTCACCATAAATGTGAAAAGGGCAAGAACCATTGTTACCGATATGTTGCCTGTCACGTTTGCTCCAAACGGGAATATCGGAATCAACCCCAATAGGTTTGTCAGTAAAATAAAAAAGAAAAGCGTTAACAACGGGGGCATAAATTGCTTGTAATGCGGCCCGATTGACGGTTTGGCAATCTCATCGCGAATGAATACAATTACCGGTTCCAGCAGGTTCTGAACCCCTGAAGGGGCTCCTCCCCGGTTGTGCCGGGCATTGCGGACCGCAATCAATGCCAGCCCGATAAGTAAAAGGGCCGATACAACAGCTCCGGCAACAGCTTTTGTAATGGATATATCAACAGGCCTTCCCAGCTCATTTCCGCGGGCGTCAACCTCTACTATCCTATGGTTGTGCTCTTCGGTATGGGATATCCTGAACCCGAGGTAATCGTCGTGGCCGTGATTGAACTTTGAAGACATGAACGCATGAAACTTTTTGCCTCCGTGCAGCTCCGGACGCATGCTGTAAAGAATAACAGGAAGCGGTACACTGTAATGTTTATCTCCCCATCCGGCAATGTGCCATTCGTATGCATCCAATACATGTTCGATTACAAACTTCCCGGCATCGAACTCTTCTTCCAGATGATCCTCAGCAGGGGTTAGTCTTTCAAAAACAGCATCGGGCTGCCCTGAAACCGGCAACGACCGGAAAACAGCAAACAGCATGAAAGCAAAAATTAATTTTACTGGTATAGGCATGAAGCAATTCTGTTTATCGAGTATGCACAAATTTAAATGATTTTTCAAAGCAGGTACCTTAAATTGACATATAATTCTATAAATACTTATAAGTATTTTTTTGAGGGGAAAATCAAAAAAAAAGCCCGATACGGGCAACTACTGGCAGAAAAGCACCGGCACGTGCATTGAAATGAACTGCCCGAAAAAAGACAAAATAACCGGTTATTTTCTTTTGACCATCCGGGCCAGATCCGATACCTCCAGAATTGTGTATGCCGAATAAATAAAAACCAATGCAACAACAAACACTGCAGCATTGGTTTGGTTAATGGCCAGGTAGACTATTGCAAAAATGGAATACAGCATTAACCGCAACATCGATATAATCATGCTGCTGCGGGTAAAAATGCCCAGTTCCCTTTTTGCAAGGATAACCTGCCAGGCATGCGAGGCGATTGTTACAATTGTAAAGAAAGCCAGCATCCAGGGCAAAACCGGCAAATAGGCCCCCGGCAACAAAAAAATAAATACGATCGAGGCCAAAACAACAATTCCAACAGCAGTAATCAAAATTTTAACTACGAAGCTTTTTATGTTCCGGTCCATCATCTTAATAATTTTCGTATAAAATAATAAACTGACCCAATAACCGATAGCACCATGAAAATCAGGGTGAACCAGTTAAAACTATTCTCAAGCCATTTGTCAATCTTAAACCCCAGAAATGTTCCCAGGCCAATCATTGCCATCATTTCGAAACCAAGGCTGGAGTATCTTATAAATGCATCAAACTTGTTTTTGTTCTTTTGGAACCGGTTTTTCATTTTTTACACCGAAATTTTTTGTTTCTCCCATTGAACAGGTACCTGTAAATAAAGAACCTGGTTCAACAGAAAGCTTACCGGCAACAATATCGCCCGAAACTTTTGCCGAAGCCTTCATTGTAAGCATTTCCGACACATTCACCTTCCCTTTAATGTAGCCCGACACTTCAATGTTATTGCAATTGACCTCGCCATCGACCTTCCCATTTGGACCGATCACCAACCTGCCCTTTGCCTCAATGTTTCCAACAAGTTCACCATCGATACGAATATCGCCGTTTGCAACAATATCTCCTCTAATCAATGTTCCTTCATTAATTATATTGATGGCCTGGTTTGCTGTTTCACCAAAATTATTAGTCTGCTTTGCCATTTTGAACTTCATTATATGTTGATTCGATTCAATTTAAGTTTAAACATTCTCTCACTCTAAAATATTGTCCGGCTGAAATTACAAATTTTTGCCACTCTGACAAAGCAAAAAGTAAAAATTGGCAGCATTCCAATTCTGCCAAATCAATAAAAAGGTCGGATGTTTTCCTTAGTGACTGGGGAAATAAATTTAAAAATACGCAGACCGAAGTTCGGAATTAACTGTTATAAGCCCATTTCAGGAATACACTCCCCCAGGTAAATCCTGCACCAAAAGCAGCAAGAATTACATTGTCGCCTTTTTTAAGCTGTTTCTCAAAATCCCACAGGCAAAGCGGTATAGTTGCAGCTGTAGTATTTCCGTATTTCTGAATATTAATCATCACTTTTTCTTTACCAAGACCCATACGACGGGCAGTGGCTTCAATAATACGCATATTGGCCTGGTGCGGCACCAGCCAGGCAATGTCGCCCGAGCTGAGATTATGCCGCTTCATGATTTCGGCCGCCACATCGGCCATGCCGGTTACAGCATATTTAAACACCATCTGCCCTTCCTGGTAAACGTAATGTTCCTTATTCTCAACAGTAGTTTTTGAAGCCGGAAGCAAAGATCCACCGGCTTTCATATGCAGGTGATGGCGCCCAAGGCCGTCCACCCGGTGGATGTAATCAATTATTCCCAGCTCTTCGGTGGCGGGTTCCAGCAGAACGGCAGTACCCGCATCCCCGAATAAAGGGCATGTTGTACGATCGCTGTAGTTGGTGATGGCCGACATCTTGTCCGATCCCGTAACAACTACTTTGCGATACCTGCCCGACTCAATAAACTGTGCAGCTGTAGCCAGGGCAAAAATAAACCCTGAACAGGCCGCATTCAAATCGAAACTCCAGGCATTGTGAATACCCACTTTATGGGCAATAATATTGGCAGTTGCCGGAAAGGGCATATCGGGGGTTATTGTGGCGCAAATAAGCAGATCTACCTCATCGGGCAGCGTGCCGGTTTTCCGGAGCAACCCTTTGACTGCCTCAGCCCCCATATCACTTGTGGCTTTCCCTTCTCCCTTTAAAATACGGCGTTCTTTAATGCCAATTCGTTGCATAATCCACTCATCGGAAGTATCAACCAATGTGCTGATTTCCTCGTTGGTAAGCCGGTATTCCGGCAAAAAAGCATGTACACCCGTTATTGCGGCCCTTATTTTATTCATTATTATCTCCATTTTAAGGCTGCGAATATAACCGGAAAACTTTGAAGAAATAACACTTCACAATCAATTTAAGCAAACCCTTTTTCGGATGCTCCCGGTTTATGCACAGTTGATATTTGTGGAATTAACCATCAAGCAGGGAAAAGAATAAACACAGAAAAACCACCGGATAAAAATAAAATACTTTATCCGGTGGTCCTTTTCAGTGTAAATATACTATACGGTAATATCTTTTTCGATTACTTGTTTTCCCCTGTAGTACCCACATTCAGGGCAAATGTGATGGTATTTAACAGTGGTACCGCAATTTGAACACGATGCAAGTGTAGGAAGGGCCGCTTTATAATGCGTGCGTCGTTTGTCCCTCCTGGTTTTTGATATTCTGCTCTTTGGATGTGCCATGATATTTCAATTTTGATTATTATTCCATTTTTTCAAAGCCGACCAACGCGGATCGGTTGTTTTTTTCTCTTCTTCCCGTAATTTGTGCTCTTTTAGCATTTTGAGCATCTCCTCGTTGCAACCGCTCACTCCATCCTTATTGTCGGGGTGAACCTGCCTGAGGGGCAAGCTTAAAATTATATATTCATAAATCAACTGTGCCAGGTTAATTTTATGCTCTTCAGGTAGAACCCAGATTATTTCATCGTCTTCGTAATCGTTTTCACCAAATTTAATGAAAAGCTCGTACTTGCTGTTCATTTTTTGAAGATAGCTTTCAAGACACCGGTCACAAACAAGCTGCACGTGCCCGCTGATGCTGAAAAACATTTTCATAAACGAGCTTCTTTTTTCAAGCAACACCTTTATCCGAATGTCTCCTTTATTAACCAGCCCCTGTTCAAAGTGTTCAAAGAACGTATCCTGAACTTCAAATTCGAACTCGTGCAGGCCTTCTTTAAGGCCTTTAAACTCTACATCATATTTCATTCTCCACCCCATGTCCGAAAAAAGTGCTGCAAAAGTATAAATTTTTTATAAACAGTTAAAATAGTGCAGGAAAATAGTACAAATAAAAACAGTACATTATCCGGGCCATTCGTCCCAAACCCTTTTTTTTTGCCATCTGATGACAGGTAATCATTCAAGAACACAGCTTTTCGAAAACCATAGCAGTAGTTTCTCCAAAAACCGGGATGCCCTTTAACGGCTCTCAAACTCCGGACAATCAAAACAGCGGGACTTCCCTGCCCCTACTCCGCTCGGGTTAGCTGCAACAGATGTTCCGGCCGGGATCAACTCCGGCGCAAATTCTATATAAAGTCAATATAAATTCAGTGTAAATTCAACTATAATTGAATTTACATTGAATTTATATTGAATTAATATTGAGTTAATATTGAGTTTAGTCAGGCGAAGGTAAGGTTAACTGCCGTAGCATGAACCTGTAACTGGCATAGGAGCAGCCAATTCGCCTGCGGCTTCTATTTACCGGCGGATGCAGCCGCCCGGAACCGGTCAAAAAACAGGTACAGTAAAGCAGAAGTGATGGCCCGGGGCTTTACAGGCAGCCGGCAGAGGATGAATTCAACACACTGTTGATTCTCCAATTGTTACCATCACAACGAATAAAAACTAACACCAATAATTTGCATTCCCTCCGATTTTCAGCAATTGGCGGAGCAGTTTAAGCACATGTTTTAAATGCAATGGGTATGCCTATTATTAAAAAAAATTTTGGTTTTTAAAAATCAATTCTTCTTTTATCACACTTTTTCTGATATTTGTTGTATTAATTTGCACTTATTGATGTTGGCTTGTAGGGTTAAACAACTTTTGTTATTTGATAAGCCCAAACGAAAGAAACGAACAGGTTCATCTATTTTTGGAAAATGTAAATTCAGGAGCAAAAATTCGTGGATTGGGGATTTTGAAAATTTTTAAAAAAACGGTTATTGTTGTAAAAAAATTGAAACATCCTGGCTGTAAAAATTTCATTATCCTGAAATCCATAAGGCAAACAAAATCTTATGATCTTTGCCTTCTGGTTTGAAGAAATATAAAAAACAACTATATGTACGGGAAATTAAAACATGATCTGCTACAGAACATTGAAGAACTTAAGGAGCAGGGTCTATATAAAACGGAACGGATAATTACTTCGGCACAGGATTCTGAGATCCGCATCTCGACAGGGGAAACTGTTTTGAATTTCTGTGCCAACAACTACCTGGGGCTGGCCAATCATCCGGAAGTGGTGAAGGCAGCCCAGGAGGCAATGAACTATTGGGGTTTTGGCTTATCGTCGGTACGGTTTATATGTGGCACCCAGTCGATACACCGGGAACTGGAGCAGAAAGTTTCGGAGTTTCTGGGCACAGAAGACACCATTCTGTATTGTGCCTGTTTCGATGCCAATGGCGGGGTTTTCGAGCCATTGCTGGGGAAAGATTCAGCCATTATTTCAGATGAACTGAACCATGCCTCGATAATCGATGGTGTGCGGCTTAGCAAGGCGCAACGCTATCGCTACAAGCATTCGAACATGAAAGACCTGGAAAAGTGCCTGAAAGATGCATCCGACGCCACCTACCGCCTGATTGTGACCGACGGGGTATTTTCGATGGATGGCGATATGGCCAAGCTTCCGAAAATTGTGGAGCTAGCTGAAGAATACGATGCCCTTGTGATGGTTGATGATTCGCATGCCTCGGGATATATTGGCAAAAATGGCAGAGGTACTGCCGAACATTTCGGGTTGCTTGGCAAAATCGATATTATTACAACCACATTCGGAAAAGCACTGGGCGGCGGAAACGGCGGTTGTACTTCGGGAAGAAGAGAAATTATTGAAATGCTGCGGCAGCGTTCACGCCCCTATCTGTTCTCCAACTCATTGGCTCCTGCCACTGTTGGTGCCACAATGAAAGTACTGGAAATGCTTTCAGCCTCGGGCAACCTGCCGGCCAAAACAATGAAAAATGCCAAATATTTCAGGAATAAGATGAAAAAGGCCGGGTTTGAGCTGGTGCGCGGAAATACGGCTATTGTACCTGTAATGGTATACGATGAACCGCTGGCAATCAGGTTTGCCGATGAACTTCTTAAAGAAGGCATTTATGTGGTAGGTTTTTGTTACCCGGTTGTGCCACGCAAAAAAGCAAGAATCCGTGTACAGCTCTCGGCAGCGCACAGTATAGAAGAAATCGATACAGCTGTTGAGGCATTTATAAAAGTGGGTACCGACCTGAATATTATTTAATACAATCATAAACAGCAGGCACCCTTACGGGTTGTTGCCTGTTTGTCTGGAAATAAGGATGGAATTGAAGTACTTTCGGTTCCATCTTTTCTTTTTGCAACGGTTCTTCGGTTAAACTGCATTTTTAATTGTAACCATCCCCACATCATTTCGAACCTTATGAACCAATTTTTCGAACGTTTTAGGCTTATGGGCCCTGATTTCCAATGTAAAGCTTCCATTGCTTGCACTGATTTCGAACTTGCCGATTTCCACCTTTTTTGTTCTTTTTTCGAGTTCCGTGTTATAAATGGGGGTAATGTTCCTGTTGGAAACCTTTTTAAGCTTCGAGTAACAGATTGTAAAAAAACCTTCATCCTCAATTATAAAATATTCTTGTTTGTCGTTGTGGTATCCAACCAGCAATCCACAACTGATATTATCCTTTCCCCGCATAAGTTTACCCGATTGCTGGGGCAACACAACTTTTATCCGGTAAAGTCCTCTGGAAAGATTGGAAAAGGTTGCTTTCCCATTAACTCCGGTATGCTGAAAAGCAATTGGAGACTGATTCCCTTCCTGTTCGATAAATACTTCAATCGAAGGAACGGGTTCACCTGGTTTTAAAAAAAAGCCAACAAAACCCACGACAAAATAAATTAGAATTGATTTCATAGGTGAATTGATTTTAAGTTTTACACAACTTCCATGTATTTTTCGAAAAACAGGGCCACCTGCACTTGGGGTTTAAGTGCTTTTGCGGATAACCGACATCCCTGCTTCGTTTTTATATTTTTCGGTAAGCTTATGGAACTTGTTTTGTGAATGAGCTGCCAGTGTAAGCGAGATACTTCCGAATTTCTGATCAACTTCGAATTTGCCGATTACAACTCTGCTTTCACGCAGGGAGGTGACTACTTCGTACATGGGAGTAACATTCTTATTGGCAAGGTTATTCAGATTTTTGTACCGCACCGAAAAAAAACCCGTATCCTCCTGTACCAGATACATCTTTTTTTCGCTGTGATAACCCACCTTTATCTCCCCCTGCCAGGGTTCCATTGCCGCAAGTTTTCCTTTTTGTGGCGGGATATCGAGTAAAATCCGGTACACACCCTTATCGAGATGCGCGAATGTAATTTTTCCGGATTCGCCTGTCTGCTGAAAAGCAACAGGCTGGTGATTGGCTCCCGATTCCAGGTAAACATTGGCTCCCTGTACCTTTGTACCTCTATTTCCTCCAAAAAACAACATCGCGATAATACTGTTCCTGCCTTCCATTTTCCTTGTTTTATTTACTTACTTAATAATAACGATTTTTTTTGTGGTTTCAAAACATTTACCCATCTATTATTCACTGGCTTATACATTTACCTCTTATGAAATGTTCCATTTGCAAAAAGAATCGTCTCATTAAATTCATATATCTTTGTCCTAAATTCAATTGCCATGAAGGAAAAGCTTTTCGGAAAAACACTGACTGAACTTCAGCACATTACAAGGCAGCTGGGACTGCCCGGGTTCACTGCCAAACAGATTGCCGACTGGCTGTATAAAAAAAAGGTTTCCTCGGTTGGGGAGATGACAAATCTGTCGAAGAGTGCACGGGAACAGCTTGAAAAAACATATGAAGTGGGATTAACTTCGCCCACAAGGGTACAGGTAAGCAGCGATGGAACCAAAAAATACCTCTTTCCAACAGCCGGCCATAAATTTATAGAAACAGCCATGATACCTGAAAGCGACCGCATTACGGTGTGTGTGAGTTCACAGGTAGGTTGCAAAATGGGTTGCCTGTTTTGTTTCACTGCCAAGCAGGGGTTCCAGGGGCAGCTCACGGCAGGCGAAATAGTGAACCAGGTAACGAGCATTGCAGAAGCCGGAAACGTGTCAAACATTGTATACATGGGAATGGGTGAGCCTTTCGACAACCTGGAGGCCGTACTTAAAAGCCTTGAAATTTTAACATCGGAATGGGGATTTGCCATGAGCCCGCGCCGCATTACAGTATCCACAATAGGCATCATCCCCGGTATGCTTACTTTTCTTGAAAAAAGCGAGGCCCATCTGGCGGTAAGCCTGCATACCCCCTTTAACAGCGAACGCCGGCAACTGATGCCCGTGCAGGTGGCTTATCCGATCGATGAGGTTGTAAAAGAAATTAAAAGCTGGGATTTTGGCCGGCAGCGGCGTATTTCGTTTGAATACATTCTTTTCGAGGGGTTAAACGACAGCCCCCGTCATGTGAAAGAGCTTGCGCGTTTGCTGAATGGCCTGAAATGCCGCATTAATCTCATTCGTTTTCACCCCGTTCCGGGCACTCCGCTCAAAAGTCCCGGGGAGCAAACAATTAACCGCTTTAAGGAACAGCTGAATCAAAAAGGCATATTAACTACTGTAAGGGCATCACGCGGAGAAGATATTTATGCTGCCTGCGGGCTGCTATCCACAAAGGAATTATCAGGCACAACATAAAATTCCCTATGCAAGCATCAGCTTCTCCACAAATACATCCTGAAAACCGGGATCGGCTTCCAGATGTATGTGCCGGGTTTTCTTCAGGATATTGAGGGCAAAGGTTTCATCTTCGAAAAGGAACATTTTGGCTCCTATTAGGGCGGTGTTGCCCATTTTCACTATTTTCCCCTCATCGGTTTCAATCAGTCCTGTTTTTATTACATTTTTCAGGTTCAGAAAATTACCGAACCCGCCAGCTATAAAAACATTCTTCACCTCGTGAAAAGTGATCCCAGCCTGATTGAATAATATCTGTACACCGGCAGCAACCGCTGCCTTTGCCAGCTGAAATTCACGGATATCGTGCTGGGTGAGCCGCACTCCGGGAACCAGTTCAATGCTGTCGTCTCCCGAATTGATTTCTCCAAAGATTCCTATCTTTTCCTGCTGCAACAGGATGGCTATGGCATCGATCAGTCCGCTGCCACATATTCCTTTGGCAGGTACATTGCCTATTACATGATGCTGCATTTGCCCGTTTTCGAAGGTTAACGACGAAACAGCCCCTGTCACAGCCCGCATTCCCTGGCTGATGCGGGCCCCTTCAAATGCCGGTCCGGCAGCGGTAGAGGCACATATTAAACCTTCGCGGTTGCCAAGTACAATCTCTCCGTTGGTTCCAAGGTCAATCAATACCGAATAACGATCGTCATTGGCAAGCCCGGTGGCCGCAATTCCAGCCAGAATATCGCTCCCCACAAAGCTTCCGATTGACGGGTAGAACCCGATGGTGACATCTTCGGGCAAGGCCCATCGGAGCCGACCGGGAGAAAAATGCTGCATGTCGCAATGGGGCGACACAAATGGATAGAATGAGAGAAAATGCACATCCAGCCCCGAAAAAATATGATGCATTGCCGTATTTCCTACAACGACTATTTTTGTAACCTTCACCGGATTCTTCTTCAAAGCCGTTTGAATCATCTCTCCTATTTTATTGTGAACCAGGCGTTGCATTTCGGCCTGGTTCCCTTCAATGCAACTTTGAATCCGGGAAATCAGGTCGGCACCAAATTTAACCTGTGGGTTCACGGCAGCTACAGCATCAACAACATGACCGTTAGTAAGGTCAAGCAACTGGACCACCATTGTTGTGGTACCCAAATCAACAGCAATGCCATACCCGGTTGCGGGTTTAAAATCAAAACGGGTATTGTCGGCAAGAATAATATCTTCAAACTGCGAAATTTCGATTGTGATATCCGCTTCAGCCTTACAAAAACAGGCAAGCCGCCAGGTTTCATCCAATCCGAGCTCCTGGAGTTTTTCCACCTGGAGGTCATCTGCTTTTAATTCCCCGGCCAGCAACTTTATCCGGCAACGGCCACAGGTTCCTTTGGCGCCGCACGGGAATTCCACACCGTACGCATGCAGTACGTCGATTAAAGGAACGCCCCGGTTAACTTCAAGGGTTTTACCTAATGGAAAAAGGGTTACTGTAATTTTTTTACGCATTGCATCCGTTAAGTTAAAGCAAAATCACAACAAGTTTAATCCACGAAATTAGTTAATTTTGATGGGTTTAATTCGGATAAGACCCCATTCGAATGGACCGGTACCGGTTATTGGCAAAGATTAGATTTTTTAACAACAGGTTTTTGCCTGATACTGAAACAATTTATAATTTGGCGGCCGATAAATATGAAAAAAATTATTACAATACTGCTGATTGCTGTTTTAGCTGCTTTTTCCTGCAGCAAACCGGTTGTTAAAAAACCAGCAACCCTTATTGAACAGAACCGGATGATTGATATTTTGGTGGATGTACACCTGGCAGAGGCTGCCTATAACAGCCGCAGACACCGTGACCCAATGGTTGAGCGAAGCAATCCGACCAATTTTTATTACTCCGTATTGCAGAAGCATGGCATCCAGGATTCGGTGTTCGAGAAGTCGCTCGTTTATTATGCCAGCCAGCCGCGGCAGTTTGAAAGAATGTACAGAAAGATAATGAATCAGCTCACCGAACTTGAACAGGAGTATTCAGGCCGCAAAACCGAGATGCAGGAATTGGAACTACAGAGAACAAGACAGTGAGGAAAATTTCTGCAACCTATATTTTTACAGGCAACCGGCCTCCCCTTAAAAACGGCATACTGGTTTGCCAAAACGACGGAACAGTTGCAGAAATTACCGACACCGGGGGCATGCTTCGGGAAGAAGCCGGCCTTGAATATTACAGCGGCATACTGGTACCGGGCTTTGTAAATACTCACTGCCACCTTGAACTTTCTCACCTAAAAGGGAAAATACCTGAAAAAACAGGTTTGGGCGGATTTTTGGGAGAAATACACAAACTGAGGGAGGATGCCGCACTGCCTGACCAGGAAGCCCTTAAAAGGGCCGATTTCCAGATGCAGCATTCAGGCACGGTTGCCGTTGGCGATATTTCCAACACGGATGCATCACTGGCCGTAAAGCTTTCCAGCAGGCTTTTCTACCACACATTCACCGAGGCCTACGGATTTCATCCCTCACGTGCTGACAAAGCTTTCGGGATTGCCCTAAGTAATGAAGGCAGGTTTCACGAAGCCGGGCTTTCGGCATCGGTGACCCCACATTCCTTTTACTCCGTTTCCGATCCCTTATTTCAGAAAATCAACGAAAAAGCATTATCCGATAACAGCATTTTGTCGATTCATAATCAGGAAAGCCGCGCTGAGGAGATGTTTTTTAGAAGTTGCAGCGGCCCCATCCTTAACCACCTGCAACAAAACCTGGGACTGGATGTATCGCATTTAAAACCCCTGAAAGACAACATACTGAAACGGGTTCTGCCCCTGTTGCCCCAAAAAAATAAGTTGCTGCTGGTTCACAACACCTATACATCGGCTGCCGATATTTCGGTAATTAAAAAGTACAGAAATCGGGAAAACACTTTCCTGGTTTTATGCCCCAATTCCAACCTCTACATCGAGGGCCGGCTTCCGCCGTTAACCCTGTTCATGAATGAAAAGCTTAACCTGTGTATTGGCACCGACAGCCTGGCATCGAACCACCAGCTTTCGGTATTGCAGGAGATGATAACCCTGCAGCATCATTTTCCGGAAATACCCCTTGAATTGCTGGTTTCATGGGCATGCTGGAACGGCGCCCGGGCATTGGGTATCGGCAACCGGTACGGGAGTTTTGAACCGGGTAAAAACCCGGGTATAAATCTCATTACAGGTGTCGACCTGCTGCAACTCAAGCTCACATCGGCCAGCCGGGTGAAGGTATTACAGGTTCCGGCAAAAGATAAAAAGGAGTGATTTTACCGGCATCCCGTTTTCTGGCCTCCCCACAGCCTATGGCAAAGAAGGCAACCACTAGGGAAGTGCAACCAGCAGATTAATTACAATCCCCCGTTAAATCTTTGTCCCGTTAATTAAACCGTCTTCCCCGGCCTACCTGTTATTCCTGAATCTTCTTCCCCCCTGCGGCAAGCTGACATCTTCATTTTCGCCAAGTACTGTAAGGAAAAGCTGATGCAGTTTTTGCTGCTGTTCGGGAGTACACACCTTTTTCATTGCCAGGTAATATTCAATTGTTTCCTTTTTAAGTTCTTCATGCAGCGCACCTATCTGTGCGGCTATACTTTCAAGCTCCTGCATATCAGGCTCATCCTGTCCCATTTCATTCACCATAGTTTGTCTGAACCAGGCAAGCCTGTTTTGAATCTGCCAGGCGGTACGGTTAAAATCGCGGTTTAATTCCCGGAACAGATTCACCTGCTGCGGATCCAGGTCCAGTTGTTCCCTGAAAAACCGGGTACGTTGCTGAGCCGGGACCTCCGGGTTTTCCTCTTCGGCCTTTACCGTGATCCGACTGTCGGGTCTGGGGTGGTTAAAGAATGAGATGCCCATTGAAAGGTTTGTAGCAATAAGGATGATGATCACCCAGATTAGAATGCGGTATTTATTTTTTGCTGCCATTTGCTAATCCATTAAAAACATTTCAAGAGGCTCAGCTTGCAATTCATTCAGATACGGGATAATTTCCGTTATGGAATAGACTGTATCATAAGCGGCCCTGCCGGCATTGTTTCCAATCATTATTCCGGAATAGATCCCCACCAGCAGCAGGATAAAAAACAGGGCAGGTTGCAGGGCCTTTTTCAACAACGAAAAACCAGGAGTTTGCTCCGCTTCCTCCTGTTGTTTTTGCATTCGGGCTTTCATACGGGTATAGAAATACGGTATATCCTGCAAGATTTTTTCCTGTTCAATTATGCCAAAGGTTGTTTTCATGTCTTCAGCAAATGCAGCACATCCGGTACATTCATCCAAATGCCGGGCAATTTCCTGCATCTCGCGAAGGGGCAGTTCGCCTTCAATATAAAAAATGAGCTTTTTATGGATTGTCTTACATTTCATTCTGTTTTTCATTACATTAATTTGACACGTATCAGCTGTTATTCATGCGATCAGATGCATTTTTTTATATAACAATTGTAGAGTTTTTTCTGAAGGTTACTTTTTGCCCGGTAAATGAGCGATTCCACCGAAGAAACTGACATCTCCATAACCTCTGCAATTTCCTTATTCCCCATATTCTCGTATTTGCTTAAAATAAAAGCCACGCGCTGGTTTTTAGGCAGTGCATCGAGGGCAGCATGTAACAAAATAGCGCGCTGGAGGTTCTCCATGCTTTGTTCAGGATTGTTGTTTGCATCGGTGCTGGATTGTGCAAGCGCATCCAGTTTTGTCTTGACATCCGAGTCGAAGGATTTTAACAATGCGTGTTTTTTATTGTTGCGAATAAAATTAAGCGACCGGGATACGGCAATACGATACAACCAGGTGGTTAATTTTGACTGTCCCCTGAACTTATGGATCGACCGGTGCACCTCAATGAACACATCCTGGGCTACATCTTCAGCATCTTCGGCATTATGCAACAGACCCAAACAGGTATTTATAACCCGCTGTCTGTATTTTTCTACAAACTCCCTGAAAGTCCGTTCGTCGCCCTGTTTTAACCTGATTATAATCTCTTCCTCACCCATTCCACACAATGTTCCCTGAAATTATGAATTGGACACTATAAATGAAGTATTCCTGCGCACAAATTATTGGTTTTGTCAAAACCGGTCCATTTTTGCTTTCAGTGGAGGTTTTCCATCCGCTTTCCCCGAAAAGTAAAGCGTTCCGACATATGGTTTATGATTTCATTGGCTGTACTTTCGATTGGTTTGTTTGTAATTGTAAGGACAGTAAAGCCCCCTCTCTCGAAGATAAAAAGCGCCTGACGCAATTCCTCCTTCACAGAAACTTCATCAATATAAATCTGGTTTTTGTGGTTGATCCAGCTTTCCATTCTTTTTTTCCGGTGTGAAAGAAGTTGAGGTAATCCGATATGCAATCCAAATACCCGTTTGGGATCTACTTCGAACAATTCTTTGGGAGGCGGGATACCATTTACAAGGGGGACATTGGCAACCTTCCAGCCAAACATTGCCAGGTACACGCTTAAGGGGGTTTTCCCAACCCGCGAGACGCCGGTAAGGATGATTTCCGCGTTGCGAAGACGTTCGTGTCCCATTCCATCGTCGTGCGACAATGTGAATTCAATCGCTTCGATCCGTTCGAAATATTCCTGGTTGGCTTTGCGGTAGAGCCCGGGGTGCAACAATGGTTCAATGTCAAGCTGCTCGTCAAGATAATCAGCCAGCTGACCCATGTAATCGATGTTACGCACGCCCATCTCCCGGCAACAGCTTACTAACTTTTCCCTCAGGTTCCGGTCAATCATTGTATGAGTAATCAATGCGTTTTCAGCTTTGGCTTTCTCAACCACCTTTATAACTTTTTGCTCACTGTCGATTTCAGCATGAATAATAACAGGGATTTTGTTATTGGGATACTGAATAAGCATCGATTGTACTATATGGTTGCCTGTCAGCCCGTACCCCCCTGAAACGACGTAAATAGGTGGCGGCGAATTTTCTTTCTTATCGGTCATAATTCATATTAAATAAGTAACAGACTAATAAACGGCGGATTTTATCCCGCGGCACATGTTGCAATGGGTGCCTGTTTAAGGCATCAGCTTCATTTTATACTTTATTATTTTTTCAACTTCTGATTTCGTGAAGCGATCGGCATGGTAGCGGTTTTCCAAATACAATTCAGTTTGGTCAAGGTAATATTTACTGGCAGGGATGCCGCTTGTACCGGTAGGAATTACAGTTCTGGAATTATTCCAGTCGGAAAGGTCGTAAATATGCCTGTGCGAAGCGCCGTGGTTTACATTGTATAAATTCCTGTAGGAGTAAGAATACGGGGTAACCGTATGGAAACTTCCCGGAACGCCGTATGGGCCCCGGTTCAGGTTAAAAGCTTTATCAAGCAACCCTACCACACCAAGCGGATGGCTTATTGTGAGGGTATGTAGTTTTTCCCAGTTCCAGTTTTCAACATCCGGACCAAGATTGTTTGCAAGGTCATCAAGGGTTTCATAAAAAGCTTTACGCACAATGTCATCCCAGGTCTCACGTTCCGGAGTATTCCTGTCATCAACCCAGGAAGATTCCCTGTCGGTCAGAAGATTATCCATCAAATTTTCTACAAGTATGCGTTCACCCATAAATGAGTTGTATAGATTTTCCGGCAGGTCGTCCATCACAAGGTGTTGGGCCACCTTCCGGTAAAGGATTTCATATATTGCAGCCGCGCGGCTTTCCCTGTCCAGCACATAATCCCACTGCTGCAACTTTTCCACTGCTTGCTGCCCCGTTTGACTGTCTCCTGCTTTAATGGCTGCCAGAAAAGCAGGAACAAACCGTTCTGCTTTTTTTGATCTGTAATCGCTGTGCATCTGCATAAAGCTTTCCACATCGTGCGCACCTGTACCATCCAGCAGCTCCCGGATCCGGTTAATGCGGTTAGGAAGGGCGTACCAGGTACCAATGTAATAGGGATAATGAGCAGGTACAGTTTTATTATTGGCTGAAGAAACATACCCCCGGGAAGGGTTGTACTCAAAGGGAAGTTCCTCGAAAGGCACAATGCCTTTCCAGTCGTACAGGCTGGTATCGCCCGGAAAAATTCCGATTCCCGATCCCTCCCGAAGCGGTACACCTGCCGCAGTTTGCAATCCTATGTTTCCGGTCAAATCAGCATATACAATGTTCT
>OBJA01000564.1_pt1 | contig 31050 bp, 31 predicted proteins | sample 1519751 | NCBI WGS metagenome assembly OBJA01 (sample SAMEA3881238, study PRJEB22517) | soil metagenome | biome: lake sediment; feature: soda lake sediment; material: sediment, water from around vicinity | place: India | collected 2013-12-23 | depth 3 m
CTCAAAGAACCCCCTATTTGGCGGCTGGTTCAACCGGTGCAAAATTTGGCTGGTTAACGGGCTGGAAATTTAGATGACTGCGGGGTCAACATCCACCCCTTGCGGATTGATCGGGGGGACAGAGGGGGGACAAAATGGGAAATGGCAAAAAAAGAGGCCTACGGAATTAACCGTAAGCCCCTGTTTTTTCTGGTCGGGATGAGAGGATTTGAACCTCCGGCCCCTTGAACCCCATTCAAGTGCGCTACCAGGCTGCGCTACATCCCGAAATCTCGTGCTCCCCGACGACCTATGACGAGCCGCTGAGGAAAGAAGCATTATTACCTACCGCAGCCCTCACTGTCAAGCCGCAAACGCCGTTAGCGCTCCAAAATCTTTTTTAAGTCCAGAAGTTCCTGCTTGAGCCCGCCAAACACTTTGCGGGCATGGGCTCCCGCCACCGGCAGGGGAAGCTGCCGGGGGTCGGCGGCCGACTGATCGCTGCCGACCATGGGCGGCCGAGCCCGGCTTTCAGCGGCAACGGTTTCGCCACTGGCGGCAAGTTCCGGCTCGACGACAGCGGCTGTCGCACTTGCCGCCCGGCTGAGATCAGCGGGCCCGGGAACCGCGCCTTTGCCCTGCCGCCGCTCCCGGGCCAGCAGTTTTTTGGCCCCGCTGATGGTGAAACCTTCTTCCTTGAGCAGGCGCTTGATCCGCAGCACGTTATCCACGTCGGCCCGCCGGTAGAGGCGCTGCCGGGAACTGGCCCGCTGGGGGCTGAGGATTCTGAACTCCGACTCCCAGTAGCGCAGGACGTGCTGCTTAACCCCGGTGATTTCGCAAACCTCGCCGATCTTGAAATACAGCTTGTCGGGAATCGGCGTTTCCTGGCTCACAATTAACCGTTACTTGCCGCGGTTGATCCGCTCCCGCACAATCTTGCTGGGCCGGAAGGAGATCATGCTGCGCTTGCTGATCTCCATGGGATCGCCGGTTCGGGGGTTGCGACCCTGGCGGGGAGACTTGCGGCGGACGTTGAAGGTTCCGAACTGCACCAGCTTGATGGGCTCCTCGGCCAGCAGGGTAGCCTTCAGTTGATCGAAGGCAATATCCACCAGGTCGGCGGCGCTGCGCTGGGAAAATCCCATCTGTTCGTTGATGGCTTTGGCCAGATCCTTACGGGTCAGGTTTGCTCGATTCATCTTTTCAGGCCTCTCGTAGTTGACCGTGGAAACGGCTCACCAGCAGATCAATAATTTTCTGGTGAACCACCGCCACTTTTTCCTCTTGCAGGGTACCTTCCGAATCGCGGTAATGAATGGCAAAGGCCACGCTCTTCCGGCCCTTTTCAATATTCTTGCCGCGATAGACATCAAAAATTTCCGCCCGTTCCAGCAGTTTGCCGCCAGCCTCGTAAACGGCGGCCAACAACTCGCCGGCGGGGGTCGCCTCGGGAACCAATACCGCCAAATCCCACTTAACCGCCGGAAACCTTGGCAATTCCCGGAAGGCGGGGAGGGGCGCCGGCAGCGCCAACAGCCGGTCGCAACTCAGGTCAAGATAAAAGACTTCCTGCTTGATGCCAAATGCTTTCAGCACTTCCGGCCGAAATTTTCCGCATTCCCCCAGTTGCTCCTCGCCGCAAAACAAGGCAAGGGTCGTGCCGGGCACGGCATAGGGTGCCGATTGGGAGGCGGCTGCCAAGCGGCACTCAGCCAGGCGCAAGCCGGCCAGCAATTCTTCCAGCACCCCTTTAAGATCAAGCAGATCCACCTGAGCTTCGCCTTCCCAGAGCAGCGGAGCGCCGGGCAGGCGACGGCCGCTGAACACCACCGTCAGCCGCTCCTCCTCCCGTGGCAGTTCCTCACCGGCCACCGGCTGGAAAACCTTGCCCAGCTCGAACAGGCGAAGGTCAAGGGACTGGTGATTGATGTTGTGGCGGGCGTTCTCCAGCAGGCCGGGCAACAGGGAAGTCCGCATCACCCCCTGCTCCTCGCTCAAAGGATTGAGCAGGGGCAAGGTAACCCGCCGGGGGTCGGCGGCGGTCAGTTGCAGCCAATCGGCATGGGCCGGATTGACAAAGCTGTAGTTGATGGCCTCATGACATCCGGCGGCGGTGAGCAAATGTTTGAGCCGCTCGCGCCGCTCGCCGACCTCGGTAGCCGGCAGGGTCATGGTCACCGTGGGCATGGCCGTGGGAATCCGGTCATAGCCGATCAGCCGGGCCACCTCCTCCACCAGGTCGATCTCCCGTTCCAGGTCCACCCGGAAGGAGGGGGGCTGAATTTCCAGGGTCTGTTCGTCCAGCCGCCGGCCTTTAATTTCAATACCGGCCAGGCATTTTTCCACCGCGGCCAGATCCAATTCTGTGCCCAGCAGGTTGTTGACCCGGCTCAAGCGCAGACGCAGCACCGGCGGCGCCGCTATGCCATCCCGGTAATCCACCCCGCCGGGCACCGCCTGGCCGCCGGCCAGCGCCAGCATCAGTTCCAGAGCCCGAGCCAGGGCTACCGGGGCCAACTGCGGATCAACCCCCCGTTCAAAACGATAGGAGGAATCGGTGGTCAGCTTGAGGGCGGCGGCGGTCCGGCGTACACTGGTGGCCTCAAAGCAGGCGCTCTCCAGCAGGATGTTGACGGTTGCGCCGCTCACCTCGCTCTCGGCTCCCCCCATGATGCCGGCCACCGCCATGGCGCGTTGCTCGTCGGCAATCACCAGCATTTCGGAGGCCAGTTCCCGTTCCACCCCGTCCAGGGTGGTGATTTTTTCCCCGGCTGCGGCCTTGCGCACCCGGATCATCCCGCCGGCCAGCCGATCGAAGTCGAAGGCGTGGAGGGGCTGGCCCAGCTCCATCATCACGTAGTTGGTCACATCCACCACGTTGTTGATGGGCCGCAGCCCCACCGCCAGCAGACGCTGGCGCAGCCACCAGGGAGACGGGCCGATCTTCACCCCCCGCAGCAAACGGGCGCTGTAGCGCCGGCAATCGGGGGCTTCCACCTTGATTTGAAAGGGTAAGTCAGGGCCGCCCGCAAGTTCAACCAGCTTCACCTGCGGCCGGCGCAACGGCAGGCCGGCGGCTCCCGCCACCTCGCGGGCCAGGCCGACCACTGCGGTGCAGTCGGGTCGGTTGGGGGTTAAATCCACCTCGATCATGGCGTCATTAAGCCCCAGCAGTTCGGCAAGGGGCATTCCCGGCCGCATCCGGGGAAACTGGGCGGGGTCAAGCTCCATGATCCCGCCGCTGTCGGTTCCGGGGGCGGCCAGGCCCAACTCGCGCTCGGCGCAGAGCATTCCCTCGGAAACTTCGCCACGAATCTTGCTCTTCTTGATTTTGAAATCACCGGGCAGCACGGCACCGGGCAGGGCCAAGGAGGTGAAGAGGCCGGGGCGAACGTTGGGCGCCCCGCAAACCACCGGCCGCAGGGTGCCGCTGCCGTCATCAACCTGGCAGAGACTGAGCCGGTCGGCGTTGGGATGGCGCACCACCTCCACCACCCGGGCCACGCAAACCCCGTCCAGGCCGGCAGCGAGCGACTCAACCGCATCCACCTCCAGGCCCAGCATGGTCAACCGGGCGGCGATTTCCTCGGCACTGAGGTCGGTGGCCACATACTCCTTAAGCCAGTTTTCGGTACATTTCATGGCAAGCGGGCAGCTCCAACCTAAAACTGCGACAGAAAGCGCAGATCGTTTTCATAGAAGAGACGAATGTCGGTGATCCCGTAGCGGAGCATGGCGATACGCTCAATCCCCAGGCCGAAAGCGAAGCCGCTGTACTCCTCGGAGTCGTAGCCCACCTTGGCGAAAACCTCGGGATCGATCATTCCCGCCCCCAGGATTTCCAGCCAGCCGGTCTGCTTGCAAACCCGGCAGCCCTTGCCGCCGCAAATCACGCAGCCGATATCAACCTCGGCGCTTGGCTCGGTGAAAGGGAAAAAGCTGGGGCGAAAACGGATTCTGGTCGCCGGATCAAACATCCGGGCGATGAAGATCGACAAGACCCCTTTCAGATCGGCAAAGGAAACCCGACGGTCCACCAGGAATCCTTCCACCTGATGGAACATGGGGGTGTGGGTGATATCGGAATCACAGCGATAGACCTTGCCCGGCGCAATCATCCGCAGGGGGGGCGAGGCTTTTTCCATGGCCCGGATCTGGATGGGCGAGGTATGGGTGCGGAGCAGTCGGCCTTCATCGACATAGAAGGTGTCGTGCATGGCCCGAGCCGGGTGGTGGGGCGGGATGTTGAGGGCCTCGAAATTATAAAAGTCGGTCTCGACATCCGGGCCTTCGGCCACGGCAAAGCCCATGCCGACAAAGATGGCGCAGACCTCGGACATCACCTGGCTCACCGGATGGAGCCGACCGGCGGGGCGGCGACGACCCGGCAGGGTCAGGTCCACGGCTTCGGCGGCGCTTCCGGCTTGGGCCTGGTCGGCAAGCTGGTCCTTACGAACGGCGAAGGCGGTTTCCACCGCCTCCTTGATCTCGTTGGCCAGCTTGCCCAGGCGGGGCCGCCGGTCGGCCGGAGCCTGGCCCAGTTGCCGCATCAGGCCGGCAAAGCGCCCCTTGCGTCCCAGGTATTCCACCCGGAACTCTTCCAGTTGCGGGGAATCGGCGACCGCGGCCAGGGCCTCTTCGGCCTGCCGCCGCAGCCCCTGCAGTTCCTCTTCCATTTCCATTGGGGGCGGCCTTAGTTGGCCTGAGAGACTTTCACCACCTCGGCAAAACCGGCGGGGTCCATGATCGCCAGGTGGGCCAGAACCTTGCGGTCCAGATCCACTGCGGCCTTCTTCAGGCCGCCCATCAGCCGGCTGTAGGTGGTGCCATGATCATGGGCGGCGGCGCCGATCCGTACAATCCAGAGCTTGCGGAAATCCCGCTTCTTCTGGCGCCGGTCACGATAGGCATAACAAAGGGCCCGATCCACCGCCTCACTGGCGCTACGGATCTGCCGATGACGGCCACCAATATAACCGCTGGCCAGCTTCAAAATCTTCTTGCGGCGCCGACGCGCCTTGAAACCACGTGCTACCCTGGGCATGACTGCTTCTCCTTACAGATAGGGAATCAAACGCTTGATGCCGGGAGCGTTGGTGGCATCCACCGTAGTCCCCTGGCGCAGCGAGCGTTTTCTTTTGGTCGACTTCTTGGTGAGGATATGGCTGCTGAAGGCCTTGCGGCGGGCGATCTTGCCGCTGCCGGTGCACTTGAAGCGCTTGGCCGCTCCCCGGTTGGTTTTCATCTTGGGCATGACTGAAACTCCTTGAGCTATTGTTGCTGTATTGCCACTAAACTACACTATTTCTATTTGGGACCGACCAGCATGGTCAACTGGCGCCCCTCCATCCGAGGCTCCTGGAGAATGTTGGCCTCTTCATTCAGCTCGGCCGCCACCCGGTTTAGCACCTCAACCCCGATGGTATCGGCGTAAACGATTTCCCGGCCTCGGAAGCGCAGGGTCACCTTGACCTTGTTCTTCTGCTGGAGGAATTTTTTAATATTCTTGATCTTGAAATCGAGATCGTGTTTTTCGGTCTTGGGCCGGAGCTTGATTTCCTTGACCTCGACCACCGTCTGCTTCTTCTTGGCTTCCTGCTGTTTCTTGCTCAGTTCGTAGCGGTACTTGCCGTAATCCATGATCCGGCAGACCGGCGGCTTGGCGGTGGGAGAAACCTCCACCAGATCCAGTCCGGCCTCTTCGGCCCGAACCAGAGCCTCCCGCGGCGACATGATCCCCGCCTGGCTACCATCGGAATCGATCAGCCTGATTTCATCACAACGGATCTGCTGGTTGATCCGCGCCCGGACTTCCTTGTTCTCCGGCTCTTTCCTTCTACCCTTAATGATATCCGGCCTCCATACTATAATTCTGTAACCTTCAACGCCAACATTTACGCCGGGGCGTTATACCATTTCCGGCACAATTTCGCCAATATCTATTTTGCGCCCGTTAAACGGGGTAAACTTTCGCCGGCCAACCCGGCCGCCGACGCTCTGCCCAGACCGCTTCCAGCCCGCCCCCGGCCCGGTTCGGCTAGCTTTTAGACTCCCGGTTAACCAGGGCAATAAAGTCGGCCACCGGCATGGCCGGCAGGTTTTTACCGTCACGCAGGCGGACGGTGACCTTGCCCTCGGCCATCTCCTGATCCCCGATAATCAACATATAAGGAATCTTCTGGAGCTGGGCCTCGCGGATTTTATAGTTGAGCTTCTCGTTGCGGTCGTCCTTCTCCACCCGGACTCCGGCCTGGCGCAACCAGTCGTAAACCTCGGCCACATAAGCCAGTTGGGCGTCGGTGATATTGAGAATCCGGGCCTGAACCGGGGCCAGCCAAACCGGGAAGGCCCCGGCGTAATGCTCGATCAGCACCCCGAAGAACCGCTCCAGGGAGCCCATCAGGGCCCGATGGATCATGATGGGCTGATGCTCGGCCCCATCCTCGCCGGTGTAGCCCAACTCGAAACGCTCCGGCAGGTTGAAGTCCACCTGAATGGTGGAACACTGCCAGGCCCGGCCCAGGACATCCTTGATCTTGATATCGATCTTGGGCCCGTAGAACACCCCTTCACCGGGATCGACGCTGTAGGCCAACCCTTTCTTGTCCAAGGCCAGCTTGAGGGCCTCGGTGGCCTGCTCCCAGTGGGCGTCGCTGCCCACATACTTTTCCGGCCGGGTGGAAAGATAAATATCGTAGTCGGCAAAGCCGAATGCCTTGAGGACATTGAGATTGAGCTCCAGAATCCGGAAAATCTCCTCCTCCAGATGATCGGGCCGGCAAAAAATATGGGCGTCGTCCTGGGTAAAGCCCCGGACCCGCATCAGGCCGTGCAAAGCGCCGGTTTTTTCAAAACGGTACACGGTGCCCAACTCGCACCAGCGGATGGGAAACTCCCGGTAGCTCCGCTTGCGGGTCTTGTAGAGGGCTATATGGAAGGGGCAGTTCATCGGCTTTAGCTGATACTGCACCTCCTCGATATCCATGGCCGAGAACATATTCTCGCCGTAGAAGTCGAGATGACCGCTGGTCCGCCAAAGTTCGCGGCGGGCGATATGGGGGGTGTAGAGCAGTTCGTAGCCGTGGCGATAGTGCTCAGCCCGCCAGTAATCTTCAATCAGCCGCCGCAGCAGGGCGCCCTTGGGCTGCCAGAGGATCAGCCCCGGCCCGATCTGGTCCTGGATGGTGAAAAGCTCCAGCTCCTTGCCCAGCTTGCGGTGATCCCGCTTCTTGGCCTCCTCCAGCCGCTCGAGATGGGCTCGCAGCTCCTTCTTGTCGAAGAAGGCGGTGCCGTAAATGCGCTGGAGCATCTTGTTTTTTTCATCACCCCGCCAGTAGGCGCCGGCCAGCCGGGTCAGCTTGAAGGCCTTGAGCCAGCCGGTGGAGGGCAGATGAGGCCCCCGGCAAAGATCGGTGAAGGAGCCCTGGCGGTAGAGGGAAACCCGGTCCGCCTCCAGCTCGTCGAGCAATTCGACCTTGTAATGCTGGCCCCGGTCGCGGAAGAAGTCGACGGCCGCCTGTCGGCTCAGCTCCTCCCGGCTGAAGGGTTGGTCGGCGGCGGCAATCTCCGCCATCCGGGACTCGATCTTTGCCAGATCGTCGGGGGTAAACGGTTGGTCGCGGTCAAAATCGTAGTAAAAACCATCGGCGGTGGCCGGCCCGATGGTAACCTGAACCTGCTCGCCGAACAGATCCAGCACCGCCTCGGCCATCACATGGGCCGCGCTGTGGCGCAGCAGATCCAGAGCCAGGGGGTCGTTGACCGTCAGGGGGGCGATTTCGCCGCTGTTCTCCACCGGCGCGGTCAGGTCCAGTAGCTGCTCGCCCAGCCGCAGGGCCAAGGTCTGCTTGCGCTCCTTGTTGCTGCACAGGGCGCGGACCACCTCAGCGGCCGGGGTCCCGGCGGGGAATTTCTCGGTTTTACCGGCGTATGTCAGGGATATTTCCACGATTCCTTCCCGACCCTGCTGAACTTTGTAGAGCTTAAGGATTATAAATAAAGGAAGCTTCGCAAGGGGGCTGCCCCTGCGAAGCTCCAGGTATTACTGGTAGGCACGGGCGGGATTGAACCGCCGACTTCTACCGTGTCAAGGTAGCGCTCTCCCACTGAGCTACGCGCCTGCAACTGTCGCCAAGCGGCAAGGAATTACCAACTTGGGGAGCGGCTGTCAAGGAATTATCGTGCCCCGCCGGTAGATCAAGGCTGTTCGTAACAGTTCACCAGGGGCACCAACCTGCCGAGCCAACGGGACGTAAGCGTTCAGCAGTGCCGCAGATTGTCGGCTGTTCGCCGACGATTGACACGGGCCGCAGCCAGGCGCCTCGTACCCCGGGTACTCAAGCCTGGCTGATCGCCCGAAGGTGCGGTGCTGCTGAACGCTTACGGCTGTTCCCGACGGGTTTCGATGGCCTTGGCCAGAGTCAACTCGTCGGCATACTTGATATCCATCCCCATGGGAATCCCGTAGGCCAGCCGGGTAACCCGCACCGCCGGGCATTGCTCCCGCAAATGGCGATAGAGATAGGCGGCGGTGGCCTCTCCCGGCACCGTGGAGCTGGTGGCGACCAGCACCTCCCGGACCGCGTCCCGGCGGATCCGCTCCTGCAGCAGGCCGATTTTGAGCTCCTTGGGGCCGATGCCGTCCATGGGAGAGAGCACCCCGTGGAGAATATGGTACTTGCCCTTGAAAGAGGCGGTTTTTTCAATGGCCAGCAAATCCCCCGGCTCCTCCACCACGCAGACCAGGGCCTCATCCCGGCCGGGATTGCGGCAGATCTCGCAGGGATCCTGCTCGGAAAAGGCGTAGCAGGTGGAGCAGAGGGTAATCAACTGGTGCAGCTCCGCCAGGCTGCGGGCCAGCCCCTGGGCCTCCAGCGGCGGCCGCCGCAACAGATGAAGGGCCAAACGGGTCGCGGACTTACGCCCGATGCCGGGCAGCTTGCCCAGCTCGGCAATCAGCCGGGCCAGGGCCGGGGGAATCACGTTCATGGCCGGCCTTAAAAAAGACCGGGAATGTTCATGCCGCCGGTGAGCTTGCCCATCTCGGCCTGAATCATGGCCTGGGCCTTGGCCATGGCGTCGTTGACCGCGGCAGTGACCAGATCCCGCAGCATCTCGGGATCATCGGGATTGATCACCTCTTTTTCAATTTGCAAGTCCACCAACTGGTGGCGGCCGTTAACCGTGGCCTGCACCATGCCGCCGCCGACGCTGGAGGTTACGGTGCGCTGGGCCAGCTCGGCCTGCATCCCGGCCAGCTTCTGCTGAAACTGCTGGGCCTGCTTCATGATCTGATTCATATCCATAATATTTATCTCCCTTTACCCGCTCTCGGGGTGGTCGGCGGTGCGGATATTAACCACGTCCCCGTTGAAAATTTCGCTCACCGTGCGGACCAGAGGGTCATTGGCCAGGGCGCGGCGATCTTCCCGAGCGCTACCCCGGTCATCCACCGCTACGGTGCCGCCTCCGCGAATCCGCAGGCGGATTTTGAGTTCCTGTTGAAAGTAATCCTGAGCGAACTCGGTGAGCAGGCGGCTGTTTTCAGTCTCCTCCAGCAACTTGCAGTCGGCGGGATCATCGTAGCGCACCAGCAGTTCGCCGTTTTCCTCACGGGCCCCGGAAGCCATTTCCAGAACCGGGGCCATCCAGACCTTGCGCTGCCTAACATAACGGACAAAGCCGTCCCAGTCCCGGCGCAAATCCCGACCCTTTTCCCGTAAACGGTCACGGAGCTCGGCAGCTTCCGGCGGCAACGGCTCGGCTGTTTGCGGCGGCAATGACTCGGCAGTTTCCACCGGCAATGGCTCGGCAGCTTGCGATGTCAAGGGCTCGGCCACCCCGGTTTCAACAACCGGCCGGGACGAGCTACCGTAACCCTGCGAGGCGGCAGGCGATACTTGCCGCTGCCCGGCGCCGCCAACCGGGGCATCCCCCGCCCCAGGCTCGGGAGGCAAGCCGGCCAACAGCCGGTCCAGCCGGCCCAGCACCCTGGCGGTGGGGACGATCCGCCCGGCCTGCACCGCCCGGACGAAGGTCATCTCCAGGGCCAGCCGAGGCCGGGAAGCATATTGCATTTCCTCAACCCCTTTCAGCAGCAGGTTGAAACAGTAGAGCAGGGTTTCCTCGCTCTGGCCGGCGGCGATTTCACGCAGGGCCGCCAGATCCTCGGCGGCCAGATCCAGCAGTTGCTCGGGGGCGGCGGTGGCCCGGCAGACCACCAGATTGCGGAAATAGTTGAGCAAATCGGCGGCAAACCGACGCAAGTCCATGCCGGCCCGGTAACTGCGATCAAAAATCCCCAGCACCGTGGCCAGGTCGGCGGCCAGCAAGGCCCGCGCCAGCTCCTCGAAGACCCGGCGGTCAACCAGGCCCAGCATCTGGCGGACATCGTCATCGCTTACTTCGGCCCCGCCAAAGGAAAAAACCTGATCCAGCAAACTCAAGCCGTCGCGGACGCTGCCGTCGGCCTCCCGGGTGACCATGGCCAGGGCCGAGTCGGGAATCCGCACCTTTTCCGCCGCCGCCACCCTGCCGAAAAACTCCAGCAGTTCGGCAAAGGGTACCCGGGTCAACTCGTAGCGCTGGCAGCGGGAAAGGATGGTCACCGGAATCTTGTGGAGTTCGGTGGTGGCGAACATGAAATAAACGTGGGCCGGGGGCTCTTCCAGGGTCTTGAGCAGAGCGTTGAAGGCCTCGGTGGTGAGCATGTGGACTTCGTCGATGATGACGATCTTGCTACGGGCGGAGACCGGCAGAAAACGAATGTTTTCCTTGAGTTCACGAATTTCCTGGATGCCGCGATTGCTGGCCCCGTCAATCTCGTGCAGATCGACGGCGCTGCCGGCGTTGATCTCCCGACAGGAATCGCACTGGTTGCAGGGCCGCTGGGCGGGATCGTCGGCCTTACAGTTGATGGCCTTGGCCATCAGCCGGGCCAGGGTGGTCTTGCCCACGCCCCGCACCCCGGAAAAGAGCATGGCATGGGCCACCCGCTGCAGCCGCAAGGCGTTCTGCAGGGTCCGCACCACCGGGCGCTGCCCCACCACCTGATCGAAGGTTTGGGGACGCCACTTTCTGGCCAGCACAAGATAGGACATATTGCCAAGACGAAATCGGAAACGGCTTCGACGATGTAAAAAATGATAGCCAGGCACCCCCGCGGCACACAGAGAATCTCACTACCGCTGCTTCCTCCCGGACCTGACGGGGTTTGCGAGCCTCTGTTGCGCGGGACCCGGCTATCAAACTGAAAAACCAGAAAACCCTGAAGTATTCTATTTGGCGGAGAGGGTGGGATTCGAACCCACGGTACGTTGCCGCACACACGCGTTCCAGGCGTGCACCTTCAACCGCTCGGTCACCTCTCCGGGTACTGCTCAACTGCCTCCCGCCAATCCGTTCATCCGGGGCGGGAGAAGATCGGCGCACTCTACAACGAACTGTTATTTTTGGGAAGAGCAAAAAACTCTACGGCCGGGTGGCGATCACCGTTTCAGCCGCCTTGGCGAGAAAGCCGGAGCGGCTCAGGTGATGGGCGCTGGCGTACTGGTCGATGCGACGCACCAGCCCTTCCGGTAAAGAGATATTCAAACGCACCGGCCTTTTGAGATATTTTTCCACCTCCACTTCAACCACCGCCCAGACAGCATCGGCCAGCAAAGGGTCATTCTGGTGGTGGGAGATCGGCGAAGGCGAAGGAATGGTCTGCCCTTCCGCAACCAGGCCCTCGCAATGCAGATCAATGGCCTCCCGCGCATTCTCAATCGCCTCGTCCATCGACTCCCCGGCCGAATAACAGCCCGGCAGATCGGGAACGGTGACACTGAAACACTTACCGTCATCGCTATGCAAAGCCAGAACAAACCGCATCATGATGTTTACCTCCATTTCCAGCCGGCCTGCCGGTAGATATTGCGTAGGGTGCCGATAAAGATGTCGGCCCGTGGATGCGGCACGGTGACCAGGTCCGGCCTTTCAGGGTGCTTGAATTGCTGGTGGGAGCCTTTGGTTCGCACCAGCACCCAGCCATCCCCTTCCAGCCTTTTAATCACCTACGCACTTTTCATTGTGTAATGATACACAAAAGCAAAGGCGGGCGGCAAGCATAAAAACAAAACACTCCCGGCACATAAAGCAACAGGGACCTAACCGAAAACCGGTTAAGTCCCTGTTTTACTGGCGGAGAGGGTGGGATTCGAACCCACGGACCACTTGCGTGGTCAACGGATTTCGAGTCCGTCCCGTTCGACCACTCCGGCACCTCTCCAAATTTTGAATTTTCCGATCTCAGCGCAGCCAGCCCAGCCGGCCCAAAGATCCGGCTGGCTTCCGGCTGGCCGGGCATTCTACTGCAAAAGGCCAACTCCAGCCGCTGCTTTTTATGGCCGCCCCCTTCTTTGGCGAAAAAAATCGCGCAGCAGATGGCCGCATTCTGCCGCCAGCACCCCGCCTTGCACTGCAAAACGGTGGTTAAGCCTGGGGTCGGCGGCCAGTTGGAAGAGGGAGGCCACCGCCCCGGCCTTGGGATCGCTAGCTCCGTAGACCAGGCGGGCAATCCGGGCCTGGATCAGCGCCCCTACGCACATCACGCAGGGTTCCAGGGTAACATAAAGAGTGGTGCCGGGCAGGCGGTGATTGACCAGGGCCGCCGCCGCTTGCCGCAAGACCACGATTTCGGCATGGGCCGAGGGATCATGGTCGGCGATGGTCCGATTGCCGGCGGCGGCCAGCACCTCGCCCCCCTTGGCAACCAGCAGGGCACCCACCGGCACCTCCCCCCGCCGGGCGGCGGCGCGGGCCTCGGCCAGGGCCCGCGCCATATACTCACCATCCAACTCCACGAATCAGGCAGCCGCCTCCTTGGCCGCTCGTTTTTGGGCCTGAGCGTAGTTGGCGGCCTCCCAGCCGGCCACGCAACCCTCCCCCACCGCCTTGGCCATCTGCCAGGGGGGGCCGGCGATATCACCGGCCGCGTAAATGCCGGGCACGTTGGTGGCCTGCTGCTTATTGGTGGCGATATAGGAAAAAGTTTCGCTGTCCAGGGCCACGCCCAGATTGGTGGCCAGCTCCATGGCCCCTTTGGCGCCCAGCTCAATGAAGACCCCGTCCACCGCCAGGCGTTGGTCGCCCTCCAGCAGCACCGCCTCCACCGCCTTCTCGCCGACGATCTCCTTCACCCATTCACCTTGGTGCAACTGGACGCTGCTCTTGGCCAGTTCTTCCCGCAATTCGGGGGAGACCGTGAGCTTGCGGCTGATCAGGTGCACCTCGGAAGCGTAGCGGGTTAGGGTAACGGCTCCGTCCACCGCCGCCGACTCATTGCCCACCACCGCCACCTTGGCGTTGCGATAAAAGTTGGCATCGCAATCCACGCAGTAGCTGACTCCCTTGCCGCTCAACTCTTTTTCACCCTTGACCTTGAGCTTCTTGCGGGCGGTGCCGGTGGCGAAAATCAGGCTGCGGCCCAGAAGCTCCCGCCCCGACTCGATCCGGGCCCGGAACAACTCGCCCTCCTGCTCGACCTTCAACAGATCTTCGGCGATCACTTTGGCCCCGAAGCTCCGGGCCTGGGCCAGGGCGGTGGCCAGCAGGTCGCTGCCCTCACTGACCCCGTCCACACAGAGGTAATTTTCCACATGGGCCCGGTAAATGCTGCTCCGCTCCGGCTTGCCCAGCACCGTTACCGTCGCCTTCTTGCGTACCGCGTGCACCGCCGCCTGCAGCCCCGCCGGCCCGCTGCCGATAATCAAAACATCAACAATTTCATCCCGCATGGCATCTCTCCTTATTCCTTCCCCGTCCCAAGGCGGGTAATTTCAGCAAACTCTACAGGCTGACCGGCGCTTTGGCAAGTGGGGATCGGACCGCAAGGGGCACGCTCAGGCCGTGAGCAAAAAGTAGAAAATGCCCACCAGGACCACGCTGCCGGCCCGGAACAGTTGACTGTAAACAATCAGCTCCGCCGCCAGGCGGGGGGGGAAGAGCCCGGCGTAGTAGGGCAATTGGTGGCGCAAGGCCTGGAGAGGAGCGGCGATCACCGTGCCGATGAGCAAGGCCAGCACCACGTCGCGGTGTCCCAGGCTGTGGCCGTCCAGCAGGGCGCCGGCAGCAGCCAGGCCGGCGGTGAGCTCGGTGGCCGCCACCAGCACGATCACCCCGATGCTTTCCGGCTTAAGCCAGGAAAAGAGTCCGATATTGGCCTCCACCCAGGCATTGAACCGGGCAAAATAGCCCACTTTAGCCGCCAGAAAAAAGAGGGCGTAGATGGGGGCGGTGATCGCCATGATCCGCAGCAGACGCCGCCGCAGACGGCGAACGATTTTGCCGGCCAGCTCCCGCCAGGACTTACGCTCTTGCCGGTCGGGCGGTGGGGCGGCTTCAGCCGGCGGCTGCAGCAGCAGACGTCCGGCCAGGGTGATGGCCAGGGTGCGCAGCAGGGCCGAAGTAAAGGTCAGGGCCACATAGGTCAGGGCCGCCCCCTTGATAAAGGGGGCCATCATAAAGAAAACCGTGGGCAGGTGGAGAAAAAAGCGGGGCAGACTGTGGAGCAGATGGGTCAGCAGCAATTCCCGGCGCTGCATCCGGCCCTCCCGGTAGGCCTCGGCCAGCATGGTGTTGGCGGAGATCCCCGAAATAAAGGCCAGGGAGAAACTGGCGCCGGCGGTCCGGGAAAAGCGGCCGTAGCGAATAAAGGGTTCGGCCAGCCGGGAAAGCAGCCGGTTCCAGCCCAGTTCCTCAATCAGCCCGGCCAGCACCAGCCCCAGGCTGATAAAGAAAAAAATCCGGGCCAGCGGCAGCAGTAATCCACTGTAAAGTTCGGATAAAACCATCGAAGTAAATCAGAGATAGGCGGCCAGACGGGCCAGCAGTTCCGGCCGCCCTTCGCCGGTTTTGGCCGAGAAGAGCAGCCGCTGCTCCGGGCCGATGCCCAGACCGGCATCAAGCCCCCGGGCCTGGCGCTGCTGCTGGCTGCGAGCCAACTTATCCATTTTGGTGTAGACCGGCAGACAGGGCACCCCCACCTCCCGCAGCCAATCCACCAGCATCCGATCCAGATCCTTCAGGGAATGGCGCAGGTCGATAATCACCACCACCACCCGCAGGTTGCCCCGACTCTCCAGGTAGGAGCTGATGAGCTGCCGCCACTTTTCCTGCAGCCGCTTATCCACCTTGGCATAACCGTAGCCGGGCAGGTCCACCAGATGGAGGCGTTGGTCCACCAAATAAAAGTTGAGGCTCTGGGTCTTGCCGGGCCGGGCGCTGACCTTGACCAGATTGCGGCGCTTAAGCAGGCAGTTGAGCAGGCTGGACTTGCCGACATTGGAACGGCCGGCGAAGGCGATCTCCGGCAAATCCCCCGGCGGCAGTTGGGCCAGGGAAAAGACACTGTCCACGAATTCCACCCTGGCCACCGACGGAAAACTCTCCCATCCGGCCCCGGCGCTTTGCCGCTCCGGCTGCCGGTCGACTGCCTCGGTGTTGAGCGGCGGGGGATCCGCGGCAGGGGTCACCTAAATCACCTTATTCAGCGAGTACTCGATGATCCCCTGGGCGCCGTGCTTGAGCAGGCTGGGAATCAGATCCCGCACCTCATGCTCGGAAATCACGGTCTCCACCGAAAACCACTCCTTGTGATAGAGGGGCGAGACGGTGGGGGCGTTGAGGCTGGGCAGCATCTCGATCACCTCATCCAGCCGTTCCTTGGGCACGTTCATCTTGAGGCCGACGATCCGGTCGGCCTTGAGCGCCCCCTGGAGCAGCAGGGCGATATTTTCAATCTTTTCCCGCTTCCAGGGATCGGCCCAGGCCTGCTTGCTGGCGATCAACTGGGTGTTGGAGCTCATCAGCTCCTCGATGATCCGCAGACCATGGGCCCGGATGGTGCTTTCGGTTTCAGTGACCTCGACAATGGCGTCGGCCAGGCCGGAAACCACCTTGGCCTCGGTGGCCCCCCAGGAAAAGGCGATCTCCACGTTGACCCCCCGGGAGGCGAAATAGTTACGGGTGAAGTTGACCAGCTCGGTGGCGATCTTCTTGCCCTCCAGATCCTCCACCCGCTTGACCGGCGAATCACCAGGTACCGCCAGCACCCAGCGGGTGGGCTTGCGGCTCACCTTGGAATAAACCAGGTCGGCCACCACCACCACGTCGGAGTTATTTTCGAGAGTCCAGTCCTGGCCGGTGATCCCGGCGTCCAGGACCTCCTTTTCGATGTAGGCCGACATCTCCTGGGGCCGGCAGATGGAGCAGGCCAGCTCGGGGTCGTCGATTTCGGGGAAATAATTGCGGGAAGAGAGCTTGATCTGCCAGCCCGATTTGGCAAAAAGTTCGATGGTGGCCTTCTCCAGGCTGCCTTTGGGAATACCCAGCTTCAACTGTTTCATTTATTGTAAACCTCCGCGGGATCGAAAACCGGAGTGGCGGTGGTTTCCAGCCGGGCCTCGGCGCCGTCTGCCACCACCCGGCGATAAAAGCAACTGCGATGCCCGGTATGGCAGGCCGCGCCCCCAACCTGTTCCACCCGGAAAATAACGGTATCGGCGTCACAGTCCACCCGGATCTCCCTAATTTCCTGGACATGGCCGGAACTTTCACCTTTCAGCCAGATCTTGTTGCGCGACCGGCTCCAGTAATGGGCCCGGCCGCTGGCCAGGGTGCGTCGCCAGGCTTCTTCATTAATATAGGCCAGCATCAGCACTTCACCGCTGGCATGATCCTGAACAATGGCCGGCAGTAAGCCGTCCTGGCCTTTGCTGAAATTAAGCATTACACCTCATCCTTGCTGGTTGGCTGCTCCCGCCGGTCGACATTGCCGCTCTCCTCCCGGGCCCGGTCCCGGCCCAGCAGGTTGATAATGCAGGCGGAGCGGAATTTACAGTATTCGTTGGGCCGCAGGCACCGAGCCTGCTCCCGCGCCATCCGCTCCCGGTATTTTTCGCAGATCAGTTCCATAGATTCAAAAAGTGCGGGACGGCTGTTGCGGTTACAGGCGGCCGTCACGGCAAGACAAGAGGGCCAAAATAGGGCTATCAGCCCGTATTGTCAAGGTGCAAACATGCCGCCCCTTCGGCAACGCCCAAAGTCGCTGGTTGCGAACGGGTGGGGCGGCTGTTTTTTTCACAAGTCGCATTGGGGCAAATTTGTTATATAGGGAGCCTCGCTTGCCGACCCACATCCGATAACCAACCAGACGACCGGGAGCCCCCGTCCCCGGCAGGCAAAAAGTCGCGCCGACGAGACGGGCCACGCTCTGCGTGCTTGTTGCCCGCACGTTCCCGCCCGCCAGGTTTTGCGGGTTACGAGATCATTAAGATTGGTTTTTTTAAAAAACATGAACGATCTAACCGGCCAAATGGAACAGCTTGCAAACCTGCTCAAAACCGTGCGGGGGGCCATCGAACCCCTGGCCCGCGATCACCGTTTGCGACAGTGGCAAAAGGTGAACTACGACAAGCATATCGACCTGCTGGCCGAGTACGGCTTTACGCCCGACCTGAAAAAAAGCTGCGCCCTGGCCCGCAAAACCATCAAGCAAATCCTGTTTGAGCTGGACAAGCTGGAAAACGAGTACGGCGACCTGGCCCTTGATGTCAGCCGCCAGGCCATCCAGCCCCGGGCGGCCCTGACCCGGACCAGCCAGATCACCCGGGAAGCCGAGCTGCTGGAAAAGCCTCTGCTGGAACTACAGGACCATTGCCGCCAGCTTTTCGCGGCCGACGAGCATGCCCGCCGGCTCCTCACCCTGGGCGGCCTGCTGCCGGCCGCCAAACGTGCCACGCCGGGCGACAAGGAAAGTTTGGAGCAGGGGCTGCGTTTTTTTCTGCTGGTCACCAGGGACACCCCGGAGGCCAAAGGCAAGTCCCTGGCCGGCTTTCTGGAGCAGGCGGTCAGCCTTGAGCGCCGGTTGCAAGCTCTGGAGTTCGAGCAACTGCCGCCCATGGCCGTCAATATCCTCGATGGCTTGCGCCATACCGGCCTGCTGGCCTGCGACCGGATCAAGGATTACCTGGACGATTTCCGCCGCCGGCCACCGGGAGAAATCAATACCCTGATCCAGTTCCGCCAGCAGCTCAATACCCTGCGCCAAGGGGAGGTCAGCCTGCTTATTGAGCAGCTGCCGGCCCTGGCCACCCGCTACGGCAACATTCTGCTGGATTTGGCCAACCGGGCCAGCGGCCAGCGTCAACTGGAAATCCTACCGGCCTTTCTCGGCAAAATCAAACTGTTGCTCAGCACTCTGGAACAGGGGCTGCTAGCGGAGCTACGCACCCAGTGGACCACCCCCGGCTCCCCCATCAACCCGGAACGGGTGGCGGCGGAACATGCCGCCGAGTTTTTCACGGGGATCAAAGGGGCGGTGCTCACCTTCAAGATGCTGCTCCAGTCCTTAAGCGGCCGCAAGGCCATCAGCTCCGCCGAACTCCATGCCCTGGGGGTGGAGGTACTCAGTAACTGCCCTTCCCACGCCGCCGGCAGCGAACTGGAGCAGACCAAGCTCCGGCAATTTCTCGAAGAGCGGCTTTTCGATTTCAGTCGCCCTTTCCCCTTTGATTTACTGTTTGATTATCTCAAAAAAATCATTACCATCTACGGTGGTCGGCTGGAACAAGCCATCCACGGCCACTCAGTCCACGAGCAGAACACGGGGTCGGGGGGCGCCGAAGGCAGCCGGGAAACCACCCTGGCGCGCCTGGCCGCCAAATTGGAAATCTGGAGCGAGCGTTATTAAAAGGGGGATCATGCGATGTCGGAAACCATCAAAGCCAAAGAAAACGATCGGGTAAGCGTACATTACGAGGGAAAGCTGGAGGATGGCGAGGTCTTCGAGTCCTCCGTCGATACGGCCCCGGTGAGCTTCCGAATCGGCGAAGGGATGGTGCTGCCCTCCCTGGAGCGGGCCATCATCGGCATGGAGCAGGGCCAGACCAGGATTGTCAGCATTCCCCCGGATGAGGGTTACGGCCCCCATTATCCGGATCTGGTGCTGACCGTTGCCCGCCACAGCCTGGGTGAACGGGAAGTGCGACCCGGGATGGTGCTGGCCATGAATATGGAACGAGAAGGCAAAACCCACCGCCTGCCGGCCATGGTGCTGGAGAGCAACGCCCGGGAGGTCAAGGTTGATTTCAACCACCCCTTGGCCGGCCGTGAGCTTTATTATACGGTAACCCTCACCGCCATCCAGCCGGCCGACGAATAATTGCCAGAGATCTTGACTTTGTTGCTTTTTTGGCACATCATCTCAGAAGCCGATTCAGCGCAAAACAGCACCGGTTAAGGGCGGCCGGCCTCGTGACGCCGCCCAACCATAAAGCCGGCAACTACGACGAGGTAGCATATGGTCCCGCGAAACGGCGGCAAACGACCAGGGATGATCCTGCTGCTCTGCGCTCTGCTCTTTCTGGGCCGCCCGGAAGCCCTGCGGGCCGAAACCGCCGATGCTCTGACCCTCTGGATTCATCCCTACCTGCCGGCCACCGAGCTGGTGGCCCGCTTTTCACCACTGACCGACTATCTGACCGGCCACCTGGGCCGACCGGTCAATATCCGAGTCCAGCAAAGCTACCAGGCCCATCTCGATTTCGTCGGCCGCAACCAGGCCGACCTGGCCTTTATGGGTCCGGCCACCTACGTAACCATGCGGCGCCATCACGGCGACAAACCGCTGCTGGCCATGCTGACCGAAAGAGACTCCCCCTTCTTTCACGGCATGATCATCGTCCGCCGGGACAGCCCCCGGCGGAGCATCGGCGACCTCAAGAGCGCCTCCTTCGCTTTTGGTGACCCCAACTCCACCATGAGCCACCTGGTGCCCCGGGCCATGCTCCATCAAGCCGGCTTGCAGGTAACCGACCTGAGCCGCTACGATTTTCTCAACTCCCACCAGGACGTGGCCCTGGCGGTGCTGGGCGGTTTTTTCGAAGCCGGCGCCGTCAAGGACGAGGTTTACGCCGAATATGAACAGCGGGGCCTGCGCGCCCTGGCCGTCACCCCGCCGGTCCCCGACCACCTCTTCCTGACCAGATCCAACCTTGATCCCCAGCTGGTGGCACGACTGCGCCACCTGTTGCTGGCCTTGAACGATAATCCCGCCGGCCGGCAAATTCTGCAGACCATCAAGCCGGGGCCCACCGGCCTGGCCCCGGCCGCTTCCGAAGATTACGACTCCCTGGCCGCCATGCTGGAAGGGGTTGATTTTGATTGAGCGGGTTTCCTATCGCAGGGTGCTGGCCGGGATGCTGGCGGTGCTGCTACTGATGCTCAGCTCCATCAATTACATGCTTTTGCGCCAGCAGCGGGAGGCAATCCTGGAACAGACGGCCACCCAGCTCGATTATCAGTTGCAGGCCGCCGCCACCTTCATGGTGGAACCGCTGCTCAAATACCAGTTCTCCGACGTGGAACAGTTCATGCGGCAATGGATGGAGACCCATCAGGACGTGGTTCTTTTCAAGGCCCTGAGCCCGGCCGGCCACCAGATGAGCCATTTCGCCAGACCCGGTCAATCGCCGCACATCATCACCCGCGAGCAACGGGTGACCTACCTGGATCAGCATTTGCTGACCCTGACCATGAGCAAGGATTATCAGCAAACCGCGTTAATCCTGACGGAAATGCGCAACCGGCTGCTGGCGGTCTCCCTGCTGGTCACCGCCTTATTGGGCATCATGCTCTGGCTGGTCTTTCGCCACCTGGCCATTATTCCGTTGGAACGGGAAATCGAGCGCCGCCGCCTGGCCGAGGAGGAAATGGCCGCCACCAACAAGGAACTGGACGCCTTTGCCTACTCCATCTCCCACGATCTCCGGGCACCCTTGCGCGGCATTGACGGTTTCAGCCTGGCCCTGCAGGAGGACTACGAAGAGAAACTCGATGACGAGGGCCGGGATTACATTCAGCGAATTCGCAACGGTTGTGGCCGGATGGGAGAACTGATCGACGACATGCTCCAGCTCTCCCGCCTTTCCCGGGGCGAGATCAAGCGCCAAAAGCTGGACCTGAGCGCCATGGTGACGGAAATCGCCGCTGAGCTGCGGGAGAGTCAGCCACAGCGCCAGGCTGAATTCAAAATCCAACCCGGCCTCGATACGGATGCCGACCCGGTCCTGCTCAGGGCGGTACTGGAAAATCTGCTGGGCAACGCCTGGAAGTTCACCGGTAAACGGCCGCTGACCGAAATCGAGTTCGGCCGACAACAGCAAAAGGGCCGAACGACCTTTTTCCTGCGGGACAACGGGGCCGGCTTCGACATGGCCTATGCCGACAAAATTTTCACCGCTTTCCAGCGCCTCCATCGTAGTGAGGAGTTTGCCGGCACCGGCATCGGCCTGGCCACCGTCCAGCGAATCATCCACCGCCACGGCGGCCGGATCTGGGCCGAAGCCGAGGTGGACCGGGGGGCCACCTTCTATTTTCAGCTTGGAACCAACAACCATACCGGGAGCCATTGAAGATGAAAAACAAGATCATTCTGCTGGTTGAGGACAATCAGGACGATGAATTGCTGACCATCCGAGCCCTCAAGAAAAACAATATTTTAAACGAGGTGGTGGTGGCCCGGGACGGGGCCGAAGCCCTGGACTATCTCTTCGGCCGGGGAACGTACAGCGGCCGCAACCCCGAGGAACTGCCGGAGCTGGTGCTGCTGGACATCAACCTGCCCAAGCTTAACGGCCTGGAGGTGCTCAAGCAAATTCGGGCCGATCCCCGCACCGAGCTGCTGCCGGTGGTGATGCTGACCACCTCCAACGAGGACAAGGATCGGCTGGGCAGTTACAGGCTGGGGGCCAACAGCTTTATCCGCAAGCCGGTGGATTTCAAACAGTTCAGCGAGGCCATCCGCCAACTGGGGGTTTACTGGCTGGTACTCAACCAGGGACCACGCCCATGAGCGAACCTCTGCGGGTCCTGCTTATCGAAGATTCCGATGACGACGCCGCCCTGATTTTACGGAACCTGCGCAAGGGCGGCTACGCCCCCGAACCCAAAAGGGTGGACAGCGCCCCGGACCTGCGGGAGGCCCTGGACAGCCAGAGCTGGGACATCACCCTTTCCGACTACTCCATGCCCCAGTTCAACGGCCTGGAGGCCCTGGAAATGGTGCGGGATATGGCCCCGGAGTTGCCCTTCATCCTGGTTTCCGGTGCGGTTGGCGAGGAGACCGCCACCGAGGTGATGCGGCGGGGCGCTCGCGATTACGTGATGAAGGACAAGCTGACCCGCCTGGTCCCCGCCATCCGCCGGGAACTGGCCGAGAGCCGAGAGCGACGACGGCGGCGCCAGGTTGAACAGAAACTCCAGGAGCAACTCAACCAGGCCCAGAAGATGGAGGCCATCGGCACCCTGGCCGGCGGGGTGGCCCACGATTTCAACAACCTGCTAACGGTGATCAAGGGTTATGCTGAAATTGCCCTGCTGAACATCAGGTCCGGCCAGCCCGGCCATGCTGAACTCAAGGGGATTATGGAGGCCGCCCGTCGCTCCGCCGATTTAACCCGGCAACTGCTGGCCTTCGCCCGCAAACAGACGGTAAAACCGCAACTGCTGGACCTCAACCGGACGGTGGAAGGTATGCTGGGCATGCTGCGCCGGCTGATCGGCGAGGATATCGAGCTGGCCTGGCAGCCGGCCGCCGACCTCAGGCCGGTGCGGATCGACCCCGGCCAGGTGGACCAGATCCTGGCCAACCTCTGCGTTAACGCCCGCGACGCCATGGAAGGCGGCGGCCGGATCAGCATTGAAACCGCCAATGTCACCCTGGACGAAAACTATTGCAGCGATCACGCCGGTTTCAGCCCCGGCGACTATGTGCTGCTTGCAATCAGCGACAACGGGGCCGGCATGGACCGGGAAACCCAAAATCATATTTTCGAGCCCTTTTTCACCACCAAGGAGGTGGGCAAGGGCACCGGCCTGGGGCTGGCCACAGTTTACGGCATCGTCAAACAGAACCAGGGATTTATCAATTTTTACAGCGAACCGGGGCAAGGCACGGTGTTCAGGATCTACCTGCCGCCCCGGACCGGTACCGGCGTGGAAGAGGAGCAGCCCCCGCCCCCGGTCACACCCCCCGCTAGATCCAGTGGCGGCGAAACTGTACTCCTGGTGGAAGATGAAGAGGCCATTCTCCAAGTAACCGTCAAGATTCTCGAAGGCCTGGGCTATCGGGTACTGGCAGCCCCCACCCCCCATCAGGCCCTGGAATTGGCCAGACAACAGCCGGAGCGGATCGACCTGCTGCTCAGCGACGTGGTGATGCCGGAAATCAACGGCCAGGAACTGGCCAGACAAATTCGTGAAATCAAGCCGCAAATCCGCTGTCTCTTCATGTCCGGCTACACCGCCGACGTCATCAGCCACAACGGTATCCTGGGCGAAGGAGTCCACTTCCTGCAGAAGCCCTTTTCCCTGGCCGATCTGGCCGCCAAGGTCCGCCAGGCCCTGGACCAACCGCTGTAAACGATTGCCTTTTGTTTAGGCCCCGAACATGCTATAGAGAGGGTTTGCAAACAGCCTAACGTTATTCAAGCCGGAAAGAAGATAAAAAAATGAAAAAAGGTTATTTTGGTAACTGGGGCGGGGCCTTTATCCCCGAAGTACTCCACGAAACCTTTCGCCGCCTCAACGCGGTCTTTGCCGAAGCCCGTAACGATCCCGCCTTCTGGCCGGAGTACCTGGCTTTGATGGCCGAATACTCCGGCCGCCCCACCCCCCTGACTTTTGCAGCCAACTTAAGCCGCCACTGCGGCGGGGCCAAAATTTTTATCAAGCGGGAAGACCTCAACCATACCGGGGCCCACAAGGCCAACAACGTCATGGGCCAGGGGCTGCTGGTCAAGCGGATGGGCAAGCAGCGGGTGATCGCCGAAACCGGGGCCGGCCAGCACGGGGTGGCCACCGCCACCATGGCGGCCAAGTTTGGCTTTGAATGCACGATCTACATGGGCGAAGAGGATGTCCAGCGCCAGCGGCCCAATGTTTTCTGGATGGAAAAGCTGGGGGCCACGGTGGTGCCGGTCACCTCGGGCAGCCGGACCCTGAAGGACGCCATCAACGAAGCCTTCCGCGACTGGGTGGCCAACATGGACACCACCCATTACGTGATGGGCACGGTCTGCGGCCCCCATCCCTTCCCGGCCATGGTGGCCTGGTTCCAGAAAATCATCGGCGAGGAGGCCAAGGCCCAGATCATGGCCGCCCACGGCCGGTTGCCGGCCCGGGTTTACGCCTGTGTGGGCGGGGGCTCCAACGCCATGGGCATCTTCCAGGGGTTTCTCGATGACCACCAGGTGGAGTTGGTTGGAGTGGAGGCCGGCGGCCACGGGCTGGCCAGCGGTCAACATGCCGCCCGGCTGGCCACCGGCCCAACCGGCAGCCCGGACGCCTCACCGGGGGTGGCTCAGGGCTACAAAACCATGTTTTTGCAGGACGATGACGGCCAGATGAAGGATACCCACTCGGTGGCCGCCGGCCTGGACTACATCGGGGTTTCCCCGATCCTGGCCGACCTCTGGGAACGGGGGCGGGTACGGATGGCCGCCGCCACCGACGCCGAGGTGATGGAAGTGCTGCAACTGACCATCAGCCGGGAGGGGATCATCCCGGCCCTGGAATCGGCCCATGCCTTTGTTCAGGCCATCAAGGAGGCCGGAGAGCTGGCCGCCGACCAGGCGATTATCATCAACCAGTCCGGCCGGGGCGACAAGGATATTTTCACCATCGCCCACGCCTTTGCCGATCCCTCCTGGCAGGCGTTCATCCGCAACAAGGCTCAAGAATACGCGCAAAATTGATGGCCTCGCCGGAAATCACCAAACGCGACCCGGCGGCGGCGCGGCTGATTGCGACATCGCTTAACCTGAAGAGTGAAAAATGAAGCTGGAACAGGAAATTAGGGCCGGGCTGACCGGCGGCGGCGACAAGAAGATTTTACTGATGACCCACCTGGTGCTGGGCTACCCCTCGCTGGCCGCCAACCGGGAAACCATCGCCCGGATGGTGGCGGCCGGGGTCGATATTATCGAGCTGCAAATCCCCTTCTCCGAACCGGTGGCCGACGGGCCGGTGATTTTACGGGCCAACCAGGAGGCGATCAACGCCGGGATCAAGGTGGCGGACTGCCTGCGTTTTGCCGCTGAAATCACCGCCGCCTACCAGATCCCCTTCCTCTTTATGACCTACTACAACATCCTCTTCAAGTACGGGGTGGCGGACTTTCTCGCCGCCAGCGACGAGGCGGGGATCCGGGGGCTGATCGTGCCCGACCTGCCCCCGGAGGAGGGCAGCGAGTACCTGGCCCACTGCCGGAGCCGCGGCTTGGCACCCATCCAGATTTTCGCCCCCACCAGCAGCGATGAGCGGATGCGCCTGCTGGCCTCCTCCGGGGCCGGCTTTATCTACTGCGTGGCCCGGCGGGGGGTAACCGGCACCCAAACCAGTTTTGATCGGGAATTTGAAAAATACCTGGCCCGTTGCCGCAAGGCCACCGAGCTGCCGCTGGCCGTGGGTTTTGGCATCGGCAGCCGCCAGGATATCGCCGCCCTGGAAGGCAAGGCGGAAATCGCGGTGGTCGGCTCGGCCACCATCCGCCTGGTGGAAGAAAAAGGGGTGGCGGCGGTGGGCGACTTTATCAGGAGCCTGCGTTAAGCGCCCCGGTCACCGTCACTGCCCAGTAAATGCTCAAAAATTAAGCACCCCGGGGCACTGCAAGATGCGCGATATCCCGGGGCGTTGAAGGCTCAGACACTCTCGCCGGAAGGCAGATTGAGGCCCGGAAATTCTTCAGCCCGGCGTTGGGGGGTGACGATGCAGTTGCGGCCGATCACCGCCCCGGCCGGAACCTGGGCCATCTTGCCGATCAGGCTGATCCCGCTGTAAAGATGCTTGGGATGAGCCCGGTTGATCACACTCTTGTCCTCGCCCTGCCCCACCACCGCCTTGGCCCCCACCTGCACCCGCTTGTCGAGAATGGCCAGATCCACCGTGGCCCCGGCCGCCACCCGGCAGTCGTGGAAGAGGATGGAGTCGCGGACCACCGCCCCCGGCCCCACCCGGACTCCGGGCGAGAGCACCGAGTTGATCACCGTCCCTTCGATGATACAGCCCGCCGAAATCAGCGATTTGCGGGCCGAGCCGCAGCCGGCGAAGCGGGCCGGGCAGCGATCATAGGGCAGCCCCTCGGCCTCGGGGTTGGGCCGGATCCCCCAGGCCGAAGGGTTGATGGGGGATTCGGACCTGAGCACGTCCATGTTGGCCTCCCAGTAGGCCTGGATGGTGCCCACATCCCGCCAGTAGCCCCGGAAGGGGTAGGCGAAGACCCGGTCGGCGGCGATGGCCCGGGGGATCATATCCATGCCGAAGTCCATGTCGTCACGATACCGCTCCAGGCTGTGGAGCAGGTAGTCGGTGCTGATCACGTAAATGCCCATGGAGGCCAGGTCGGTGCGGGGCACCGCCGGTTTCTCCTCCCACTCCACCACCCGGCCTTCGCCGTCGGTGATGGCGGCCCCGAACTGGTGGATCTGCTCACGGGGCACCACCATGGTGGCCACGGTGAGATCGGCCTGTTTGCGCCGGTGGTTATGGAGCATCTCTTCGAGATCCATGCAGTAGATATGATCGCCGGAAAGAATCACCACCTCGCGGGAAGGATGGGCGCGGATAAAGTCGATATTCTGGCGGACCGCGTCGGCGGTGCCCTTGTACCAGTCGGAATCCTTGGCCCCGGTGCGAGGCGGCAGAATCTTGGCCCCACGGGTGCGACCGGCAAAATCCCAGGCGGTGCCGTCGCCGATATGGCGCATCAGCGACAGGGGCTTGTACTGGGTGAGCACCCCCACCTGGGGAAAGCCGGCGTTCATCACGTTGCTCAGGGAAAAATCGATGATCCGGTAAATGCCGGCAAATGGCACCGCCGGCTTGGCCCGGCTCTGGACCAGATTGTTAAGCCGGCTGCCCACCCCGCCAGCCAGCAACAGCACCAGAGGATCGTCCAGTTCCCAACTCATCGCACCACCTCCCCGTCGGCAATGCGCTGCTGCGCCATCTTTTCCGGGCCCAAAGCCGGGTAGAGGGTGCAGCCGGCCCCAATCACCATTCCAGCCGGGATCTGATTATTCCAGCCCAACACCGTCACCCCAGCCTGATCGTGACCACCGGGCACGGCGGCCAGCCCCGGTTGCTCTTGCCCGGCGGGCGCCGACGGCGCCGCTTCCCTGGTAGTTTCCCCGATACCCGCCGACTCAGGACATTGGCCGGCCATGACATCTCCCGCCGGAGCCCCGACAACCACCCGGTCGCCGATACTGACGTTGACATCGCTGACCACCCGGTTAAGCCGGGCCTCCCGCCCCACCACATTATCGAAGAACAGCACCGAATCCCGCACCACCGCGCCGGCCCGGACCTGAACTCCCGGGAAGATCACCGAGTTTTCCACCGTGCCTTCGATCTGGCAGCCATTGTAAACCAAGCTGTTGCGGATCACCGCCTGCTCGCCGACTTTCAAAGGAGGGCAGTCCCGGATATCGCGATGATCCAGGTTGGTGCGAATTCCCCATTGGGCCAGGGGCAGGGCCGGGTTTTCCCCCAGCAGATCCATACTGGTTCGCCAGTACTCTTCGATGGTCCTGGTATAGCCCCAGTAACCGCGGAACTTGTAGCCGTAGACCTTGCGACGGCCGGCCATGGCCCGGGGGATGATATCGCGGCCGAACTCAAAGGATTCATCCTCGCGGGCGTTGGCTTCCAGCAGTTCGTAGAGCACCTTGGGTCTGAAACAATAGACGGTCATCGAGGCCCAGTGGGAACGGGGCTGGGCCGGTTTTTCCTGGTAGTTGATAACCCGGCCGCCGGTCCGCTCATCCTCGTCGTCGATCTCGGCCAGACCGAAACGGTGGGCCAACTCCGGCGGCACCTCGACGCAGGCGAAGGTGCAATCGGCATCCTTGCGCCGATGATAGGCGATGATCTCCCGGTAATCCATGTGATAAACGTGGTCGCCGGAGATGATGAGGATGGTTTCGGGATCGTGGAATTGAATAAAGTCGAGATTCTGGCGCACCGCGTCGGCCGAGCCCCGATACCAGCTGCTCTGGCCAAAGCCCTGGTAGGGAGGCAGGACAAAAACCCCCCGGCGGCGGCCGATCATGTCCCAGGCGGCGCCGGAACCGATATGGTTGATCAGGGAAAAGCTGCGATACTGGCTCAGCACGGCCACCAGTTCCAAACCGGATTGCATCAGGTTGCTCAGGGCAAAGTCGATCACCCGGGCAAAACCGCCAAAGGGCACCGCCGATTTGGGCCGATGGGCGGTGAGCACACTCAGCTCATCGACCCGGCCGCCGGCCAGGACCACGGCCAAAGATTCCGGCTTGCTTTTACGCATCGCGCACCTCGCAAAAATGGTAAGCATTCGGCAGCAACGATTACCTGTAACCGTTCACCAGGGGGTACTAACCTGCCGATTTAACGGGCCGTAACCGTTCAGCAGTGCCGCAGATTGTCGGCTGTTCGCCGACGATTGACACGGGCCGCAGCCAGGCACCTCGTACCCCGGTACTCAAGCCTGGCTGATCGCCCGAAGGTGCGGTGCTGCTGAACGGTTACGACTACATATGCTTGGTGGTCAGGCGAATCAGGGTGTTGGTGTTCAGGTTTGCGGCATCCTTTTCCATGTTCTTCAGCGGCACCTCGGCCCGGGCCGACTCCCGGTGGCCGCCGGCCGAACCGGCCTGGCCGAAGATCTTCTCCGCCAACCGCCCCGCATTCTTTTTATAGCCGTCGCAACGGAAAATAACCACCAGTTTGTCGTTATGAATTCCGGAAACAAAAACCCAGGCCGCCTCGTGGACCTGCTTGAGAAAATCGGCGATCAGCACCAGGATATCAGGGTTGGGCACCTTGCCGATATGGGCATAGATACGTGACTTGCTGAGCTTCATCTCGCTGAGGGCGGTGCGGAAATAGTTGAGTTCGGAGCGCCGCAGCGAGGAGAGTTCGATCTTACGCACCAGATTGAGGTTGGCCAGGTTGAACAGGTAACGAAAGGAGATGGCGTCGGCCAGGGAGACTTTTTTCTCGAAATTCTGGGTGTCAACCTTGATGGCGTAAAAGAGGGCGGTGGCCAGGGCCACCGAGGGGCGGGCGCCGGCAGCCCGCAGGTATTCCACCATCATCGAAGCGGTGGCCCCGTAATCTTTGCGGATATCGACGAAGGTGGCCAGCCAGCCCTTGCTGGCCGGGTGGTGGTCGATTACCACGTCGAAATTGATATTTTCGAAGGCCGGCAGATGGGTGGGCTGGGAATCCAACATCACCCGCTTGCTGAATTCGGCCGGCTTGACGGTATGGAGCCGCTCGGCGGGAATCTTCAACAAATCCATCATTACCAGATTATTGAGGCGGCGGATCTCGTTGGGATAGGCGATGGTGACGCTCTTGACCCGGTAGCGCAGCAGGCGCCTGACGGCAAAGGCCGAAGCCAGGGCGTCGGGGTCGGCGTTGATCACCACCAGGACGTTGTCTTCCTTGTCGAAGACCTGCCAGAATTCCAGAAGACGCTCCTTGGCGGTCTTCTTGGAATTGCGTTTGCGGTTGGGACTGGGCCCCAGCAGGGCGGCCCCGTTTTTGGGAGCGGTTGAACCGTTGTTATTCATGGCCGCTCTATACCATAATACCGCAACCCTCGGCAACCGCCGGCAACTAAGTGCCGGCCCGTTGCGCAGACTCTCCCTCAGGGCATCCAGGGCAACAAAAGCGCATGACTTCGGGGGCAAATTGTGCTAGTTAATGGCCGCTTATGAACGCCTTGCACGTCACCGCATATCTGGACGGCCGACCCGGCCACGAAAAGCAAACCCTGGCGGTGGTCCGAGCCTTGGAGCGGCTGACTCGGGTGGCGTTGACCATCAGAACACTTGGCACTCACGGTACAACGCACTTGGCGACCCAAGATAGCCACTTATCAAAGGCTTTGCAGGGGGCAAAGCCGGAAAGCGCCAGGCGGCAACCCGCCGTCGATCTGCTGATCGGCAGCGGCCGTCGGACCCATTTGCCGGTCCTGCTGGCCAAACTGCGCAGCGGCGGCCGGGCCAGAGCGATCTGCTGCATGACACCCCCGCCGGCGCTGAGACTTTTTTTCGATCTGTGCCTGATCCCCCACCATGACCGACCGCCGCTGAAAAAAAATATTATGCCCACCCTGGGGCCGCCCTGTCTGCCGGAAAACCTGCATCGCCACCAGCCGGACCGGGCCCTGATCCTGCTGGGCGGCCTGGACCCCAAGAGCCACTATTGGGACCAAGAGGAGATAATGGGCCAAATCAAGGCCCTGCTCACCGGGCAGCCGGACCGACGGTGGACCATCGGCACCTCTCCCCGCACCCCCTCGGCCACCGCTGACGCTTTAGCCCGGCTGCTCTCCGACTTGGGGGCATCCGAGCAGCGGCAAGCGGCTGCCGCCGGCGAAAACCTTGCCCCGCCGCCAGCAGCCGGCAACAGGAAACCCATCGCTTTTGCCCCGGCGGCGGACACCCCACCCGGCTGGGTCGAAGAACAGTACGCCATCAACCGGGAAGTCTGGGTGACCGCCGACAGCGTTTCCATGGTGTACGAAGCCTTAAGTGCCGGTTGCCGAGTGGGGATTTTACCGGTAAGATGGCGCCGCCCCGACAACAAGTTTCAGTACGGCTTGGATGAGTTGCAGCGGCGGGGGCTGACGCTGCCCTTCGCGGCCTGGCAGGCCGGGGCAAGCTGGCCGCCGTCCGCCCCGGAGCTGAACGAGGCCGCCCGCTGCGGCCGGGAAATTTTAGACCGCTGGTGGCCGGAGCGCCTGCAGGAATGAGTTCGACAGAAAAAAAACTGACCGTTCTCCAGGTACTGCCCGAACTCAACAGCGGCGGGGTGGAGCGGGGTACCCTGGAACTTTCGGCCCATCTGGCCGCCCACGGCCACCGCTCCCTGGTGGTTTCCGGCGGCGGTCGCCTGGTGGCCCAACTGGAGGCCGAGGGCGGCCGCCATATCGCCATGCCCATCGGCCGCAAAAGCCCGGCTTCGCTGCTCTGGATT
>OBJA01000565.1_pt1 | contig 31038 bp, 29 predicted proteins | sample 1519751 | NCBI WGS metagenome assembly OBJA01 (sample SAMEA3881238, study PRJEB22517) | soil metagenome | biome: lake sediment; feature: soda lake sediment; material: sediment, water from around vicinity | place: India | collected 2013-12-23 | depth 3 m
GCTATGAAAAACAGAAAAAAGGCTGTCTCAATGGTGAGGCAGTCTTTTTTGTTTTATGAAACCTTGTATTCATTATGGACATCAGTCAGCACTTCATAGCCTCCGGGAGTAACAAGGATCGTATGTTCAAACTGCGCTGAAAGTTTATTGTCAATGGTACGAGCAGTCCAGCCATCATGCCTGTCGATTGAGGTTGCAGGCCTGCCCTGGTTGATCATGGGTTCAATTGTAAAAATCATACCGGGCTTCATTTTGGGCCCTTTGTTTCGTCGTGAAGTGTGATCGACCTGAGGTTCTTCATGGAAGTTAAGTCCCACTCCGTGTCCGCAGAACTCATATACCACGCTGAAGCCTTGTGAAGTTGCATACCTGTTAATGACAAAACCAATATTTCCAAAATAATTATCAGGCATAACCTGATCTATTCCAAGGTCGAGGCAATGCTTTGTCACTTCAATCAGCTTTTTTGCAGCAGCCGGCACTTCCCCCACTGTAAACATTCTTGAGGTATCACCATAGTACCCATCAAGTATAGTTGTAACATCGATATTTAATATATCACCTTCCTTCAGGATAATCTTTGGGGAGGGAATTCCGTGGCATACCACTTCGTTCAGTGAAATACAGCTCGATTTGGGATACCCGTTATATCCTTTGGTGGCAGCTACAGCGTTATGTGCCAGAATATATTCATCAATTTTCTGGTCTATATATTCTGTTGAAATACCTGCCTTAACAAATTGTGCTGCATAATCAAGTGTTTGTGCTGCCAACCTGCAACTTTTCCGGATACCATCTATCTGTTCCGGATTCTTTATGATGATGCCCCCCATAAACTTCGATTATATTTTGTGCAAAAGTGGTCAAATGTACTGGTATTTCAAAACCGAACAATACATTTGTAAAAAAGTTTAGCATCATAAGGCGATGAAGCATATTAACCATTTGTCAACCAAATCCTTCTTTATCAACAAATTTGGCAAGCTGTCAACCTCTTTTATGTTCTACCAGATGCAGGAAATAGCCTGGGAACATGCAAACCTGCTGGGTTTTGGGTATAACAGACTAAAACAGGAAAACCAGTTTTGGGTGCTTTCGCGGCTGCAGGTTAAAATTGTCCGCCGGCCTGAATGGACCGAAGAATTCCAGCTTGAGACCTGGTCACGCGGAACTGATGGCTTCTATGGCTACAGGGATTTCAATTTTACTGACAATGAAGGAAACCGGATTATCAGTGCAACAAGCAGCTGGCTGGTGCTCGATGCAGATACGAAACGCATTGTCCGCCTGACAAAGTTTAAGGAATTTCCAGAGTATGCTGAAAGTGTATTCGGAGAAAATGCACCAAAGGTAAAGACACCCCAGTCGGATGCTCCGCTGTTATTTACTCCTGTCCTGTTCAATGAAATCGATATCAATCAGCATTTCAACAGCGGCAGATACCTTGAGCGCATTATCGACAGTTACCCTTTCAGTTTTCATGAGGAAAATGAACTTGCAGAATTTGAGGTAAATTTCATTAAAGAAGGACTTACCAATGACAGGCTGGCAGTAAAAAAACAGGAATTAAGCCATGATGATCATTTATGCAGCGTAGTAAGGGAAAGCGACGGTACCGACCTAATCCGTGCAAGGCTTCATTGGCGTCCACGGTAAAGCATACCGGTTTTTATAGTCAAGCTGTCAGCAACCGCTTTATTTCCATCACTTTTTTTTCCATTGGCAACTGCCCGTCAATCCAGTATATCAGGGTTCCCCGCTTTTCCATACCCCGGAACCAGGTCATCTGCCGTTTTGCAAACTGATGTATGGCAATCTCAAGCTGTTCAAACATTTCGCGGTACGACATCCGTCCAATGACATGAAGTGTTACATATTTATATTCCAGCCCGTAATATATCAGCTGTTCAGGTGTCAGCCCTGAGGCAAGAAGCGCTTTAACCTCCTCAAGCATTCCTTCATTTAACCGCTGCTCAAGCCGCCGGGATATCCTTTGCCTGCGCACATCCCTATCAACTTTAACACCTATATTCAGACTGTTCAGTTCAGGCATCAGTCCCTCATGTTCGGGATTCTCCCTGTAATAGGTTTCAATTTCAATGGCCCTGATGGCCCGTCTGTCGGTTTCCACATCAGTGGTATTATGAAGTCCGGGTTTTAGTTCCCTCAGAATTTCTGTCAGTTCCTCAAGAGATTTACCCTCCAGTTCACGCCGAAGTTCGCGGTTGGGCGGAACCTGTACCAACCTGTAGTTTTTCAGCACAGCCTCCAGGTATAATCCGCTGCCACCACACAGAACCGGGAATCTTCCCCTGCTCTGGATATCATCAAAGGCATTGACAAAATCATTCTGAAACCGGTATACATTATAATGCTGACCCGGATCCTCTATATCAACAAGATGGGAAGGGACTTCCACGCCCTGTACAATGTAATCGCCATAATCTTTGCCGGTGCCAATATCCATTCCCCTGTAGACCTGCCGGGAATCGCCAGAGATAACCTCACCGCCTATAGCTGTTGCCAGATGGGCAGCCAGGCTTGTCTTCCCGGTTGCTGTTGGCCCCAGCACTGTAACCAGGTTGTATTTATAATCAGGATTCATTCGTCGAATTTTCTGTCAGCAAAACTAACAATTCTCAGGCATCCTTAAAATTAAACCAACGAAAACGGCTTTTATAAAGTCAGGTAACTTTTTAAAATTTTGCAATAATTCCACTTTTCAGAATAGATAAACAATGAATCCCATATATTTGAAACCGGTAACTTCAAAATAGAAATAATGATAAAGGAAGCTTGTGTTGAAACATTTGAAGAAGCTGTACTTGCCGAAAAAAAAGGCGCCGACCGTATTGAATTATGTGCCGACCTGGCCAATGACGGGGTAACACCCTCCTTTCACCTGATGGAAAAAACCTGTGCATCGCTTGGCATCCCAGTAATGGTGATGATTCGCCCACGGGCAGGTAATTTTGTGTACAGTGCTGATGAAATCAGCATCATGAAGCAGCATATCGATCAGGCAAAACGTGCAGGTGTTGCAGGTATAGTCACCGGGCTGTTGACAAAGGACAACCACATCGATGAACACAATACACGGTTGCTGGCAGAATATGCACATCCGCTGCCTGTTACCTTTCACAAGGCAATCGATTTGCTGGAGGACCCTGCAGAAGGAGTTGCAATTTTGAGAAAAATAAAAGGCATAAAAAGGATACTCACTTCGGGAGGAAAAGCCACTGCCAGGGAGGGTATCGACACCATCAAAAGAATGATAAAAGTAGCTGGAGATGACATTATCATCCTGGTGGCAGGGAAGGTAACAAGTCAGAATGCAGAAGATATCCAGCAGATGAGTGGTGCCGAAGAGTTTCATGGAAGAAAAATAGTTGGAGAACTGTTATGATGCCAATCCAAAACAAGTGTTGTTGCCATTTCTTTTTTCTCTTGCTGATAATTATTCGAAATTAAAAACACCGGAAAAATGAAAAAACTGATTGCTATTATTCCTGTATTGCTCGTACTCATCACATATGCACAATATGAGCATGAAGTCACAGGTTATGTATGGCCTGAAGATGAACAGGTGCTGAAGAAACTTGAGGAATGGCAGGACCTGAAATTCGGGCTGCTGATGCACTGGGGAGCATACAGCCAGTGGGGCATCGTTGAATCGTGGTCAATCTGCCCCGAAGATTATGGCTGGTGCGAACGGAAGAAAGGCTCCAATCCCGATGATTATTTTACATACAAAAAGGAATATGAAAATCTTAAGCTTTCCTTCAATCCTATAGGCTTTGAGCCTGAAAAATGGGCAGAGGCAGCAAAAAGTGCAGGGATGAAATATGTGGTATTTACAACCAAGCATCACGATGGTTTCTGCATGTTCGACTCAAAATATACCGATTACAAAATTACCGATAGCGAATGCCCGTTCAGTGTAAATCCAAAAGCCGATGTCACAAAAGAGATATTTGATGCATTCCGTGCCCAAGGATTATGGGCAGGGGCCTATTTCTCGAAACCCGACTGGAACAACCCGTATTATTGGGATCCGGTATTCCCCCCTTTCGACAGGAACGTGAATTATGACCCGGAACTCTACCCTGAAAAATGGGAAAAGTTCGTGGAATTCACCCATAACCAGATTATGGAACTGATGACCGATTATGGTAAAGTGGATATCCTGTGGCTCGACGGCGGATGGGTGGCCAAAAAACCTTCGCCGCTGATTGAACAGGCCTATGCTGCCAAAGGGAAAGACACCCCTTCCGGCTTTATCAAGAACAGGACGGTAAACCAGGACATCAGGATGGATGAACTGGCAGCAAAGGCGCGTGAAAAGCAGCCGGGACTGATTGTTGTTGACAGGGCAGTGCAGGGGCCAAACCAGAATTACCTTACCCCCGAGAACCGTGTCCCCGAGAAGCAGCTGCCTTACCCCTGGGAATCGTGTATCATTGCCGGCGGAGGCTGGGCCTGGGTTCCCGATCCTCAATTCATGTCACCGAAACAGGCAATTCATATGCTTGTCGACATTGTTGCCAAGGGTGGAAACCTGCTCTACAATATTGGTCCCGGACCCGACGGAAGATGGCCTGAAGATGCGTATAAGCTATTGGCCGCAATGGGTGACTGGATAAATACAAATGGTGAAGCCATCTATTCCACACGGGCCATTGCCCCGTTTAAAACCGGCAATATCTGCCTGACACAAAAGAAAGATTCGAAAGAGGTGTATGCATTATACCTCGATGAAACAGACGATGCAGCCAAAGGCATCAAGGCTGGTTATAAACTGCCTGCATCATTTACAGTAAATGGCATATATGCAGCAAACAATGCAAAACTCAGCCTTCTTGGCAGCAGGGATAACCTGAAATGGGAAAATACGCCTGAAGGAATCAGGATTTTCGTTCCCGAAAAACTGAGAAGAAACCCTCCGGGAGAGATAGCCTGGGCATTTAAAATCTCAGCTGTAAGGTGACAGATAAAGTAAAAGCCGTTCGTTGAGCGGCTTTTATTTTGTCATAAACAGGTTAACGCCTGCTTAATACCTCTTTTTCATACTGCTGCACTTCGGCGATATATGCATCGCCCGAAGGCACATTGTTCTGCAGGCAGTAGTAATCCCAGACTGCACCAAAGGGCATGGATTTCAGTTCCTCCATGATAGCCAGCCGCTCAAAATACCTGCCTTCCTCCTCGAGTTTCACAAGCATTGAAACCGGTTCAAGCAAGGCAAACATGAAGGCTTTCTGCGCGGCACGGGTTCCTACAACATAAGCACCCACCCTGTTGATGGAAGCATCAAAGAAATCGAGCCCCGTGTTGACGCGCTTAAAGAAATTGTTGCGTACTATTTCAGATGCAATCAGCTGCACCTCTTCATTGAGGGTCACAACATGGTCGGAATCCCATCGCACGGGCCGGGTGACATGCAACAGCACTTCATCGATAAACTGCAGGCACGAAGAAATTTTATCACCCACCTGCTCGGTCGGATGAAAATGACCGTTATCGAGGCAGATGAGTTTATTGTTCTTTATGGCATAGCCCAGGTAAAAATCATGAGAGCCCACAGTCATTGATTCAGCACCAATGCCAAACAATTTACTTTCCACGGCATCTTTCAGGTATTCTTTGGGAAATTCAGTTTGAAAACCCTCATCTAACGATTTTTTAAGCTGCGACCTGTATCCGTTCCTGTCGACCGGCACATCTTTGGAGCCATCAGGGATCCAGGTATTATGGACACATGGCGTCCCCAGCTGTTTACCCATTTCAGCACCGATTTCGCGGCAGCGCTTCATATGCTCGACCCAGAACTGCCTCACCGTTTCCTCTTTGGACGACAGTGTAAACCCGCTCCCGGCCAGGGGATGCGAAAAATAAGTACCATTAAAATCAAGACCGATTCCCTGAGATTTTGCCCAATCGATCCATCCCTGGAAGTGCTCAACGCCCACCTGGTGGCGATCAACAGTTTTCCCTCCGAACTCACCATAAATGGCATGAAGGTTCAGCCGCTGTTTACCCGGCAGCAACTGCATAACTTTTTCAAGATCGGCCCTTACCTGCTCAACTGTATGTGCCTTGCCCGGGTAATTGCCTGTGGCCTGTATCCCTCCTCCCGAAAGGGCTGCATCGGGTTTTTCAAATCCACCCACATCATCGGCCTGCCAGCAGTGAAGACTGATAACAACCTCTTTCATCTGCTGAACAGCTTTTTCAGTATCCACACCAAGTGCACCATATTTCTCCCTCGCAAGTGCATAAGCCTGATTAATCAATTCGTTTTTGTTCATATTACTGATGTTTACAAATTATTCCATGTAAAAAACTTCCTCAAGGGGTATTGTAACCGGAGAATGATCAGCATTGGTTCTCATGATATCTGCCATATATTTCCACCATTTCTGCACAACCTCGTGGCTGCCCAAATCCTGTGAACCTCCCTCCCCCGTTACCTTCTGAAATGCAAACAGGGTATTTGTTTCCTCATCAAGAAAAATGGAATACTCACTTATTCCGTTCTCCTTCAATAACTTTTTCAACCCGGGCCAAATCTCATCGTGCCGCTTCCGGTACAATTCCTTTTGCCCTTCATTCAGGTACATCTTAAATGCTGTCCGTTTCATTGGTTCCTCCTTTCAGGTGTATATTCCTGTTAAAGATGATAGCTGCCAAATGTAAAAAATATTTCTGGCCCTGTCACTTTCTGCTTAATGCTTTTACAACCAGGGGCAAATGATTGCCTCCCGATTTCCCCTGGCTGAAACTGGAATACAGACTTGCCTCCACAAATCCTGACTTACCCAGCAAGTCAATGAGAACCTTGCTTTGAAGTGCAAGAAGGCGTGTTGTATTCCTGATTACTTTTCCTTCCTTCTTAAGATATAGTTCAGTAATGAAACGGATCAGGGGATTTCCTTCCTCCATTTCATAGTTCCTGACAAACCTTATATTTTCACTTTCAATGACTGGCAAACTTGTCACCTTTTCTGACAAGATATAATTGTAATTCAGAATTTGCAGCATAACAACCCCTCCCGGTTTCAGTACAGCATAAACACCCTGAAGCATCTCAGCAACAAGCTGCTCCGATTGCAGGTGAACAAGGGTATTGCCAAAACACACAGCTGCATCAAACTCACCGGGTTGAAAATCATCTTGAAGCTGAAGCATATTGCCTACCCTGAAGTTCAGGTTTGAATACCTGTTTTTTGCCTTTGCCCGGTCAAGCAGATCCTCATTCAGGTCGATGGCTGTTACCTGTGCCCCGGCTTCAGCAAGCTGTAAAGCCAGTTCCCCGGTGGCACAGCCAATATCCAGAATCTTCTTCCCCGGCAACTCCTCAAGGTTATTCTCCACAAACTTCAGCTGAACAGGGTTATAGGGGAAAATTTCATTGTAATATGCTGAAATGGAGGTATAAAAATCATTCTGCGCTGTATTCATAATCTTTTTTTATTCATCAGGTAATCCAACAAGTTCATCCGGTTTCTGTTGACCTGGCTGTTTTTCAATCCTGATTCTTGCATCAACGGCAAGAATCTCCTTTTCATTCCCAAGAAGCGGGTTCATGTCGAGTTCCTTGATTTCAGATGCAAACCTGAGCAGGCTCGACAGCCTTACAATTATTTCAGTGAACTGTTTGATATTTATGCCTGGCTGACGGCGGTATCCTTTCAACAGCCTGTATGACTTCAGCTGTCTAATCATGGAAGAGGCTTCACTGAAGGATAAAGGGGCAAGCCCCGAGGCAACATCTTTCAATACCTCCACATATATTCCGCCCAGTCCGCACAGTACAACATGCCCGAAATTCCTTTCATATGCAGCTCCCAGAAACAGTTCAATGCCTGAAGCCATCTGGGCTACAAGTACCCCTTCCGCTCCCGGTATTTCATTCAGGTGATGAAACTCCTTCCTTACCTGTTCTGCATTTCTCACATTCAGTATCACTCCTCCAACATCAGTTTTATGAACAGGCCCCACCACTTTCATCACGACAGGGAACCCGATATTCATGGCAGCCAGTACTGCTTCCGTTTCGTTAACGACAACCAGTTCCTTTACCCGCGGAATACCGGCAGCATCAAATAACTGATGTATCACATGGGGCGGCTGGTACCCGTCGGTGGCATAAGCGATGATGCTCCTGATTGCATCAACATCCACACCTTCAAGAAATACTTCTGCAGGTGCAGGTTGCGGGGTATGTATTACTTTTGTGAGCGCCTTTCCCAGCAGCACTTCATCAGGAAAATTGACATTGCCATGTGAAAGGAAATAGGAAACATCTTCCTTTACATTGATGATAGAAGGCAGGATCGGGTACACAGGTTTCAGGCACCCCTTCATTTTTTCATTCAATACCTCATATACATCGCGGATAGGAAACAAACCCGGGCTACCAAAGATGACTGCCATGCCATCAACATCAAAATCATTTTCACATGCATCAATAATTTCACCAAGCTGTGCGGCAGTGCCTGTAGCCAGAAAATCTATCGGGTTTTCAACTGAAGAACCCGGAAACAGTTTTTCCTTCAACTGGGTTTTGGCAGGCGAATCAGGAATCTGCGGTATTTTAAGCCCACCATCTTCAAGTGCATCAGTAAGCATGACACCCGGGCCGCCGGCATGTGTAATAATAGCAAGCTTCCTGCCCTTCAGTTCCCGGCACATAAAAATGCCTGCAACAGTAGTCAGTTCCTCCCGGCCATAGCAGCGCACGATTCCGGCTTTCCTGAACAAGGCTTCAACAGCAGCATCAGAGCTTGTAAGTGCACCGGTATGTGATGAGGCAGCCCTGCTGCCTGCAGCCGAACTTCCGGCCTTGATGGCTGCTATCCTGCACCCTTTTCTAATCAGCGAAGCGGCATGCAGCAACAACCTGTCGGGATCATCGATATTCTCTATATACAGCAGTTTCACCTTCGGACTTACTCCGTCGATATAGGTTTCATCGAGCCAGGCAAGAACATCCTCCACCCCGGTATGGGCGCTGTTACCAACAGAAAAAACATTTGTAAACCTCAACCCTTTAGGGATTCCCGATTCAATAATAAACACAGCGGTGGCACCTGACCCTGATATGAAATCACATCCTCCCTCTGACAAAGGGGGAACCGGTGTTGTAAATACTCCTGCATAGGAAGGAGTCATTACCCCTATGCAATTTGGTCCGATTAAACATGCATCGTGCCGGTTTATTATCTCTACTATCTGTTCTTCAAGCTTCCTGCCCTGGCTGCCTGTTTCCCCAAATCCTGCCGAAATAATAATAAATGCTTTTGTATGCTTTTCAGAAGCAAGCACTTCAACAGCCGCCACACACAATTCGGCAGGAATGGCCAGAATAGCAAGGTCAACCTGAGGCAAATCAGCAACTGAAGCAAAACATGGCATACCCTGAATTTCGGAATTTGTGGGGTTAACAAGGTAAAGCTTTCCCCCGAATGAATGATCAACCAGGTTTTTCACAATCTTGCCCCCCGGCTTCATTGTATTGTTTGAAGCCCCGATAACTACAATGCTGTCAGGCTTAATCAGCTTTTCGTTTAACATGCCAAATCAATAATTTTGCATAAAAGTATGAAATTTCAAATGATCAGTTCCTGATTAATTTCAATGCCCGTATTTTCTTTAAGCTTTAGAATAACTATTTTTACCAAATTTCATCAATGGGCGAAAAGAAAGAACAAAAAATAGTAGTCATTGCAACCCTCGATTCTGCCGACCGGAACCTGATTCTTACAGGCATCAGGCTCTCGGTGATATTCCGGAAAGAACTTTGCCTGCTGTATCAGTTGCAGAAAAAAGAAAACCGGGAAGAAATCAGGGAAAAACTCATCCGATACACTTATCCGCTAAAAAATGAACTGCCTGAATTAAATGTATCGGTATTGCTGACCACAGGCAAAACCAGGAACCTGCCCGACACACTTGCCGATGAACATGAAGCTATCATTGTTGTGGCCAATGCACTTCTTTTTAAACGGTATGCCCCGGCAGTAACCGAAAGCCCTATACCCTTTCTGTTTGTCAATCCGCAGGCTCCTGTCAGGGAATTTAAAAAGGTTGCCGTTCCGGTTGATATACGCAGGGAAAACAGTGATACCATATTGTGGTGTTCATGGTTTGGACGGTTCAACAAATCTGAAATCATTGCAGTAGCTGCCCGCGAAAAACAGGAAGATTCAAAAAAACTTGTGAGCTATAATATCATGCAGGCCAGAAAATTATTTTCTAACACAGCAGTTGCTCACCAGATTTTAAGAGGAAAGAAATCGAGCTGGCAGAACAGTTATGAGACCGCAGCCTTTGCATTGTCGGAAGGCTGTGACCTGCTTGTACTGCTTGGAAGTTCAGTGATAACACCACTCGACTGGCTGATTGGCCTGCCCGAACGAAAGATTGTTGCCAATGCAGGCAGCCTGCCGGTTCTGCTGGTTAATCCAAGGCGCGATAATTATATCCTTTGTGACTGATCCATTTTAACAAACCTGATTAAACATGAACACGAATAAAACGAATTTTCTATTTTTGCGGCTTCAGGTAAAAAAGCCTGCAGTTAATATTACTTGGACATGACACAAAACCCAGCAAACCAAAAGTATTGGCATGTTATCATTACCCGTTCGAGAGCTGAAAAAAAAGTACATACAGAACTGACAGCACAGGAAATTGAATGCTTTCTGCCCATCCAGAAAAAACTCAGGCAATGGAAAGACAGGAAGAAATGGGTGGAAATGCCTGTAATCTCAGGTTACTGTTTTGTGAATATACATAAGGCAGAATTTGAAAAGGTCCTCAAAACAAACCATGTTGTAAACTACCTGATTTTCGACGGGAAACCAGCGCATATATCGGCCGAACAGATTGATTATCTCAAAAAGATGCTTAACCAGTCGGAATTGGAAGTTGAAGTAACACACGAGAACTTCCATCCGGGCAAAATGGTTGAAGTCACCGAAGGTCCATTAATCGGAGTGAAGGGAGAACTTGTCAGCTGCAGAGGGAAAAACCGTTTCATGCTCCGTATCACCCAGATGAATACAAGCTATCTCATAGATATCAATGCGGAAAAATTAACAATCTGCCCCGAAAAAATCTGAAGAACACATAAAAAATGTAATCTTTACTTTTAATTTTACTATTTTTAGATAAAATTAAAACGTAATCAACCATGACTGATTTAAAACAGCTTGAAATCTGGTTTGTAACAGGAAGCCAGCATTTGTACGGAGAAGAAACCCTCAGGCAGGTAGCTGCCGATTCGGAAGAAATTGCACAGGCCCTCGACACTTCGGCAAACATTCCGGTTAAGGTAGTCTGTAAGCCTGTATTAACAAGCCCCGATGCGATAACCCAGCTTTGTATCGATGCCAATTCATCATCAGCATGTATAGGCCTTGTAACATGGATGCATACCTTTTCACCTGCCAAGATGTGGATTACAGGGCTCAGGATTCTGAACAAGCCACTGCTCCACCTGCATACACAGTACTACCGTGATATTCCTTATGACAGCATCGACATGGACTACATGAACCTGCACCAGTCGGCACACGGAGGCCGCGAGTACGGCTTCATGCTGACAAGGCTGCGTAAGAACCGCAAAGTTGTCGTTGGCCACTGGAAGGATGCGGAAGTGCAGAAGCGGGTAGGCATCTGGTCGAGAGCTGCTGCTGCATGGAACGACTGGCAGGGTGGAAAAGTAGCCCGGTTTGGTGACAATATGCGTGAGGTGGCAGTTACTGAAGGCGATAAGGTGGAAGCGCAGATGAAATTAGGCTATTCAGTAAATGGCTATGGCATTGGAGACCTGGTCAGGGTAGTAAATGATGTAGCCGATTCAGATATCGACACGCTTACAGAAGAATACAACGACCTGTACAACCTGGCCAGTGAAGGCAAAAAAGATGGCCGGCTCCATGAAAATGTACGGGTACAGGCACGCTATGAAATCGCGATGAAAAGGTTTCTCAGGGAAGGAAATTTCATGGCATTCACCACTACTTTTGAAGATTTACATGGACTGAAACAGCTTCCCGGACTTGCAGTACAAAGGCTCATGGCCCAGGGCTACGGCTTTGGGGCTGAAGGCGACTGGAAGCATGCTGCGCTGGTAAGGGCCATGAAAATAATGAGTACGGGCCTTGAAGGCGGCACATCATTCATGGAAGACTATACTTATCATCTTCATCCGGATGGGATGAAGGTACTGGGTGCACACATGCTTGAGATTTGTCCGTCGACAGCCGTTGGGAAACCTTCCCTTGAAGTGCACCCTCTTGGCATCGGAGGCAAGGATGACCCTGCACGTCTGGTGTTCAATGTACCGGAAGGCCCTGCCCTCAATGCATCAATTGTTGATATGGGCAACAGGTTCCGTATGATTGTCAACAAAGTAAATGTAGTTAAACCTGATGCTGATTTTCCAAAGCTTCCTGTAGCACGTGCATTATGGGTTCCCATGCCCGACCTGCCAACCGGTGCTGCTGCCTGGATATTGGCAGGTGGTGCCCATCATACTTCATTCAGTATGGCAATCAATACTGAATTTCTTGAAGATTTTGCCGAAATGGCAGGAATTGAAATGCTTTTGATTGATGAATCAACAAAAATACCTGCTTTCAAGAAAGAATTGCAATGGAATGAAATGTTCTATATGCTTGCAGGCAGCCTGAAATAAGAATTCTGCATGAAAAACAAAGGTTATCAGGAACCGGGATAATTACAAAGAAAATACCCGTCAATTCCTGGTAACCTTTTTATTGTTCAGGCTTTTATTCAGGCGAATCTTTGGGTATTGTAAAATAGAACACCGACCCCGACAAACCGTTATTCTGCTCTTTTGAATGATGGCTTTCAGCCCAAATCCGGCCACCATTCTTTTCAACAAATTCCTTGCACAATACAAGGCCCAGACCTGTACCCTTTTCATTCTGTGTCCCTTTGGTTGAAAAGTTCTTATCAATCCTGAACAAAATGTCAAGTTTCTCTTCAGGAATACCTACCCCGTTATCGGCAACAGAAACAACATGTTCATCATGATTCTCACTTGTAGAAACCGTAATTTTTCCTCCTGTATGGGTAAATTTAATTGAATTTGATATCAGGTTTCTTAAAACGGTGCTTACCATCGCATGATCGGCATAAACAGGTACACTCGAAGGTAATTTATTTTCAATTTCAATTGACTTTTGCTTTGCAACATCTCCCAGTAACATCTCCACATGATTAATCAGTTCAACAAGATTGAACCGTTCAGGATTATATTCCATCCTGCCAGTCTGCGACTGCGACCATTCCATCAGGTTCATCAGTAACCCCATGGCCATATTTGATGACTGGTGGATGATTTCGGCATACCTGGACACACCTTCCAGTTCGTTTTTGTTCACTTTTTCTATTAAAATCCGGCTGAAACCAACAATTGCATTGAACGGGCTTTTCAAATCATGTGCAATGATTGAGAAAAACTTATCCTTGGTGGCGTTTAATCTTTTCAACTCCTCATTTTGCTCCCTGACCTGCCGTGAACTTGCCGATACCTTTGAAAGAGATACGCTAAGCAGGTACAGCAGGAAAGTTATCATCAATCCGCTGAAAAATACAACAATCACATTTGCGCTGAAAATCACCATATCGCGTGGCTGAATGAGTTGCAGCACCCAGTTTTTACCATTAAATTCAACAGGCACCACCAGCCTCCGCATGAAAAAATCGGGCCTGTCATCGAAATCAAGACGCTGGCTGTCGAAGAGAATTGAAGATTCAGAAAGGGTTTCATCATAAATCTGCAACCTTATACGCTCCGCACGCCTGCTATCCCACCTGCCAAGGATTCCCTGCATTAAATCCCTCATCCGGTAGGGGCTGTAGACCCATCCATAAATGGCAGCCCGCCGTTCCTCCACTGTACCCACAGGCATGCCTTTCCTGTATAGCGGATGATACATTAGGGTACCGGCCTGGTCATCTTCACCGGTCTCCTGGACAAGTTCCACCTTCCCCGACAACATAGGCACGTTGTTGTCGCGGGAAAGTTCCATTGCCTGTCTGCGGACAGGATGAGCAAACATATCAAACCCGAAAGCCCTTAAGTTACGGCCCGAAAAGGGTTCAAGGTACAGAATGGAGGTATAAGTATCGCGTTCGGTTTCAGGCTTAACCGAATAGTCGGGAAACCCTTCCTGCCTGACCTGCTCAATATGTTCCTGCAGTTCACCATTGGGAATGATGTATGAGAATCCCAACCCCTGGATGCCTGGCAACCTGTCGAGAACTTCTGAAAGTTCGACATACTCTTTCCATTCCTGCCTTGTCACAGTATCAGACACTGCAAAAAATGCTGCACCTGCCTGTAATATCAGGGCATGAGCCTGAAGCCTGGCTTCAATGCGCAGTCCTATTTCGTTGCTTACCGAAATAAATTCCTCACGTGCCCGGCGTTCAGCTACCTGGTAAGTTGAAATTGTCAGCAATAAAGTCAGCACCAGCCCGGCAAAGAAAATATAAACGGGATTCCAGCCCCTGACAACTATCCTGTCATGAGAATCAGAAAGATCAACAAATTTATCTTTGCCAACTGGTTTATTCATCAATTTGATTTTTCCAACTTAAATTCCGATAAAAATAGAGAAATTTTATTCCTGCAGAAGTTCATGATATATATTTTTCATAACCTCCAGCTTTTGTGCATCTTCTGCAACAGCGTTTGTGGTAAACATCATCACCCCGCCTGAGCAGCCCGCCAGGCCGCCGCGAAGTACGGTTTCAAACTCACCGGCACTTACAGTATAGGGATTATTGTATGCCTGTACGATTGGCCACACACCGGGTAAATTACCAGTTGAAATGTTTAGCCTGTTGCAGAACCACCTGATGTTTTCCTCCACCCACTGAGGCTCCCTGCCCATCCGCGCATGATAAACCATGGGCGAAAATATGTCGATGTGGGGTCGCAGCATGTCATAGTCGAGGCCCAGGATTCGCCTGCGGGCACCATCAAACTCATCATCATCCCATGGGCAATGATACAACCCAAGGAGGATACCAGGCTTCACCTCATCAATCACCTGACGCATCATCCCTCCCCAGTCAACAATCACTTCACAACGCCAGTCGCGCCAGTCAGAATCACAATTGTCGAAAATCCATTGAGCTTTTTCGGCAACCGACTCCCCCTCGATTTCCTGATTCTTTTCCTTTGAAAAAGTTGCAAGGCAATTTTCACAGAAACATGTTTCGGGCAATATCGGCTCAGGTTCTTCAAACTGGGCATGCCAGTGCACGTAGTCCATCCATACCCCATCAACATCAAAACGTGTCAGAAGGTCCCTCAGCTGATTCAGCCTGTACGCCCTGAAACCCGGTTCAGTGGGGCAAACACCCATAAACCAGGAAGCAGCTTCAACCTGCTCCCCCTTCTCATTGATTGCCCACGCCTCAGGATGATTTTCAACATACCCTTTGCCATTGAGCGTGGCAAACTCAGAGTAGATTTTCATCCCTTCCGCCCTTGCCTGTGCCATCATCTGCTCACTGATAGAGCCACTGTGCACAAAAATGGCATTCAGCCCAAGGGTTTCAAGGTGAAGCCCCTTATCCCATAATGGCTGGGGATGGCCATATATTCCACGTATCTCAATTTCCTGCTGCTTTTCATGTCTGCACCCTGAACAAAGTATCAGCACCATCAACATCAGCAAGATTCCTGTTCCTGTCCTGTTAACCATCTGTTTCAATTTTCTGATAAAATGAAGTCCACAACACAAATATACATTTTTATGGCCATATGATTACGGCATAACAGCCACTTTTCCAATACAGAAGGGCATTATTCCAATATATTTCCAATGATTATCCGGGGGAAAAATATCAATATGGATGAGCCGAAAATTACAAATGCCACATGCACATCCGAAACTTTATCTGCCAGTACAATTGAAAAAAAATAATTTTCAAGAAACACCGGGTGTGTTCCACATGTTTCAGAAATGCAGAAAAACCTGATATGTCAATTGACAGAATTTAGCCTGAAGCACTTTTTCCCTTATACCTGGGATATACAAAAGCCGTATTAAATTCGAAAATAATTGAATTTAATACGGCTTTGGTATAGCGATGGTATAGTGATGATATGGATGTTCATTATATTTTTTTGATGGGCGGGATATATGAACTGTAAAAAAAAGACGTTATAAAACAGATTGCTTTAAATTATGAGGCCGGAAAACCGGCAAACCGGATATTGAACATGATTGCACCAAAAACATTATTAACAATCTGTTATTAAAATAAAGTATTTTATTGTTGCTGATTTTTCGGCTGATTTTCATATTTTCGGCGAATTATAAAAAAGCAGACTGAATTTTATTGCTCAAAAAGAAAAATATTGATGAAGAAACAGAAATTCCTCACCGTTATTCTACTTACCTTACTAATTCTGCTGACCACAACCAACCAGCAAATTTCCTCTTCTCCTGATAATTCAATTCAAATAGCAGAGCCCGAAATATCACAGACCGATATGGAACTGGATGAAATGAAGGAAGTGTTTGAGGAATATGACAGGTGGATTACAGCGGAAATAGAGGCGACAAAGACTGTAGGAGCAGCAGTTGCCGTGGTGTATAAAGATCAGGTTGCTTTTTTGAAATGTTTCGGGAACCGTCAGGTTGGGAAGGATGCCCCGGTTGATGAACATACGATCTTCAGGCTGGCCTCGGTTTCAAAACCCATAACAGGTATACTTGCAGGACTTCTGGCGCAGGAAGAAGTACTGGATTTTGATGAAAAGGTATCGGAAATCCTGCCATGGTTCAAGCTTGGCAACAGTGCAAGTACAAGTGAACTTACGATTCGCAACCTGCTGAGCCATACTACAGGGCTTGTTCCCCATGCATATGATGATTTGGTAGAAGCACATGCACCATTCACTAACATCCTGGAACGTATACAATCTGCCGGGCTTGCCTCGGCTCCCGGGCATGTTTACAGTTATCAGAATGTGATGTTCAGCCTGATTGACACGATAATGGCTGTGAAAACTGACAAGAATTATAACCAGCTGATTAGGGAAAAGCTTTTCGAACCACTGGGGATGAATGATGCCTCAACTGATTTTGAAAGTTTCAAAAACAACCCAAATAAAGCAATACCCCACCGGGGAGCGAATGGTGTTTACCGTACCCTTCCGCTCAATAACAGGTATTACATCACAGCTCCGGCAGCAGGCATCAATGCAAGTATCTCCGATATGGCGCAGCTGTTAATGGCACTGCTCGATGAAGAATACCCACTGCTGAGTGAAGGGACCTCGGAAAAGATATTTGAGCCTCAAATTGTGTCGAACCTGAGCAGAGGATATTTCAGGTACTGGGATCAGGTTCAGTCAAAAAAATATGCAATTGGCTGGCGGATGGTCGACTATAAAGGCAGGCAAATTGCCTATCATGGAGGGTATGTCCTTGGCTACAAGGCTGAAATTGCCATCAGCAGGCACGACAACATTGGAATTGTATATCTGTCAAACTCACCCAATACAGTTGCCTCACAAAGCGTCCCTGTATTCCTGAATGAATTAATCCGTTATAAAGAGAACATGCCTGTTATGGCAAACCAGGATAAAAATGATGAAACTTCAACTAATCAGAATCTCTTATAATTTTTCGTTATATTTATAAAATACAAGAAAAAGCTGTTTTATGAAAAAGGGACACCTGATATGCTTTATTTTCATTTTGGCAACATTCATAGCCGGGGCACAGTTTCCTGAACCGGAAAACAACCTCGACAGGAAGGTCAAGGCTTTCCTGGAGGACAATGTCAGCAACTGGCGTGACATGAATGTCCCCTTGAGCGATGGCAGGATACTCTATGACCTGATTATAAAAAACAACTATAAAAACGCGGTGGAAATTGGCACTTCAACTGGTCATTCAGCCATTTGGATTGCGTGGGCATTAAGTAAAACAGGTGGCAAATTAACTACAATTGAGATAGATAAAACCCGCTGGCTGAAAGCAAAGGCCAATTTCAAAAAGGCAGGGCTTGAAAAATATATCGATGCAAGGCTTGGCGATGCCCATGTACTTGTCCCCAAACTTCCGGGCACTTATGATTTTGTTTTCAGTGATGCCGACAAGTACTGGTACAAGAATTACTTCCTGGCCATGGATCCAAAACTTAAAATTGGCGGATGTTACACTGCCCACAATACAGCAATGCGTGGTTCGGGAATAACTGAGTTCCTGGACCATCTTGAAAGTATAAGCCATTTCAGCACATCGTTTGCCGCCAACAGCCGTTCAGGATTATCAATAAGCTACAAGACAGGCCCAACTCCTGAGATATAAAACCAGCAACATTATTTTCCCCCTGACAGGGATGACTGAATTTCCTGAAGCATGTTGTCAATCTGCTGCCTTGTTGTTTCTTTCAACCTTTGATAATCCTTGTTCATGACCGGAACGCCCAGCTGGAGGTGCACCCTGGTAACAGGCTTGCTCATTTGCCTGAAGAAATGGCCCACAAAGGTATCGTCATCAACCCATGCATCGTTTTCATCTTCAAAATGAATCGCAGCAGGAATGATTGGAATGTTTCCATCGGCCGCAATCTTAAATGAACCGTTTTTAAAAGGTTTGGTAAGCGGCCCCCTGAAACTGGTCCCCTCAGGGAAAACAGTTACCGGAATCCCCATATTGAGCGACTGCTTCATTTTATTCATTGTGCCGACAAGGCTTTTTAATTCGGAACGGGATACGAAAATCATGTTTGTTATGCGGGCCGCTGTTTTCATCATCGGCCAGTTTTTTAATTCGGCTTTAGCTACAAACGTTGAAGGTACACAGGCGGCAACAATAAATATATCGATATAGCTCCTGTGGTTTGGCATCAGGATGAATTCACTTTCCCGGATATTGCCCTGAATGCTGACGCGGATACCACATACCCTGAGTATCAATTTCCCCCATGACTGCAGAACCCATTTTTGCAATGATCTGCTAAATCCGGATATTTTAAGCCTCATGCTTCCGGCTATACCAATGACAGCTGTGATGGCTAAAACAAGCAGAAGCCTTACAAGGGCCAGGGGGGCAAGAAGGATGATACGGACAGTTTTCATTCCAGTTAAATTTGCAAGGATGCAAAGATGCAAAATTCAGGATTAAAACCTGCATGTCAGTGAACCATCAGGAACAAACAGCCAGGTGGAACACTCCACGTGCAAAGAATTCTTCGTGCGATATTTTCAGTCCATAGTCATATGCAATGCCGGTAATGCCTCCGCGCCTGTTGTATTTTCTGTAATTCCGGTAATGTTCCTTTCCGGCAAAATATTCCGCTATCCTGATCCCAAATCCCTGCAGGTTGCCTGGATTCGGGACTTTATAATCAACAAACACAATTGTGCCGGCTACGCGTTTCATTTCCATAATGATAAATGCGTAATTTTCAGGAGCAAACTGGTGCAGTGCCAGCGTCATGACTGCAATATCAAAACTCCTGTCAGAAAAATTAAAAGGAAGTGTCACATCGCTGTATTTGAACGCTATATTGTTGATATGCTTCTTCAACTTCAATTTTTCGGCCCTTTCGATCATCGGATAGGCATGATCAATTCCTGTAACAAATGCTGATTTCCCTGCCAGTTCAAAAACCTGTGCTCCAGTTCCGCAAGCTACATCAAGCACTTTCTTCTGCGGAGGGATAACCGCAGAAACCTTCTTTCGAATCTTTCCCAGGACCGGGTCTATAATCTTACTGTAAATGAACACTGATTCCATATTTTTATCGGATATTGCCAGCAGATACAGGAAAATGAATTTCAGAAATTAAAACTTCAATCCTTTGATTTTGTTCCGTTACGGTAAAATTATTTAATTAATCGTTACAATAAGTAAAACAAAATATGAAAAAACTGATATTCCTGCTCATAGCCACGTTAACTGTGAGCACAGCTTTCAAGACAGGAAAGCCGGCTTATATGCTGTTTGACTTAAATGAAAAGAAAGTCAGGTACAGAGTTATGCTCAAAGAAGTACTGGATGCCGACATTGTTTTGTTTGGAGAGCTTCACAACAATCCGATTTCACATTGGCTGCAGCTGGAAATGACAATGGACATGCATGCTGCAAAAGGTACCGATCTGGTCATGGGTGCCGAGATGTTTGAAACCGACAACCAGATGATACTCGATGAATACATGGAGGGATTAATTTCACAAAGCAGGTTTGAAGCAGAAGCAAGGTTATGGCCAAACTATAAAACCGACTATAAACCTCTTGTTGAATTTGCACGTAAAAACAGGCTCAGGGTTGTTGCCACAAATATTCCCAGGAGATATGCCGCACTTGTGAATACGAAAGGGTTTGAAGGGCTTGATGAACTGAGCGATGAGGCAAAAGCATTTCTTCCACCGCTGCCGGTTTTGTACAATCCGGAACTGAAAGCATACCGCGACATGCTTACAATGGGGGGCGGAGAACATCATGCCAATGAAAATTTTCCGAAGGCCCAGGCAGTGAAGGATGCTACAATGGCTCATTTTATTATGGAAAATATGAAACCCGGGAAATTATTCATCCATTACAACGGTGCGTATCATTCCGATAATTTCGAAAGCATTTACTGGTACCTGAAACAGGCAGACCCCGGTTTGAAAATTGTTACAATAACTACTGTTTCGCAGGAAGATATTTCATCGCTTGAGGATGCAAACAAGGGGAAGGCCCATTATACAATTTGTGTCAGCAGCAATATGACAACAACCTATTAGAAGAAAAGCAGTTACCTGTAGAACCCTTTCTTTTCGATGGTTTCCCAAACAGCAGCAGGTAAAAAGTAGCGCACATCCTTTCCACCGGCAATAGCATTCCGGATAAATGAAGATGAAATCTCCATGAGCGGGGCATTTTCTGCGATAGATATATTTTCATGAAGGGTTATACCGGCTGAAGAGAAACCCGGTCGTGGATAAACGATCACACCAAAGTTCTCAAGAATCACTTCGTAGTTCTTCCACTTATGAAAATTTCGGAGGTTATCAGATCCCAGCAATATTTTGAATGATTTATTCGGGTTTCGCTCCTTCAGCCATGTCAGGGTATCAATTGTATAACTGGGCTTGGGGAGAAAGAACTCGATATCAGAAACACGAAACCTTGGGTCGTTGCCTGCTGCCAGCTGCACAAGTTCAAGGCGGTCGTAGCTGTTAAGCAGGTTTGCCTGCTGCTTATGCGGGTTCTGAGGTGTTACAACAAACCAGAATTCATCAATTTCTGTGAATTCCACCATATAATTGGCAATAGCCATGTGCCCGATGTGGACAGGATTAAACGAGCCGAAGTAAAGTCCGACATTTTTTACAGGATAGGATTTAACTGATGGCTGTTTCATTTTACTGGCTTTATCCTGCCTGATGGTTCCCAATAAAATCCTTTACAATCCCTTCAGCTTTGTGCAGGGCTGAGGGGAGGTCGTCATTGACAACCACAACATCGAAACGGCTGGCAAAACTTAATTCATGCAAAGCTTTATCAACCCGCATCCTGATCGCTTCTTCACTTTCCGTTTTACGGTTTTCAAGCCTGCTTTTCAGCTCTTCGGCTGAAGGGGGCATTACAAAAACGGCAAGGGCATCATCGCCGTAATGCTTTTTGATGTTAATCCCTCCTACAACGTCGACATCAAAAACAACATGCCGCTGATTGGTTCTTAGCCTTTCGATTTCACTTTTAAGTGTCCCGTAGAAGATGCCGGGATATACCTCTTCCCATTCCAGGAATTCATTATTCTCAATTTTCAGGCGAAATTCCTGTTCCGAAAGAAAATAGTAATCCTTTCCGTTTGTTTCACCCTTCCGCGGGGGCCTGCTTGTAGCTGAAACTGAAAATTCGAGTCCCAGGCCAAGGTTGAGCAGATGCCTTACAATAGTTGTCTTACCTGCTCCCGAGGGTGCAGAAAATATGATGAGTTTTCCTTTCATGCCTTATGAAGAAGAAGAATTATAAAACATTGAGCAACTGTTCTTTTATGCGCTCAAGGTAATCTTTCATCTGTACCACCATACGCTGGATATTGCTCTCATAGGCCTTTGAACCGAGGGTATTGATTTCACGGCCCATTTCCTGCGCAATGAATGATAGCTTTTTGCCACTGTTCTCTTCCCGGGCAATGGTTTCGAGAAAGTAAAAGCAATGGTTTTCAAGGCGTACCTTTTCCTCGTTCATATCCATTTTATCGAGGTAAAATACAAGTTCCTGCTCAAACCGGTTTTCATCGACACCTCCGGCCAGGTTTAACTTTCCGAGACTTTCAGTCAGACGGTTTTTAATGATCTCCATCCGCTGGCTTTCAAAGGGAGACACCTGCTGCAGCAATTCACGTATTTTATTTGTATTGGCTATGATATCGGCTTCAAGTGCTTTCCCTTCAGCCATCCTGAATTCCTCAATTTCCCCGATAGCATTCCTGAGATGTTCAAGTATAATGCCCCATTCGTGCTCATCGAGGGTTTCATATTCAGTTTTCACAACATCGGGAAGCCTGAGCAATGCCAGGAGGGTTCCCTGATCGGTGTTCAACCCCAATGATTCGTTTATCTTTTTGAGATGTTCGAAGTAGCTTGTTAAAATTGCCTCGTTAATTCTGCTGTTCGATTCAGATCCATGGTTTTCGACATAAATGGTTAAATCGATTTTCCCCCGAACAAGCTTTTCAGCCAGTTCTTTCCTGATTTCAATTTCCTTCTCCCGGTAGATTGAAGGGATACGGGCATTGATATCAACCTGTTTGCTGTTGAGCGCCTTAAGTTCAATAGTAATTTTTTTGTTGTTGACTTCGAACTCTGCCTTACCGAAGCCTGTCATTGATTTAACCATGAAATATCATTTTTTTACGAATTTAAGAACTTTCAGCAATAACACCAGAGCCAATCAGCTCATCTTTTATATACCATGCAGCAAACTGTCCGGGAGTTATGCCCCGCTGTTCATTTTCAAAGAGTATATATGCACCTTCCGGGGTCATGTGGAGCAATCCTTTCTCCAGCGGCTGCCTGTAGCGTATCCTGATATCAAAAGTTGTTTTTTCACCAGCAACCATTTTCAGATCGGTCCGTATCCAGTGAACATCATCAGCAGATATAAACAGCCCTTTCCTGAACAGTCCGGGATGATTCTGCCCTTCACCCACATAAACGATGTTTCTTTTCACATCGGTCCCAAGCACGAACAGCGGATCTTTATGGCCTCCAATGTTCAGTCCCTTGCGCTGCCCGATTGTATAAAAATGGGCGCCCCTGTGTTCCCCAATCACCTTCCCGTTCCAGGGTTTATATGGGTAAGGGAAGCACAATTTGTTATAATTCTCTTCCAGGGGCTCCTGCTGCTTTCTTTTCTCAATAAATGCAGCAGGTATTTCAATCACATTTCCGGTATTGGGTTCCAGCTGCTGTTGCAGAAAGGTTGGAAGATCGACTTTCCCTACAAAACATATTCCCTGTGAATCTTTTCTTTCGGCAGTAGGCAGGCTGGCCGAGCGGGCAATTTCACGAACCTGCGGTTTTGAAAGGTGGCCTATCGGGAAAAGGGCTTTAGCGAGTTGTTCCTGACTTAGCTGGCAAAGGAAATAACTCTGATCCTTGTTTGAATCGGCCCCTGCTATCAACCTGAAAACATGATGACCTGCGGTTTCCAGCTCATCCTTGATGCAGTAGTGCCCGGTGGCCACAAAATCGGCATCATACTTCATTGCTTCATCAAGAAATATGTCGAATTTGATTTCCCGGTTGCACAGCACATCAGGGTTAGGAGTACGTCCTGCCTTATATTCAGCAAACATGTAATCGACTACCCGTTTTTTATAATCTTTGCTCAGGTCGACAATATGGAACGGGATATCGAGTTTCTGCGCCACCATTTTGGCAATGAGTGCATCCTCTTCCCAGGTGCAGGCACTTGTTAAAGCCCCTACCCTTTCGTGCCAGTTCACCATAAACAGGGCCACCAGGTCATATCCCTGCTGTTTGAGCAGGTATGCTGCCACACTGGAGTCAACTCCACCTGAAAGGCCAATTACAACACGTTTGTTCTGCATGAATACAATAAGGTGCGAAACCAGGGAATGACTTATACAAAATGGCCAGTTCCCGGTGGTTTATTATAAACTACAAAAGTAGAAAGTAAATTTAAATTCAGAAAATTTAACAGGCATTCTGCCGTTACAAAACAAAGTGATTTCGTTGTTCTTAATCTTTCAGTTTTAATGTTGTAATACCAACTTTTTGAATATTTTTAACCCCGGAAAAAGTTAAACCATCGGAGTGAAGAATTAACATGAGCTGTAAAATTTTGCCTGTTTCTATACTTGCCATCATTATTTTATTCACAGGATTTGCATCAGGGAAGGAGCCAGCAGAGAGCGATCCACCATTTTTGATACTTACACAGGACAATTGGGTAAAGGAAAAACTGGAATCGATGACTCTTGATGAAAAGATTGCCCAGTTAATGATGATAACAGTTTATCCCCGGCAGACTGAATCAGACAAGGAACGAACAATCCGGTTAATTCAGAACCATAAGCCGGGAGGAATCCTGGTTATGCAGGGAAGCCCTGTCAAGACAGCCACATGGATTAACCAGTTCCAGGCAAATTCAGCGGTACCCCTGCTGGTGGCAATCGATGGTGAATGGGGACTTTCAATGCGTATCGACAGCACTATACAGTACCCCTACGCACAGGCCATAGGTGCTGTGCAGGATTCAGCATTCATATACCAGATGGGCCGTGACATGGCCCAGCAGATGAAGCTGGCTGGCATCCATATGAATTTTGCACCTGTTGCCGATGTAAGCACCAATCCTCAGAACCCTGTTATCAATTTCAGGTCATTTGGTGAGGACAAGGTTAATGTTGCGCGTAAGGCGTGGTACATTGCAAGCGGCATGCAAAACGAGTGGGTGGTTCCGGTGGCAAAGCATTTCCCCGGACATGGAGACACTCAGACAGATTCCCACCATGAACTTCCCCTGATTAAGCATCCGAAAGGCAGGATAGATGCCATTGAATCCTTTCCGTTCAGATACCTTACACAAAGAGGAATCACAGGTATCATGACTGCCCACCTGAATGTCCCTGCACTTGATAACAGCGGTGTCCCTTCATCGTTGTCAGCAAAAATTGTAAACGACTATCTGAAGAAAGAAATTGGATTTAACGGATTTGTTGTTACTGATGCCATGAATATGCAGGGTGTACAAACAAAGAACGGAAATGCTGTAGTGGAAGCATTGAAGGCCGGGAATGACATGCTGGAGTTTGTGGTTGATTTGCCAAAAGCAATTGCTGCCGTAAAACAAGCTGTGGCTTCAGGTGAAATAACGGCTGAAGAAATTGACTTAAAATGCAGCAGGGTGCTGGCCCTGAAACGGTGGGCAGGGCTTCATGTATACCAGCCGGCCAATACTTCAAACCTCACTGCCAGGCTGAACTCACCCTATTATGAAATGACAGTCAGAAAACTTATAAAAGGTTCACTTACTGTACTTGCAAATAAAAATGCATTGCCTGTACAGGATTTTGGCAAATTAAAAATTGCATCGGTAGCTATCGGGACCGACAATATAACTGCCTTTCAAAAAATGATTGAGAGGTATACCCCTGTTGACCATTTTATACTCCGTAAAAATGCTTCGGAGCGGGAGGTCGCAGCCCTGCGCAGCAAGCTTGACAATTATAATCTTGTCATTGCAGGAATACACGGCATTAACCTTTATCCTTCAGGGATGTATGGAACGACCTCTGCACAAAAAAGCTCAATTGCCGATTTTATCCGCGACAACAGGGTTGTGAGTGTGTTCTTTGGCAATGCCTATGCCCTAAAGCACTTTGAGAATATTCACCAGAGTGCCGGATTGATACTGGCCTACCAGAACAACAGGCTTACCCAGGAACTGGCAGCCCAGCTGGTTTTCGGTGCATTTGATGCATCAGGGAAACTTCCTGTAACGGTTGATAATCGTTTCAAACTCAACGACGGCTTAGATGTGAAGGGCAACCAGACCTTCTCATATACAATTCCGGAAGAAGCAGGGATTGAATCGAAGATTCTCATACCAAAGATAGATTCGATAGCCGAACTTGGGCTGAAACGGAAGGCATATCCGGGAGCCCAGGTCCTGATTGCACGCCATGGACAAGTGATATTTCACAAATGCTACGGCCATCATACCTACTTACAGGATCAGGAAGTAACTCCCGATGACATCTATGACTGGGCATCGGTAACCAAGGTAACTGGTCCGCTACCCGCTCTGATGAAACTGACAGAGGAGAAGAAAATCAATCTTGATGCCCCCTTCAGTACGTATTGGCCTGCATTTAAGGGAACAGAAAGAGGGAACTTCAGTGTGCGGGACTTTCTGACACACCAGGCAAAACTTCCGGCTTTCATAGCATTCTGGCGGATGGGACTTGAAAAAGATGGAAGCCTGAAGCGTGAGGTATTCTCCACCCAACCTTCAGATGATTTTAGTGTAAGGGCTTCTAACCAGCTTTACGTCAACAATGGCTTCAGGCAGGTGATTTACGATGCCATCAGGGATGCCAAATCGCTGCCTGCAAAAAAGTATGTATATTCCGATTTGGGATTCCATCTTTACCCCGAAATGGTTACTAACCTGTCAGGGGTACCATATGAGCAATATATAGCTGAGAATTTTTTCAGGCCGCTTGGGGCTTCAACAGTTACATACAACCCATATCTGCATTATCCGCTCGAAAGGATAATCCCTACTGAAACCGACGACTTCTTCAGAAAGGAAAAACTCAGGGGGTTCGTACATGATGAAGGAGCCGCCGTATTGGGAGGTGTTTCAGGAAATGCAGGTTTATTTGGCACAGCCAATGATTTGGCCAAAATATTCCAGATGTACCTGCAAAAGGGATATTTTGCCGGGAGGAGGTATTTCTCGCAAGAGCTGGTCGATGAATTCACAAGGATTCAATTTCCCAAAAATAATAACCGGAGAGCACTTGGATTTGACAAGCCATATATAAACAACCACCTGAACAGCCTGAAAGATGCATATCCGGCAGTGAGCGCAAGCAAAAACAGTTTTGGCCACACAGGGTATACAGGTATAATGGTATGGGCTGATCCCGACAGCGGAATCCTGTTTATATTCATGTCGAACAGGGTATATCCCACCAGAAACAACCCGGCATTGTTTGATTTGAATATAAGGCCTGCCATGCACCAGGCTATTTATGACAGCATTGTAAAACCAGTAGTATAATAGGGTTAAAAAAAGTTAATTAAACAGACATTTATTTAAGGAATTCGACTGCATGAACTACATTAATGCACAGATTAAAAGAAGATTAAACGACAGGAAGATGAATTAAATAATGTAAAAATAACATCGAAAAGTCAACGAAATGCAATACCCGATCGTTTTCACTTTATATATTACATTTAAAATTTTAAATTTACATATTTAGACGTTCATTTCAATATTTGATTCAGCAACATAAAAAATTCAGCATTATGGAAGGAAAAATAACATTCAATGAGTTGAGGAAAATCAAAGACAGTTTACCTGACGGCTCTATAAAAAAATTGGCGCGTGAGTTTGATATCACAGAAGAGACCGTCAGGAATTATTTTGGAGGCGCCAATTACACCAGTGGAGCAGCTGTTGGCATTCACATGGAACCGGGACCAAACGGAGGGATTGTTCTACTTGATGATACTTCCATTCTTGACAGGGCAAAAGAATTAATACATCAGGAAGCAGTTTAGAAAATAAGACATTTTTAATTTTACAAACTGCCCTTCATAAACAAGGGCAGTTTTTTTTAACTGAAAATCAAAAGTCACATGAAAAAAAATCTACTTTTCGTTTTAGCTTTTATCACAGGCACAGCATTTTATTCATGCCAGTCGGTTGATACCTGGCAGCCGCTATTTAATGGTCAGGATCTGAGCAACTGGGACATGCACCTGGGCACTCCCCTCGATGGTTTTGAAGATTTGGCATCTAAATCAACAAATGAAACTGTTTTCTCTGTAGTTGAAGAGAATGGAGAGAAATTAATCAGGATTTCAGGTGAAGTAAACGGTTCACTGGCCACACGTGATACATTTGCCAATTATCATTTGCAGCTGGTTTTCAAATGGGGCGACGAAGTGTTCACACGCCGCAACAGTGGTTTGCTGTATCACAGCTTTGGAGACTTCGGAGAAGCTTTGGGTACCTGGATGGTAAATATTGAACTCCAGCTCATGCACGACCGCCTGGGGGATACCTATCTGATGAATAATACCTATTGCGAAACAGCTGTGGTTGAAGAAAACGGCAGTTTCAGATACTCACCCGGAGGAGAAGTCATGCCTTTCAGTATTGAGCATAACGGCCAGCTTGTAAACAAATCAACTGATGCGGAAAACCCGCTCGGAGAATGGAATACAGTTGATTTATATTGTGTGGGACGTACAGCTGTTCATGTAGTGAACGGAAGAACTGTGATGGTAAACAACAATACAGGGCTGGCAGAAAACGGAAAAATCACACCACTCTCATCAGGAAAAATACAGCTTCAGGCAGAAGGTGCCGAGCTTTTTATCAGGTCGATGCAAATCAGACGCATAAACGAAATTCCTGCAGAAGTAATGCAGTAAAAAATAAATCGCATTTTGAAACATGATATAGCCTGTTCCTTACCGGAACAGGCTTTTTTTTACCCATCGCTATCCACCCTACACAGAAATAAACATTCTTTGCGTTCTTCCGGGCTGAAAATTGGGAAAAAAGAAAACGGCATCTGGGACCTGTTTTTTCTACAATCCTATATGAGTGCCCGAAACTTTACACATCCTCTGAATAAATCCATGTCTACATTTATGCAAGGTTCTCTTCAGCTACAGAATCAGGCACGCATATAAGAAACAGTAATTTATTTATGCAGCTGTCAAGATGAAATGAAATCATAAACATCAACAGACAATCAGAAAACTAAATTAATACACGCTATATACACTTCGGGATGTATAAGCAGTATGGTGTGAATGATTGCCATGCAGAACCAGGAAGAGGACCCTTGCCAAAATTCTTCAGCTATCAGAAAACGGTGCAGGGATAAAATTAATTATAGAATGTCAGGTGCGGTTAAATAACGGGTATAAAAAAGCCGGAGAACAATGTTCTCCGGCTTTGCTGTTTTTTTATAAATTGGCCAGTCAGGCAGATTATCAGAATAAACTTACCTGTTGACTCTTTGCCTCGAAGAATAGTTGATATGCAGAGCTGCAGCTTTCCTCAGTTCCTGCTTAATGTCGGTAACAATACCCATGCGGGTATTTTCATCAACTTTAAGTGAAGTAATCATCTGAGGTCTTTCAGCCTCGCTTCTTGCTTCTCTTTCAGCAATAATGTAGTCCATGATGTCACCTACATTCGCAAACTGATCATTCAGCTGGATACGGGAAGAAACCCCGAAGTTTCTCTGATACTGCGCCAGGGGTTCCCCGACATAGATATAACTTACAAGAGACTTCTTTTCCAGTTTAGATAACTCAGTTGCAGTGGGAAGTTTAATCTCCACCATGAATGTAACTTCACGCATAGTAGTACTTACCATGAAGAAGAACAACAACATGAAAACGATGTCAGGCAACGATGCTGTATTGATTGGAGGTAAACCTTTTCCTCCTTTTTTTCTGAACTTACTCATAATTAACTTCCTCCTACTCTTTTAGGTTCAGCTTCAGATATCCGGGAAGGATAAATTTCACGAATAGCATCCTGCTGATCTTTTTCGAGATCAGTAAATGACCTGCCAAATTTTTCTCTTGCCAGCTCTTCTCTTAATTCATTGATGGCAGCAACCAGTTCGTTTTGAACAGCGATATACATTCCATATCTTGTATCGATATCGTTACGCAATGAGATGACACCTTTAGTGATCATTACTTCGCCGAAGTGAGCAACTTGTCTTGGTTCTTTTTCGGGAAGTGCCGGATCATCATAAGGATTTGCCATAAATTCCTTCGCTCTTTCGCGGAGGTTATTCAGGTTTTCATACTCATTCTCTACCAGTAGGTCGTTATTTCTGTTAACCAGAACAACGAATACATTTCGGTCCTTAATCTGCTGATCCTCTTGTTGTTCTTCAGGATCAACCCATTGAGGAAGCCTTCTTTCCAAACCGCTGTCAACGTCCATTGTGGTTGTTACCAGGAAAAAGATAAGCAGCATAAATGCTATGTCTGCCAACGATGCTGACGGTATTTCCGGTACTTTTCTAGCCATAATTAATTTTCCTGTTTATTACAACCAATAAAATTACTTAAACAACCGGGTCACCGGGGCAAGTATGATTGATAACACCGCCAGACCAAGCAGGATATAAGTTGCATACAATCCGGCGTCAATATTTTTAGCTACCTGCGGTGTCAGTGTCCCGTCATTGATAAATCTTTGCACTCCGATAAATTGAGGTATCTGATCAGAAGCAAGCAAATATGATACCAAAGCAACTGCGCCAAGGAAAACAAGCGAGATGAGCCCTTTCTTGGCTGCCTTCCAGTCGGTAGCCATATGGAACAGTCCTGAAAGGACAGCAATTCCGGCACCGAAGAATATTAATATATAGGCCCAGATAAGGTTGGAATTGATCCATCCTCCCATTGTTGCGTCAGCTTCATTTTCACTGATGTTAACCATCAATGAAACAACAAGCACAGCTGATACAATGAGCAGAACCCACAATAATATAGTTACAATTTTTCCTTCTTTATTCATGGGAATAATTATTTTTTCATATTGTATTTTACCAGCAAGTCTAACAGAGAAATGGATGCATCTTCCATATTATTTACAATGCTGTCAATTTTAGAAACGCAGTAGTTGTAGAAAATCTGAAGGATAATAGCAACCACAAGACCACCTACAGTTGTAATCAAAGCAACTTTAATACCACCGGCAACGAGTGAGGGAGAAATATCAC
>OBJA01000566.1_pt1 | contig 31014 bp, 25 predicted proteins | sample 1519751 | NCBI WGS metagenome assembly OBJA01 (sample SAMEA3881238, study PRJEB22517) | soil metagenome | biome: lake sediment; feature: soda lake sediment; material: sediment, water from around vicinity | place: India | collected 2013-12-23 | depth 3 m
CGGGATGATCGGCAGCACCGATTCTCATACTGGCCTCAGTACTGCGGACGAAGATAATTATTTTGGAAAGTTTGCCCTCGACGAGCCGGCACCTGACAGGGCTGGCAAAAAAATGGCACATGTCCTTCAAGAAAACTGGCAGCTTGGGGCCTCTGGCATGGCGGCGGTGTGGGCTCAGGATAATACCCGTGAGGCGCTATTCGACGCGATCAAGCGGCGCGAAGTCTATGCCACCTCTGGCCCGCGTATTCAAGTCCGGTTTTATGGTGGCTGGTCTTTTGATGACAGCGATATTTCTCGTCCTGATTACGCTTCTTTGGGTTATCGCAAAGGTGTGCCGATGGGCGGTGATTTGGTGCGCACCGCTGGTCATTCCGCGCCAAGTTTTATGGTGGTGGCGGTAAAAGATCCGGACGGCGCCAACCTCGACAGAGTGCAGATCGTCAAGGGTTGGCTGGATGACGATGGCCAGACCGCAGAGAAGGTCTACGACATAGCTCTCTCCGATGGCCGCAGTGTCGATCACCGCAGTGGAAAAGCGCCGTCGGTGGGAAGCACAGTCAACGTGTCCGAGGCGTCCTATACCAATACCATCGGTGCGACGGAACTGGCGAAGGTGTGGACGGACCCGGATTTCGATCCACTTCAGCGTGCCTTTTATTACGTGCGTGTGCTTGAGATACCCACTCCACGCTGGACCGCCTACGACGCGAAGTTTTTCGGCGTGACCATGGCCAAGGAGGTGCCCATGGTGGTTCAGGATCGCGCCTATACATCACCCATCTGGTATACACCCTGAATTCCGGTCATCCCCTTATGTTCACACTTATACGCGACCCGCTTGTGCATTTTCTCCTCATCGGTGCGGCACTCTTTTTTATTTACGGGCTTTTCAACACCAACGGACAAATTGAAGATCCACGAACCATTACAGTGGATCAACAGCGGCTGATGACACACATGCAGTACCGTGCCAGGGCCTTTGATCCAGAGCGCGTCAGTGGAGAATTCGCCCGACTTGAACCACAGGCTCTGGAGCAGTTGATTGCCGACTATGTGCAGGAGGAAGCGCTTTATCGTGAAGCCCGGGAGCTCCAGCTGGATAGCAACGATTACGTGGCCCGGTTGCGTCTGATCCAGAGGCTCGAGTTCACCTTGCGCGGCTTTATCGATAATGAGTTGCCTTTGACTCAAGCGGACCTGGAGCGTTACTGGGAACAACATCATGTTTCCTATGTTGAACCTGCCACCGTCACATTTACCCATGTGTTCTTCAGCCGCAGTCGGCATGGCGATGCGCGGGCGAGGGAACTCGCGGAGAATTCATTGACGGAACTCAACCACAAAAGGATTCCGTTTGAGGGTGCTGGAGAGGTCGGCGACCGTTTCCCCTATCACCTCAATTATGTGGAGCGCGGTGAAGATATGATCGCCAGTCATCTGGGAATGGATATGGCACGCCGGTTGTTTGTACTCTCGCCCGATGACTCTACCTGGCAAGGGCCATTCGAATCTCCCCATGGTTATCATGTGGTGCTGTTGACCCGCCAGCAGGCGGCGAAGGCTCCGGCGTTAGCCGATATACACCTGCGGGTGATGGCGGACGCCCGCGAGGCGTTGCTTGGCGAAAAACTGGATGCGCTCAAGCAGGCCATCATTGATGACTACAATGTCGAACTCCGTGCTCTGGCCGTCGCAGATGAGGAGGAACAGGGCTGATGGCTGGATTGTTGCGCTGGGTGATGATGGTATCGCTGGGCTGCCTTGCAGTGAGTGCAACCGCTCACGACAGTCGTCCTCTGTATATTGAATTGCGCGAAATCCAGGCAGGTCTTTTCCAGTTGCGCTGGAAGGCGCCACCGTCATTGCCGTCGCCCCATATGCCAGACATTGATATGCCCGCGCCCTGTCTTCGCCAGGGCGACATGGCTGAAATGGTATCTCCTGTGGGGACATCGGCGCGTGCGACCTATCGCTGTGATGAAGATATCTCTGGTCATTCATTGAGTATCCGTTACCCGGAAGCCAATCCATCACTGTCCACGCTGGTGCGGTACCACGGGATCTCCGGCCAGCAGCACACAGCGGTTCTCGGCCCGCAGGACAGGGACTGGATACTACCCGATGCAGAGACGCCGTCCCGTGTCGCGGGTTTTTACACCTTGATGGGCGTTGAGCATATCTGGATGGGAATCGACCATCTGCTGTTCCTTGTGTGCCTGCTGTGGATTGCCGGTACCTGGAAGCGGATTTTGGTGACGGTTACCGGGTTTACTTTAGCCCACTCGATGACTCTGGCACTGTCAGCCCTCGATGTGGTGACCTTGCCTATAGCACCGGTTGAAGCGGTCATTGCCCTGAGTATCCTTTTTCTCGCACGGGAAATCGTCCGTGGCCGGGACAACAGTCTCACTTGGCGTTACCCCATTGCGGTGTCCAGTTCATTCGGCTTATTGCATGGATTCGGCTTTGCGAATGCCCTTTACGAGGTGGGCTTGCCTCAAACAGAAATCCCTCTGGCGCTGTTGTTTTTTAATGTGGGGGTTGAAATAGGCCAGGTACTATTTGTGCTGTGCGTAATCGGCATAGGCCGACTGGGGGCATGGATTGCTCGCACCTCGAGCTTGGATGTGTCGCTCCGGCAAGGGGAAATAGCGAGGTTACTTGTACTCTACGGGGTAGGTATCCTGTCGTCGTTCTGGTTTTTTGAGCGTATTCGGAGTTTTGTCTGAGCGGCCAATCCCGGCGAGACTGACTGTGCATTCATGCGCTTGCATCACACCCATCACGGCTTTGGCAAGGACGGTAAGAGCTATCGCAATTACTCGCTACTGCTTACGATCCAGGATCGGCTGTGAGGTCATTTTCCTTCACTATATGCGCCGTCGGGGGGCAGTATGGGCTAAGAGGTGTGCTGGGTGCTTTCCCGTCATGACAGTGGGTACTACGATTAGACATATACGAAACTTCCCATAAGGGCCGAATTTTTGCAGCGGTTTTTATTCTGTCTGGTCAAACGGTGGGTGGTGAACCGGATTTATTGGCGCATCCCCATGTTGCAGTTATTGACAATGCGTGGGCAATAGTACTTATAAGCATGATATTGCGGAATTACTCCTGAGTATGACGCTTGAAAGACTCTGCCACGGAACTACGGTATTCCGGGCCGAGTATTTGGTGCCAGACTTTACGATGAATAAACACGAAACTGAATCCAATTGGTATTGGTAGGAGGGAATATCAAAGGCTACGGTGTGGATGGTCTTGTCCAGCCCCATCCGTTAGTAACGAAACAGTACAACCAGCTTGATTGAAACCGGGTCGGGCTAAACCGCCGCTGACAAAGCCTCCATCAAATAGTGCTTCAGCCAGCGTTCAATATTCATCCAGTCCGTACAGGGAATCCGATTCAATGCTGGCGAGGGGGTCGTCCATAAACTCGGGACTGAATGCACTGTCCGGGTCCTGGCTGTCGTCATCGCCGACCTCGTAGGACAGGCGCCAGTCTTCCGGCGCTTGGGCAGGCAGCACCACCATTTGCAGCCAGGTTTCAAAATCGTATTCCCCCAGGCTGCCATCTTCAAACTGGACTTCAATGGTGGCTGATGCCTCGTCCACGGCCACCACCTCGAAAAGTACGTCTTCGGCGGCATCCTGGTACCACTCACGGATGACGGGTATTTGCTTTGCCATATCGCTTGCCTCTCTTTACTTCAATATTTGTTGCTTCAGAATTTGTTGCCTCAGATTACGTTACCAACATAGCACCATGCTTCCCTGACTTGTACCATAGCGTGCTGCCAGCCCGTTCGCGAAAGTGTCAATCCAGTTCAGGGTTTTTGGATGTTTGCCAGCTAAGCCGCTTAAATTACTGGATTTTTATGGGTGATTTTAATTTTGCTAATACCTGCGCGAACTATGGCAGTGACCCTAAATGCAAAAATCATCTAAACTTGGGGATTTACAGCTGCCGATTGACAATCTGCGTGGCGGTTTTTAATGTCACCTGCCTTTGACCTGTTGCAGGCCTACCCATCTCCAGCCAAGGATTACCATGCCAAGGACTTCCATGAAAGCCGGTCCCCTGATGCTCGATCTCGAAGGCCACAGCCTGTCGGAGCAGGACAGGGAGCTGTTGCGCCACCCCATGGTGGGTGGCGTTATCTTTTTTGCCCGCAATTTCCAGTCCCGCGAGCAGATTCAGTACCTCTCTGGGGCGATTGCCGGGATTCGCCCGCAACTGTTGATCGCAGTGGACCAGGAAGGAGGCAGGGTACAACGCTTTCGCGAGGGTTTTACCCGTCTGCCCCCCATGCAGGTGTTGGGGGATTACTTTGTCAGCTACCCGGAAGAAGGCGCCCGGCTGCTCCATGATTGCGGCTGGCTGATGGCGGCGGAAGTGCTGGCCAGCGGCGTGGATTTCAGTTTTGCCCCGGTGCTGGATGTGGACCGCGACGGTTGCGCAGTGATTGCCAACCGCGCGTTTTCAGATGACCCCCTCATGGCAACGGCGGCGGCCCGCCACTTTATTGCTGGCATGCACGAGGCGGGTATGGCGGCCACCGGCAAGCATTTTCCCGGTCATGGCGGCGTAACGGCGGACAGCCACCTGGAAACCCCCTTCGATAATCGCACCCTGACAGAGCTGACTGAGCGGGATATGGTGCCGTTCCGGGAACTCGCCACCAGCCTTGATGCTGTCATGCCGGGGCATATCGTATTTCCCGCTGTGGATGAACACTGCGTGGGATTTTCCCGTCACTGGCTGCAGGACATTTTGCGCAACCAGCTGGGGTTTGGCGGGGTGATCTTCAGCGATGACCTGTCCATGAAGGGTGCCGACCATGCCGGGGGCTATGCCCGCAAGACTGAGCTGGCCCTGACGGCGGGCTGCGATATGGTGCTGGTGTGCAACGACCGCCCCGGCGCCATTGAGGTGCTGGATTATCTGCAGCAACTGGGGGTTGAACCCTCGAGCCGGCTTGCCACCATGAAAGCCCGCAAGTACTGGAGCTGGGACCAGCTGGATGCTGACAGTCGCCGCAGCGGGATTGTGCGCCAGCTTGAAACTCTCTGTTGAACAGCACTCCTCACTGGCAGGTGCCCTGCGAGTCAACTGAACCGGAAATCCCATGAAAATCGGCCTGATCGGCGGTACCGCCCTTGAACACCTGAGTCTCCACCAGCCACAGCGGCAGCTGGTGCAGACCCCCTGGGGCGAACCATCGGGTCCTTTGGTGTCGGGTTGGCTGGAGGGGGGAGAGGTGGTGTATCTCAACCGTCACGGCGAGCATCACAGCATCCCGCCCCACCGGGTAAATTACCGCGCCAATATCCACGCTCTGCACCAGCAGGATGTGGAGGCCATTGTCGCCCTCAATGCCGTGGGGGGGATTACCGATGCCATGACGCCGGGCGCGCTGGTATTGCCCCACCAGCTGATCGACTACAGCTGGGGCCGCGCCCACACCTTCAGTGACGGCGGCGGGATGCCGGTGCAGCATGTGGATTTCACCTATCCCTACGATGAAAATCTGCGCGCACGGGTGCTCAAGGTTGCCCGGGTTGCCGGGCTGGAACTGATTGATGGCGCAGTCCACGCCGTGGTGCAGGGGCCGCGCCTGGAAACAGCCAGTGAAGTACTGCGCATGGAGCGGGACGGCTGCGATATTGTCGGCATGACCGGTATGCCGGAGGCGGGGCTGGCCCGTGAACTGGCTATTCCCTATGTATCCATCGGGCTGGTGGTCAATCCAGCAGCGGGTAAAAGTTCCCGGCTTATCACCCTTGAAGAGATTGGTGAGGTCATGACTGCGGCGCAGCCCCGTCTGCTGGCGCTGATCAGGGCTTTATGTGCGGATCTGGCGGATTGATTGTTCCTGCGCTTCCAATGACGCCGGGCACGGCAGGAATGGGATAAAACCAGCCATTCTGAATCCTGATCAGTCCCTGGCCTCGTCATCCCCGAGGGGCGCCCCGTCTGTACCGTCCTCCACATTCATTTCATCAATGATTTGCGCGTCTTCACCATCCATGGACTCATCGGAGAACTCGTCGACGCCATCCATGCCCGGCGGCACCCAGGGGGTAAGCCGGATCAACATGCCCAGGCGGGGATGATCCAGATAGTGCAGGTCGCGGCTGTTGATACGCTGGGAATGCTGGAAGACATCGATATCTTCAATGGTAAAGGAGGATTGCTCTGGCTCAACGGGGCTATGGTCCACCAGCCCACTGGTATCCAGCATGGGGGTAAGAACCCCGGGCACCCCGGGCTTTGGCCGTTCCGGTGGCGGGGGCAGCTCGGGCCAGCGGGCCGGATCCTGTTCAGTGCTATCCATGGTGGCGGCCATTGTGTCGGCACTGTCTGCCTCCGACCCCTGTTGCCCCGGTTGGCCAAAGCGGGTTCGCCACAGGTTGGTCTGAATGTTGAGGTGAGTGTCCAGATAAAACCGCAGGCTGCCTTCCAGTTCATGGTGGGAACCCGCTTTTCTGCCCCCCTGGACGATAAGCCAGGGGGTAGCCGTGGCCCCCTGCAGAGGCTGCATCCAGGCTTCGTGGAACAGCACCTGGTAGGTGCCGCTGCGTTCAAGCGTGGATGCCTCGCTATTGAGCAAGCGCACGGACCTGTCGAGGGGTACATAGGCCTTGGGCAGGGTGGGGTCGCGGCGCTTGAGTGTGTCTTCCGGCACCAGCACTGTCAGCAACCTTGCATCCTGCGGGGGCAATTTTGCCAACAGCTCCTGATCCAGGGCGGCATCGCTGTCACCCAGAAATACCCGGTTGGAGGGATAGCCGAGTTTTACCGACTTGAGATTGGCTTCGTTGCGAAAACTGTCCGTCTGGGAAAACAGGATCACTTCCACCTGGTACCAGCGTGCGCCAGCGCCTTGCGCATTGGTCTGTGCCCAGGCGTTGATGGCCAGGGCAGTGAGGAAAAGGGCTAACAGCTGTTTCATCCTGGACATATCCGTTTAATGTGATCTGGACTTTTTCCGGGCCTGTTTGGCAGATGCCGGCGCCAGAGATTGGGGTGGGGTTTCAGTTGCCTCTGCCGGGGTCAAAGTGTCCAGCAAAGCGCCGATGGTTTCCAGTCGCTTTTCGCCGGTCTCCATCGGCGCGGTGAATTTCAGCTCGGTTGCCCCCGCCAGGCGGTAGCGCTCCGGCTGTTTCTGCACCAGTCTGACGATGGTGAAGGGGTCCACCACGGTCTGTTTGCTGAACTCGATCTTGCCGCCTTTTTGCCCTGCGTCGATGCGGCGGATGCCCAGGGCTTCGCAGCGCTGACGCAGCAGCGCCACACGGAACAGGGTTTTGGTCTGATCGGGCAAGAGGCCAAAGCGGTCGATCATTTCTACCTGCAGCTCCCGCAGCTCGTCTTCGGTTTTGGCATTGCTGATGCGCTTGTACATGATCAGGCGGGTGTTGACGTCCCCCAGGTAATCATCGGGTATCAGTGCAGGAATATTGAGGTTGACCTCGGTGCTGTCGTGCAGATCCCCGTCCGGGTCCGGCAGTTTGCCGCTCTGGATAGCTTTTACCGCCTTTTCAAGCAGGCTCATATAAAGGGTAAAGCCGATGCTGTGGATATGGCCGCTCTGGTTTTCCCCCAACAGCTCCCCGGCGCCGCGAATTTCCAGATCGTGGGTGGCGATGGTGAAGCCGGAGCCGAGGTGATCGGTTTCCGCCAGGGCCTCAAGGCGCTTGATGGCGTCGTCGGTCATGGCGCGGGGTTCGGGCGTCAGCAGGTAGGCGTAGGCCTGGTGGTGGGAGCGGCCCACCCGGCCACGCAACTGGTGCAGCTGCGCCAGACCGAATTTGTCGGCGCGCTCGATGATGATGGTGTTGGCGGAGGGCACGTCAATGCCGGTTTCGATAATGGTGCTGCACACGAGGATATTGAAGCGCTGATGGTAAAAGTCGGACATCACCCGCTCCAGCTCGCGTTCGCGCATCTGGCCGTGGGCAAAGTCCACGCGGGCCTCCGGCACCAGGTTTTTCAGGTCGGTGACGGCCCTTTCTATGCTCTTGACCTCATTGTGCAGGAGGTACACCTGCCCGCCCCGCAGGATCTCCCGCATGATCGCCTCGCGGATCACCCGGTTGTCGCGCTCGCGCACAAAGGTTTTTACCGACAGGCGCCGCGCCGGGGGCGTGGCGATAATGGACAGATCGCGCATGCCACCCATGGCCATATTGAGGGTGCGGGGAATGGGGGTGGCGGTGAGGGTGAGAATATCCACCTCGGCGCGCATCGCCTTGATCTTTTCCTTCTGCTGCACGCCGAAGCGGTGCTCCTCGTCGATCACCAGCAGCCCCAGATTTTTGAGGGCCACCGGGTTGTGGAGCAACTTGTGGGTGCCGATAAGGATATCCACCTTGCCGTCGCCCACCTTGGCGAGCAGGGCATCCTGCTCTTTGGCGGACTTGAAGCGGGATATCACCTCGATATTCACCGGCCAGTTTGAAAAGCGGTCGCGGAAATTGTCGTAATGCTGCTGTGCCAGCAAGGTGGTGGGCACCAGCAGCATCACCTGTTTGCCGTTGGACACAGCCACAAAAGCGGCGCGCATGGCCACTTCGGTCTTGCCGAAACCCACATCGCCGCACACCAGGCGATCCATGGGCTGGGGCGAGGTCATGTCCTTGAATACTGCGTCGATGGCGTCCTGCTGGTCTGGCGTCTCCTCAAAAGGAAATTCTGCGCAAAAACGCAGGTAATCGGCGCCGGGGTCGTTGCTGGCAAAACCCACCCGGGCGGCGCGGCGGGCGTGGATTTCGAGCAGCTCGGCGGCGGTGTCGCGAATCTGTTCGCGGGCCTTGTCCCTCGCTTTTTGCCACTGCTCGGTGCCGAGGCGGTGCAGGGGCGCGAGCGCCTCATCACCGGCGCCGTAGCGGCTGATCAGGTGCAGATTGGCCACCGGGACGTAGAGCTTGGCATCGTCGGCATAGGCGAGGGTAAGGAATTCCTGGGTTTCACCGTCAACGGTGAGGGTTTGCAAGCCGAGGTAACGGCCCACGCCGTGGTCGATATGCACCACTGGCGCGCCGGGCTTTAGCTCGGTGAGGTTGCGCACCATCAGTTCGCTGTTGTCGCGGCCACGATTGCGGCGGCGGCGCTGCATCACCTGCTGGCCAAAGAGCTGGGCTTCGCTGATCAGCCGCAGGGCGGGCTGGTCGAGGGTCATGCCGCGTTCAAGGGGGAAGGTGGTGATGGCATGGCTGTCAATGCTGGCGACAAAATCTCCCCAGGTTTCCACTTCGCGGGGCGCAATGCCTGCACCCGCCAGCAATTCCAGCAGCGCCTCGCGGCGCCCGGCGGATTCGGCGCAGAACAGGGTGCGGTGGGGGGTGTCCATCAGCAAGGCTTCGAGGGCCAGCAGGGGATTATTGGCGCGGCTGTCCACGGCGACGTTTTCCAGTGGCCGTGCAGGGTAGTTGGTAACCCCGGTTTTTTGCAGCGCTACATCGGTTTTCAGGTCGGTGCGCGGGTATTCCCCCAGGGCGCCAAACAGCTCCCCGGCGGACAGGTACAGCTCTTTCGGCGGCAGCAGCGGGCGGTGGTTGTCGACGCCGTATTCCCGGTAGCGCTCATCCACTTCCTTCCAGAAGTGCTCGATGGCGAGGGGCAGGGCGTCGGCGGTAAACACCAGGGCGTCCCTGGGCAGATAGTCGAACAGGGTTGCCGTCTGTTGGAAAAACAGCGGCAGGTAGTACTCGATACCCTGAGAGGCTACGCCGCCTTTGACATCCTGATAAACCATGCACTTGCGCACATCCACATCAAAGTGATCGTGCCAGTTGTCGAGAAAGCGCTTGATGGCGGTTTTATCGAAAGGAAACTCCCGTGCGGGCAGCAGGCTGATTTCGTCCTGTTTGTGGAGGCTGACCTGGGTTTCCGGGTCGAAGGTGCGCAGGGTGTCGATTTCGTCGTCGAGCAGGTCGATGCGAAAGGGCAGGTCGCTGCCCATGGGAAAAATATCGATAAGACTGCCGCGCACGGCAAACTCCCCGTGCTCGTACACGGTTTCCACTGTGCGGTAACCGGCGCTTTCCAGTTGCAGGCGCAGCTTGTCGATATCGAGCTGGTCGCCAACCTTGTGGACAAAGCTGTTGCCAGTGACATGGCTCGGCGGTGCCAACCGTTGCAGCAGGGTGGTAATGGGCGCCACCAGAATGCCCTGGCGGGTGCGGGGCAGCTGGTAGAGACAGTGCAGCCGCTCCGAAACAATATCCTGGTGGGGGGAGAACACATCGTAGGGCAGGGTTTCCCAGTCCGGCAGGTGCATCACCGGCAGATCGTCGCCACCGGCAAAAAAGCGCAGCTCCGCCTCCAGTTGCGTGGCAGCACTGGCGGACTCGGCAATCACCAGGCACAGACGCCGGGCGCTGCGGGCGGCTTCGACAATGGCCAGGGATTGAGCGGCCCCGGGCAGGCTGGCCCAGGTGCGGCGGTCGCCGGGGGCATTGGCGGCGGGGGGGTGCAGTACGGATTGGGTCATGGATTGGGTCGCAGAACAGGGTCGCTGAAAAAGTCCGGTATTGTAGGGGTATGGGAGAGGGGATACGAGAGACGGGAGATGCAAAAGCGTGCGGCTCTTCCTTCTCCCTCTCTCCCGTCTCCCCTCTCTCGTCTCCCATCTCCCTTACTTCCTCCCTTCGCCTTGCACCAACAGCAGGGAACCAAGATAATACCGGCCTTCCCGATCCCCCCGACCGCAAAAAAGGTGACTGTACGTGACACGACCACAACCCGATGACTTTTTCAAGGACTGGAAAGAGCGTGAAGCCCTGGCCGAAGGCATGATTCCCCTGATTGGCAAGCTGTACAGGGAGCACAACGTATCCCTCTATATGTACGGTCAGAACCTGGTGAACCGTGCGGTCACGGACATCATGCAGGCGCACCGTTATGTGCGTCAGATCGAGCACAACGAACTCTCCGAATTTGAAACCTACCCGTTGGTCAAGGCACTGGCGGGCATGGATCTCGGCCCTGCCCATATCGATATCGGCAAGCTCACTGTGCTGTATCAGGAGCAGGGCAATGGTCGCACGGTGGAAGCCTTTTTACAGGATGCCGTGGGCGACGATATCGGCAGCACCCGCAAGCCCATTCCCCAGCCCCGTGATGTGGTGCTGTACGGTTTTGGCCGCATTGGCCGGCTTGTGGCGCGCTTGCTGATCGAGAAAACCGGCGGCGGCGATGTGCTGCGACTGCGGGCCATAGTGGTGCGCAAGGGCAAAAGTGACCAGGACCTGATCAAGCGTGCCAGTCTGTTGCGCCATGATTCTGTGCATGGCCCCTTTACCGGCACCATCCGGGTGATCGAGGAAGAGAACAAGCTGGTCTGTAACGGCAATGTGATACAGGTGATCTACGCCAATTCCCCCCAGGAAGTGGATTACACCGCCTGGGGTATTCACGATGCCATCGTGGTGGATAACACTGGCGTGTGGCGCGACGAGGCGGGGCTGAGCCAGCATCTGGATTGCCCTGGCGCATCCAAAGTGTTGCTGACCGCGCCGGGCAAGGGCAATCTGCCCAATATTGTTTACGGTATCAACCATCAGGTTATCGGCGCCGATGACCGCGTCGTGTCGGCGGCTTCCTGCACCACCAATGCCATTGTGCCGGTGCTCAAGGTATTGCTGGACGATTACGGCATCGTCAAGGGGCACGTTGAAACAGTGCATTCCTACACCAATGACCAGAACCTGATCGACAATTACCACAAGGGTTCACGACGCGGTCGCAGCGCTGCCCTCAATATGGTGCTCACGGAAACCGGTGCCGCCAGCGCGGCGGCCAAGGCCATCCCGGAGCTGGCGGGCAAGCTGACGGGCAACTCCATCCGCGTGCCCACCCCCAATGTGTCCATGGCCATCCTCAGTCTGCAGCTGGGCCGCGAAACTACGGTGGAGGAAATCAACGAATTCATGCGCCAGAAAGCGCTGTACTCGCCGTTGCAGCAGCAGGTGGGGTATTCCATCTCCGACGAGGCGGTGTCTACGGATTTTGTCGGTGACCGTCACGCCTGCGTGTTTGATGCCAAGGCCACCATCGTCAATGGCAATACCTGTGTGCTCTACTGCTGGTACGACAATGAGTTTGGCTACAGCTGCCAGGCGGTGCGTGTGCTGGAGCGGATGGCCGGCGTGCAGTGGGCCCAATACCCCAGGCATTTCTGAAGCGCGACGGAAATGGAGCAGTAACAGCAAGCCCCGGTTGATCCGGGGCTTTTTTTAACCTGCTTGTTGCTTGCTGCAACCCTGACGCTGGCTGAAAAATTGGTGTGATGTCCTGAGGTCTGGACTTATTACGTCGCTTCGCTGGCATTGAATGTGCCCAATCTTTATAATGCCGCCCCATTGAGTCCGGGGTATTGATGAATACCGGATATACCCCCCTATTCACCTCTGGTGAAACCCTGTCGGATACCGGCCGCTAATTTTTAACCGCACCCCTGCGAGGGGTGCGTAGCCATTTTTCAGTTACTTTGTGAGTTGCATCTATGATCAAGATCCGTCGAGGTTTGGATGTGCCTATCGCGGGAACTCCCGCACAGGTAATCCAGAATGGGCCTGCGGTTCGATCTGTCGCACTACTTGGCAACGACTATGTGGGGATGAAGCCCACCATGCGTGTCAAGGAAGGTGAGCGGGTCAAGCTTGGGCAGGTACTGTTCGAAGACAAGAAAAATCCGGGCGTACTGTTCACTTCTCCCGGTTCCGGCACTGTTCTGGCAATTAATCGCGGTGAACGCAGGGTGCTGCAATCCGTGGTGATTGATCTTGAAGGCAGCGAAGAGGAAACCTTCACCGCCTTTGGCGTCGATCAGCTGGACGGCCTTGAGCGCAGTGCAGTGGTGGATATCCTGGTGAATTCCGGTACCTGGACCGCCTTGCGCACCCGCCCCTATTCAAAAGTCCCCGCTGTCGACAGCAAGCCGCACTCCATTTTTGTCACCGCCATCGACACCAATCCCCTGGCGGCGGACCCGGCTCTGATTGTTGCCCCCCGCAGTGATGATTTTGTTGCTGGCCTGAAAGTACTGGCGCGCCTGACGGAAGGCCCTGTGCATCTGTGCACTGCTCCCGGTGTTGATATTCCCGGTGCCGAAGAGGCCAGGGTGCAGCGCCATGATTTTGCCGGGCCCCACCCCGCTGGCCTGGTGGGCACCCATATCCATTTCATCGATCCCGTCAGCGTGCACAAGATGGTGTGGCATATTGGCTACCAGGATGTGATTGCCATCGGCCACCTGTTTACCACCGGACGCCTTGATGTCAGTCGTGTGGTCGCCCTTGGCGGTCCCCAGGTAGCGAACCCTCTGCTGCTGCGCACTCGTCTGGGTGCCCAGCTCGAGGAGCTCACTGCCGGAGCCCTTGAAAGTGGCGAAAATCGCATCATCTCCGGTTCAGTACTGTCCGGTCGCAAGGCCACCGGCGCCTTTACCTATCTGGGTCGCTACCATGTCCAGGTGTCGGTTATCGCCGAAGGCCGCGAGCGCGAGTTTATTCACTACCTGTCCACCGGTTTCAACCGTTATTCCGCCATGCCGGTGTATTTTTCTGCACTGAAAAGGCTGAGCAAGTTCAAGCTCACCAGCTCCACCAACGGCAGTGAGCGGGCCATGGTGCCCCTCGGCAATTACGAGCAGGTGATGCCCCTGGATATCCTGCCCACCCAGTTGTTGCGCTCACTGATCGTCGGCGATACCCAGACGGCCCAACAGCTCGGCTGTCTGGAGCTGGATGAGGAGGATCTGGGGCTCTGTACCTTTATCTGTGTTGGCAAGTATGAGTACGGCCCGATCCTGCGGGACAACCTGACACGCATCGAGAAGGAGGGCTGATTGATGGGACTGCGCAAGATTCTCGACCGTATGGAACCCCATTTCCACAAGGGTGGCCGCTACGAAAAATGGTATGCCCTCTATGAAGCGGTGGACACCATTTTCTACTCGCCGCCGGATGTCACCAAGAATGCCGCCCATGTGCGCGACGGTATCGACCTCAAGCGGGTCATGATCACCGTGTGGCTGGCCGCGTTTCCTGCCATGTTCTACGGCATGTACAACCTGGGTTTTCAGGCCAACACCATTATGGCCGCCATGGGCGCCACCTCGGTTGAGGGCTGGCACGGTCCCCTGATCAGCCTGCTGGCGGGTCACGATCCCACCAGTATCTGGGACTGCTTCTGGTACGGCGCTGTGTATTTCCTGCCCATTTATGCGGTCACCTTTATTGTCGGCGGTTTGTGGGAAGTGCTGTTTGCGGTGGTGCGGGGCCATGAGATCAACGAAGGCTTCTTCGTCACCTCGATCCTCTTTGCCCTCATCTGCCCACCGGACATGCCCCTGTGGATGGTGGCGCTGGGTATCAGCTTTGGTGTAGTGATCGGCAAGGAAGTGTTTGGCGGTACCGGCAAGAACTTTCTCAACCCGGCACTCACAGGCCGTGCCTTCCTGTTTTTCGCCTACCCGGCGGAGATGTCCGGTGATGCGGTGTGGGCGGCGGTTGATGGCTACACCGGCGCCACGGCCCTGTCCGTGGCTGCCAGTGACGGCATGGCGGCGCTGTACAATCAGATGACCTGGCTCGATGCCTTTTTCGGCAATCTGCAGGGTTCCATCGGCGAAGTGTCCACCCTCGCCATCTTTATTGGCGGCGCCATTTTGCTGATTACCCGCATTGCGTCCTGGCGCATCATGCTGGGGGTGATGCTGGGCATGATCTTCCTCTCCACCCTGTTGAACCTGATCGGCTCTGATACCAATCCCATGTTTGCCATGCCCTGGTACTGGCATATGGTGCTGGGCGGTTTTGCCTTTGGCATGGTGTTTATGGCGACCGACCCGGTGTCGGCTTCCATGACCAATACCGGCAAACTCTGGTTCGGCGCCCTGATCGGCGTGATGGTGGTGCTGATCCGGGTGGTGAACCCGGCCTTCCCCGAAGGCATGATGCTGGCCATCCTGTTTGCCAACCTGTTTGCCCCCCTGATCGACCACTTTGTGGTGCAATCCAATATCAAGAGGAGGCTCGCCCGTGGCTAGTAATGACCGCATAAGTAAGGTACTGCTGGTTGCAGTGGTGCTGTGTCTGGTGTGTTCCGTGGTGGTGTCCTCTGCAGCGGTACTGTTGCGGGATGCCCAGGAAGTCAACAAGGCCCTGGACAAGAAGACCAATATCCTCTCGGCGGCAGGACTGCTGGAACCCGGCGTCAGTGTGGCGAAGCAGTTTGAAAAGATCGAAAGCCGAGTGGTTGACCTCGACACCGGTAAATTCACCGATGCTGTTCCCGTCGATACCTATGACCAGCGCAAGGCGGCAAAGGATCCGGCTCTGTCCCGGCGCCTGTCGTCCGGTGACGATCTGGCCAAGATATCACGGCGGGAAAAGTACGCCGTGGTCTATCTGGTGCGCGATGGCGATGACATAGAGAAAGTGGTGTTGCCGGTAAAAGGCTACGGCCTTTGGTCCACCCTCTACGGTTTCCTCGCCATTGAGTCCGATCTCAACACCGTAGCGGGCCTGGGTTTTTACGAGCATGCTGAAACCCCGGGGCTTGGCGGGGAGATCGACAACCCCCTGTGGAAGGAAAAATGGCCGGGCAAGCAGGTCTATGGTGACGATCAGGAAGTCAGCCTGACGGTTATCAAGGGCGCTGTTGACGAAAGCCGCCCGGAGGCTGCCTACCGCGTGGACGGCCTCTCCGGTGCGACCCTCACCACCCGGGGCGTAGACAACCTTATCAAGTTCTGGATGGGTGAAAACGGCTTCGCCAAATTTCTCACCAACCTGAAATCCGGGGAGGCATGATCGCCATGAAGATGAAAGAAATCATTATCAAGCCGATTTTCGACAACAACCCCATTGCGCTGCAGATCCTCGGCATCTGCTCGGCCCTGGCGGTAACGTCGAGCATGAAGGTGTCCCTGGTGATGTGTATTGCACTCACTGTGGTAGTGGCCTTTTCCAACCTGTTTGTGTCCCTGATCCGCAACCATATCCCCAGCAGCATCCGCATTATCGTGCAGATGACCATTATTGCCTCTCTGGTGATCGTGGTGGATCAGGTGATCAAGGCGGTGGCCTACGATATCAGCAAGCAACTGTCGGTGTTTGTGGGTTTGATCATCACCAACTGCATCGTGATGGGCCGAGCCGAAGCCTTTGCCATGAAAAACCCGCCAATACCGAGCTTTTTTGATGGCATTGGCAATGGTCTCGGTTACAGCATGATCCTGATTGTGGTGTCCTTCTTCCGAGAACTGTTCGGCACAGGCAAGCTGATGGGAGTGGAAATCGTAGCAGCCGCCAACGCCGGTGGCTGGTATATCCCCAACGGCATGATGCTGCTGCCCCCCAGCGCCTTCTTTATTATCGGGCTGATTATCTGGGCCATTCGCGCCAGGAAAAAAGACCAGGTGGAAGTGCCTGAATTCAGGATAGCCCCCAATTCTGCTGTGAAGGAGGTCGCGTAATGGAACACTATCTGAGCCTGCTGATTCGCGCGATTTTTATCGAGAATATGGCCCTGGCCTTCTTCCTGGGGATGTGTACCTTTATCGCCATTTCCAAGAAAGTGGAGGCGGCCATTGGCCTGGGTATCGCGGTTATCGTGGTGCTGACGGTGACGGTGCCCATCAACAATATCATCTACCACGGCCTGCTGGCTGAGGGTGCCCTTGCCTGGACCGGTATCGAATCCCTTAAAAACGTCAACCTGAGCTTCCTCGGCCTCCTGAGCTTCATTGGTGTTATCGCTGCCATTGTTCAGATCATGGAGATGTTCCTCGACAAGTTCGTGCCAAAACTTTACAACGCCCTGGGTGTTTTTCTACCGCTGATTACGGTGAATTGCGCGATTCTGGGTGGTGTGCTGTTTATGGTGGAGCGGGATTACACCCTGGGAGAAAGCGCTGTCTACGGATTTGGCGCCGGAACAGGCTGGGCACTGGCCATTATCGCCCTGGCCGGTATCCGCGAAAAACTCAAGTACAGCGATGTCCCCGCCGGTTTGCAGGGGCTGGGCATCACCTTTATTACCGTGGGGCTGATGTCCCTGGGCTTTATGTCTTTCGGTGGTATCGACCTGTAACCGGTGAAATGGAGTAGAGACACGCTATGAATCTAGAAATTATCCTCGGCGTTGCCATGTTCACCGCAGTTGTCCTCGCACTGGTAGTGGTTATCCTCAGTGCCCGGGCCAGGCTGGTGAGTTCCGGCAACGTTGAAATCGTCATCAACGGTGAGAAAACCATTACTGTTCCCGCAGGCAACAAGCTGCTGCAGACCCTCTCCAACGAAGGGGTCTTCCTGGCGTCAGCCTGCGGTGGCGGTGGTACCTGCGCTCAGTGCAAATGTCAGGTATTTGAAGGGGGCGGCTCCATGCTGCCCACCGAAGAGAGTCACTTTACCCCCCGCGAGGCGAAAGAAGGCTGGCGCCTGTCCTGCCAGACCCCGGTCAAGCAGAACATGAAGATCGAAGTGCCGGAGGATGTCTTTGGCGTCAAACAGTGGGAGTGCACCGTCGATTCCAACCCCAATGTGGCCACTTTTATCAAGGAGCTGACCCTGCGCCTGCCGGAAGGGGAGAACGTCAACTTCCGCGCCGGTGGTTATGTGCAGCTTGAGGCACCGCCACACCATGTCCACTTCAAGGATTTTGTCATTGAGCCGGAATACCGCGGTGACTGGGAGCGTTTTGGTTTCTTCAATCTGGAATCAAAAATTACCGAGCCGGTGATTCGCGCTTATTCCATGGCCAATTACCCGGAAGAGCGCGGCATCGTCAAGTTCAATATCCGCATCGCCACGCCGCCCCCCGGCAGCAAGGGAATTCCGCCCGGGATCATGTCTTCCTATGTGTTCAGCCTCAAGCCCGGTGACAAGATCAAGGTGTACGGGCCTTTTGGCGAGTTCTTTGCCAAGGACACTCAGGCAGAGATGGTGTTTATCGGCGGCGGCGCCGGCATGGCGCCCATGCGCTCCCACCTGTTTGATCAGTTGCGACGCCTCAAGAGCGACCGCAAGATCTCCTTCTGGTATGGCGCACGCAGTCTCAAGGAGTGCTTCTACAACGAAGAGTACGACGAGCTGGCGGCGGAGAATCCCAATTTCCAGTGGCATCTGGCCCTGTCGGATCCACAGCCAGAAGACAACTGGAACGGCCTTACCGGCTTTATCCACAATGTGTTGTTCGAGCAGTACCTCAAGGATCACCCCGCTCCCGAGGACTGCGAATACTACATGTGCGGGCCACCCATGATGAACGCCGCCTGTATCAAGATGCTGACGGATCTGGGGGTGGAGAAGGACAATATCCTGCTGGATGACTTCGGTGGCTGATCGTTACAGAGTGTCAGCAAAAACGGGGCCCAGTGCCTCGTTTTTGTTTTTGCTGCTCGCTGCGCTGGCCCTGACCGGTTGCGACACTGGCCCGCAGTTGCGCACATTCAATGGCTCCACCATGGGTACCAGCTACCAGGTCAAGGTGGTTGAAGGTGGCGTCAAGCTGCCCGCCGATGCAGAGCAGCAGATTTTTGCAGCAATTGACGCTGTTGATCAGGCGATGACCACCTACAGCGACGATTCTGAACTCAACCGCCTCAACAGAGCCCCTGTGGGTACAACTGTTCCGCTCTCTGCTCCCCTCTTCGAAGTGCTGGAGATTTCAGCGGACATATACCGGGACAGCGGCGGTGCCTTTGACCCGACGGTGGGGCCACTGGTTGACCTATGGGGTTTTGGCCCGGCCTTTACCGATGACAGCATTCCCACTGACGACCAGATACAGGCATTGCTCGCGACTATCGGTTTTCATCATCTTCACCTCGACAGTGTCAATCAGACGGCAACCCGCAGGGCGGATATTCGCCTGGATCTGTCCGCTGTGGCCAAGGGTTACGGCGCTGACATGGTGGCGGATTACCTGCGCTCGCTACAGATGGATAACTTTATGGTGGAAGTGGGTGGCGAGATGGTGCTCGCTGGCCACAACCTGCAGGGTCTGCCCTGGCAGATTGCCATTGAAGCCCCAAGCCAGGGAGAGCGCAGTGTTGAGCGGGTTATCCCTGTCAGTGATATGGCTGTTGCCACCTCCGGTGATTACCGCAATTTTTTCGAGAAGGATGGTCAGCGTTTCTCCCATACGCTGGATCCCCGCAGCGGGCGTCCCATCGTCCACGGTCTGGCATCAGTGACCGTGGTGATGCGCACCGCCGCTGAGGCGGATGCCCTGGCAACGGCATTGATGGTGATGGGTGACAAAGCTGCGCTGGCCTTTGCGGAGGAGAGGGATATACCCCTCTTTCTGCTGGTCAAAGAGGGCGATGGCTTTCGGGAGTACCATTCCACAGCCTTTCAACCCTATCTGATCGAGGTGAATTGATGCTCGAATTCCTGATTGCACTGGTGGTGCTGCTGCTGATTATGGCGGCTATGGCCGTTGGCGTCATGATGGGCAGGCAACCGCTGAAAGGCTCCTGCGGCGGTGTCGGTGCGGCGCTGGGTGAGGCCAATTACACCTGTGATATCTGTGGCGGCGATCCGGACAAGTGTGATGAACAGTCTGATCAGGATTCTGTCGCCAGTGCCCCTGTAAACAAGTCTGCTCAATCCCTTGGTTACAATGCGGACAAGCGGGACTGAGTTGTCAGTCTTCAGTAATCAGTTGTCAGTAATCAGTTTTCAGGGGTTGCTGGGCGGTGTCTTAGCACTGAGTGCAGCACCCTGTCATTTTCAAAATACACGGCGAATTCTGCATATTCCCAGACGCTGATGGGTGGATTGCCCACGGGGCCTGACTGGCTCAGGGGTTCTCCGAATTGCCTTTCCACCATCCCCGCACTGCTGCCCTTGCCGGGTAGTTGGGGTCTGGGGCCGCCGGTGCTCTGCTGTCCAAGGGGAATGACTATGCGGTCACCGGATTGCCTGTCGGACATTGCGGTGTCGTAGTTTTGGGGGGCGCCGGGAGATCGCGGTTGTGTCGGCGCATTTTGCCCGAACACCGGAGCAGCCAGTAACAACCCAAGTGCTAGAACGCTGATTAATTGATGGGACATGCCTTGGCCTGTGTGGCTCCACTGAGTGGTGAGTATAGCCGTGACGCTGTCCTGGCACTATTGCCGTTGCTGGCGTGAAGGGATGTACGGTGAGCGCCGGTTGTGGATGCCCGAGGATTCCGGTTTAATGCCGCCGATGAAAAACATACTGCCTTTCTTTATCGGCCTTCGCTATGTGCGCAGCAAGCAGAGCGAAGGCTTTTTCTCGATTGTCTCCGGCCTGTCGTTCGGCGCCATGACCCTGGGGGTCATGGCCCTGATTGTTGTGCTGTCGGTGATGAACGGTTTTGACCGGGAAATCAAGGTGCGCATCCTCAATGTGGTGCCGCATCTCACCGTCAGCCAGGCCATGCCACTGTCCAGCTGGCGGGACCAGTTTGGCGCCGTGTTTGATAATCCTGCGATTGTATCCGCCGCGCCCTTTGTAGAGGCCCAGGGCATGCTGTCCACGGACGGTGGCTTTGAGGGGGTCAGTATTCAGGGGGTAGACCCTGCCAATACCCGTTCCCTTGCCCTGTTGGATGAGCATATGGTCGCGGGCACTATGGCAGCGCTGCAACCGGGAGAGTACGGGGTGGTGCTGGGCAGTTTACTGGCCCGTTCCCTCAAGGTGATCACAGGTGATGCGGTGCTCCTTACCCTGCCGGAAATGACCATCACCCCGGTGGGTGTGTTTCCCCGGGTCAAGCGCCTGCGGGTGGTGGGTGTGTTCCAGGTGGGCGCCCAGGTGGATACCGGCATCGCCTTTGTCAATATCAGCGATGGCCAGAAGCTGCTGCGCCTCGGCGATGACATTCAGGGTGTGCGCCTCAGCCTGGCGGATCCCTTCGCTATGAAAAAGGTGCTGACAGACCTTGGCGACACACTGCCGCCGGAAGCGGCTGTGAGCACCTGGCAGGAATCCCTGCGCGCCCTGTTTGAAGCCATCAAGATGGAAAAAATGGTGGTGGGCGTGTTGCTGGCGGTGATCATCGCCGTGGCTGCGTTCAATATTGTCGCCAGTCTGGTGCTGATGGTGGCGGACAAGCGCAAGGACATCGCTGTACTGCGCGCCATGGGTGCCACCAGTCGTACCGTAACCGCGATTTTCCGTGTGCAGGGCGCTGCGGTGGGGCTGTCCGGTGTTGCGCTTGGGGTTGCCGCCGGTTGCTTGCTGGCCTGGCAGCTGGGGGCCATCGTGGGCTTTTTTGAAGGTCTGCTGGGGGTGTCCATTTTTGATCCCGAGGTCTATTTCATCAGCCAGTTGCCCACCGATCTGCAATGGCCCGATGTCGCCATCGTCGCTGGTCTTGGTACCCTTATCAGCCTGCTGGCCACGCTCTATCCCGCCTGGCGGGCAGGGCAGGTCAGTCCCGCAGAGGTATTGCGTTATGAGCACTGAAACAGTCCGTGAAAGTACCGCATCGGTACTGAGCTGCCGCAATGTCAGCAAGTCCTATCGTCAGGGTTCCCAGGTGGTGACTGTGCTCAACGGGTTGGAGTGCGAAATAGGCGCAGGAGAGCTGGTGGCCATTGTCGGCTCGTCCGGCTCCGGCAAATCCACCCTGCTCAATCTGATGGGTGGGCTGGATGATCCCGACAGCGGTGAAATCCATGTACAGGGCCAGCTGATCAGGCCTCTGTCGGAATCCCGCCGCGCCCGCTGGCGCAATGCCCACCTGGGCTTTGTCTACCAGTTTCACCATTTGCTGGGCGAGTTCAGCGCCCTCGAAAACGTCGCCATTCCCAATATGATCGCCGGTATGAGCCGCGCAGCAGCGGATGCCAAGGCGCGCTTTTTGCTGGAGCGGGTCGGGCTTGGGGAACGCACCTCCCACAACCCCGCCGCATTGTCCGGCGGTGAGCGCCAGCGGGTGGCTATTGCCCGCGCCCTGGCCACCAGCCCCTCCTGCGTGCTGATGGATGAACCCACCGGCAACCTCGATCCCGTCACTGCCGGCAATGTGCTGGCGCTGCTGCTGGATCTCAACCGCGATCTGGGCATCAGCTTTGTCATTGTCACCCACGACATGGCCATTGCCGGGCGCATGAGCCGCATTCTCAAGTTGCAGGACGGCACCCTGGTGCCCCTGGAGCCTGAACGTGTTTAGAGGCCCAGTCATATACCTGGGCAAACGCTATTTCGCCTCAGGATCCAGCTCGCGGCTGGCGTCGTTTATCTCCCTGCTGGCCATGACCGGGCTGGTAATGGGCGTGGCGATGCTGATTATCGTGCTGTCGGTGATGAACGGTTTCGACCGTGAAATGCGCACCCGCATTCTCGGTGTGGTGCCCCATATCCAGCTATTTGAACCCGGTGGCATCAGCCACTGGCGCACCCTCGCGGCGGATATTGCCGACCAGCCCGGCGTGGTTGAAGTCACCCCGTTTATCGGTTTCCAGGCCATGATCAACGCCCGCGGCAAGATCCAGGCGGTGACGGTACAGGGACTGTTGCCCGGTGCAATCGACAGCACCATGGCGGCGGTTCTGCCCCCGCAAACCGACCAGTGGTTATCCGGCGTAGAGGGTGAGAGCAGCGGTGGTCTGATGCTGTCACAGGTGCTGGCGGACAAGCTCCAGGTGCAGGCCGGCCACAGGCTCACCCTGATTGTACCGAGAATGGGGGAGGGTGGTCGCCAGCTGTCGCCGTCAATCCAGGTGTTTACCCTGGCGGGGATTTTTGACACCCACACCGCCGAGGATGTGGGGCTGGCCCTGATTCACCTGGAAACAGCGGGGGCCATTACCGGTCTTGGCACCAATCCCCAGGGGTTGCGCATCAGCATTGAGGATGTTTTCGCCGCACGGGATCTTGGCTACACCTTGCTCAATCGGCTGCCTGACAAATTCAACTTTATCGACTGGTTCCAGACCCACGGCAATCTCTACCAGGCCATCCAGATGTCGCGGCAGATGGTGGGGCTGCTGATCTTCCTGATTATCGCCATTGCGGTGTTCAACGTGGTGTCGATGCTGATTATGACGGTGGTGGACAAGCGGCCTGCCATTGCCACCCTGAAAACTTTGGGGGCGGAAAACAGCACCATTCTCGGTATCTTTTTTGTGCAGGGAACCCTGATTGGTTTTACCGGGTGCAGCATCGGCCTGGTGCTGGGTGTGCTGGGCGCGTTGTATGTGTCTGATCTGGTGGCCTTTATCGAGCACCTGTTCCATTTCCGCTTTTTGAATACTGAAATCTATCCCATCGATTACCTGCCCTCACAGCTGAGGACAGTGGATGTGCTGGTCGTGGTTGCCACCGCGTTGGCATTGAATTTTCTCGCCACTCTCTATCCCGCCTGGAAAGCGGCACGGGTCAGACCAGCGGAAATACTGCGCTATGAATAGGGGCTGTGGCCACGGAAATTTCAGGTTTCAGCTGGCAGCGCTCAGCCATCATTTTTTTCACTTTCATCGGGGCCGCGTCGTAACTTTGGTCGCCAGCTCGGTAACATGCGAATTTTCCGTCTTGCCTCCCAATTGCGCACCACGGTCCAGCGCCACAGCAACTGTATGGCCAGGTAGCCCAGAAATCCCGACACCAGCCCGCTGACAAACCCGCCCAGGAACAGCGGCAGGAAAATTCGTCGCCCCTCCAGATTGAACCACTCCCAGGTCAGGTGGATATGAAAGTCCACCGGCGCTGTGCCAAGAATCCAGCTGCCCAGCTGGTAGCTGAAAATCAGTATCGGTGTCATGGTGACCGGATTGGTTATCCATACCAGCATCACCGAGATGGGCAGATTGCAGCGCAGCAACAGGGCCAGCAGGGCCGCTACCACGGTCTGCATGGGGATGGGCAAAAAGGCGCTGAACAAACCGACAAAAAACGCTACCGACACCGAATGCCTGTTGATATGGAGCAGGTAAGGGTCGTTCAGAAGTGGCCCCAGCCAGCGCAGATACTTGTGATCTGTCTGCTTTTGGGCTTTTGACAGGTGGCGGCGCAAAAACTTTTTCGGCATAAACGTGTGCTGGAAAACGGGGGCTTATTATGCCGGGATTACAGGGCTGTCTCTATACTAGTTGAGAGTTTTCAGTGTTCAGTTTCCAGTTATCAGTTGTCAGGGGTGTGGTGGGGGAGGCTGAAAAATTCCCTTACCCTTGACTCCTGCTTGACGGTGTCTTCATGGCCCAGGTCGATCAGGCGGCCGATAAAGCCCGGTTCAAACAGCAGGTAGCTGGCGGAGCTGGTGCCGCCACCCTTCGCCGTGGCGCCGGTGAGGCGCAGAAAGGCGCGAACACTGCGGGGCAGTTCATGGAGGTATTCTTCCGCCAGAGTGTTGATGCCCCGGGATGGGGTGATGCACAGGAAGTCGATTTTTTTCAGGTCATCGAGGCCATATTCGACACGCTCGGCGTCACTGACGGCAACCGTCAGGCGGTTGATGGCGCGCAGGGTTTCCAGATCGCTCTCGATGGTGTCGATAAAGGCGCTGTTGAGCATATGGCTGATCATCTGGGCCAGGGACGGGGAGTGATACACCTTCTCGTCAAAGGTGGTGCGCGCAGGGTTGTCGCTGACACCCACCACAAACAGCCGGGTAGCCCCCAGATGCAGGGCGGGGCTGAGGGGTTTGAGCTGACGCAGGGCGCCATCGCCATAATAGTGATCACCAATTTTGACCGGCGGAAAAATGGTGGGAATCGCCGATGAGGCCATCAGGTGATCAAGGGTCAATCCGCTGCGCAACCCCATGCGCCGTGCCCGTTTCCAGTTCTCGTGCTCGCCCTGGAAAAAGGTAATGGACTGTCCTGTGCTGTAGGACATGGCGGTGATGGAGACAGCCTGCAGGCGCCGACTGGCAATGGCTTCATCAATCTGGCGAAAGTCGATGTAATCTGCCAGCAAATCCCGCAGGGGGGAATTGTTCAGCAGCGCCACTGGCTTGCGTATGCCCGTGCCGCTGCGGGCCAGGGAGCTGAGCAGGTTGACGGTATTCTTGATCACACCCCACAGATCCGCATGGTAGATCTTTTCCGCCCGCAGTTGCCGCCAGATGGTTTCCAGATCCGCCACTTGGGCGGCAAAACTGCCGGCCCTGCCCGCCAGTCCCAGGGTGTTGATGGCCCCGGCTGAGGTGCCGCAGATAATGGGAAAAGGGCTATAGATGTTGGCGGGAAGGATCTGGCTCAGAGCCTTCAATACCCCCACCTGGTAGGCAGCCCTGGCACCGCCGCCAGACAGTATTAGCGCATTGGTCATGGTGTGGTGTTATCCCTGTTTATACTCTGTCGACGACGCAGACAGTCTTTTTAGAGCGTGTTAGCCTATACCCTGCTCAGTGCTTCGACAAGGACGTTGCCATGCACCGCTTTCTCTGGCTGTATCCTCTGGGGATATTCAGCGCCGCCTTTGCCCCCATCCTCCCCCCCGGGCATTTGCTGTTGCTGCTTGCGGTATGCGCACTGCCTGTTGCCTTGCTGTACCCCAAAAGCCGCATGCCCATATGGTTGCTGCTGGGTTTTTGCCATGGCGCCTGGTGGGGCCACAGTCAGCTGGCACACAAGCTGCACCCTGAACTGGACAAAAGCGATTACCGGGTGGTGGGAGTGGTCAGTTCCCTGCCGGATACAGACAGCCTCAGAACCCGTTTTGAATTCACCGTTGAACAGTTGACACCCCATGGCAGCACAGAAACGCCGCCCCTCCAGCGCCTGCTGCTGAGCTGGTATCGGGGCGAAGTACCAAAGGCCGGTGAGCGCTGGCAGCTGGAGGTGCGCCTGCGCACACCAAGGGGTTTTGCCAACCCCGGCGGTTTCGATTACAGCGACTGGCTGCTGGGGGAGGGCATCTCTGCCACTGGCCATGTGCGCAGCAGTCCCTACAACCAGAATCTTGGTGCCCACAAGGGCGGTTATTTTCTCTCCCTGCGCCAGCATCTTGCCGACCGTCTGATGACTCGTGGCGATCCTGCGGCAGTGAGCGGTTTTATGTCGGCCCTGGTGCTGGGGGACAAAAGCCGCATTCCTGCCCCCAGCTGGGATGCCCTCGTGGCTACCGGCACTGTCCATTTGATGGTGGTTTCCGGCCTTCATGTGGGCATGGTGGCGGGGGGCTGCTTTTTTCTCGGCCTGTGCCTTGGCCGTATTGGCTCAGCCCTGGGCAGCCCCCTTCCCGCCCCGCTCTTGGGTGCAGCTCTAGCCATGGCGGGAGCCGCCACCTATACCCTGATTGCAGGCAGCGGCCTGCCCATGCAGCGGGCCTTGCTGATGACCCTGGTGGTGACTGGCGCCCTGATGGTGCGGCGCCGGGTTGCTGTCTGGCAGGGGTTTGCGGTGGCGCTGTTCGGGGTGGCTCTGCTGGATCCCTTGGCGGTGGTGCGCCAGGGCTTCTGGCTCTCCTTCGGCGCTGTGGCTGCACTGCTGTTCTGGTTTGCTCCGCGACCTGCCAGGCGCCAGTGGGGGCGGCAACTCCTCGATGCCCAGCTGGTGGTGTTTGTTGCCCTGATGGCCGCGCTGCTGTTTTTTCAGGGTGCGGTATTTTTTTCAGCGCCGCTGGTCAATCTAGTCGCCATTCCCTGGGTCAGCATGCTGGTGGTACCCCTGTGTCTGCTCGGCGCGCTGCTGCAGATGGCGCCAATTGACTTGCTGCTGCCAGTGGCTGACTGGTTGTGGGATTGCGCTGCATTGCAGCTGCAGGGGTTGTCCACAGCTCTGGACTGGGTGGCCGCCCAGGGGCAGTTTTCCGCCTGGCGTCCCGACAACGGGCGTCAGCCGTGGTTTGCAGCCGGACTTGCGCTGCTGGCCCTGATACTGCTGTTGCCCCGTGGTCTGGGACTGAAGCCCCTGGCTGTGGTGCTGCTGGCGGGGTTGTTGGCTGGCAGGAGTCCACCCCCACCAGCCCTGGAGCTGACGGTGCTGGATGTGGGGCAGGGGCTGGCCGTGGTGGTGCGGGCCGGGGACAGAACCCTGGTGTACGATACCGGCCCCCGCTACAGCGAGGCCTTCAATGCCGGTTCCGGCATTGTGTTGCCCTATTTGCGCAGTATCGGAGTGAGCAGGATCGACACCCTGGTGGTGAGCCACGGGGATAATGACCATGCGGGCGGCGTATCAGGTCTGGTGGCGGCAATGGCGCCACACACTGTGTTTTCGGGAGCACAGACCCTGGCCGCTGTGGAGCAGGTCAACCCTTGCCACAGCGGCCAGCACTGGCGCTGGGGAGATGTCAGGTTTGACATGCTGGCGCCGCCGGAACAGTGGTCGGGGCCACCCTATCGCAGCGCCAATGATCGCTCCTGTGTACTGCTGGTGAGCTATGGCGATGTCAAAGTGCTGCTGCCCGGTGATATCGGCAAGGGGGTGGAGTACCGTTTGATTGCCACGCCTCTGTGGCCCCGTAAGGCTGAGGGTGAGGGTGAGGGTGAGGGTGAGGGTGAGGTGGGGCAGGTAGATGTGCTGCTGGCCCCCCACCACGGCAGCCGCACTTCGTCCTCCGTGGCATTTATCCGCTGGGCCAATCCCCGCCATGTGGTGATGTCGGCGGGGTATAACCACCACTTTGGCCATCCCCATGCCGAGGTGGTCAACGCCTACAGTACCCATGGCACCCGTATCTGGAACACGGCCCACAGCGGCGCCCTGGTTTTTCGCTGGTCCGGCCCTGGTGAGGCGGAAATCAGCGAGTACCGCCAGCGCCCCTGGCGTTCATGGCGGGAGCGTTGACAATTCCTCAGGCATCAGGGTTAGCGGGACTTAAGCCCGGCTGTGCAGGCAAGGGAATCCATACAGGGGATTTATGCTAAAGTTGCGCGGAAAATTCCCAGGGACAAACCGTGTACGAATTCCTGATTGCGGGCGGCTGGTTGATGCTACCCATTCTGCTGTGCTCCATTGCTGTTATCACCATTGCCCTGGAGCGCTACTGGGCCTTGCGCCCCCGCAGGGTGGTTCCCCCCCATCTGCTGCGCCAGATCTGGCAGTGGCTGCGCAGTAACCAGCTCAACCGGGAAAAAATCCAGGAACTGCGCCGTTCATCGCCCCTGGGGCGCATACTGGCTGCGGGCCTGGCCAACTCCCACCACGGCCGCGAGGTGATGAAGGACAGCATTGAGGAAGCCGCCAATCAGGTGGTCCACGATCTGGAACGCTATCTGGCGGCCCTCGGCACCATCGCGGCGGTGGCTCCCCTGCTGGGGTTGCTGGGAACGGTAATCGGTATGATCAAGGTGTTCAGCGCCATCATGCTCCATGGCAGCGGCAATGCCGCTGTGCTGGCGGGAGGCATCTCCGAGGCCCTGATCACCACCGCCGCCGGGCTCACCGTGGCCATCCCCGCCTTGATTTGCCACCGCTATTTCGAGCGCCGCATCGACTCCCTGGTGGTGGTGATGGAGGACCAGGCCATCAAGCTGGTGGATGCTCTCCATGGCGAGCGCACCATTGCCAGCCCGGAGAACGGCGCCCCGTGAAATTCAAGCGTCGCCAGCGCCCGGATAACAGCGTCAACCTCACGCCACTCATTGATGTGGTGTTCCTGCTGCTGATTTTTTTCATGGTGTCCACCACCTTCACCCGGGATACCCGCCTGCTGATCGAGTTGCCCGAAGCGGACGGTGAACGGGTTGTGAGGGAGGAACCGCAGCAGATCGAAATCGCCATCAGTCGCGATGGCAGTTACAGTGTCAACGGCAATGGCCTGGTGAATCGCCAGGCCGATACCCTGCGGGAAGCCCTGCGCCGGGTTTCCGCAGGCAACACCGACATGCCGCTGGTCATCAGTGCCGACGGTGCTGCATCCCACCGCTCCGTGGTGACCGCCATGGATGTGGCTGGACGCCTTGGCTTTTCCCGCTTGAGTATCGCCACCCAGGAGCCCCAGGAGGCCAATCCCTGATGGACAAATCCCCGACGGACAATCCCCAGACGGACAGCCCCCGTGCTGACAAATCCCCTGTGGGCGGGCCACCGATTCCCTATACCATGAGTAACCTGGCCATTTACCTGCGGTTGCTGAAGTACATCAAACCCTACTGGCTGATCTTTATTGTCGCCATTCTGGGCATGTGGTTGTTTTCCGCCATGGAAGTGGCCTTTGTGGATCTGCTGGGATACCTGGTCAACGTGTTGACAGTGATCACCGGTGACACTGTCAGTGGCGGTGGGCAGGTCAGCATTACCTCTATCGATACGGGTTTAACTGCCCGCATTGCCGAATACTTTATGAACGGCGGCACTGTGCTGGAGCAAAGCCGTATCGTCATTCCCTCCCTGATCATGGTGATTGCCCTGTTGCGCGGCCTCGGATTTATTATCGGCAACTACGGCATGAGCTATATCTCCCAGTCCATTGTCGACGGCCTGCGCAACGAGGTCTTTGCAAAATACACCCGCATGCCCAGCGCCTATTTTGACCAGCAGATGGCCGGGCACCTGGTGGCCCAGATTACCTTTCACTCCCAGCAGGTGATGGGCGCCACCACCAATGCCCTCAAGATCATGATCCGCGAAGGCTCCCTGGTGATTGGCCTGCTGGTTTACCTGTTTATCCTCAACTGGCAACTGGCGCTGATTTTTGGCGCTGTGATGCCGTTTATTGCCCTTATTATCAACAGTGTGAGCAAACGCTTCAGGATGCTCAGCAAGCGTATCCAGAACGCCATGGGGGATGTCACCCAGGTCTCAAACGAAGCGGTATCGGGCTACCGCGAGATGCGCCTGTTTGGTGGCGAGGACTACGAAATCAGCCGCATGAACAAAGCCAGCAACCAGAACCGCAGACAGAATCTCAAACTGGCCCTGACCGAGGGCACCAGCACACCCATTGTGCAGATCCTTGTGGCGGCTTCCCTGGCGTTGCTGATCTGGCTGGCGATGGTGCCGGATATTCTCGGCAGCATGAGCGCTGGTGGTTTTACCAAATTCCTGCTCACCGCCGGGTTGCTGGCCAAGCCACTGCGTCAGCTGACCCAGACCAACAGCACCATCCAGCGCGGCATTGCCGCTGCCACCGTGCTGTTTGAAACCCTGGATTCCATTGAGGAGACGGACACTGGCAGCCACAGTACCAAGCGTGTCCATGGACGCTTCCGCTTTGAGCAGGTGGGCTTTGCCTATGACGGCGCCACCGAACCGGCGCTGCAGGACATCAGTTTCAGTGTCGATCCCGGCCAGACCGTGGCGCTGGTGGGCTCCTCCGGCAGTGGCAAAAGCACTCTGGTGAGCCTGATTCCGCGCTTTTACAATCACCAGCAGGGCCGCATCCTGCTCGACGATGTGGAAATCAGCGACTACAACCTGAAAAACCTGCGCAGCCATATTTCCCTGGTGAGCCAGCAGGTGACCCTGTTCAACGATACGGTCTACAACAACATTGCCTACGGTGAACTCAACAGCAAAAGCATTGACGAAGTGCGCGAGGCCACTCGCGCCGCCTACGCCCTCGATTTTATTGAAAACCTCAGCCAGGGCTTTGATACCCGCATCGGTGACGATGGGGTTATGCTCTCCGGTGGCCAGCGCCAGCGCATTGCCATCGCCCGCGCCCTGCTGAAGAATGCGCCGATCCTGATTCTCGATGAAGCCACCTCAGCCCTCGATACCGAGTCCGAGCGCTATATCCAGGCAGCCCTGGAAGCGGCCATGAAAGGGCGCACCACCTTTGTGATCGCCCACCGCCTCAGCACTGTTGAAAATGCTGACATCATTCTTGTCATGGACAAGGGGCGCATTGTCGAACAGGGCAGCCACGCCAGCTTGCTGGAGCGCAAGGGTCGCTACTCCCAGCTGTATCAAAAGCAGTTTTCCGGAGCCTGATCAGGGTGACAGCACTGGAGCGAGCCTGGTACAGACCCCGCAGCTGGAGCCTGCTGTTGGCCCCCCTGGCCTGGCTGTTTTCCGCTGTGGCACGGCGCCGCCGCCGCTGGTTTGAAGCGCGCCAGGAAAGCCTCAGGCTGCCTGTGGTGGTGGTGGGCAATATCCCCTTGATCGTGCAAATCAACACCCACCTGATTAA